>Ga0137415_10008448_pt1 | contig 10202 bp, 10 predicted proteins | sample CZODoug3_1_1_16f_FD_183082 | JGI IMG/M metagenome (GOLD analysis project Ga0137415, IMG submission 183082) | Vadose zone soil fungal communities from Angelo Coast Range Reserve, California, USA - CZODoug3_1_1_16fungal (Hybrid Assembly) | ecosystem: Environmental > Terrestrial > Soil > Vadose... | reverse complement strand
CCCGCATCGAGGGCCTCTACGGACCCGATCGCAAGGGCCTGCCGTCGGCGTTGGTGATCGAAAGCGAGGGCTGGCACGTCGGCGTGATCGGCATTGTCGCCAGCCGCCTGGTCGAGCGCTACGGCCGGCCGGCCTTCGTGATCGGCATGGACGGCGAGCTCGGCAAGGGCTCGGGCCGGTCGGTCAAGGGCATCGATCTCGGCGCGGCGGTGATCGCCGCCCGCCAATCCGGCCTGCTGCTCAACGGCGGCGGCCACGCCATGGCGGCGGGCCTCACCGTCGCGCGTGAGCATATTGCCGAGCTCGCGGCCTTCCTCGACCAGCGCCTGGCGCCTCAGCTCGGCGCCGCGCCTCCGGTGCGCGAGCTCGGCATCGATGCCGCACTCGCGCCAGGGGCCGCCACGCAGGAGCTGGTCAACATGATCGATCGCGCCGGCCCGTTCGGCGCCGGCAACGCGCTGCCGCGCTTTGCGCTGACCGGCGTGCGCGTCGATTACGCCCAGCCGGTCGGCGAGGGCCATGTCCGCTGCAGCCTGGTCGGCGCCGAGCGCGGCAAGGTCGAGGCCATCGCCTTCCGGGCCGGCCAGACGCCGCTTGGCCCTGCGCTGCTCGATCCGGCACGGCCCGTGCTGCATGTCGCGGGCGCGCTGCGCATCGACCGCTATGGCGGCCGCGACAGTGTGCGCCTGCAGATCGATGACGCCGCCCCGGCGACCGGCTCGGTGCTGGCTTGATTTGCCGGCCGCGAGCCGCTACTAGCAGCCGCTCTTCAGCGCCTCGTCCCCTTCGTCTAGAGGCCTAGGACACCGCCCTTTCACGGCGGCGACACGGGTTCGAATCCCGTAGGGGACGCCAGCTCCTCATTCTTCGGAGCGCCAGAAGCCCAACAGGAAAAGCTTGCGCTTGCCGCGGTTCGGTCCGGCTTGTCGCTGGACGTCGGACAGTTCGACGCCGTTTCGGCGCATCCACCATCGGGCTACCAGCCCTATCGCGATGAATGAGCCGAAGTAGATGAAGCCTACGACAAGCGCCCTCATCGATGCCGTGCGTGTTGCTAGCTTTTCTTCTGATGGGGTGTCCCGATGTACGGAAACTCCTTGAGAGTGTCCGTGTGCGGCTTGAGCCCGCTCGGCGGGATGTCACCCTTGGAAAGGAAGGCGAGGCGATGGTCGATGACGTCGTCGGTGAAGACCCGACCGTTGGGGTATTTCGCGGGCTTCGTCGGATCGAAGCTCATCACGTCTGGCAGAAGGCCGGCGGCGTCGATCGCCGCGACCGCTTCGTCTCCGGTGTAATTGCCGGTATGGCCCATCAAGTGCACGAACATGGGCGTCCAGCGCTTGCGATCGTTGATCGGCTCGCTGGCATTGTATTCAAGCTTGGTGTCGTCGGTGTTGAAGAAGCTGCTGACCGATGGGTGGCCGGCGCGATCGACATGGAGCAGCTTGCCGTCTTGCCTGACGCTGCATCGTCCCCAGACGCGGATCGGATACTTGGTGCCGAGTTCGCTCGTCGGCAGTTCGAACACTGTCGAGAACACGTTGGCCTCAGTGTTCGAATCGACGCCTGTCCAGGGAGCCTTGACGCCGACCTGGAGCGAGGTGAAGTTTCTGTCGCCCAGCGGGCTGTATAGATTCTTGATCCCATCATAGTCGAAGAAGAAGGCATCGCTGCGACTGCCGGTGAAGACAGTGTAGTTGCCGGCCTTCATGATGTTGGGCCTGGGGCCGAAGGAGACCTCGCCGTCGGCGATGATCTTCGTGCCGACCGCTTCGACCGACCGGGCCTCGGCGCCCTTGGCGAGAAAGACGTTTACGGTCTGCTTGCCGTTCTGGGGCGGGGAGAACACGTAGCTGACCGCGATGTCCGCCAGCAGATCCCCATCGGTGTCGATGTTGAGCCGGTAGATGGCGTCGGGATGGAGCGCGTCGGCATTGGGGTTTGCATTGAGGATGATGGCCGTCCTTGCCGGGTCCATGGGCGACTGGAAGACATAGAGATCGCAGAGGTCGAGCCTTTGGTCTCCGAGCGGCGGGCCGAGACTGAGTCCGGTGAAATGGTTCGACATTTTTCTCTCCTTTTTGGGAATAGAAGAGGCGAACTTTGTTCGCATGGGTAGTCGAATCTTATCCATCGCGGGAAGCGGTACAAGTCTTTAAACCGACACACTGGGCGCTCGGTCGCGCACATCACTTCGGTGCTGCAGCCGACGGATGAAACAGCTGCTCGCCACGGACGGTATAGGCGCCGATGGCCGACTGTCCGGCCGGCGAAATGAGCCAATCCCTGAGGCGACGCGCAGCCTCGTGCTTGGCGTCGGGGTGTTTCACCGGATCGAGCAGGATCACGTCATAGCGGTTCACCAAGCCAGGATCGCCTTCGACGAGGATCTTGAGGTCCGCCTTGTTGGCGAAATTCAACCAGGTCCCGCGGTCGGTCAGCGTATAGGCGTTCATGCCGGCGGCCGCGTTGAGCGCGGCCCCCATGCCGCCGCCTATGTCGCGGTACCAGGCATCGCCGGCGGCGCTGGATGGCTTTAGGCCGATGGCGCGCCACAGGCGTTTTTCCAAGGCGTCCGTGCCGCTTTTGTCGCCGCGCGACACGAACGGCGCGCGGGCGGCCGCGATCGCCCGCAAGGCAGCCTGCGCGTCGTGGCCGCCGCCGACATGCGCGGGATCCGCGCTCGGGCCGACGATCACGAAATCATTCCAGGCGATCTGACGCCGATCCTTGCCATGCCCTTCGGCGATGAAACGGTCTTCGGCTTCGGGGTCGTGGACCAGCACCAGGTCGGCGTCGCCGCGGGCGGCCGTGGTCAGTGCCTGGCCGGTGCCCTGTGCCAGGACCCGCACGTCGATGCCGGTTGCGGCGGTGAACGCCGGCAGGATGTGCTCGAGCAGGCCTGAGTCCTGCACCGACGTCGTTGAGGCGAGAACGATCGATTCGGCCCAGGCACCGCCTGCGACCGTCGCGAGCCATCCGGCGATCAGCAAGACGACAAGTCGTCGAGCCACCATCACGGCCTTCGCCCCGCACCGAGGGCGAACGCGGTTGCGCTCACCGCCATGCTGATTCCGATCAGGACGAGTCCCAGCCCGAGGGCGAGCGACAGGTTGCCTTTGCTGGTCTCCAGCGCAATCGTCGTCGTCATGGTGCGGGTATAGCCCGCAATATTGCCTCCAACCACCAGGATGGCGCCGACCTCGGAGATGGTGCGGCCGAAGCCGGCAAGGCCCGCCGTAAGTAACTGCTTCCGTCCCATGGCGAGCAACGTCGGGATGGAGCGCAGCGGCGTCGCTCCATCGACTCGAAGCGCGCCGCCATAGTCCGCCCAGAGATCGGCCACCGCCCGATGGACGAGGGCGGCGACGATCGGGGTCGCGAGGACTGTCTGGGCGAGCACCATGGCACCCGGCGTGAACAGCAACCGCAGCTCGCCGAGCGGTCCCGCACGAGACAGGACCAGGTAGAGCGCCAGACCGACCACGACGGGAGGCAGGCCGAGCAGGGCGTTGATGATGACGATCAGCGGGCGCCGGCCGGCGAAGCGAAAAACCGCCAAGCTGGCGCCGAGCGGCAGTCCAAGCAGGACTGCGAGCGCTGTCGCCGAAAGACTGACGCCGAGGGAAAGGGCGACGATGCGGGCGAATTCGCCTGATCCGACGGTGGTCCAGAAATCCGCCATCTCTCCCCTTGGCAGGATGTCAGCGCTGCAGGTTGAGCGCATCCGACCTTGCCATCATCGTACGGCCGCGTCATCGCTGGGCACGCGCGGACGCCGGGCTGAAATCCTTATGCCGACGCCGGCGCCAGCCACCTGGTGCTGCGCTTCGCCGGTGACCATGAGCGTCAGCTTGAGATTGTGGCGCGGATGCGGCGGGAGCTCGGATGGTAGCGGCTTGGCATTTGTACGAAGGCGTGTAGGCTTCCCGCAGGAATCGAAGAGTTCCGCTTCGGGAGGAAATATGAAGACCGGGAGGCGTATATTCCTGGGCGGCGCGTCGGCCGCTGCGATCCGACGGCGCACCTGGCTGATCTTGGCAACGTCAACGGCTACACCGTGTCGTTCCTGATGGCCGAGACCCTGCGGCGTTGCGGCGACGAGCTTACGCGCGCCAATGTCATGAAGCAGGCGGCGAACTTTCAGAAGTTCCGCGTCCCGATGATTCTGCCGGGCATCGCTGTCTCGACCAGTCCGACCGACTATTACCCGATCCAAGCGGTGCAGCTTCAGCACTTCAAGGGCCAGGCGTGGGAGCTGTTCGGCGAGATCATGCATGCCGAGGGTTCGTGAGGGTCATCGTTGCCGGGCGCGCGCGCCCAGCCTACGTACCCTAGATCTGCCGCAGCGAAACCTGCGCTATCGAATGATCGGACCCCTTGCGCAGAACAACATGAGCCCGCTCGCGTGTCGGCAAGATATTCTCGCGGAGGTTCACTTCGTTGATGTCCGACCAGATTCGCCGGCCAATCTCACGCGCCTCTGCGGTCCCAAGATCCTTGTAGTGATGGAAGTACGAACTCGGCTTTTGGAACGCAGTGCGCTGCAGGACAAGGAAGCGATCAAGGTACCAGGTCTCGATGTCCGATGTTTCGGCGTCCAAGTAGATGGAAAAGTCGAAGAAATCGGAAAGAATGACGGAAGCGGGCCGTTCGCCTGGACCGCCCGAGTGTCCGGGCTGCAATACGTTAAGTCCCTCAAAGATCAGTACGTCGGGGCGGCGAACATTCTGCCATTGATCTGGCACGATGTCGTAAGTCTGATGTGAGTAGACTGGCGCCCTGACCTCCGGATGGCCGGCTTTGACGTCGACAAGGAATTGGACCATTCGCTTTACGTCATAGCTCTCCGGGAACCCCTTGCGCCGCATGAGTTGCTTTTCTTCGAGCTGGCGGTTGGGAAATAGAAATCCATCCGTGGTTACGAGATCGACTTGGGGATGATCAGGCCAGCGCGCCATGAGCGCCTGGAGAACACGCGCGAACGTGCTCTTGCCCACCGCCACGCTACCTGCAATCGCGATCACGTAGGAATGCCCAGCGATCGGTCTGCCGAGAAACGCGTCAGTGACTCCATTCAGATTGCGCGCGGCGCGCACATGCAAGTTGAGCAGCCGCGACAATGGCAGGTAAACCTCTGCCAACTCGTCGAGCGAAACACTCTCATTGATACCCCGAAGCGATACAAGGTCGTCTTGAGATAGCGTAAGGGGCGTGCTTGCGCGCAGCACGGCCCAGTCGGCTCTGGTGAACGTCTGATACGTCCCAGGACGCATACTCTCGCTCCAACGAACGCTTCGCCCCCGACGAATATCTTCTACCCAATCGGGATCGGCTCTGGCAGCGCCTCAGCCGCAGGCCACCGAGTAGATGTGCTGCACTTCGCCGGGCAGCGGCATGGCCTGCCAGGTCTTGCCGGCGTCCTGGGTGCCGAACACCTCGCCGTCGTAGCGGGCGCCGATATAGACCTGCTTCGGATCGCTGTGGTGCAGGCCGATCGACATGATCGTGCCGTGCACCTGGACCTTGTCGAAGCGCTTCCAGCTCTGGCCGCCGTCCTCGCTGCGATAAAGGCCGCCGTCATGGCTCGCGGCGGCGACCGACAGTGCGGCATAGAGCGTGTTGGGCTCGGTCGGCGAGGCCTTCACGTCACGGCCGTAGGTGGTGGGCGAGAAGCGGCCGACCTCCATGTCCTTCCAGTTCTTGCCGCCGTCGGTGGTGCGGAACAGGCCCATGCGCAAGGCCACGATCGCGGCGTCGGGATCGGCCGCGTTGATGGTGACGGCATGGCCGTCGAGCATGCCCTCGGCCGTGGTGTCGCTCACGATCTTGCTCTTGAGGTGCGGCAGCTCGGAGAGCTTGATCAGTCCCTCACTGCAATCCTGCCAGGTCTCGCCGCCATTGGTGCTGCGCATCACGCCGTTGATCTCGAGCGCGGCATAGATCTCATCCGGCTTCGTGGGGTGCTGGGCGAAGCGCATCACGCGGGACGCGAACGGCCCCTTGCAGTGGGTGCCGATGACGGGAGTGGCCAGCTTGCGCCAGCTCGCCCCGCCGTCGTCGCTGCGATAGACGTCGATCGGCGAGGCGCCGGCGAAGATGCGCTTGGGATCGCGCGAATCGACCATGAAGCACCAGACCTGCTTCTGGGTGTCGGGGAAGTTGGTGCGACGGAAGGTGGCGCCGCGGTCGGTGCTGCGCCACACGCCGTCATTGGTGCCAGCGAACACGGTCTCGGGATCCTGGGGATGCACGAACACGGTGAAGGCCTGCACGGCGCCCAGCACGTGCTGCCAGTCGCCGGCCGGTCCGCCGTTTCCGGACGCGGATCGGCGGAAGACGCCGACCTTGCCGGGATGGTCGGGCTTGCCGAAATAGCCGGCAACGCCCACGTAGATGTTCGATTGGTCAGCCATGGCTCGGTCTCCTCAGTTCTTCTTGACGACCATCGGGCAATTGCCCTGGTCCATTGGACGGAATGCCTCCTCGGCCGGGATGGTGGCGATGAGGTTGTAGTAGTCCCACGGTCCCTTGGACTCGGAGGGCTTCTTGACCTCGAACAGATACATGTCGTGCATGTTGCGGCCGTCGGCGCGGATGTAGCTCTTGCCGAACACCGGGTCATCCCACGGCTTGGCCTTCATCGCGGCCATCACCTTGTCGGGATTGTCGGTGCCCGCGGCCTTGACGGCGTTCAGGTAGGCAAGCGTGGCCGAATAGAAGCCGGCCTGTACCATGGTTGGCATCTTGCCCTTGAACTTGTCGGCGAAGCGCTTGGAGAAGGCGCGGGTCTTGTCGTTGAGATCCCAGTAGAAGGCCTCGGTGAGGCTGAGCCCCTGGGCGCGCTCGAGGCCCAGCGAATGGATGTCGGAAATGAACACCAGGAGCCCGGCCAGCTTCTGGCCGCCCTTGACGATGCCGAACTCGGCCGCCTGCTTGATCGAGTTGATGGTGTCGCCGCCGGCGTTGGCGAGACCGATGACCTGCGCCTTGGAGGACTGGGCCTGCAGCAGGAACGACGAGAAGTCGTTGGTGTTGATCGGCGCCTTGACCTCGCCCAGCACCTTGCCGCCGGCCTTGGTCACGACCGCCGAGACGTCGCGCTGCAGCGCGTAGCCGAAGGCATAGTCGGCGGTGAGGAAGAACCACGTCTTGCCGCCCGCCTTGACGACCGCCGAGCCGGTGCCGTTGGCCAGCGCCGCCGTATCGTAGACCCAGTGCACCGTGTAGGGGTTGCAGAGCTTGCCGGTGATGTCTGAAGACGCCGGGTCGGGGGCGAGGAAGATCTTCTTCTTCTCACCGGCGATGCCCTCGATGGCGATGGAAGAGGACGACGCGCCGGCGCCCAGGATCATGTCGACGTTTTCGTTGTCATACCAGCGACCGGCCAGGGTGGCGGCCACGTCGGCCTTGTTCTGGATGTCGCCGGTGACCAACTCGATCTTCTTGCCGAGGATGCTGCCGCCGAAATCGTCGATCGCCATCTGCGTGGCCACGACGGCGCCCGGTCCGTTGATGTCGGCATAGAGGCTCGACATGTCGGTCGCCACGCCGATCTTCACGACATCATTGGACAACTGCGCCCACGCCGGCGCTCCCCAGGCCGCGAGGCAGAAGGCGACCGACCACACCACACCACGTTTCATCGTTTCACTCCCAGGCTTTCTTGGGCTTTGTTGTTGAGTAAATCCTAGCAAGGTGCTGGCATGGCCGCAAAGCATCAGGAGGAACCCAGCGGTCATGATCGAGAAGATTCTGGACATTCCGACCAAGGACGGCGCCGTCGAAACCTTCGTTTGCCATCCGGAACGGGGCGGACCTTACCCGCCGGTGCTGCTCCTGATGGACGCCCCCGGCATCCGCGAGAAACTTTTAGACATGGCCCGCCGGCTGGCGACCGTGGGCTACTACGTGCTGCTGCCCAACCTCTATTACCGCGCTGGAAAGGACACGAAATACGGTGCGGATGTGCTGAAGCATGGCAGTGAGGAGCATGGCCGCATGCGCGCGGTGCGCACCAGGATGACGATTCCGCCGGTGATGGACGACGCCGCCGCCCTGATCGCTTTCGCCGACGGCCAGAAGGCGTCGAAGAAGGGACCGGTTGGCGCACACGGTTACTGCATGAGCGGGCCCTATGCGCTGGCCGCCGCCGCGCGCTTTCCCGATCGCATCGCCGCCGCCGCCTCGTTCTACGGCACGTGGTTGGTGAGCGATGCCGTCGAGAGCCCGCATCTCACGCTCGGCAAGGCCAAGGCCGAGCTCTACATCTCCTGTGCCGAGCACGACGAGCTCGCGCCGCCCGACATGGTGAAGGAGCTGAAGGCGTTGTTCGACAAGTCGGGCAATTCGGGCGAGCTCGAGATCCAGATGGGCGTCCACCACGGCTTCGCCTTCCCGCAACGCTGGTGTTACGACAAGCCGGCCGCCGAACGGCATTGGGAACGGCTGATTGCGCTCTACCGACGGCGGTTGGGCTGATCCATCCGGGCCGTCGGCCCTTTTTCCGTGTAACGCCCCGCAGGGAGCAGTCGTCCTTTACCAAAAGGAGGCTGTTCCATGCGGTTCTTTGCTCCAATGGTTGTTGTTCTTCATGTGCTCGCGATGGCTGTGCCGGCCTCTGCGAACAACGACACAGCCTGGTCTCGCCTCGATACCGAACGTAATGCTTGCCGGGCTCGGGCATCAGCCAGTCCTGAATTTCAAGCGTTGCGGCACTGGTTTCAAGGCGTTGCGAACAGCAACAAGGCAACGCCAACCGAAGCCACCCAGATGACGAGGTTTCACCAGGATTACCTTCGGCCCTGCCAGGAGATTGAACTGGAAATCGCGTGGAGGACGCATCCCTCGCTGGCGAAGCTTTACAACGCCGCGGCGGCGCAGGCAGATGCCAACGTCGCCAGGCTGGTGACCTATCAAATCTCGTGGGGAGACTATGTGCGCAATGGCAGGGCGATCAGAATCGACCTGAACGGTCAATTGGCGGCCGCAAAGGTCGCGTTACAGCTGCCCTCGCTCAATGGACTGGATCTAGCGGCGAATTAGAGCTTCGGCGCGCCACTGGTCGGCTTGAACTTCTGCACGCGTTTGCCGTTGTCGACTTCGCCCGTATAGATGTTGCCCTTGGAATCGACAGCGATGCTGTGGACATAGTGGAAGTGGCCGGCGTAGCGACCGGGGCGTCCGAAGCCGCCGACCACGGCGCCGTCGCTGCGGCGCAGGATGCGCAAGAGGTTGTTTTCGCCGTCGATGTTGAATAGCCAGGTCTGGTTGGCGTCGGGCCAGAAGTTCAGGTCCCACACTGCACCGCCGCCGAGCGTGGACTTGTCGTAGAACCACTCGGTGACGAAGGTGCCGTCCTTTTTGAAGACCTGGATGCGGTTGTTGGTGCGGTCGCAGACATAGACTAGGCCGTCGCGCGAAACCTTGGCGCAGTGCACGGGATTGGCGAACTGCTGGGAGATCGGTGCTGCCGGGTCGTACTTGGGCGTCTTGTCATCCGACGGTGTCTTGCCGTAGGCGCCCCAGTGGCGCTTGTAGGCGCCGGTTTCCGAATCGACCACGATGATCCGGCGGTTACCGTAGCCGTCGGCGATGTAGACCTCGTTCGCGGTTTCATCCACCTGGATGTCGGCGGGTCGGCCGAACAGGGTCTTGTCGTTGCTGCCGCCGGTCGGGCCGAGCTTGCCGATCGTCAATACCGGCTTGCCGTCCTTGGTGTACTTGAAGATGGCGCTGTCGGTCTCGGCGTTGCCGGCGATCCAGACGAAGCCCTTGCGATCGACATGGATGCCGTGCTCGTTGGTGACCCACGGCTTGGTATCGGGGCTGCCCCAGCCCTGGATGAAATTGCCGTCGGCATCGAACTCCATGACCGACGGAGCGGGCGCGCAGCACTTGTTGCGCGGCGGATTGAGCGTGGCGCCTTTCTCATCCTCGGTGAGCGAGCGCGGACGCTGCAGCACCCAGACATGGTCGTTCGAATCTGTGGCGACGCTCGCCACCTGGCCGAAGATCCAGTTGTTGGGCAGCGGCTTGGGCCAGAAGGCATCGACCTGGAACTGCGGCGGGTCGGCCGCGACGGAGGACGATGAAATCGCACACACGCCTAGAAAGGCGGCCACGGCCGCCGACGCCACACGCTTCATCGTTTCCCCCGTCGTTTCTTGGTCGTTACGCCACCTTGGCCGGCTCCGCCGGCC
>Ga0137415_10008447_pt1 | contig 10204 bp, 9 predicted proteins | sample CZODoug3_1_1_16f_FD_183082 | JGI IMG/M metagenome (GOLD analysis project Ga0137415, IMG submission 183082) | Vadose zone soil fungal communities from Angelo Coast Range Reserve, California, USA - CZODoug3_1_1_16fungal (Hybrid Assembly) | ecosystem: Environmental > Terrestrial > Soil > Vadose... | reverse complement strand
TCGGGCGACACCGGCGCGTATCGATCACCGGCCGCGCTGGTGCGCCCGATCAGCCCGGCGTCGATCAATTCGGCGACGGACTTGTGGACGACGTCCTCGGGGATGGCCTGCGTGGCGGCCAGCTCGTCCACACCGGCTGATCCGCCCTCGAGCAATGCGCGATAGACCTGCGCCGCCTGGCCGTCCAGGCCGAGCAGGTTCAGATGGCTCGGAAGATCATCTGCATCCATCGCACCACCCCCTCGTTGGCTTGGCCCGACACCATCTAAGCCTTCCTGTCATCGGCTTGTCGCGACGAGGTCCCGGGTTTGGCCGGATCTTGCCGTATGTGCCGCTGACGCCACGGTGCCACCGCGCGCAGGGTGCGCGATGTGAGAATTCCCCGGCAGGATGTCACCCTCGTCCGTGGCCTTTCGCCTCCCCTGATTTTGGTCTCGTGGATCCTGTGCGCTCGAACGGCTGCGTAGTCGACCGTGCACGCTCGTGCCATTGGCACTTCTTTGGGTGCAAGCCCGATTTGGACGGGTGTACAACTTCTCATGTCACCCAGCACGCCTCTCCCCCAGGAGGCACCCGATGCGTCGATCACGCATCGTCGCAGCCCTCGGCGCGGTCACGCATACCGGTTGCGTGACCGCGACCGCAGGCCCGGCAGCGCCGTGCGGATCTCGTCTGTCACCCACGAGCTCTCCGTCGCGCTGAGCCAAGTCGGCGGAACCCCCAGACCGCCGCTGGACGGGGGGCGGGTGCTTCGGCGCCCGCCCCTCAACCAGACCCCGGACGCCGGTCTCGCCCCGGCCGTTGCGCCCGCAGCCTGTACGATGTCGCGAGTTCGCGGGTGTAGTTCAATGGCAGAACATCAGCTTCCCAAGCTGACAGTGCGAGTTCGATTCTCGTCACCCGCTCCCATCGAGAATCACCTTACGTAGCAAGGCAAAGGGCGCCATCTCCGGTCTAGGAGAGGCGCCCTTTCTGCTGCCCGGATGGGGCCGCGTGCCATTAACGTGCCATTAGCCGACCGGATCCAGGACTGCCGAGAATGCTGGCAGCGCGGCGTGATCAGGACGATTCCCAAGCCGACAGTTCGATTCTCGTCACCCGCTCCAAGCAAGAATCGCCTGACACGTAAGGCGAATCGGCCAGCGCGATCAGGCCGGCGCTTAGCATGTGATCCGACAGCTGATGCGCGACGGAGGCGACGGAACCTAGACCCGCCACTCAGGGCAACGGTCGCGTGGTATCGAGCACCGTTAGCGGCAGATGAGTGAGTTCCGGAGGCAGCGGGATACGCGGCCGGCCCCCAGCTAGGGCGGCGAGGGTCGCCTCAGTCCGTGCAGAGGCAGAACGGATGACCGGCGGGGTCGAGGAACACCCGGAACGTCGTACCCGGCTGATGCTCATGCTTGGTCGCGCCGAGGTCGAGCACCGCTGCCTCCGCTACGTCCAAGTCGTCGACCACGACGTCGAGGTGCATCTGCTGCGGCACCTCTTGGCCGGGCCACTGTGGTGGCGTGAAGCCGACAACCTTGTGGAAGCCCAGCGAGTCACCGTATTCGGCGCGGATAGACGACCGGTCCTCGTCGTTCTGCTCGACCTTCCAGTCGAGCAGGGCGCCGTAGAACTTAGCCATGGCCTCTGGGTCGGGGCAGTCGAGGACGACGGTCGGGAAACGTGCGATAGCCATGGCCGGCACTATACGAGTGGTTCCGGACAGATCCCGCCGTGTTCGTCAGCCGGGCATGGACGCAGGCCCACTTCACCGACGCCGCCTCCCTACTCAAGGAACTCAAGGGCGCGCGCTCCTCGACCGACGCGGTAACCATCCGACCATCGGTATGGGCGGTCGATCCTGATCGCCAGCGCGGCCATGTCGCGCTCTGGCGCGCGCCGGAGCACTGTCACGCATCACCTGACGGAGGACTGTCACGTATCAGCCGACGGAGCACATGCCGGCGCTTAGCACCTTTGCCGAGTTGACCTCCCTTGTATCAAGGCGCCGCTGAACCGGCCAGCAAAGGTCACGGCACATGATCACGAGTCGTCATCGGCAGTTGCGAGCGTCTGCCCTCCGCAGCCGGGGATGATCCACGTCCAGCCGGCCACCCTTGACCCGTCCGACGGGCCGAGCAAGGCGGCAGCTACGAAGGGCAGGCAGCAGAGTGACGGCAGTCTGGCCGGCGCATATCCTCACACACCGTGCTGCCGTTCGATCAGCACCAGCACGACCAGGTCGCCCGATACGTAGGACTGCACCAGCTCCACCTCCGCCTCGCCGGCGGTGAAGAAGGGGCCATCTCCGCCGCCGAAGGGAGGCAGCAACGTGTAATCCTCGGCGTGCCTGATCAGGCCGACGTAGGCACGCATGTCCCCGCGAATGAACGCGACGGCGGCGTCCGCGCAACGGCGGACCAGATCAGCGACATGCTCGTCGGTGATGCTCTCGTTCGGCATGATCGCCCTTGGTCACGTGCGTCCCAGCAGGTCACGACAGTAGATGACTCGCTGGCAGTGCGGGGTTCGATTCGTGCACGAAGTCCCTATAGGGCAAGGGAATGCGCGGCGTCGGTGACCGAGCGAGAATCGATCACCGGTCCGCCGCGCGTCCCATGGCAATAGTGCGGAGGTCTAGCTTTCGGTCTGGGGCAGGTGGACCTTGGCGTCCTCATAGCTGGCTTCGCCGGCCGATTCAGCCGGGGCGTAGACGAGGTTCAGCACACCGGTCTTGAATGCCTCCGATGAGATGAGCGTGAGCGGGATCGCCGGCTCGCCCTCGTCGAACAGTCGCATGCCCTTACGAACGGCGAGCGGATGCACGAGCAGGTGCAGCTCGTCCAGCAGGCCTGCGGCGATCAGTTGACGGACGACGGAGACCGAGCCACTCAGGCCGATCGTGCCGTCACCGGGCTCGTTCTTCAACGCGGTGACCGCCTCGACGAAGTCGCCCTGCAACTGCTCGGAGTTCCGCCAGGTGAACTCGAGCCGCTGGTTCGACACGATGATCTTGCGGACGTCGCCGAGCTTCTTGGCGAGGGCGGCGTCCTCCTCGCCGGCCGCTTCCCGCTCGGGCCACGCGCCGGCGAAGCTGTCGTAGGTCGTGCGACCGAACAGGACGGTGTCGGCCTGACCGAGGGTGGCGTCGACGGCCGCACCCATCTCGTCGTTGTAGTACGGGAAGTGCCACTCGTTGGGCGCCTCGACGACGCCATCGAGCGAGATGAACAGTCCGGCGACGATCTTCCTCATGTGCTTCTCCCAACGTTGTTGAAGTCGTGTCATCCACTAAGACGACACGACCTGGATGTACTCATCGGTCGCGTCCGCGGAAACGTGTAGCTGCCTTACAGTTACTGCCGTGAGTCCATCGCCCGCCCAGTCCGCCGACGAACAGCCGAGCGTCGCCCCGTGGATCGCACCTTTCGTGATTGGCGACCTGGCCACTCCGCAGGACGTGCACCGCGGTCCGGACGTTGACGTGTACCTGCAGCCGACACCGGTCCCGCTCGTCATCTTCGTGCACGGCCCGGTCAGCGACGACTGGCTGCATCGCCCGAAGGACTGGCCGGTGTTTCGCGGGTACGCCGCGCTGGCGCTCGCCAGCGGCCTCTCGGCGGCGATCGTCGACTTGCATTTCAGCGTCGCTGCCTTTCCTGACGGCATAGCGCAGCTGGATGCCATCGTGGCCAGACTGCGCATCGATCCGCGAGTGAACGGCAGCGCCTTGGGACTGTGGGCATTCTCCGGCGGAGCCCTCGCCGTCCAGCCGTGGGTCGCCGATCCGCCGACATGGTTGCGAGCCGTGGCGCTGTCCTACCCGCTATTGCGCGCCGAGGGCTCGACCGCCCCGCAGACGGCCGATTGTCTTGCGCGTCAGTTGCCGGTGATCCTGACCCGAGTCGGGTTCGAGGCACCGAGCCTTCAGCGGCAGGTAGACGAGTTCATCGCCCGGGCGAGATCGAACAGCGCATCTCTCACCGTTGTCGATGTCCCGCACGGTCGGCACGGCTTCGATGTCCTCGACGACTCTGACGAGTCGCGCGCCGCGGTGCGCGCGGCTATGGACGCGATGCGCGAGGCGATCACCCACCGAAGCTGACGAGCGGTCCGTGCGCACGGACGGGGGCCTCAATGAGTGCGATGCGTGGTGCCGACGAGAACGCGCTGACCGGACGAGGCGGTGGTGCCGTCCGCGCGCTGCCGGGTGATGGTCAACGTCGGGTAATTGCTGGGAGCTACGCCGGCCCAGAGTGTTACGTCGGTGGGTTCGTTGAACGTGCCGATCGCCACGAGCTTTCCGGCCGCGTCCTTCAGCCACGCTTCGTAGTAGGTGCCATTGTCCAGGCGGGGCAGCCCGGTCGCCCGGAGACGGATCTTCCAGCCGCCGGCGGTCTGGGTGAGGGTGACGTGCCCGGACGCGCCCGGGGCCAGTTCGGTGCCGGTGAGGGAAGCGGCAAATTCGGTCGGCCGACTATCGTGCCCGGCGGTGCCGAGCGCGATGCCCGCGAAAGCCAAGGCAGCGGCAGCGGCCGCCCCGATGATGGTGTACTTGATCCGCCGTGATCGGCGGCGTCTGGCCAGATCGTCGGCGGCTGGCGGTGCAGCAGGCGCTGCCGGGCGCAGCGGTGCAACGGCGCCGGCGGCGGTGATCGCGTCGACGATGCGCTCTTGCAGGGCCGGGTCAGGTTCGACCCAGACGGCGGGCTCGGCCAGCACGAGGCGAAGTTCGTCGAGTTCGGCGCGCTCGAGCGGGTCGAGGCGGGCCCCGGTATCGCCGGTCAGGTACGCGACCCGATCGTTGTCACTCATCGGTCGCGCCTCCTTCGCGCGAGGGTTGGCTACTGGCGTCCGCATCGGCGACCGTATGGTCCGGCTCGCCCCGCAGGTGGCCGAGCAGTCCGGCGAGCCGCCGATGGGCCCGAAACGTACGGGACTTCACGGTCCCGATCGGGATCGCCAGATGTTGCGCGATCTCAGTGTGGGTGAGCTCTCGATAGTGCTGCAAACAGATGAGTTCCTGATCGTCTGCCGACATCGTATCGAGCGCGCGACGAACCTCCCATACGTCATAGATCTGTTCCGCCGACGGCGGCAGGCTGATCAATGCGGGGTCGGCCGAGTCGAGGCCATCCAAGTTCTGGTGGCGCCGATCCCGGCGGTAGACGTCGATCGCAGCGCGGCGGGCGATCGTCGCCAACCAAGGCCCGAGCTCGCGTATCGGGTCGTAGGTGCCGGCCGCTCGCCAGGCTTGCAGGAAGGTCTGCTGGGTGGCGTCTTCGGCCAGGCCGCGGTCGCCGAGCACGTTGTACGCGACCGAGTACACCAACCGGCTGTAGGTCTGGTAGACCGCGCGGACGGCGTTCGGATCGCCCGCGGCAAATCCCGCGGCGTCGTCGGCCTCGCCCATCACGACCGTCCTCCCGCTAGCCCTCCGGTCAGCGGCAGACACCGACCAGCGGCTAGGGCGGGTGGGCTGCAGCCGAACTGCGACCCGCGTTGTCTCTCACCCTTGAGATACGGACGCGGGTCGCAGTTCGGTTCCTCTTAAATACGTTTAGACAAGTCATGCGGTTCAACGGCCGGCGCACCAGTTTTCACCTGAACCGTTCGCCCCGTCGGTGCGTATCCCTGGTGAACCGATGAGAAGAACAGACAACCGGAGCCAGGATGACGATGAAGTCTCGCCGAGGCGGCGCTCCGATCGGGGCCGACGCGGACCCGGTCGAGGTCGTGACCCTCGACGCGTTCGGACTGCCGACGACATTGCGCTTCGAGCGCCGAAACATCCGTTGTCGCGCCGCGCTCTTGATCCGGCGCCGCTACGGGATGCGGCCAGCAGAGCCCCAGCAGCAGTCAGGACACTGCGGCTGAGGCTGTTTCGACGAATACAGACAGCGGTCGGCCGGTGCGCCGCCGCATCACAGGGGGGCACCAGCCTTGAGTACGAACGAGTTCATCGACCACGTGTCTGCCGATGTCGACGCGAAGGCGGCGCCGGCCGGCACAGGCACACCATTCGCCGATGCGGTATTGCGGCTGCGCCGCGATGAACGCGATGGTGAACAGATCGTCTCTTTCCACGCCCTGCCGTGGTCGCAGGGCCGCAGCCTGGCCGACAGCGGCCGGATCGGCGAGAAGTATCGGCAGCTGTTCGGCGACGCGTACCTCGAGACCGAGGTGACCTACTCCGGGGGCGTGCTGGATTCGTTCCTCCGACCCACGGCATCGCTCGACATGGCCCAGCAGCTGACAGCAGACGCCTTCGGGGCCAGCTACACATTCTTCGTCACCTGTGGCACGACGCTCGCCAATCAGGTCGCCTTCGATGCCCTCGCCGGTCCGAGACGCCGGATCCTGGTCGATCGCACGGCGCACCAGTCCCTTCACGTCGCGGCCGGTCAGTCGGGCGCCACGGTGGACTACATGCCGGTCGCCGAACACGTGCAGGTCGCGGACCAGCCGCTGCTCGACGTGCCCCGGATGCTGCGAATGGTCACCGACGCCGCTGAACGTGGCCAGCCCTACGACGCGATCGTGCTCGCCGGGTCGTCCTATGACGGGGTCGTCTACAACATGTACCCGATCCTGTCCGCGTGCCTGGGAGCGTCGCCGACGACGGCGTTCCTGGTGGACGAAGCCTGGGCGGCTATCAACGCGTTCCACCCCGAGTTGCGTCCGCTGACTGCGCTCCACGCCGCGGAACGGATCATCGCCGACGGCACTCCGATCGCCCTGCTGGTAACCCACTCGGCCCACAAGTCCATGAGCGCGGCCCGGCAGGGTTCCTACCTGCACGTCGTGGGTGACGCGGAGCTGATCGCCCGGCTGGCATCCGTCCTGTACGGACGGCACACCACGTCGCCCAGCACTCCGATCCTCGCCTCCCTGGACCTGGCCCGCGCGCAGGCCCAGACGCACGGAGAGCCACTCGTCCAGCGGGCACTCGACCTCGCCGCCGACCTCCGCGGGGCAATCGGCAACGACCCGTCGCTGGCCGATTACCGGACCGTTCCCTATCCGGTCTGCGACATTGCCCACCAACGCTACTTCGCGGCCGATCCCACCAAAGTGCACATCGACGTCACCGAGCTGGGACTGCGTGGTGACGAGGTTCGACTGCGGCTGGTTCGCGACTACGGAATCTACGTAGCGCGAACTCTGCGGCACGGCTTCCTCGTGAACATGCACATCGGCATCACCGCCCACGATGTCGAGCGCCTGCTCGACGCGCTGCGTTCGCTGGCCCGGCGCGCGCACGGTGGGCAGTACACGCAACCCCAGCTGGTGGCCGACGACGTCGCCGTGGTCGACCGCTTGCTGATCGCGTACCCACCGGGTATCCCGCTCGCAGTGCCGGGCGAACCGTGGACCGACCAGCTCCGTCAGCGCGTGGACGCCAGCCGACGAGGCGGCGCCGACATCTATACCCTGCCAGTCGGTGAGCCGCACTGCTCGCACGTTCATGTGCGCGAGGATGCCTCGTGATCTTGCCCTTCTGCACCAGGGACGTCTGGTCAGCAGCGAAGGCGTGCGGTGAGTACCGCGGCGGCGCCACCACCGAGCCGGGACTGCCCGCCGCCGCTAGACGATCCGGCCAGCCTGTGCCGCCGTAGGCAGCTCTGCTGTGCGCTCCACCGGGTTTCGGTGCGGATGTGAGTAGCTGCGCGCTACGCACCAACGAAGTCCGACTGGTTCTGCAGTTCGACGTCACGCCGGTGACTTGTGCGGTTACCGACTGTCGTTTTCCGTGTTTGCGCGACTCATAGGGGAATTGCATGAAGGTCACATCGTCGTGGCTGCGCCGTGCCGGGATGCTCATTGTCCCGGCCGCGTTGGTCGTGTTGACCGCGGCGGCCGGCTCGGCCATCGCGGCGCCGGTCGGCGTGCCACCGTCGGGTACCGGCGGCTCGGTCACGGCCTGGGGTTCGAACGTCAGCGGCCAGGCGACGGTGCCGGCCTCGTTGACCGGCAAGACCGTCACCGCCATCGCCGCCGGTTTCGGCCACAGCCTGGCCCTGACCTCCGACGGCGCCGTCACGGCTTGGGGTTCGAACGACGTCGGCCAGACGGACGTGCCTTCCTCGCTGGCCGGCCAGACCGTCACCGCCATCGCCGCCGGCAGCTTCCACAGCCTGGCCCTGACCTCCGACGGCACAGTCACCGCCTGGGGCGCGAACGACAAGGACGTCGACCAGGCGACGGTGCCTTCCTCGCTGATCGGCAAGACCGTCACCGCCATCGCCGCCGGCGGCACCCACAGCCTGGCCCTGACCTCCGACGGCACCGTCACCGCCTGGGGCGCGAACAATCGGGGCCAGTCGACGGTGCCCACCTCGCTGACCGGCCAGACCGTCACCGCCATCGCCGCCGGCGCCATCCACAGCCTGGCCCTGACCTCCGACGGCACCGTCACCGCCTGGGGCTTTAACGGCAACGACCGGGCGACGGTGCCCACCTCGCTGGCCGGCAAGACCGTCACCGCCATCGCCGCCGGCTCCGCCCACAGCCTGGCCCTGACCTCCGACGGCACCGTCACCGCCTGGGGCTTTAACGACGACGGCCAGACGGACGTGCCCACCTCGCTGACCGGCCAGACCGTCACCGCCATCGCCGCCGGCTCCGTCGACAGCCTGGCGATCGTCGGCTACATCGCCCCGAAGATCACCACCCAACCGGCATCGCACACCACGGCCGCCGGGCACCAGGTCACGTATACCGCCGCCGCCACCGGCTACCCCACCCCGACCGTCGCCTGGCAGGTCTCCACCAACGGCGGCAAGACCTACCACCAGATCACCGGCGCCACCAAGACAACCCTCACCGTCACGGCGAACGCCGATACCGACGGCAACCGCTACCGGGCCGTGTTCACGAACCTCAAGGAAACTGCCACCACCAACGCTGCGACGCTCGCCTTGCCGGCGACGACCGGCGGGACGACCTCCGCGGGCGGGAGCACCAGCGCGCCGGCCGCACCCGCCGGGGGTGGCGGGACGTCCCTGCCCAACACCGGCGCCTCGGTCGGCACCCCGCTCATCGCCGCCCTGGTCCTGATCGGCGCCGGTGGAGCCCTCACTATCGCCACCACCCGCCGCCGCACCCGGACGGCCCGCCACCGCTGACCGTCCGCCGGTTTCCGTACCGGCGGCTCGCATAGGAGAACTGCATGAAGCTCGCATCGTCGTGGCCGCGCCGGGCCGGGATGCTCATCGTCTCGGCCGCGTTGCTGGTGTTGACCGCGGCGGCCGGCTCGGCCATCGCGGCACCGGTCGGCGTGGCACCGTCGGGTACCGGCGGCTCGGTCACGGCCTGGGGTGATAACGACTTCGGCCAGGCGACGGTGCCGGCCTCGCTGACCGGCAAGACCGTCACCGCCATCGCCGCTGGCCAGTCCCACAGCCTGGCCCTGACCTCCGACGGCACGATCACCGCCTGGGGCGATAGCAGTGCCGGCGAGACGGACGTGCCTCCCTCGCTGATCGGTAAGACCGTGACCGCCATCGCCGCCGGCGGCTTCCACAGCCTGGCCCTGACCTCCGACGGCACCATCACCGCCTGGGGTCGGGATGACGAAGGCGAGACGGACGTGCCGGCCTCGCTGGCCGGCAAGACCGTCACCGCCATCGCCGCCGGCGGCTTCCACAGCCTGGCCCTGACCTCCGACGGCACCGTCACCGCCTGGGGCGAAAACTTCGACCACCAGACGGACGTGCCCACCTCGCTGGCCGGCAAGACCGTCACCGCCGTCGCCGGCGGCCAGTTCCACAGCCTGGCCCTGACCTCCGACGGCACCGTCACCGCCTGGGGTCGGGATGACGACGGCCAGGCGACGGTGCCCACCTCGCTGGACACCAAGACCGTCACCGCCATCGCCGCCGGCAACCTCCACAGCCTGGCCCTGACCTCCGACGGCACCGTCACCGCCTGGGGCTCGAACGACCACGGCCAGACGGACGTGCCCTCGCTGATCGGCCAGACCGTCACCGCCATCGCCGCCGGCGGCGCCCACAGCCTGGCCCTGACCTCCGACGGCACCATCACCGCCTGGGGCGCGAACAGTGCCGGCCAGGCGGACGTGCCCACCTCGCTGACCGGCCAGACCGTCACCGCCATCGCCGCCGGCGACGTCCACAACCTGGCGATCGTCGGCTACGTCGCCCCGAAGATCACCACCCAACCGGCATCGCACACCACGGCCGCCGGGCACCAG
>Ga0137415_10008446_pt1 | contig 10205 bp, 7 predicted proteins | sample CZODoug3_1_1_16f_FD_183082 | JGI IMG/M metagenome (GOLD analysis project Ga0137415, IMG submission 183082) | Vadose zone soil fungal communities from Angelo Coast Range Reserve, California, USA - CZODoug3_1_1_16fungal (Hybrid Assembly) | ecosystem: Environmental > Terrestrial > Soil > Vadose... | reverse complement strand
CCTTGATGAGCAATGCCGCATCGCTCGCGACCCTTGATGTCCTGACCAAGCTCGGGCCGCCTGCCTGGCATACGGATGCGAACCTGCTTTCCCTGGTCATTTGTCGGGCGGTCAATCTCAGCCTCGAGGGCGGCAACTGTGACGGCTCGTGCTTCGCCTATGTCGTGCTTGGCCTGCTCGCCGGACCGCGCTTCGGCGACTACCAGGCCGGATTCCGATTCGGCCGGCTCGGCTATGACCTGGTCGAAGAGCGCGGGCTGACGCGCTTCCAGGCCCGGACCCATTTGAACTTTGGAAGTATCGTCACGCCCTGGACGAAACATGTCCGGGCTGGCCGCGATCCGCTGCGTCGCGGGTTCGAGGCGGCGAACAAGATCGGTGACCTCACTTTTGCGGCGTACTGCTGCGCCCACCTGAACACGAATCTTCTCGCTGCCGGCGATCCGCTCGATGAGGTGCAGGGCGAAGCCGAGCGTGGTCTCGCGTTTGCGCAGAAGATGCGATTCGGTTTCGCCATTGACTCCATCGCCGCGCAGCTCGGGCTCATTCGGACGCTCCGCGGCTCGACGCCGCATTTCGGTTGCTTTGACGATGCCCAGTTTGACGAGCTTCGGATGGAGCGTCGTTTCTCCAGCAACCCGGAGCTCGCGCTGCCGGAGTGCTGGTACTGGATCCGCAAGCTGCAGGCGCGCTTTTTTGCCGGCGACCATGCGGGCGCCCTCGAGGCCTCAGAGAGAGCGCAACGGCTGATGTGGACATCGCCGTCGATGTTCGAGACGGCAGAGTATCACTTCTACGGTGCACTCTGCCAAGCGGCATCCAGCGAGTCCGCAGCAGCCAGCCAGCGACGGCAGCATCTCGAGGCTCTGGCCGCGCACCACCGCCAGCTCGAGATCTGGGCGACGAATTGTCCGGAGAATTTCGAGAACCGCGCGGCACTGGTCGGGGCGGAGATCGCCCGGATCGAAGGCCGGGAGCTCGAGGCCGAACGTTTGTACGAGCAAGCGATCCGCTCGGCCCGCGCCAACGGCTTCGTCCATAACCAGGCGCTCGCCAACGAGCTGGCCGCGCGCTTCTACGGGGCGCGTGGGTTTGAGACGAGCGCACGCGCTTACCTGAAGGAAGCCCGATACGGCTACCTGCGGTGGGGAGCGGACGGCAAGGTGCGGCAGCTCGAACAGTTGTACCCCTACCTCGAGCGTGGAGGGGACATACACAGCCCGACCACCACCATAGGAACGCCGCTGGACCAACTGGATCTCGTCACGGTTCTCAGCGTCTCCCAAACCGTGTCCGGCGAGATCGTGCTGGAGAAGCTGATCGATACGCTGTTGCGCACGGCGATAGAGCACGCCGGCGCGGAACGCGGACTGCTCATTCTGCCGCGAGGTGCCGAGCTGCGGATCCAGGCGGAAGCGAGTACCGACGGCAGCTCCGTCATGATCGGTCTGCGCGACACGTCAATCTCCAGCGCTGAAGTGCCGGAGCCCGTCGTTCAATACGCCGCGCGCACCCAGGAGAGCGTCATCCTGGATGACGCCTCCGCTCGAGGCTCGTTCTCGAACGACGAGTACATTCGTCGCGAGCGCGCGCGGTCCATCCTATGCCTTCCGCTCGTCAAACAAGGCAAGCTGATTGCCGTCCTTTACCTTGAAAACAACCTCGTGGCCAACGTGTTTACCCCGGCGAGAATCGCGGTGTTGAACGTGCTCGCGTCACAGGCGGCGATTTCGCTGGAGAATTCCCGTCTGTACCATGAGCTCCAAGAACGAGAGGCGAAGATCCGACGTCTCGTCGACGCAAACATCATCGGGGTGTTGATCTCGAACGTTGAAGGCCAGATCCTCGAGGCCAACGATGCTTTTCTCCAAATGGTCCGGTACAGCCGTGACGACCTCACGTCGGGACGCCTCCGGTGGACGGAGCTGACACCTCCCGAATGGCAGGCCATCAGCGAACGAGCGGTCGCACAGCTCCGAGCGACCGGCACCTGCGAAATCTTTGAGAAGGAGTACTTCCGCGGCGACGGCAGCCGCGTGCCGGTGCTGATCGCGGCCGCGGCGATCGGGGATGCCCGGAGAGAAACCGTGGCATTCGTGCTGGACCTCTCGGACCGTAAGCGCGCAGAGGAAGAGCGCGAGAGGTTGCGCCAGGCGCAGGCGGACCTGGCGCGTATCAGCCGCCTCACCACCGTTGGGCAATTGACCGGATCGCTGGCGCACGAGATCAGACAGCCCATCGCCGCGGCAATCACCAACGCAAACGCGTGCGTTCGCTGGCTTGCGCGGGAGCATCCCGACCTGGGAGAAGCGCGCCAGGCCGCCGCGAGAATGGTCGAGGATACGAGGCGCGCGGCCGAAATCATCAATCGCGTGGGCTCGCTGTACAAGAAGGGCACTCCGCAACGCGAGTTGCTCGACGTGAACGAAGTTGCTCGCGAGACGCTCGCGCTGGTGCGGAACGAGGCCGACCGATACTCCGTCTCGATCCGCGCCGATCTCGCGGCCGACCTTCCCAGGGTCGCGGCAGATCGCGTGCAATTGCAGCAAGTGTTCATGAACCTGATGGTCAACGGTATCGAGGCGATGCAGGGTGCAGGGGGTGAGTTGACCGTCACGTCGGAGCGGGGCGAGAAGGAATTGCTTCTCTCCGTGAGCGACACCGGCGTGGGACTGCCCGCCGACAAGGTGGACGCGATCTTCGATGCATTCTTCACGACCAAACCGCAGGGCACCGGCATGGGACTGACCATCAGTCGTTCGATCATCCAGTCGCACGGCGGTCGGTTGTGGCCGAGCACGGAGAGCGGCCCAGGCACGACGTTCCAATTCACTCTGCCCACCGAAGGGCTAGACCTCTACCGCGACGTCAGCCAGGCGAAGGTGATCGGCGGTGCGTCCGCGGCGCGTGATTGCGGTGAACCGCAAGGCGACACGCAGATCGATCCCCGATGAGCGATGCCTGACTCTCGGGAGAGCGCCGTCCAACTTCATAGCAGGGCGGCAGACTACCCGGAGGCATCCGCCGAGCGCTGTTCGACTGCGCTGCTGCTCGAGGTAGGCATCTCCCGGCCGCCAGTCGGCAGCGTGAAGCGAAAGACAGCGCCGTATGGCGCGTTCTGCGTTGCCACGAGCCGTCCTCCATGAGCCTCGACGATCGAGCGGCTGATCGCGAGCCCCATGCCCATGCCACTGGGGCTTGGTCGTGCGGTGCGCGTGGGTCCGACGACCGGTCGACGCGAGGCCCGAAAGCGGCCCAAAGTCCGCGCCCCAGGCCGCAGCTCCGGCTGATTCGCTCATCTGCGTCCTTCGGCGAGTTTCACCAGCGTGTAGAGCGCGTGATTGACCGGTGCAGGCACTCCGAGCGTCTCGCCGCGGCGCGCCACATATCCGTTCAGTGAATCGATCTCCGTGAGTTTGCCTTTCTCGAGGTCTTGCGCGGTGGATGATGTCGCCCGGCTCATCACCGTCGCAAGCTTCAGCGCGGCGGCGATTCCCGCCTGCGGATTTTCCATTCCTGGCACGCGGATCCCGGCGGTGCAGGCGACGCCAAGCACTTCCGTCACCACTTGGGCCACGAGCTTGCGCGCCTCCTCGCTGGCGGCGATCTCTCCGTAGGTCACGCGCCCCAGGGTCGAGACCGCGTTGCCCGCGCAGTTCATCATCAATTTGGCCCAGAGTTCGCCTTCCACATTCTTCGAAATGCGGCAAGGGACCCCCGCGCGCTCGAAAAGGTCAGCCACTCTTTGCGTCCGCTCGCTCTGCGGGCCAATGACCAGATCGCCGCGGCCGACGTGCTTGATCCGGCCCGGCTCAGGCACCGACGCCGCCACATAGACTGCCGCTGGCAGCGCCTCCATGCCGGAAGCCGTTCGAATCCGTTCGGCGTTGTCCAACCCGTTCTGCATGCTGACGACAATGCCATGCGGCGAAAGGAACGGGGCCAACTCGCGCGCCGCCGTTTCCGTGTCTGTCGTCTTCACGCAGAAGAGAAAGACTTCGGCGCCGCGCTCATTTCGGCCGCGGCTTCGGGGCGGACCATCTCCTGGAATTCGAGTGTATCGAGGAAGAGTCCGTTGCGCTTCACGGCATCGGCAAACGTCTGCCGGCCAATCATCGCGACGGGCGCGCCCGCGCGCGAGAGCATTCCGCCAAAATACCCGCCGACGGCGCCCGCTCCGACAACGGCGATACGCGGCCATTCCGGTTGGGTGGTCATGAGGTGAGATTCTGCCACGGCGCGGCCTCGCGAGTCGGGGATCGACAGCATGAAGATTCCGAGCCCGGCCGCCGCGTCCGCCACACCCTCGTAGGCAGCAAGCGGGCTTCTCCGCCATACTGCTGGACATGTCCACCATCGACCTCGTCGAGCAAGCCCTGCGCGTTGACTTGGCTGCGTGCTACCGGCTGATCGCGCTCTACCGTTGGGATGATCTGGTGTTTACGCACATCTCAGCGCGCGTGCCCGGGCCAGAGCACCATTTCCTCATCAACCCGTACGGCATGCTCTTCGAGGAGATCACTGCCTCGAGCCTGATCAAGGTCGACGAGCACGGCAGCAAGGTCTCGCAGAGCCCGTTCCCGGTGAACCCAGCGGGCTTCGTCATCCACAGCGCCATCCACGCCGCACGAAGAGACGCGATCTGCGTCCTGCATACGCATACGCGCGACGGCATCGCCGTCGCGTCGCAGCCCGACGGGCTCCTGCCTATCTCGCAGCAGGCGACGGTCGCGCTCTCCTCGCTCGGCTACCACGGCTACGAGGGCATCGCGCTCCACGACGACGAGAAGCCGCGGCTTCAGCGCGACCTCGGCGACAACGCCGCGCTCATCCTGCGCAACCACGGCCTGCTCACGGTCGGTGCGACCGTCGCCGATGCGTTCCTCGCAATGTACAATCTGCAGCGCGCCTGCGAGATCCAGATCGCAGCGCAGAGCAGCGGTGCGAAGTTAATCCCCATCAGTCCGCACATCGTCGCCGGCGTGAAGTCAAACCTCGCGCTCGTCACCAAAGGCCTGGGGGGCGGCCTCGCGTGGCCAGGGCTCTTGCGAAAGCTCGACCGGATGGATCCGTCGTACCGACAATGAGGCGCCCCGGAGTGCGACCCTTCCCTCGCTGCGCCGGCCTCCGAGTCGTTTTGCGCGATGGCCAGCCGAACCTACGGCCGTGGGAAGGAACAGCGCCGTCAAACGGAATCGAGCCGGCACGGGCTCAACATACCTTGAGGCCGCGGGGAATCGCGTACACTGATGTTACGCAGGATTCCCGCTGTAACGGGCGCTTTGCGGCTGTAGAGTCCGCGCATGCACCTGCAGACGCATGCGCTGGCCAGTTGGCTCCTTGCCGAAACTGGACCCGCGTCGATGACGCGTCGCGATCGCGCGCTGGTGCTCGCTGCCGGTCTCGCGCCCGATCTCGACGCCCTATCCCTGATCGGCGGAATCGGCGCGTACCAGAAGTGGCACCACCTCGTCTTGCACAATGTCGGGGGCGCCGCGATGACAGCTCTCGTTTGCGTGGCGCTGGCGCGATCACGGCTGGCAGTTCTGGTGCTCTCGCTACTGTCGTTTCATCTGCACCTGTTGCTCGACTTGCTCGGATCGGGCGGGCCGGACGGTTCGGTATGGTCGATCCCTTACCTCGTGCCATTCACGTCACACGAGTTCTCGTGGCGGGGGCAATGGCCGCTAGGATCGTGGCAGAACGTGACCGTCACTGCGTTGCTTGTGTTGGCGAGTTGGGCGGTCGCTGTCAGACGCGGGCGCACGGTCGTGGAAGCGTTTTCACCTCGCGCAGATGCGGTGGTGGTCGAGATCCTGAAGCGTCGCTGGCCGTTTGGTACCGGGACCCGCTGACCAAGAAGCGCCGCTTCAAGGAGCGCCCGAGCACCGAGTGGGTGGTCGTCGAGCGCTTTGAGCTACGCATCGTCGACCAGCACTTGTGGGACGCAGTTCAGAGGCCAAGCTCGGCTCACCAACCCCGCGCCGCCGGGCCAGCGGCAGCAGCCTGAGCCTCGCGCTCTGCCAGGCCCTCGTTGAATCACTCGGGTTCGATCGGACATGTGCAGCCTCCGTCAGGGAATGGCGCGCTGCTCGTGCTGCTTCCGGCGTGCCCGAAAGCGGTGATACGGTCGTCCGTGTCCCTGCCGCTGCTCGCCGAATTGAACCGCCGCCGCGTCTTTCGCGCGCTGGTGGCCTACGGCATCGCAGCGTTCGCGGTGCTGCAGATCATCGAGCCGGTGATGCATGGGCTGCACTGGCCCGAGGCGGTGCTCTCCTACGTGGTGGTGGCGCTGGCACTCGGTTTTCCGCTTGTGGTCGCGCTCGCGTGGGCGTTCGACGTCAAGGCCGGTCGCATCGAGCGCACCGGGCCCGCACCCGGCCTCGGCGGGCCGCGCCTTGCGGCAGTGCTCGCCGGAGTTGGCTTGCTGGCGGGTGCCCCAGGCGTGGCCTGGTACCTGTTCTTCAGACCCCAGTCCCCCTCCGCGTCCAGCGAAGTGGCGGTGCGGGCCGCGCTGGACGCGGTTCCCCCCGCCTCGGATATCCCCGCCGTGCCCTCCATCGCCGTCCTGCCGCTGGTGAACCTGAGCCGCGACCCGGATCAGGAATATTTCGCCGATGGGCTGGCCGAAGAGCTGCTCAATCTGCTTGCCAAGGTCCCCGGCCTTCACGTCGCCGGGCGGACGTCGTCGTTCTCGTTCAAGGGCAAGAGCGAGGACCTCCGCGCCATCGGCCAGAAGCTCAACGTCAAGACCGTGCTGGAGGGAAGTGTACAGCGGAGCGGCGATCGGCTGCGCATCAACACGCAGCTCATCAACGCGGCAGACGGCTATCACCTGTGGTCAGAGAGCTATGACCGCAAGCTGACCGACGTGTTCGCGGTGCAGGACGAGATTGCGCGCTCGGTCGTGTCGGCGCTCAAGGTGCATCTGCTGCCTGCGGCCGGGGCGCGGCCCGCCACCAATCCCGAGGCCTATGCCCAATTCCTGCTCGGGCGGCACTTCGTCATGCGCGGCTCGCCCGAGGCGTACCAGCTGGGCGAAGCGGCGTTCCGCAAGGCCGTCGAGTTGGACCCGAATTACGCGCCCGCCTGGGCAATGCTGACCAAAGCGATCTTCTGGTCCGCCGACGCAATCGGATGGCACCTGGCGGGCCGTCAGCAAGACGTGGCTCGCGCCCTCGCGGCGGCGGACAGGGCAGTGGAGCTCGCTCCCGGCCTGCCCGACGGCTACGCGGCGCGCGGCTTCTTCCGCTCGATCAAGACCCGCGATTGGGCGGGAGCGCGCGCGGACCTGGCCCGCGCCCTCGAGCTCAGCCCAGGGAACGCCGAGGCGCTGGCCTCGCAAGGGGACTTGTTCGCGACGCTGGGCCGCCTTCCGGAGGCGATCGCCAACCTGCGAAAGGCAGCTGAACTGGACCCTCTGTCGCCGCAGACGCTCTGGAGACTGGCTTACTTCCACCTCGCCGCCGGACACGCGGACGAGGCGCGGGAGATCGCCAGCCGCGCGATGGAGATTTTTCCCGAGCACGCTCACAGCGCCCGCACGCTGGGGTTCGCGCTGCTGCTGCTTGGCCGTCTCGACGAGGCGGAAGCGGCCTTCCAGCGCTCAAGCATCCCGTCGTTTCGCGAGATGGGGACGGCTCTGGTCGAGCACTCCCGCGGGCACGCCGAGAAATCGCGCCAGGCGCTCGACCACATCGTCGCGACCTGGCCCAAGGACATGACGTACCAGATCGCGGAGATCCACGCCTTCGTCGGCGACCGCGAGCGCGCCTTCGACTGGCTGGAGCGTGGACTCGATGTGCAGGACGCGGGGATGCGGTACATCAAGCACGATCCGCTCCTGCGCTCGCTCCGCGGTGATCGGCGCTATACGGCGCTCCTGCGCAGGATGAATCTCCCCCTCGATTGAAACAGCCACTGCAGCTTGAACGTGCCCATGTCCCACAGGACCGAGCCGAGATCGCTCCGGCAGCAACAGCCTCTCGGCTCCGGCTGCGATCACCGACGGGTTATGAGGCACCAGATGAAGGCTTGCAAGCCGGATCAAATTCTTGCAAGCCCTTGGAAACCCTCGACTCACCGGGCGGTCATTCAGAGGCGGCGATGCAGGCCGTATCAAGCGAGCACAAGGATTTTGGTCAGCCGGTGGTCAGCAGCAGTCAGCCGGGAGTTCTCGATGAAGGTGCCCACGACGGCCTGCTCACTCCCGCACAGGCGGCGGCTTGCTTCCACATCCCCGAGTACCTGCTTCGCAGAGCCTGCGCCGAGGGGCGTCTCGAGCACCGGCGGGTCGTCAATACGCTCTGGATCTCGTCAGCCGCCGTTGCTGCCTTCGCGCGCGCCTGGCGGGATAAGAAAGGGCCGAACTCGTGATGGCCGCAGAGGATCGCCCGATGAGGCGTGCTGGCTCAGCCGACCGGCGCACGCCGGGCGCTTGACCTGCTCGCCTCCATGGTGTCGATCGTTCCCGTGCTCTCACTCGCTATTCGGACTGCTGAGTTCGTCTTCTATCACCTGCTCCTCTCGCTCGTGGACCACGTGAGCGGCCTACCGCGCGACATGATGGTGCCGGAGGCGATGCGCCTCTATCGGGAGAACATCGCCCTCAAGGCCCAACTCGAGGCACTCGAGCGACATCTCGTCAGGGTGGAGACCAAACGAAAGCGCGTCTCCCTCGGGGTCCGTGCGGCGCAGGTGTTCGCGTACCTGCTCACGCGCGGCGATGAGCCGTTCCAGCGCTACTTCTTGTCGGCGCCGCGGACAACGATCATGCGCTGGGCGATGCGATTTCGATCACTGCAGCGGCGCACGCTCAACGGGGGCCGACCGCCGCTCGACGACACCATCGCCGAGCTCATCGTCACGCTCGAGCGCGAGAATCCTGCTTGGGGCCAGCGGCGCATCCGGGAGGAGCTCCGGCGGATGGGTATCCGCGTGAGTGAGCCGACCATCGTGCGGATCCTTCGCGATCACGCCTTCTCGCCGCGTCCTGGCCGCAAGGTCTGCTTCGACCGCGTGCGCGCTGCGGCCAAGGACGCCCTCTGGGCCCTCGACTTCTTCTGGGTGAAGTCGGCCAAGCGCGTCTGGCTCCAGGCGTTGCTCGTCATCGATATCCACACGCGCGAACTGCTCGACGTGCGTGTCCATGACGGCTGGGGTGTCGACTCCACCTGGACGACCCGCGTGCTCAACAAGGTGCTCGGACGGACGAAGCCGAGCGCTTCGAAAGCTCGACGACTGCTTCCAGGAGGACACCGATTTCGACGGGCTTGGCCAAGTGCATCTGAAACCCTGCATCCAACGCTCGCTGCCGATCGTCCTCGCCGGCGAGGGCAGTCAGCGCGATGGCGGGGACCTCGTCCCCTCGGTCGCGGCTGAGAGCCCTCATCTTTCGGACGAAGCTGTATCCGTCTTCGCCGGGCATCGCGATGTCGCACAGGATGATCTCCGGCCGGAACTGCCCGAAGGCGGCCACGCCCTCAGCCGCAGATGCAGCCCCCCTCACATCTGCTCCCGCCCAGTCGAGCACCTGCTCGACCGCCTCGCGTGTCCCCGGATCATCATCGATGACCAGGACTCGCAAACCGCTCAGCTTCCAGGGGTCGCTAGCTGGGGGCCCGGGCACGGTCGGGCCGGGCTTCGAGGCCGGAGCAACTTGGGCGTCGACGAGCTCGCGCCGGCTCGCCATGAGCGGCAGGAGGACCGTGAAGATCGCTCCTTTTCCCGAGCCTGAGCTCTCCACGCTTACGGTCCCACCGTGAAGCTCCACGATGTGGCGCGCGATCGCCAAGCCCAAGCCGAGCCCGCCGTACGGCCTGGTGTTCGAGCTGTCCTCTTGCGTGAATCGGTCGAAGATGCGGGGCAGGAACTCCGGGGAGATTCCTCTACCCGTGTCGCTCACCTCTAGCTTGGCGCTTGCGTCCACCTGCTCGAGCGCCACCGTCACTCTGCCGCCCGCGGGCGTGAACTTGATGGCGTTGGTGAGCAAATTCTCCACGACTTGTTGGAGCCGCATCTGATCGCCGGACATCATCCCGATCGACTTGGCCATGGAGGCCTCGACCGTGATCGACTTGCTTTCGGCCAGTGCGCCGACTCCCTCCAGCGCCAGGCGGACGACAGCCGCCAAGTCGACCGTCCCGAACTCTATCTTGAACTTGCCGTTCGTGATGCGCGAGACGTCGAGCAAGTCGTCGATGAGC
>Ga0137415_10008445_pt1 | contig 10206 bp, 8 predicted proteins | sample CZODoug3_1_1_16f_FD_183082 | JGI IMG/M metagenome (GOLD analysis project Ga0137415, IMG submission 183082) | Vadose zone soil fungal communities from Angelo Coast Range Reserve, California, USA - CZODoug3_1_1_16fungal (Hybrid Assembly) | ecosystem: Environmental > Terrestrial > Soil > Vadose... | reverse complement strand
TACAAAGAAGATCGAGCCACCCGTCATGCAGCGGTGGGTGAACTCGATGATGGTGTGGAGGGTCGGCGACAGCGGAATGACTTGGCCGTAGAAGGTTTCCGCGAGATCGGAGCACAAATACACTCCTAGGTTTGCCGACTCCTCGCCCGACACCATCTTCTTGGCCGAGGGGGTCACGATCGAAAAGGTGCTCGACGCGCCGCCGCCGCGTGATGTCCGATAGAGGGAACGATCGGTTCGATGGACGCGCGATGACAGGGCTCGACGGGCGTGTTGCGGTCGTGACTGGTGGGGCCAGTGGGATCGGTCGCGCCATGGCGGAGCGTTTCGCCCGTGAGCGCGCGAAGGTCGTTGTGGCCGACGTGGACGAGCGCGCTCTCGCCGCGGTCGTCGACTCGATCAAGGCCCGGGGAGGGGAGGGTCTTGGCGTCCCCACCGACGTGACCGATCTCGCGTCCGTCCAGGCCCTGGCGGCGGCCGCCTTCAGGGCCTTCGGCAAGGTGAACGTGCTCTGCAACAACGCCGGTGTCGCCCTGTGGGGCGGCCTCGAGTCCGCCACGCATCGTGATTGGCAGTGGGTGCTCGGCGTGAACCTCTGGGGCGTGATCCACGGTGTCGAGGCGTTCGTGCCGCCGATGATCGCGTCGAAGGAGCCGGGCCACATCGTCAACACGGCGTCGATGGCGGGTCTCGTCGCGACGCGCGGCCTGGGTGTCTACAACACCTCCAAGTACGCGGTCGTCGGGCTCTCCGAGACCCTGGCGAAGGACCTCAGGCCGTACCACATCGGCGTGTCGGTCCTGTGCCCGATGGGCGTGGCGACCCAGATCCGCGAGAGCGCTCGCAATCGACCGGCCGCCCTCGAGAACGAGGCGCCGAGCGCGACCGAGCCGGTCGAGTTGATGGGGCGTACGCTCGCTCCCGCGGCGGTCGCCGAGATGGTGCTTTCCGCGATCCATGCCAACCGTCTTTACGTGATCACCCACGAGGAGGGTCTCGAAGCGCTCCGTCGTCGCCACGAGCGGCTCGAGCAAGCTGTCCTCGAGACGAAGGCCTGACGGGACCCCGGCCCATCGCCACGCTCGGGTCCCATTGGGTCGAGACCGTCCCCGACCTCACCGAGGTCTCGCAGCGTCTCGTGACGCCCGGCGAGGTCGCTCTCGACACGGAGGGCGACAGCCTCCATCATTACCCGGAGCGTCTCTCGCTCATCCAGCTGGCGGTGGCCTCCGGCGACGTCTGGCTGGTCGATCCGCTGGCACTCGGCGACCTCGGGCCGCTCGCGTCGGTGTTCGCGACGCCGTCCGTCGTCACGGTCCTGCACGCCGGCGACAACGACCTGGTCCAGCTCAAGCGCCGGGGGTTCGGCTTCGCCGCGCTCTTCGACACTTCCATTGCGGCTCGCTTTCTCGGCGCCAAGGCGCTCGGCCTCGACGTGCTGCTCGAGACGTATCTCGGCGTCGCGCTGCCGCCTTCGCGGCAGCGCGACGACTGGTCGCGCCGGCCGCTCTCCGAGGCTCAGCGCCGCTACGCGGAGTCCGACGTGCTGCATCTCTTCGCGCTCAAGCGCCGGCTCACGGAGGAGCTCGAGCGGATCGGGCGGCTCGCGTGGGTCGAGGAGGAATGCGCGGCGCTCGCGGCGCAGCCGGCCTTCGAGCGAGTCGTCGACCCCAACGCGTTTGCGCGGCTCAAGGGTGCGCGCGATCTGCCGGCGCGCCATCTCGCGATCCTCCGTGAGCTCTATGAGCTCCGCGAGCAACTCGCGCGCACGGCGGACCGCCCGCCCTTCAAGATCCTCGCCGAGGAGACGCTCGTGCGTCTGGCCCAGACGCCGCCGGACGATCTGCCGGCGCTGGCCACGATTCCGGGTTGCACGCCGAAGGTGATCGCGCGGTGGGGCGAAGTGGTCCTGGCGGCCGTGGACCGCGCGCGAGCGATTCCGGACGACGCCCTGCCGACGCTCGAGCGCCCGCCCCGCCTGAGGATCCCGGGAATCGCCGCCCGTCGCATCGAGGCGCTCCGTCAGTGGCGAACGGAGGCGGCGCCGCGCTTCGGGCTCGAGCCCGGACTGCTCCTGCCCAATCGGCTGATCACCACGGTCGCGCTGGCGTCGCCTCGTGACACGGACGCGCTGGCGTCGCTCGAGGGCGTGCGCCGCTGGCGGGCCGAAACCTTCGGCCCGGAGATCATTGCCGCGCTTGCCGCGTCGTGAGAAGGTGAACCTCGTATGAATGACTGGCGTGCCCTGCTCGTCGACGACGATGACGGCCTCACCGCGATCTTCCGCGAGTCCAAGAGCGTGGCGGTACTCGGCGCCAAAACCAACGCGTCGGAGCCCGCATACTATGTTCCGGCCTATCTGCATTCGCGAGGCTACCGCATCCGACCGGTCAACCCGCGGTTCACGGGTCGTCGCCTGCACGATGCGGAGACCGTGGCGGCCCTCCGCGATCTCGCCGAGCCGACCGACGTGATCGAGATCTTCCGCCGCCCCGAATACCTGTCCGGCCACGCCGACGAGATCCTGGCCCTGCCATGGCGACCGAAAACGGTCTGGTTCCAGCTCGGCATCAGAAACGACGAGGCGGCCGAGAAGCTCGCGCGGGCCGGGATTCGCGTGGTCCAGGATCGCTGCATGATGCCCGAGCACCGTCGCCTCGATCCAAAGGGGCTCTGACAGAGATATGGCCGGCGAATACGCGTTCGTCATGAAGGATCTCCGGAAGGTCATCCCGCCCAAGCGGGAGATCCTCCGGGGAATCTGGCTGTCGTTTTTCCACGGCGCGAAAATCGGCGTGCTCGGCGCCAACGGCGCCGGCAAGTCCACGTTGCTCCGCATCATGGCCGGCGTCGACCGTGACTTCCTCGGCGAAGCGTTCCCCGCCTCGGGCCTCCGGATCGGCTACCTCCCGCAAGAGCCCCAGCTCGATGCCAGCAAGGACGTCCGCGGCAACGTCGAGGAAGGCGTCGCCGAGGTTCGAGCGCTGCTCACGCGGTTCGAGGACGTCAGCGCGAAGCTCGGCGAGCCGATCGAAACCGAGGAGATGGAGAAGCTGCTCGACGAGCAGGCGCGATTGCAAGATAGGATCGACGCCGCGAACGCCTGGGATCTCGACCGCACCGTCGAGCTCGCGATGGACGCACTGCGGGTTCCGCCCGGCGACATGGACGTCGCGAAGATCTCGGGCGGCGAGCGACGCCGTGTCGCCCTCTGCCGCCTCCTCCTCGCGCGTCCGGACATGCTGCTGCTCGACGAGCCGACGAACCATCTGGACGCCGAGTCGGTGGCGTGGCTCGAGCGCTTCCTGAAGGAATATCCGGGAACGGTCGTGGCGATCACCCACGACCGCTATTTCCTCGACAACGTGGCGGGCTGGATCCTCGAGCTCGATCGCGGCCATGGAATACCGTGGGAAGGCAACTACTCGTCCTGGCTCGAGCAGAAGCGCGAGCGCCTCGAGCAGGAGGAGAAGACCGATCTCTCGCGCCAGCGTACGCTCGCCCGCGAGCTCGAATGGGTGCAGATGGCGCCGCGCGCCCGCCAGGCCAAGGGCAAGGCGCGTCTTCAGGCCTACGACGCGATGCTCAGCGAGTCGTTCGAGAAGCGCGCGTCGGCGCTGGAGATCGCGATTCCGCCCGGCCCGCGGCTCGGCGATGTCGTCGTCGAGGCCGACGACGTCCGGAAGGCGTACGGAGACCGGGTCCTGGTGGAAGGCCTCTCGTTTACGCTGCCGCGCGGCGGCATCGTCGGCGTCATCGGTCCCAACGGTGCGGGCAAGACGACGCTCTTTCGCATGATCGTCGGCCAGGAAAAGCCCGACGCCGGCACGTTGCGCGTGGGCGACACCGTCAAGCCCGCCTATGTCGACCAGAGCCGTGATGCCCTCGATGCGAAGCGGACCGTCTGGGAGGAGATCTCCGGCGGCGCCGACACGATCACGCTCGGCGGCCGGAGCATGCAGTCGCGCAGCTACGTCGCTTCGTTCAACTTCCGGGGCAGCGACCAGCAGAAGCGCGTCGGGGAGCTCTCGGGCGGCGAGCGAAACCGCCTGCACCTGGCGACCATGCTCAAGAGCGGCGCGAATCTTCTGCTGCTCGACGAGCCCACCAACGACCTCGACGTCGACACGCTGCGCGCGCTCGAAGACGCGCTCCTCGACTTCGCCGGCTGCGCGGTGGTGATCAGCCACGATCGGTGGTTCCTCGACCGGATCGCGACGCACATCCTGGCGTTCGAGGACGAAGGCAAGGTGATCTGGTCCGAGGGCAACTACGCCGACTACGAAGCCGATCGCCGCAAGCGACTCGGCGCCGAGGCCGAGCGGCCGCACCGGCTGCGGTTCAAGCGCCTGCGGCGCGATTGAGCAAGGGGCGCGAGCAGCAGATCAGCGTGTTCTCGCCCGTACGCTTCACGCGGCGAAGCCGGACGTCGGCGAAGTAGAGACGCAGGGTGCGCGCCAGCGGGCGCGGATCGCCGTGCCGGTGGCGGTTGATCACCAGCGACCCGCGTGGCGTCACCAGCGGAACCATCGCCAGGAGCCTTGGAAGCGCCACGTCCGGCTCGTCGGCATAGGTGACATCCTCCATCACGTAGTCGAACTGCCGTCCGGCCCGCGCGAGCCCCGTGATGGCGCTCTCCGCGTCGGCGCAGACGATCTCGAGCTCGCCGACCCGATCCAGCCCGAACCATTCGCTGGCCACGCGCACGATCACCGGATCGCGCTCGATCACCGTGATCTGCCGCGGGGCGGTGAGCCGGTGGAGCAGGTGAATCTGCGTGCCGCCGCCAAGGCCGACGAGGAGCGCCGAGGGGCGCCGGGGCAGCTCGACGAACGCGAGCGCCTTCCACCAGTACTCGCGGCGCACGCGTGTCCACTTCCCGTCGAGCGGATAGACCGAGAGAATCTCGCCGTGGACCATCAGCTGGCGCTCGGCGCCACGGTCGACGACTCGGATGCGGCCCGACAGGTGCGACCACCCTCTGAAGACGATCCGTGGTCGCTTGATCACATGGAGCGAAGCGCGTTGCGCGGCGGGAGCCGTGGACGCCGCTGGCATCGCGAGGGCGCGCCTTGCATCGGGATCGCTCGCCTCGGTCGGCGAGGCCCCCACCCCGCGACATCCTACGGCTCGGACTGTACCGAGATCGCTGGCCTCGGTCGGCCGGGCCCCCGCCCCGCGACGCCTTGCGGCTCGGACTGTATCGGGATCGCTCGCCTCGGTCGGCGGGACCCCAGCCCCGCGACGTCCTGCGGCTCGGACTGTATCGGGATCGCTCGCCTCGGTCGGCGGGACCCCAGCCCCGCGACGTCCTGCGGCTCGCACTACCGGGGCTGCATCCGGATTGCGCCGTCGAGGCGAATGGTCTCGCCGTTCAGCATCGCGTTCTCGATGATGTGAAGCGCGAGCGCCGCGAACTCGACGGGCCGGCCCAGACGCGGCGGAAACGGCACCTGCTTGCCGAGCGAGGCGCGAATCGGTTCGGGCAGGGTCGCGAGCAGCGGCGTGTCGAAGATCCCGGGCGCGATCGTGACGACGCGGATCCCGAGCTCCGCGAGATCGCGCGCGACCGGGAGCGTCATGCCGACGATGCCGCCCTTCGAGGCCGAGTAGGCGGCCTGGCCGATCTGGCCGTCGAACGCGGCGACCGAGGCCGTGTTGATGACGACCCCCCGCTCGCCCTCGGCTCCGGGGGTGTTCTTGGCCATGAGCGCGGCGGCGAGACGGATGCAGTTGAAGGTGCCGATCAGGTTCACCTGGATGACGCGGGTGAACTCTTCGAGCTTCGCCGGACCCGACTTGCCGAAGGTCTTCATGGCCGTGCCGATGCCGGCGCAGTTGACGAGGACATTGACGCCGCCGAGACGGTCCCCGGCGGTCTGGAGGGCCGCGCCCACCTCATCGGCATTCGTCACGTCGGCGGGAGTGAAGATCGCGCGCTGGCCCATGGCCTTAGCAGTCTCCGCGCCCGGTGAAGCCGGGCGGTCGAGCAGCGCGACGGTGGCGCCGGCCGCGACGAGGCGTTCGGCGGTGGCGCGTCCGAGCCCGGAGGCGCCTCCGGTGACGACGGCTTTCACGGTGGGAAGTTCCATGGGCTCCTCCTCGGGTCGCATTCTAGCCGATCGCGACTTCCCGGGTTGCCCCCCCACTATCTAGTGGCATTTTTCGCGAGCTCCCCCCACATCTCCGTCTTGCCTTATACTCGTCACGTGATTAGCATTTCAACATGGACGACACCCTGGCGCCGATTCGTGGCGAGATCACCGAGATCGTCGGAGGACTGTCATCCGGGCGCACGAGCCACCTTCTCGCCTGTCTCGGCGACGTCGTGGGCCGAGGCGAGACGGCGGCGCTCGTCGACACCGAGGAGACCTTCGACCCGGGATCGGCGGCGCAAGCCGGGATCGACCTGCGCCGTCTCCTGTGGGTGCGCTGTGGAAGCAATCGCGAGGTCGCGCTGCGCGCCGCCGACATGCTCGTGCGCTGTCCGGGATTCGCGCTGGTCGCGCTGGACCTGGGCGAGCGAGTGCCGCGCCTGCCGACGACCATGGCGTTCCGGCTGAAGTTCGCGGTCCGACGGACCGAGGTCGCGTTGCTGATCGTCGGTCGTCGTCGGCTCACCGGATCGAGCGCGGCGCTGGCCGTCGAGACGCTCCGGGAAGGGATCGAGTGGACCGGCCCGGGACCGGCTCCCACGCGCCTGGCGCGCGTGCGAACGACCACGCGAGTCCTCCGCGCCCGCCGCGCCGAGCCCGGACGGCCGCCGTCCCACTGGTGGAGCGCGTGAGCCGGTTTGCCTGCGTGCTGGTCGAGCATTTCGACGCGGCCGCGGTCGAGCGGTGCGAGCCTGCGCTCCGCGAGCGCCCGCTGGCGATCCTCAATTCCGGTCTCGATCGTCCGAACGTCGGGCGCGAAGGCGCCCCGACGGCCCAGAGAGACAGCGCCCCGGCCAAGGTCATGACGACCATCGAGGCGAACGCCGCCGCCCGCGAACAGGGCGTGCGCCCGGGCATGACGGAGACGGAAGCGCGGACCCGCTGCCCGATGTTGCTGACGCGACCGTGGGCCGAGGAGTACGTCGCGTCGGCCCGTCACGCCCTCCTCGAAGCCGCGCTGGCCGTTTCGCCGCGGATCGAGGATGGTGGAGCGGGGCTCGCGTATCTCGATACGGTCGGCCTCGAACGGCTCATCGGCGACCCCGCTGCCATCGGACGACGTCTCGTGCATCAGGTGCGAGCGATCGGGCTCGTCCCGCGTGTCGGGCTCGCGGCGAGCCGCACCGCGGCGCGGATGGCGGCGGCGACCGGGTCAGGCGCCGTGACGGTCATCTCACGGGGACGTGAGCGTGCGACGCTCGCGAAGGTTCCCGTCGCGGCGCTCGACCTCGCTCCCGATCTGGTCATGACCTTCAGCCGGTGGGGAGTCCGGACTCTCGGCGAGCTGGCCTCACTACCGCGCGAAGGTCTGGCCATGCGCCTGGGGCCTCCCGGGCTTCGCGCTCACGACCTGGCGCTCGGTCTCGATCGCGATCCGTTCCGTCCCTGGACGCCGCCGCCGTTCTGGGAAGAGGCGCAAGGGCTCGAATGGGAGATCGATTCGCTCGGCGTCCTCGCCGGCGTGCTCGAGACCGTGCTGGAGCGGCTCTGCCGGCGACTGGCGGCGGTGGCGCTCGTCGCCGACGCGCTCGAGATCCGGTTGGGGCTCGCCTCCGGCGGCCATCATGCGCGGGACGTCTCGCTCGCGTACCCGATGAGCGAGGTCAAGCCGATGCTCACCCTGGCGGTCCTCGATCTCGAGGCGCATCCGCCGCCTGCCGCCGTGATCCGTGTCTCGATCAGCGCTCATCCGATCCGAACGCAAGCAGGGCAAGGAGGACTCTGGCAACCGCCCGCGCCCGCTCCCCGCGATCTCGTCACCGTGCTCGCGCGCCTCGCAGCCCTCGTCGGCGCCGACAACCTGGGATCGCCCGTGCTCGTCGACTCGCACCGCGCCGATGCCTTCACGATGCTCGCGTTCTCGCCGCCGACCGAGCCCGCCTCGTCTGATCGTCGACGTCGAGGGGTTGGCCAGCGACCGGACGACGTCCCCCAGCACGCGGCCGCCCAGCGCAAGCAGCGGCTCGCGCTGCGGCGGATGCGGCCGGCGCGGCGCATGGAGGTCGAGACGGTGGGCGAGCGTCCGGCGCGCGTGGAGGCGCGGCTCGTCATCGCCTCGGCAGGTCCGTGGCGCGCGTCGGGCGAGTGGTGGGATCGGCAGGCGTGGGCGCGCGACGAGTGGGACGTGGTGCTCGGCGACGGCGCGATCTGCCGACTCGCCCGTGACCGCCTCACCGGTCACTGGTATCTCGACGGCTTCTACGACTGACCCGTGTTCATCGAGCTCCACGCGCAGTCGGCGTTCTCGTTCCTCGAAGGCGCCGAGCATCCCGAGGCGTTCGCCGCCGAAGCCGCGCGCCTCGACATGCCCGCCATCGCCCTGGTGGATCGCGACGGCGTGTACGGCGCCGCCCGGCTGGCTCGGGCCGCGACGAACGCGGGGATCAAGCCGATCGTCGGCAGCGAGATCACGCTGGCCGACGGCTCGCGCCTGCCGCTGCTCGTGGAGGACCGTGAGGGATATCAGAACCTCTGCCGTCTGATCACGCGGATGAAGCTCGGGGCTCCCAAGGGAGCGGCCGCGCTCGATCTCGACGACCTCGAGCCGAATACCGCGGGGCTCGTGTGCCTCACCGGCGGCGCGCGCGGCCCGCTCGCGCTGCGGCTCGCGGCCGGTGACGACGACGGCGCCCGGCGAATGCTCGATCAGCTCGTGGCGATCTTCGGGCGCTCGAGCTGCTTCGTCGAAGTTCAGCGCCACTACCTTCGCGAGCAGGAGCAGATCCTCCAGCGGCTGGTGGCGCTCGCGCGCGGGGCCCGCGTGCCGCTGGTCGCGGCCAATCAGCCGCTCTTCGCGCGCCCGGAAGGTCGCCCGCTCGCCGACGTCTTCACGTGCATCCGCGAGAAGACCGACCTCGATCATGCCGGCCGCCGGCTCCTGGCCAACGGCGAGCGCTCGCTGAAGAGCGCGGCCGCGATGACCGAGCTGTTCCGGGACATCCCCGATGCGCTCGACAACACCGGAGAGCTGGCGCTGCGGCTGGCCTTCACCCTGAAAGATCTCGGCTACCGGTTCCCGGAGTTTCCGCTGCCGCCGGGCCAGACTCCGCTCGGGCACCTGCGCGAGCTGAGCGAGCACGGCGTGCGCGCGCGCTACGGCGATGGGCCACTGGCCGCCCGCGCGCGCCGCCAGATCGCGCACGAGCTCGAGCTCATCGGCCGACTCGACCTCGCGGGGTATTTCCTGATCGTCTGGGATATCGTCGAGCATTGTCGTACTCACGACATCCTGGTGCAGGGACGCGGCTCGGCGGCCAACAGCGCGGTCTGCTATGCGCTCGGGATCACGGCGGTGGATCCGGTCGGCATGGAGCTCCTGTTCGAACGGTTTCTCAGCGAAGCGCGCGGCGAGTGGCCGGATATCGACCTGGATCTGCCGAGCGGCGAGCGGCGCGAAGCGGTGATCCAGCACGTCTATCGACGCTATGGACGGCTCGGCGCCGGGATGACCGCCAACGTGATCACGTACAGGGGCCGGAGCGCGGCGCGCGAGGTCGGCCAGGCGCTCGGCCTTCCGCGTGACATGCGCGACCGGCTCGCGCAGCTCGTCGCCAACTGGGGCTACCAGGATCCCGAGGAGCTTCTGACCAAGCACTTGCCCGAGGCCGGCTGTGATCCGACCTCTCCGCGCATCCGGCGCTTCGCCACGCTCTGGACACGGATCCAGGACCTGCCGCGTCATCTCGGGCAGCACTCGGGCGGGATGGTGATCGCCGCCGGCCGGCTCGACGACGTGGTGCCGCTCGAGCCCGCGACGATGCCGGGCCGGGTCGTCGTCCAGTGGGACAAGGACGATTGCGCGGGGCTCGGCATCGTGAAGGTCGATCTCCTCGGGCTCGGGATGATGTCGGTACTCCAGGATTCGCTGACGCTCGTGCGCGAGATGGGCGGGTCGGTCGATCTGGCGCAGCTGCCGCCGGACGATCCCGCCGTATACCGGAGCCTGCAGGAGGCCGACACGATCGGCGTGTTCCAGGTCGAGAGCCGCGCCCAGATGGCGACGCTCCCGCGCGTCCGGCCCGAGCGGTTCTACGACCTCGTCGTGCAGGTC
>Ga0137415_10008444_pt1 | contig 10206 bp, 7 predicted proteins | sample CZODoug3_1_1_16f_FD_183082 | JGI IMG/M metagenome (GOLD analysis project Ga0137415, IMG submission 183082) | Vadose zone soil fungal communities from Angelo Coast Range Reserve, California, USA - CZODoug3_1_1_16fungal (Hybrid Assembly) | ecosystem: Environmental > Terrestrial > Soil > Vadose... | reverse complement strand
TATCCCGAAATGAAGATCTTGGCTCTCGCGCCCGAACGGAATTGCAGCATTTTCTACTGGGCTTCGTTCGATATTCACGAAGCGCCGGTGGAAGCTTCCGAGGTCGGAATACTGAACACCTTGCGTAGCAAGGGTCTGTGCGTAGGAGGTTAAACATGCGTCTGGGAAGCCATCAGTTTTTCGATCGCCAGCGGACAGCGAAGAGGCGAAGCCTATTTGTCATCGCCGGACTCTTGCTCCTGATTGTGCGGCACGCACCCGAGGTGCGCGCGCAACAGCGGAATAACAACGCGACAAACGCTTCAGACTTGGCGTTGCAAAACTTCAGCCGGGTTGCGGGCACCGCGGCTGAAATCAAAGCGGTTTTACTCAACGACGCGGGGCTGATGATCGCGTTAAAACATTGGGTTGCAAAGGATGCGACCGACCACGGCCAGATCGTTAGCGATTCGGACCTTACCAATGACGCTATCTTCGGCCGATTGGAGACCGATATTCAATTTCGGTCCACTGCCACTGCGCTGGTCCAACAATATGGGTTTCTTCTTCCGAAACTGAATCCTGACTCGGACCCCGGCAAAGAGCACCAGTTTTTGTTCCAGGAACGCACGAAGTGGCTCGCGCAAAATCAACAAGAAGAATTGGAGCAGGCTCGTCAGCGGGGAATCCGAAACCCGGAGAATGTTGGACTCTGTGATCCTCAGCTTGATAAGGGCTGTACCGCGCCGCAAACACGCTCGTCGAATTCGGGAGGTTATAGGCAAGGACCTCCGCAGCAAGAGCCACCTTCCAGAACAGCCCCGACGGACCCGAACTCTCCCAATCTCCCGGGCGGGGACGGAAACCCAATGCTCCGCGCGCAGCTAATGCAAACTGCTGACGATTCTGGCGGCATTTCATCTCAATTTCCTTTGCTTGGTTCCTACGATTCCGCCCGGTCGTTTAGCAACCTCAATGTGAGCACTTCGGAGGCTCTTGGATCGCAGATCGTGGCAGCGGGCGGGCTTTCCGGAGTTTCCTTGGCAGGTGGAAATTCCAAGGTCGGGAGCGCCGGCGATGGATTGCTCGCGGCGTACGGAATGGGAACGAACCCCGCAAACGGGATGTTGCCGGACATAAGCGGAATCAACGGCGCGCCGGCCGCCCCGATACAGCCGTCGAATCGACGGTCCCCATCGGTTACGTTTCCTCAACCACCGGAAATGATTCGCAAACAGAGTCCTTATGACGGCATCCCATCGCTCTATGACATGTACGTGCAAGCGGTCACCCGCCCTGTCACTCCGAGGCGGTTTGGGGCGGAAGTTTTCGAGAATGGGACTCGAGACTCTCAGTTGATTCCTATGGATCTCCCGGTTGGGCCGGACTACGTAGTAGGACCCGGCGACGGGTTGTCGGTCGATCTCTGGGGCGGTGTATCGCAACGTCTCTATCGCACTGTGGACCGCGAGGGTCGCGTCAGCCTGCCCGTAGTCGGTCCGATCCTAGTCAGTGGAAAGAGCCTGGCGGCAGTGCAACAGAACATGCAGCAGATCCTGAGGACTCAATTCCGTGATGTTTCAGCGGATGTTTCGCTCGCCCGTCTTCGGACAATCCGGGTCTATGAAGTGGGCGATGTCGCGAACCCTGGGGCATACGACATTAGTTCACTTTCTACTCCACTCAACGCTCTGTTCGCTGCGGGCGGTCCGACGACCCGCGGGTCGATGCGGATATTGAAACATTACCGCGGCACTCAACTAGTTGAGACCGTGGATGTGTATGACCTTCTCCTCCATGGAGTCAAGACGGATCTCCAGCGGCTGGAAAACGGCGACACCGTGCAAGTCCCGCCGATCGGCCCGGAAGTGACTGTCGAAGGAATGGTACGCCGCCCGGCGATCTACGAGTTGCGGGATGAGAAGACTCTGGCGAGCGTGCTTGAACTTGCCGGCGGCCTTCTTCCAGCCGCCGCGCTGCGCCACATCGAAGTGCAGCGCATGGTGGCCCATGATAAACAAACGATGCTGAGCGTGGATATCCCGGAGATCGAAAACGCTGCGGAAGTGACAAAAAAACTCGAGTCCTTTGAAATCCACGATGGCGATCGAATCCGAATCTACCCGATCGTGCCCTACAACCAAGACACCATTTTCATCGAAGGTCATGTCGTACGGCCCGGCCGCTACTCCTTCCGTGCAGGGATGCGGGTCACCGATGTGATCTCTTCATACCAGGACCTGCTTCCGGAACCAGCGGGCCAGTACGCCGAAATTGTTCGCCTGAACCCGCCGGACTTCCATCCGAGCGTCGAAAGCTTCGATTTGGCCGCTGCCCTTGCCAATCCTGCTCAGGCGCCCGTCCTGCAGGCCATGGACACGGTTCAGATCTTCAGCCGGTTCGACTTCGAAAACCCACCGACGGTATCTATTGGGGGCGACGTGCGTGCTCCTGGAACCTATCAAACGTCCGGCCAGATCCGCCTTGCCGACGCCATTCATTTGGCTGGAGGGCTCACACCGGAGGCGGAGACGGCGGATGCGCAAGTGTTCCGTTACCTGCCGGACGGAAAATTCAAGATCTTCAGCGTCAGCCTGAGTCAGGCCCTCGGGGGAGATCCGGTTGAGAACATCATTCTGCAGCCGCGGGATCGCCTCTTGATTCACCGGAATCCGGACGCAGTCGAGCCAGCCACGGTGAATGTCCAGGGAGAAGTGGTCAAACCAGGCCGCTACCCTCTCGTCCAGGACATGCGCGTCAGCGATCTGATCCGTCTGGGCGGCGGGTTTAAGAACAGCGCCGATACGGAGATGGCCGACCTCACCGAATACCTGCTGCAGAACAAGGCAGTGGGCACCGGCACGCATCACGAGGTGCACATTTCCGCAGCGCTTGCCGGTACTCCCACCGATAACTTGCCGTTGCACAACGGGGACACTCTGACGATTCGCCAAATCCCCGGTTGGAACGACCTGGGGGCCTCTATCACCGTCCACGGAGAAGTGGCACACCCCGGCACCTACGGCATCCGCCCGGGCGAGAGGCTGAGTTCCGTGCTGGCGCGCGCGGGGGGGGTTCTGCCGACCGCGTTTCCGCAGGGAATGGTCTTCGAGCGCGAAGCGGTGCGCCAGCTGGAACAGAAAAGCAGAGAAGATTTGATCCAGCGCATCCGGCAGGAGGCGAGCACGTTCAAGCCATCCATCCAGGAAACTGCTCAAGATCAGGCGGCGCTCGCCCAAGCGGCTCTTGCACAACGCAACAACGAGATCGCAGCGCTCGAGCAAGCACCGGTGACCGGGCGGCTCGTCGTTCAAATGCCGAGCAATCTCGCGCATTTCCAAGGTTCTCCAGATGATATAGAGGTCCGCCGTGGTGACGCCCTGTTCATACCCAAGCGCCCGGAATTCGTCATTGTAAGCGGCCAAGTCTACAACTCGAATGCCATCACCTATCGGCCTCACCACAACGTGGGCTGGTATCTGCGCAAAGCGGGCGGCCCAACCGACCAAGGTAACCTCAAGATGATATTCATCATTCGCGCAGACGGCGCTGTCGTAAGCGGTCAGGGAAGCCCTCTGTGGAATGGTGGTGTCCTTTCCACCGTTGTTGAACCCGGCGACACAATTGTGGTTCCGGAAAAGGCCATCGGAGGTTCCAATGGCTGGAAGAACTTGATCGCCATCTCACAGCTGGCGTCGGCGGCCGCGACGACGGCTTTCATCGCGATGCATTGATGAGTCGTACTGCGTTTTGGACGGGAATTTGAAATGAAAACTACCGCGGTAAAAAGTCCGGCGCTTTGCAGCGGTTTGCTTACGGCGACCGTGTCGCTGGGAGTGACGTGCCTTGCGCAATCTCAGAGACGGGAACTGCAGCCAATGGGCATGACGCACGTATCGGGGAGTGAAGCAGGGTCTGATGTGGCGGAATCAGCGGAATTGAATCCAGCCTTGAGCGTTGGGAATTCACAAAGGCGAGCCGGCAAATTCACAGAATCGAGGCTCGGTCTATCTTTGTTGAAGAACATCGCACGGGACCAGAAATCGATCTGGAAAAGTCCAACGCATTTACGTCTGAACGGCGCCAATGGGCTTATACCTTTCGCGGGAATTACGGCCGCCCCCTTGGCGGTTGACATCCATACCCCCAAGGAGTTGACGCATTTAACCACTTGGGTGAGCAGGAGCAACACTTTCTCGAACTACGGGATCGCTGCGTTCGGTGGTGTTACAGGCGGGCTGTATCTGTTGGGAAAAATGACGGATGACGAACATAACTGGAGCCATTAGGGAAGAATCTTATGGCGGATAGATTGATCAATTCGGACGCGCTATCGATTGAGTCTCTGCAGAACCGTCATGAGCGAGACGCTGCAGATGAGGAAAGATCTGGCCGAGACAGGGCTGCAGCTTGGTTGCGGCTGGTTTGGTGCTCCCGGGTATTTATTCTGCGCGCCGCTGGGATAAGCCTGGTGCTCTCGACGTTGATAGCGTTTCTGATTCCGAAGCGATTCCGGTCGGCAGCGCGTTTGATGCCCCCGGATCAGGGAAGCTCCGGCCTGAGCATGTTGGCTGCGGCAAGCGGCAGTATCGGCGGTCAATTCGGGCCTGGGCCCGGATCCATGGCGGGGGATCTGTTAGGGCTCAAAAGTTCCTCTGACCTCTTCATCGGCATATTGCAAAGCCGAACGGTGCAAGACGACCTCATCAATAAGCTCGACCTCAAAAAGGTCTATTCCGTTCAGCGGATGGAAGATGCGCGCGAACATCTGAGCAATCTTACGAACCTTTCTGCAGATCGCAAGAGCGGCATCATTACGATTGAGGTGGTGGATAGCAGTCCGAAACGAGCCGCACTTATTGCCGGGGAGTATGTCAACGAACTCAATAGGGTAGTCATCCAGCTAAATACGTCCGCGGCCCATCGTGAACGAGTGTTTCTGGAGGACCGCTTGACTCAAGTCAAACAGGACCTCCAATCTGCAGAAAAGAACTTCAGCGAGTTCGCCAGCAAGAACACGGCCTTGGATATCCCTACGCAAGGCAAGGCCATGATCGAGGCGGTGGCGACTCTAGAGGGGCAGTTATTCACTGCGCAGACCGAATTGCAGACTCTAAAGCAAGTGTACAGTGATGGGAACCTGCGAGTTCGAGCCACCCAAGCGAGAGTGGGCGAAATTCAGCGGCAACTTCAGAAGCTCGGTGGCAAGTTTGATGATGGAGCAGGCCACAGTGAACATGGCGACCAGTCAGTCTATCCGTCTATCCGCCAACTCCCCTTGCTCGGGGTCAGCTATGCCGATCTCTATCGCAGCACGAAAGTCCAGGAAGCTATTTTTCAGACGCTGACCCAGGAATACGAAGTCGCCAAGGTAGAGGAGGCCAAGGAAACTCCCAGCGTCAAAGTTCTCGATCCCCCCGATGTGCCGGAGAAAAAGTCCTTTCCGCCCCGCCTGCTGATTATAACGCTAGGGACCACGCTGACAATCGTGGGAGGTGTGTTGTGGGTGTTGGGAAAGCAACTCTGGACCCAAATCGAGCCGGGCGACTCTCAAAAGGCACTCGCGCAAGAAGTGATCAGCACAATTCGCGCCCACATGCCTTGGGTGGCCGCGCATGGGTCCGGTCCGATTTCGACCAGCAGCAAAATTTGGAGACGCTTTCGCCGAAGCCAGAATCAGACGCGAAGCGATGCCTAGCTAGATGTGTGTAAGTAAACCATGTAGACGTATTTAATGTGGACATCGTCATGTAGGCGACAGAGCGGAGCTGCAGAAAAATTCTTGGTTTTTGAACTTACGAACGATTCAAAGGGAGGAACCGGAATGCATTGGGACAGATCGCGAGCGCTCGTAATCGGTGGGGCCTCCTTTTTCGGTTCGGCTCTGATCGATGTTCTCGTTGGACGAGGTGCCAAGGTTCGGATTGAACTCCACCCGGAGATGCCAATGGGGCCAATGAATCGAGTATCCGACAATTCTTTGAGGTGCGAACTTTTGGGGTGGGAACCGCAGGTGAAATTCATGGATGAGCTCCGTCGCTTCGCAGACCGGTATTTTTGGACCAAGAAACCCGAGGAAGTAGCAGCGACTGTCGATCAGACGCTGACGGAAAGGATGCCGAGCGCCGTATCGCTGTCAAGAGACGTCGCAACTGCTGACTAATGGCTTCCCGAGCCCAAGACGCATGGACGCGGTTGCTGTCTATGAGCAGCGCCGGAGTAGGTCGCGCACCTGCGCCGGTGCTGCCGACGGAAGGCGGCGCTGACCCAGATGCGGCCGATGCGAACCGCGTGTACTCCCCTGGCTCGAACGGCGGTGGTGAGGGAAAGCGAATCGACCACCGTTTCGTTGGAGGTCGCTGGAGGCAGGCTGCCTATGCGCTTATTGACATTCTCTGCGTTATTGGCAATGGAGTAATCGCATTCTTACTTCGTTTTACCGGCTGGGACCTACCTGGGCTTCTCAGCCCCGGCCACATGACGATCACACCCGACCAACCGATTACCCGTTACGCAGCTTTTCTGCTGCTATACGTCGCGCTAATTCCGCTTTTCTGCGATTGGCAGGATCTTTACCGGACGCCTCGAACACGTTCCGCTCAGGATGAGTCACTTGCGGTCGTCAAGGCGGTATCGTTAGCCACGTTGCTGCTGACGGTCTTTATTTATCTTTCGGGTGTCAAGATCATTTCGCGCCTCATCGTCGTGACCAGCCTGTTGTTGAACACGGTGATGCTCGTTGTCTGGCGGTACGCGAAGCGGCAGATCGTAATCCACCGCGTGCAGCGGGGCATCGGGGTGCGCAATGCCGTAATCATCGGCGCTGGAAAGGTTGGCCAAGCCTTGGCGCGGCAGTTGGAGCGAAACAAGCTTTTGGGGTACCGTTTCGTGGGATTTCTCGATGAAAATCATTCGGGAGATCCCAGCATGCTCGGAAAAATTGAAGATCTGGCTCGCATGGCTCGCGTAGAATTTGTGGACGATATTTTCATCACGATCCCTTCGGAACGTGAGCTTGTGAAGGGCATTGCAATCATAGCGCGCCAGTATCGGCTGGACGTCAAAGTGGTCCCAGAGTTATACGATGGACTGGGCTGGAATGCTCCGATCGCTTACGTTGGCGACTTCCCAGTGATGGGTCTCCATTGGCAGCCGATCACTACCTGTGGGCTCTGGGTCAAGCGCATCTTCGATATTGGTTTTTCCACATTCGCATCGCTGGTTTCCTTACCTCTTCTGGCCGGGCTGGCTGTCTGGATCAAACTTGACTCACCAGGTCCCGTTCTTTACTCATCCCGCCGTGTGGGTAAGAAGGGACGCGTATTCCAATGCTACAAGCTGCGTACGATGATGGCAAACGCGGATGAATTGAAAGAATCGCTGCGCCATCGCAACGAGCGCCAAGGGCCCTTCTTTAAGATTCATGACGATCCTCGCATCACCCGGTCCGGGAAATTCCTGCGCAAATACAGCCTCGACGAACTCCCGCAGTTTTGGAACGTTTTCAAGGGAGAGATGAGTCTCGTCGGCCCTCGCCCTCACCCGGCCGATGATTACGAACGATACAGTTTGGAGCACCTTCGCCGCTTGGACGTCAAGCCGGGCATCACCGGACTCTGGCAAGTGACGGCTCGCCGGGACCCATCGTTTGAGACCAATATGAGGCTTGATATCCAGTACATTGAGAATTGGAGTCTCTGGTTCGATTTCCGAATATTGATCAGGACGATCCCGGAGGCCATCCGGGGAAGGGGCCGATAGTCACAAATGCGAACGAAACTAGGACCGGAGGTAGAGAAATGGATTTCCTCTGAGATCCAAGAAAGCATCGCCGTGAAGCAAGGCATCACAGGACTCTGTCAGGTCAATGCGCGCCGGCACCCACCCTTCGAGAAGAACATGCGGCTTGATCTCGAATATACCGAGACCTGGAATCTGATGTTAGATATCAAGACGACGGTGAGGACGTTAGGACTAATTCTGAGAGGGGACGGGGCTTGCGCTGTGTTCTGTAACAGCTGTGATTGAATCCATCATTCGGACATGGCGCAGAAGCAGGAGGGGAACTCCAGATGGCAATCGACCGTGGAACAGCACGCCTGCTCTTGTCGGAGCACGCCAAGCGGCCCTTTCGAGGCTCAATCCTCGAACTCGGGCGGCAGGGGGTTCTGTTGAATGAAGGACAACTCCGAGTCTGGGCTAAGCAAGCCGGGGCCAATCTGAGATTCGACCTTGGAAAGGTTCAGACTTATGACCAAAGCCAACCGGAACTTGTGAACGGACAATTAGACGACAATAGATTCTTTCATTCCCTGGGCTTCGATCAGGTCGCCAGCTGCGATGTCTCTCCCTACGAAAACGCAACTCTAATAGCGGATCTCAACCAGCCGGTCCCTCGGGAGTGGCACGATCAATTTGATGTCATCTTCAATGGTGGCACGATGGAGCACGTGTTCAACGCTCCTTTCGTTCTTGCTAACATCCACGCGATGCTCAAGGTTGGGGGGCGGGCAATTCACATTGCACCGTCTTCTAATATGATCGACCATGGGTTCTACAGCTTCTCGCCGACCTTTTTCGCGGACTATTACTTAGCGAATCAATACCAACTTCTAAAATTGAACCTGTTTCAATGCACCAGTTGGACCGGGAGCTGGGATATCTACGACTGCCTGGCTGGGGGAATCGATCATCGCTTAGGCAGAGTCTGCACTTCGAAAATGTCCGGGGTGTTTTGCGTGGCAGAAAAAACGCCGCATTCTGTAGATCAGATTCTCCCGTCACAAGGGTGCTTCTCGAGGCTATCGGCCTATCCACACCCGGATCGGAGCGAAAAAGAGACTGATGGCTTCAAAGGTGGAATGAGGGCTCGGCATCCAAACTTGGCTGAGCTGTTTGATCGAATCCGAGCGCTTGCATGGAGTCGGTATCCAAACTTGGCTGATTTGTTCTACGGAATCCGAGCGCTTGCATGGAGGACGATACTCGGACGACGCTCGGCAATGCCGCCATTCCTGGGACGGTTTTGAGATGACGAATTTGGGCACGGATGAATTTATGCGGTCAACCAGCATTCAAAGCAGAGCGGGGTTATGGTCCCTCGCTGACCAGGGAGCCGTCAGCCTGGGTAATTTTCTGACGAATATTCTCTTGGCTCGGGCGCTAGCTCCTGCTGAGTATGGTATTTTCGCACTGGTCTTTGGTCTGTTGCTGGTTCTAAGTTCCGTTCACGCCGCTGTCGTTATCTATCCGCTTTCTATTCGAGCTGCCGCAAGTGGTTCAGACGATCTGCGTCGTTATGCGTCCCGTTCATTGTTATTGACCGGACTCTTATTCCTGCCGTTGGCGGCGGTTGTCTTTGGTGCGGCCGAGTTCTTGGGGAGGCAACAAGTGGGGCTGTGGGCCATCGCGGCTCTGCTGTGCTGGCTGGTTCAGGAAACCATGCGACGCGCTCTCATGGCTCACCTCCGCCACGGCGAGGCGGTCTGGGGAGATATCCTCAGCTATGTCGGGCAAGCGGGCATCATTTTCCTCTGCATTCGGTCAGGACGGGTCTCCCTTGAACTGGTTTTTGGAATCATTGCTGCCACTTCAATTCTGGCTGCGGCCTTCCAGGCATCGCAGCTTCGCCTCGGCGTCGTTTGGAAGAGAGGAGTGACTGAATCTGTCAGCGACTTCTGGGATGTGGGGCGATGGGCACTCGCCGCGAATGGAGCAGCGGCACTATCCAGTCTTGCCTTTCCGTGGTTCCTCGCCCTTCGGGGTACCCAAATGACAGCCTCGTTTCAAGCCTTGGTTAGTCTTTTCGGAGTGACGAACCCCATCATACTGGGCATCAGCAACCTGATTGTGCCTGCGACGGCAGGCGTCGTCCGACGCGATGGCATCAGAGCCGCCTGGCGAGTAGCTTCAAACCTCGGGCTTCGAGGGGCGGCCCTGCTTCTGCCATACTATCTCGTAATCGCTCTATGGCCCAGATTTCTGCTGCGACTGTTTTACGGGCCGGGTTCTCCTTATTTGGCTCAGGGCATGGCGCTCCGCCTGCTCGTAATCGGCTATTCCGTTGCTTATGTATTTCAACTTCTGGCGGCTGTCTTTTACGGACTCGGGCAGAGCAAGCATGTACTTAAGGTGCAATCCGCCGGCGCCGCCGCTGCGATTCTCCTGGGGTTCCCTCTGGTGTTTCGTTTTGGAGTCCCAGGAGCATCCGGGGCATTCACCTTGGTA
>Ga0137415_10008442_pt1 | contig 10207 bp, 9 predicted proteins | sample CZODoug3_1_1_16f_FD_183082 | JGI IMG/M metagenome (GOLD analysis project Ga0137415, IMG submission 183082) | Vadose zone soil fungal communities from Angelo Coast Range Reserve, California, USA - CZODoug3_1_1_16fungal (Hybrid Assembly) | ecosystem: Environmental > Terrestrial > Soil > Vadose... | reverse complement strand
ATTTTAGGGATAAGTTAGGGATTTAGACGATCCAAAGCGTTCTCTGCAGATTTTGCGGGGATCCCACCTCTTCGGAAGCGCTGGTTAGCGCCTCTTGTTCACGCGCCGAGCTACAACAAAGTATGTCAGCAGTTGGCATTACCGGAGGGATTGCTACCGGAAAATCAACAGTCGCCGCCGCCCTCCACAAATCGCTTTCGGTCCATCTGCCGGTAGAATGGTTCAGTGCTGATTTTGAAGCCAGGAGATTGACGGATAGCGATTTGCATGTACAAGAGGAGATTGAGTTGGTCTTCGGGGCGCAGCTGTTCGACGGCAATCGGCGTTTGCGACGAGAACGGTTACGGGAGTTGGTTTTCCAGGATCCGTCGGCGCGCAAAATACTCGAGAGCATTCTGCATCCGCGTATCCGATCGGCATGGCTGGAGCGAACAAATACCGGCACCCTGCTTCTTGCCGAAATTCCACTGTTGTTTGAGACGAAAGCAGAAAAACATCTTGATTTGGTCGTTGTTACCGCATGCAGCCGATCGGCACAGCTAAACAGATTAATTGAGGTCCGTAGATTGGCGCCAGACTTGGCCGAAAGCATGATCGCGGCACAAATGCCGCTCGATGAGAAAATTAAGCGCGCCGATCGTCTGATCTGGACCGACTGCCCACCCAAAATTACTACTGCCCAAATCGATCACCTAAGTACGGAATTGCTGGAACGTTATGGAGAGTCAACCCGCTGAGAGCGTCCAAGTCCCCGGAGAGAAATATCTTTCTCCCGATCGCTCCTTGCTCGAAATGGACCGGCTCCATTCCCTCAACCACACGCTCCTTCTTGATTTGGCGCGCGAATTTGGACTTCGCGTTTCCCACGAGCGCACGCGGCACCAACTTGTTTTCGATATATTAAAGGCGTTTGGCGCCCGAGGGACGAAGATTTTGGCCGAGGGAATGGTCGAACTTTCTGGTGAAGCGTACGGATTCCTGCGTTGGTCGCGGTTTAACTTCAATCCCTGCCCGGAAGACGTTTACGTGCCGGCCGTGGTACTGAAGCGATTTGGTTTGCGTCCTGGTCACAAGGTTAAGGGCTTCATTCGGCCGCCTCGGGACAAGGAAAAATTCATGGCGCTGGAGGAAGTTGTCACAATCGAGGGAATTCCGATTGAACAATGGACGGAGCCGAAGCAGTTCGATCAGCTTACTGCGCTGTTTCCTGATAAGCGCATCCTGCTCGAGAACGACAAAACCAGAAGTGTCAGTGCCAGAGCAGTGGATTTGATCACGCCGCTGGGGCGAGGCCAGCGTGGACTTATTGTCGCGCCTCCACGAGCCGGTAAGACTATCCTCCTGAAGGAGATTGCGCTCGCCATCCGTGCGAATTCGCCGGAAGTCCATTTGATTCTATTGCTGGTAGATGAGCGGCCAGAGGAAGTTACGGATCTGAGACGGTGCCTCGATTGCGAGATTTTTAGCTCAACCTTTGACGAATCACCGACCCGGCATGTCCAAGTTGCGGAGTTGGTAAGCGAACGTGCTAAGCGCCTGGTGGAAATCAAAAAGGATGTCGTAGTTCTTCTCGACAGCATCACTCGTCTGGCTCGCGGTTACAATGCGCTGCAGCCGGGTAAAGGCCGGATTATGTCTGGCGGCGTAGAGGCTAAAGCGTTACTGAAACCGAAAAAATTTTTTGGAGCTGCCCGGAATGTTGAAGAGGGCGGGAGCGTTACGATTTTAGCAACCGCATTGATCGAAACCGAGAGCAGGATGGACGAGGTGATTTTTGAAGAGTTCAAGGGGACCGGTAACATGGAGCTCCATTTGGATCGTACTCTATTGGAAAAACGCATTTTCCCGGCCATTCACATTCTGAAATCGGGCACCCGCCGCGATGACCTCCTCTATCACCCGGCCGAGTTTGAGAAGATTACGGCATTGAGGAAGTATCTGGCCCAGCTTCCCGCGATCGAGGCGATGGAAGTGCTTCTACAGCGCATTCAGGCGACCAAGACCAATGCCGAGCTTTTGCTCACCACCCTCCGTTAGTGGGCCACCAATGATGCATTCGGAGGAGGTTCTGACTCTCAGCAACACCGATCAGCTGCTGCGTTGGTGCGGTTCAATGACCGGTGAGCCAAAGATCGCGGTAGATACGGAAGGAGATAGCCTGCACTGCTATTTTGAAAAGCTGTGCCTCATCCAGCTTTCCGCACCGGGTCAGAACGTCCTGGTCGATCCATTTCAACCCCTCGATTTCGAGATTTTGACTCACTTCCTGCGGAGTCGAACGGTCGTTTTTCACGGTTGTGATTACGATCTCCGCATGTTGCGCCGCGGTATCCAATTTGTTCCCGGGCCGGTATTCGATACTTACATAGCGGCTCGGCTGATGGGAATGAAGGAGGTCGGTCTTGCTTCGTTGGTCAAACATTTCTTCACGATCGAGTTGCCAAAATCATCCCAAAAGGCCAATTGGGCCCGGCGTCCGCTTACGGATGTAATGATTGTGTATGCGGTGAACGATACCAAATATCTGTTGCCGCTCGCGGAAAGACTCGAGCAAGAATTGCGCAGCTCTTCCCGGTGGCATTGGTATGAGGAATCTTGCATCCGTGCCGTTGCAGCTGCGGCGGAAGATCGCGAGAGAGATCCGGAAAAGATTTGGAAGATTCCCGGTAGCGCTGCGCTTCCGACGCGAGGCCTGGCGGTACTCCGAGCTTTGTGGCACTGGCGCGAATCAGAAGCTCAACAAGCCGATCGTCCGCCATTCCAGATTATGCGAAACGAAGAATTAATCGGGTTGGCCCAAGCGGCCCTGAGCGGTTCGCGTCTCGATGTGCCCGATTGGCTGCCCAGCTCGCGACGGCGGCGGCTTCTATCGACGATTCATCAGTCTCTGCAAATTCCGGAGGCGGATTGGCCGCAAAGAAACCGTCATACCCGGCTGCGGCCAACCGGCGAGCAAGAGAAGCGATTTGAGCAGCTTCGCCTTAAGCGCGACCAACTGGCCGCAGAGCTGACGTTAGATGCCAGCGTGCTGGCTTCCAGGAGTGCTCTGGAAAAGGTCGTGAGAGAACCGGAAGCTGTCGAGACTGTCCTCTTGCGCTGGCAACGAGATCTGCTTGGGCTGTGAGGGTTAACGGTACCCGTTAACCGCGAATATTAGTCATCCTCGTACTCGATATCACCCTGCTGAAAGGACGATGAGCGCGAGGACAAGAAAGGTCCCGAATCCCCGCGGTGTCCGGCAGAACCCCACGATTTTTGTTGGCAAATCGGGTACCGTGCGTTATCGGTCTAAACGTCGATCATGAAATCCAGCGCCTACGGTGCCTGCTCCATCAGGCCTTCCTTTGAGTTAGTAGGCTGCTTTTTTTATTATTGGCGCTTCTTTTTCGGATTCTGACCAGCGCTCGTTTTCTCGCGCTTTTTTCGTCGGTCAGAACTGACCCTTTCTTCAACCTATGCGTACGGTTTTTCCATCTCCCGAAGTCGCCCCCGGTCGCAGGCCACCTTCGTCGGCCCGCTGCAAAACCAGTTGCGAACCAATCTTTTCGACCCAAACTGCCAATTCTCTAGCCATGATCATTATCACCCGTCCGGATGCGACCGAGGAGCAAATCCAGCATATTGTTTCGCGGATCGCCGATTGGGGATTGCGCGCTGAGGTAAGCCGAGGCGAGATGCGGGTCGTTATTGGCGTGATTGGAGCGGAAGATAAGATCCGACAGAAGCCGCTTGGGGCGTTTCCGGGTGTGGAATCGGTCATGCCGGTCTTGAAACCATATAAACTGGTTTCCTACGAATTTCGGGGTACGGCTTCTCGGGTCAAGGTTGGCGACGTCGTTGTCGGATCAAAGGAAGTCGTTATCATGGCTGGGCCGTGCTCGGTGGAAAGCGAGGATCAAATTCTTTCGATCGCTCAATCGATCCGAGATTCTGGTGCCAAAATTTTGCGCGGGGGCGCATTTAAGCCGCGCACCTCTCCGTATAGTTTTCAAGGCCTGGGAAAAGTCGGCCTGCAATTGCTGGCCGAGGCGCGACGAGAGTCAGGTTTACCAATCATTACTGAAGTGATGGATACAAAGGATCTGGAATTGGTCGCGGAATACGCCGATTGTCTCCAGATCGGCGCTCGGAACATGCAGAATTTCTCACTTCTTCGGGAAGTCGGCCGAACCCAACTGCCGGTGATGCTGAAGCGGGGAATGGCGGCATCGATTAAGGATCTTCTGATGAGCGCCGAGTACATTCTAAGCGAGGGAAACTTCAATGTTCTTCTTTGCGAGCGAGGCATTCGAACGTTCGAAACAATGACCCGAAACACGTTGGACTTGAATGCAGTACCGGTGTTAAAGGCAGAAACTCATTTGCCGGTGGTTGTCGATCCGACTCACGGAATTGGCATTCGTGATTTTGTTCCAGCGATGGCATTAGCGGCCGTCGCGGCCGGCGCTGACTCGATCATGATCGAAGTGCATAACGCTCCGGAATTCGCGAAAAGCGACGGCGAACAATCTCTGTTACCAAAGGACTTTGCTGACTTGGTCCGACGCGTCCGATGTGTTGCGGAAGCGGTTGGTCGCGCGGTATGATGAACAATAGCCGGTAGCCGACGGTTAACGGTCAAGCCATGACAATGTCTGTAAGAACGTTTTGGATCCTGCTCGGCTCGGTGGTGGCGTTTTCTCCGATGTTGGCCGAAGACAAGGCTTATGACGCCGCAATCAAAAAAGCTACCCAGGCTTTGGGAGCCGGAAATCTAGCCGAAGCGGACAAGCAAGCTGATGTCGCAGCGAAGCTTGAGCCAGCCAGTGCCCAAACCGCGAATCTACGCGGTGTCATCGCCGTACAGAGAAAAGAGTACGAGGACGCGGCGAGCCGGTTCACCGAAGCAATTGCTGCCGATGAGAAGTTCTATCCGGCTAAGCTCAATCTGGCCGACGTGCTTTTGCTTCAAGGCAAGCGGGCGGACGCTCGAACACGCTACGAGGAACTGCAGCGGGTTGATCCCAAGTCAGAGTTGCTCCAGTTCAAGATTGTCGTAGCCGATGTCCTCGATGATCGCCAATTTCAGGCGATTCAGCTGATCAATGACATGATCTTTCCTGGCACTACGCCCGCCTATTACTTTGCGCGCGCTGCTGTCCTCCTCAAGCAGTCGCAAGAGAAGGAGGCGCAACAATATTTTACGAATGCGCGCAAATATTACGACGAGCAACAATGTGCGTACTACCTGCGCTTTCTCCAGCAAAACGGCTTGGCGAAACCGGGGACGAAATGATACCGGCGAAACGCGAATCCATTCATTGGAGTCGATTCGCGGGCGAATAACGGTATAAATTTCATCCAAATGAAATCTGCCCCTCCCTGTGCACCGTCCAAGGCACAAGCTATTCCTCGGACGATTCGGGTTACCCGTCTGATCGACCGATTTCGCGAAGTCTATCCCACGGCGCACTGTGAATTGGATTTTTCAAACCCGCTTGAGCTATTGGTTGCGACGATTCTTTCGGCCCAGTGCACCGACAAACGGGTCAACATCGTAACCAAGGATTTGTTTAAACGATTTCGAACTGCGAAAGATTATGCGGATGTCCCGCAGGAAGAATTGGAGAACGCAATTCGATCAACCGGGTTTTACCGCAACAAGGCCAAGAGCATCCGCTCAATGGCAAAGGATCTCGTTGAGCGGCATCAGAGCCAGGTACCCTCAACGATGGCGACGCTGGTTGCGCTTGCTGGCGTGGGACGAAAAACAGCAAACGTTGTGCTTGGGAATGCTTTCCAAGTCAACGAAGGCATCGTGGTCGATACTCATGTCACTCGGTTAGCTCATCGGCTCGGTCTGACCAAGCGAACTGAACCCGAAAAGATCGAGCAAGAACTGATGCGTCTCGTGCCGCGAACAGACTGGACCGATTTTAGCCATTGGCTCATCTGGCATGGCCGTCGCCGTTGCACAGCGCTCGGACCGGATTGCGAAAACTGCGAGGTGGCAAATCTTTGTCCGAGCTGCGGGCGAGCAGGTCAAAAAAAAGGCAGGGAGGGTGGAAGAGCGAGGAGGAGCAAGACCGAATCTAAAGGCTAGAATTCCGGTCATGTCTCTCGGCCCGGGTAAAGGCCGCCAAGCGAGCAATGGAGGGTTGGAGCAGTGGGTGGATCACTGCATCTTGCATTCGGTTTCCAGTTTTCAGTCCCCGGTATCCGGTTATGCTGTTAGACCGATGTTACGGACCGCCGACAGACTGAAGGGGTTCACGGAATCGGTCATCCGAGAGATGACGCGGGTTGCCCATCAGTATGGGGCGATCAACCTCTCCCAGGGTTTTCCGGACTTCGATCCCCCGCCAGAGCTGGTCGCTGCGGCCGCGGAAGCCCTCCATGGGAATTTCCACCAGTACTCAATTACGTGGGGCTCAGCAGAGTTCCGGCGGGCTCTTGCGGAAAAACAATCGCGATTGATGGGCCTCGATATCGATCCGGATGCCCATCTGGTGGCGACCTGTGGCGGCACTGAAGCGATGCTGGTTGCACTGATGACGGTGTGTAACCCAGGGGATTCTGTGATTATCTTTTCGCCGTTCTACGAAAACTACGGCGCTGATACGATTTTGGCTGGGGCTCATCCGATTTATGTGCCATTGCGGGCACCTCGATTTGATTTCGATCGGGACGAGTTGCGCCGAGCCTTTTCCAAAAGGCCGAAAGCGATCGTATTGTGCAACCCTTCAAACCCAACCGGGAAGGTGTTTACGCCGGAGGAGCTTACTTTCATTGGGAATTTGGCCACCGAGACAGACGCCTTTATTATTACCGACGAAGTCTACGAACATATTGTCTACGCTCCACATCGGCACACTTATGCGGCGGCCCTTCCAGGATTGTTCGAACGCACTTTGACCGTTGGCTCATTGTCGAAGACCTATGCGATAACCGGTTGGCGGCTCGGATTTGTGCTAGCCGCTCCGGAGTTGATCTCGCAGGCTCGAAAGGTGCACGACTTCTTAACGGTGGGCGCTCCCCATCCATTGCAACAGGCAGCAGTTACTGCACTGCGGTTCCCGCAGGAATATTATCAGAAGCTCACGCACGATTATACTCGGCGCCGTGAACTGTTCACCAGCTATCTTCGTAAAGCGGGCCTGCGATTTGTCGACCCGCAGGGTGCCTACTATGTGCTAGTTAATATTGAAGATTTTGGCCACGCGAATGATACGGCATTTTGTCATTGGTTGGCGCGAGAGATTGGTGTCGCCGCCGTGCCAGGCTCCAGCTTCTTTGCCGAACCGGTGACAAATCTGATTCGGTTCCATTTTGCCAAACGCGACAAAACGTTATGCGCTGCCGGTGAACGATTGATGCGGCTGCGGAAGCGTGGCTGATCAACCTGCTACCGGTTAACGAAACAAGTTCGACAGAAGATCGCGGAGAGCTTTGAACCAGAGATTTCAGAGAAGGTAGTACTCGATCCCGGCACGAAAGGTCGTAATTATTGCGGTTTCACGCTGGCCAGAATTCAGCTGAGATCCTGCAGGTGAGCCTTACTACCCTCTGGAGTTGCATAGTAGATAAAAAGCAGCCCTTTATCCCCTTTAACTCGCATCACGGCTAATCCCACTTTACAGGCACCGTGTTTATCTTTTCCGTCCCAGTCAAACGTAGCGGTTTCCTTTCCGCCAATGTCAGTCGAATCCTTTTGCAACGAAGACTCATCAATATTGACTCCTTTTGTCTGCAGATATTGCAATGCTTCAGTAATCGAATTTTCAATCCGAGAGGAATCGGTCGCTTCAACCGCAAAATAAACCTGACTATCTCCGGAGATTGACTCGACCCCTCTTTCGTAGATGCTCGATTTCCATGCATCCGGAAACGTCACTGAAGCAACCGGATTGTCTTCCGGAAGGACATATTCATCCGCCCAGGCAGAAGGTTACCAAGTTCCGAAATAGTGATAGGGTCTTTTTCATGCGCGAAATCAGTTCTCCGGAGAATGCACCGTACGGATTCGTCACGAAGGGATTTTGTGAAACGATCGGGCGAACTCCTTTGATTCGTTTGCAGGCTCTGTCGGAAGCAACCGGCTGCGAGATATGGGGTAAGGCAGAATTTCTCAATCCAGGCGGTTCGGTGAAGGACCGAGCGGCCCTGGGAATTGTGCTGGATGCCGAAGCTTCCGGCGCGCTTCAGCCGGGTGGAACGATTGTGGAAGGCACCGCCGGGAACACCGGTATAGGTTTAGCACTGGTCGGAAATGCGCGAGGATATCGCACAGTTATCATAATTCCGGAGACCCAATCCAAGGAAAAGATTGATGGCCTTAGGGCGATGGGAGCAGACGTCCGAACGGTTCCGGAAAAACCGTACAAGGATCCCAATAATTATATCCGCATCTCTCAGCGAGTGGCCGAGCAAACACCAAATGGTTTTTGGGCCAATCAGTTCGATAATGTTGCTAATCGACTGGCCCACTACCGGACGACCGGGCCCGAGATCTGGTATCAAACTGAACAAAAAATCACCGGATTTGTTGCATCGGTCGGTACTGGCGGGACGCTTGCCGGAGTCGCGCTTTATTTGAAGGAACAGAATCCTGATGTTCAGATTGTCTGTGCTGATCCTTACGGAGCTGCGATGTGGTCGTGGGTAAAGCATGGCCATACCGAGATCAATGACGGCGATTCGGTAGCGGAAGGTATCGGACAAAGTCGCGTGACGAAGAACCTGGAGGGCGTTCAGATTGATGATGCTTACCGTATTCGGGACGACGTTGCCGTAGAGATGCTTTATCACCTATTGCTGACAGAAGGATTGTTTGTCAGTCTTTCATCTGCGATCAATGTTTGTGGCGCGGTAAAGCTGGCGCGATTCGGTGGTCGCGGCCAGGTGATCGCGACCATTCTCTGTGATTCCGGTTCACGATACGTTTCTCGACTCTATAATCCTCGGTGGTTGGAAGAGAAACGGCTAACTCCAAAATCGAAAGGGTTGGAGTTTTTGGACAGGATCTAGCCAGGCGTATATCACGTCACTTAAACTCGATCCAAACACGATCGCCAATGCTCAAACCGAGCCGTTCGGCCGCTGAGGAAGAGGCGAGCGAGATTTCGAGAAAACCGATACTACCCCAAATCACAAAAGGTTGGTCTGGTGCCGCCTCAAGATAAAAGTGCTTCAAATGTCGGATCTGATGTTTGCTGCAATGCAGTACAAATGGACCTGGTAATTCACCATTGGGTAAAGCCGATCGGCGGATCCCGGTTACACAGTTCCCGAAGCGGTCGATATGAATAATTTTCGACTCCACTGAAGATGGTGAGAACTGTGCCGGTTCTGCTAGCAGCTCGACCGCCGAGATTTGTTCTCCGATTTCGTGGAGAGGAATGCCGAGGCTTAGCGCTGCTGCCACTGGCGCGAAGACATCGCGACCGTGAAACGTGTTGCTAATGTCCGAGGCGAGCAAATTTTGGTTACTAATTGCGAACACTTGGTAGCTTGTGATGTGTTTTAGGACGAAAGAAAAGACACCATTGTCCGGTCCAACAAAGTAATATGGACCCGCCTTTACCACGATCGGCCGCCGGGCTGAGCCAACTCCGGGATCAACAACGACGACATGGATGGTAGCGGCAGGAAAGCTGTCGTAAGCGCCAAAAAGAACGTAAGCCGCAGAAAGGATGTTCTGCGGGGCGATCTCATGACTGACATCGACAATGCGCACGTCCGGATTGCGGCTGAGGATAACGCCTTTCATTGCCGCAACATAATAGTCGGTAAGTCCGAAGTCGGTCAGTAGAGTGATTATGGGCACAGGAATTGGGGACACAGAATACGGAATACGTGAGTCTCACAAAGCGCGGGTCGCCTGGCCATTAGCTATGGGCTACTGTTCGCGAGGACGAAGCTTTCGCCCCGGCGCCGGGCTGCCAGGTCCGAAGATAGATACAGCTCGCCGGCGCCCCTTGATGGCGCCGGCGAGAATAAACCACTAAGACTTGGGTTGACCGGCTATCGCCTGTTTGATGATCCCCACGATTAGCATGAGCACTCCGCCGCCGACACCTCCGCCAGCGATCTGTTCGACGATCGAACCAATGTCGAGGCCGCCCGCGGTCGCAGCTGTTGCTGCTGTACCTGCGGCCGCCCCGCTACCGAGGACCATGTTAAGCAATTGTCCACCAAGCCCGCCACCAACAATCCCGGCAATACTGTT
>Ga0137415_10008441_pt1 | contig 10207 bp, 7 predicted proteins | sample CZODoug3_1_1_16f_FD_183082 | JGI IMG/M metagenome (GOLD analysis project Ga0137415, IMG submission 183082) | Vadose zone soil fungal communities from Angelo Coast Range Reserve, California, USA - CZODoug3_1_1_16fungal (Hybrid Assembly) | ecosystem: Environmental > Terrestrial > Soil > Vadose... | reverse complement strand
ATTCCCACGCACATGGCCACGATTTTTCTTGTTGATCCGGAAACCGGCACACCGCTGGCGATCATGGACGGCCGGTTAATCACCGAAATGAGAACCGCAGCTGTATCCGCTGCGGCCACAAAGCTGCTCGCATCGCCTGAAGCTAAGGCCCTCGCTATACTCGGCAGCGGTGTTCAAGCGCGCAGCCACGTAGAAGCGCTGCGGCTCGTCAGGTCGTTCGAGAAGATTCGCGTCTGGAGCCCCACGCGGGAGAATGCTGAGCGGTTCGCGCGGGAAGTTGGCGGGACCGCAACGTCTGCAGAAGAAGCAGTGCGCGGCGCGGATGTGATCGTGACTGTAACGAGTTCGACAACGCCAGTCTTAGAAGGCGCCTGGCTGAAACCTGATTGCCATGTGAACGCAGTCGGCGCTTGTCGCCCAGACTGGCGCGAGCTCGATGACGCTGCAATTAGCAACGTCGTTTTCGTCGACTCCCGTGAAGGCGCGCTAAAAGAATCCGGCGACGTGATTCTTTCCGGCGCGAAGGTTTACGCCGAACTCGGCGAAGCGCTCGCCGGCAAAGTTCCATCGCGCGCAAATGAAACGACCGTTTTCAAATCGCTTGGCATGGCAGTGGAAGACATCGCGGCGGCGATGCTCGTATATCGAACTGTTAAGGCGACATTGTAGACCACTACGCCGCTTGGCCTCGGCGAAAGATGCACGAATTCATTGCTTCTCTTGTTCGCAGAGTTTTTGGAAAGCGGGATCCGTGCGTAAAGGGTCCCAAATTGGATCGAGCCTTAACAGTGCTGGCGTGATGGGCGATGGGGTGTAAAGCCAGCCACCATACGGCGTACGTAACAACCGTGTGAGAGTTGAGATGGCACGGCTATTCTCGCCAATCATCGTCTCAATTAGCGCCAGGTTCTCTTCGAAGCCTGGCCCCGACACGCGATCCTTGCTACTCGGCACGAGCGTGATTGCGCGCTCCGCTTCGTTGATGGCTGAGTCCTTCTCGTCGAGCGTGGCGTAAGCCACCGCGAGCGCTGCGGAAATGAAAGCATTGTCTGGTTGATCCTTCCTGAGCGGCTCAAGCGTGTTCCGCGCCTGTGCAGCGGTAGCTTTTGCCTGAGCGTGATCGCCAGTGAGACGCTGGGCCAACGCCACCCCTACCTGCTTGATGCCCTTGTCAAGGCCAGCGGTAACCTGGAGTCGAGCTTGTCGGGCTTGCACGAACTGGGTAACCTCACTGAAATTTCGTTCAAGTCTCAATTGGGTCAGCTTGATTCGAACGGCCTCGTTTGAATTCGTTTCTGCGTTTACCTGGACCAACGACTTAGCGGCTTCTTGCAGGTTACCTTCAGCCTGGTAGATGCTGGCCCTTAGCGCCATGATAGACGGCGCATCAGGGATGATATCCAGTTCCCGGTCGTAGAGCTTAAGCGCTGTCGGGAATTGTCGCAGCATGGCGTAAGTCCATGCCACTTCAGTCAGTAATGCCGGATTCCGAGGATCGAGGGCGAGGCCGCGTTCCCAGTACGCAACGCTTTGATCCCAATTTCCCTCACGTCGGGCAACTGCGCCAAGGGCGTATAAAACCTCGCTGTTCCCTGACAACATCTCGCCGACACGCTCGAAGGTGGCTTTGGCTAGCCCGTAATCGCGCAACACCCAATATTGATAATAACCCAGGAAGAGCAGGGTTTCAGGCGAGTTCGGCTGCAGTTTCTGCGCATTTTCCAAAGCATCTTTAGCTGCATCGCGCCGAACGGTAGTAGTGTCGCGGCGTAGGAAGTAAAGCAGCGCGTGCGCACCGGAAAGTCGCGCCCAAGCGAGTGCAAAATTTGGGTCAAGCCGGACCGCCAGCGCATAAAAATCGATGGCTTTGAACAGGGCGTCGCTCGAGTAGTTGCTACGTGATTCAAAGGCCAACCCGCGTAAGTAGGCGTCGTAAGCTTCCGGATTGTTTGTCGGCTTAGCAGCCAATGCTTGCTCCTCGCGGCCGGTCAGTTTCGCTTGCAACGATGTAGCGATTCGTATGGCGATCTCGCTCTCGACGCTAAAGATGTCCGTCAACTTTCGATCATAGGTCTCTGCCCAGAGCTGAGAGCCCGTTTGCACATTAACTAATTGAACATTGACCCGAACTTGATCCGCCGCTTTTTGCACGCTGCCTTCAACAACATTTGCCACACCAAGCTGCTTCGCGATCTCGTCAAGATTAGCCGGCTTGCTCTGATACTGCTGGGTCGAAGTGCGCGAAATCACTTTCAAATCGGCAATCTTAGCGAGCCGCGTCAAAATCTCCGCCTGGATGCCGTCGGCGAAATAAGCGTTTGCTTTATCTTCGCTCAGGTTTTCAAAGGGCAGAACCGCGATCGATTTGGCGGGAAGAGGCGTTAAGGTTGGCGCGGTATAACGGCCGAGAAAAAATAATCCGATGGATACGAGACCGCCGATGACCACCACGTAAATCCACGCGCGCTTATTTCGTCGCGACGTTGCTGGCATGGCATCCGCCGTTTCGGCGCGCTTAATTCCCTGCGGCGTAAGCTCGAACATCCATGCCAGAACAAGCGCGATTGGCAAACCAATGATGATAAGCACCACAATCGAGCGGATGGCCCAATTCGGAACATCGAACACTGGAAAAACCTGTGCGATTCCTTGAGAAAGCGCCCAGCCCGCGACCGCGTAGGCCACGGCAACTTTGTAAACGTTGCGCCGCTTTAGCTCGCCGAAGAAGGCCTTCGGATTCACCCTTCGACTTTGTGCCACACTCAGCGTGACAGCAAGGCGCCCGCGGTCGTGCCGATTAGTTTGAGGCGGTCGAGACTCTATCTCGTCGCGAGGGCGGTCAACTGATTAGAGACCAGTTGCCATCCTGCCGGGCCTTTGACCCACACGAGCGTGCTTCTGTATTGGCCGCTGATCTGTTTGCCGCCGTACTGTCCCTTAAGCGTGACGCGGCTCGTTACCACAGCACTGTTCTGATAAACACGGACCGTGATGTTTTCCTCGTCGTTGATCGAGTCGAGTGAAGTCGCGCCAGATTTAAGATTACTGAGCCGCTGCGCCTTTGTAAGCACTTCACCGGATGCATTCACAAAAACATAATCATCGGCCCAGATTTTCTCGAGCATAGGAATGTCACGCTGCAGCAAGGCTGAACGATACTTCTGGATCATTTGCCTGACTTCTTGTTCGTCGGTTGTCTCCCGTTGGTCTTCTCCGAATGCAAATGAGATGCATGTGACCGTGAGAGCGATGTACAACGTGATCGGCTTCATCTATAAACTCCTTTTGGACCTTCATAGCCGATCTCAAATCGTTGGCGCAAGTCTGATTCCGCTGTTTTTATACAGCGCTTGCAAAGCAAATCCATGACGGAACAGTTGCCTGCGATGGCGGGCGACATTGAACAGCTCAATTCGAGGATCGAGCGCGCTGTTACTGACGGCTTTTTGATGGCGTCGTCAGCAAAGAACATTCGCGCACTGTTGGCTGGCGCGAGGTCAGATCTCTATTTTCGGTCCGTCAACGAGCTCGTTGATGCCGCTGAGTGGAAGGAAATCAACGATCGCTTTTATCAGACTCTTGCATTTGGGACGGGCGGTATTCGTGGCCGCACGATTGGGAAGATCGTCACAATGGCAGAGCGCGGGAACACGCACGAAGGCGAGCGGCCTCAATTCCCCTGCGTCGGCACGAACGCGATGAACTTCTTTAACGTCAACCGCGCAACGCGGGGACTTGTCGCTTATCTACAGGCCTGGAACCGATCGCAAAGTACGTCGGCCAAGCCAAGGATTGTTATCGCGCATGATCCGCGTTTTTTCTCCAGGGAGTTTACAGAGCTTGCTGCCAGAATCGCAGCCGAGAATGGTTGCGACGCATTCGTGTTCGATGGGCCGCGCTCCGTGCCGGAACTTTCGTTTGCCGTTCGTTATCTCAAGGTAAGCGCTGGTGTCGTGATCACGGCGAGTCACAATCCGCCGTATGATAACGGTTACAAAGTTTATTACAGCGACGGCGCGCAAGTGATCGAGCCGCACGCGAGCGGAATCATTGCCAAAGTAAACGCGATCACGACCGAATCGTTCACGCCACTCCCAAAAGATCAACGAGGCAAAGTGACGACGATTGGCAGGGACATCGATCATGCATACATGCGGCGGCTTGATACGTTGATTCTGGATCCACGAGTGATTCGCGAAGCCAAATCGCTGCGGATCATTTACACGCCGCTGCATGGAACCGGCAGCGTTATCATCAAGCCAATGCTTAACCGACTCGGTTTCAATTTCCAAGTCGTGCCGGAGCAGGATTGCTTCGACGGTCGTTTCCCCACGGTGAAATCGCCGAACCCGGAAAATGCCGAGGCGTTAACGATGGCAATCGATCTTGCTCGAAAGGAAAATGCTGATGTGGTGGTCGCTACGGATCCGGACTGCGATCGCATGGGCGCTGCAGTTCGTGGCAAGGACGGTAAAATGAAATTGCTGACCGGAAATCAGGTCGGTTCGCTCTTTGCCTGGTATCGGATAAAGACATTGTTCGACAAGGGTGTGCTGAATGAGCAAAACGCCTCACATGCCGTGATCATCAAAACTTTTGTCACAACCGACCTGCAAAAAGCGATCGCCAATTATTACGGGCTGCGCTGTGTCGAAACGCTGACCGGCTTCAAATACATCGGCGCAAAGCTTGGCAAGTACGAGCGCGCGATCCCGGAACACCTGCGACAGAATTATGTCGATCTCACGGAACCGGAAACGCGCCGGCTGCGCCTCTTGCATTCTTTGTTTTACGTGTTCGGCGGCGAAGAGAGCTACGGTTACAGTGCCGCCGACTTTGTTCGCGATAAGGACGGCAACGGCGCAGTCATCATGTTCTGTGAAGTGGCTGCCTATGCGAAGTCACGCGAGCAGACCGTCGATGAATTACTCGACGAAATTTTCGCAAACTTCGGTTACTTTGCGGAGAAAAACGGTTCGCTCGTTTTCGAAGGAGCAGAAGGCGCGGCCAAAATTGCGCGCCTGGCAGAATCATACGGCACCGATCCATTTTCCGAAGTGCTCGGATCGAGGGTGGTCAACATCAAAAATTTTGAATCCAATATGATCGAAGACATCGAAGGCGATCTTGTTCCCAAAGAGAAGATGTCTATTTTCGAACTCGAAGACGGAATGCGCATCGCGGTGCGTCCTTCTGGAACAGAACCAAAGATCAAGTACTACCTTTTCGCGCAGCGCCGGCCGGAGAACGGCAAATTTGACGCTGCGGAACTTGGTCGAATCAAGGCTCAAGTTGGAGAAAAACTCGATCGTCTCTGGGATTGGCTGCAGAAGGACGCGGAGTCGCGCATGACTGCGTCAGATACTTGATACCAGATTCTCGATGCTTGATGAAGAAATCCGGCATCCTGTATTCAGCATCCAGCATCCAGGCGGCCTGGCCGTGGCTGGCGGCGATCTGTAGCGGGCTTCTCTACACAGGTTGCTTTGCGCCGTTTAATCTGACCTGGCTCTGCTGGATTGCGCTTACACCACTCCTTGCCGCTATTTGGTTCTCAGGAGCGGAGTCACGCCGCCGCTGGCTTCGTAATCTCATACTTGGCTATGTCGCTGGACTGACTTTTTTTTGGACGGCTTTCTCCTGGCTCACAACTGTGACGGTCTTGGGCTGGTTTGTGCTGGAGTTTTACATGGCGATTTACATCGCGCTCTGGGCATGGTTTTGCGGTTTGCTTCGGCCACGGACAGCAAGAGCAAAGTCAGGCGAGACGAAATGGGACCAGATGCTAGCCGAAGCTCGGCGCACGGCAGTGCCGCAGCGGTCACCCTGGACGAGATCCACAAACAACTTGCTGCTGGCTCTTCTCCTTGCCGCTGCATGGACGACGCTGGAATGGCTGCGCGGATGGGTGTTTTCCGGTTTCGGCTGGAACGGGCTGGGTGTGGCGCTGCATGCCAACTGGCCACTTGTTCAAATCGCTGAATTCACCGGCGTAGCCGGGTTGTCGTTCATGGTTGCCTTTGCGAACGTGATCTTAGTTACAACAGCACGCCGGTTGATTCTTGAGGCGCGCACACATACCACGCGACCACATTTTGATCTGACGCTTACGCTCGCGGCCATCGTGGGCGTGTTAACCTTCGGTCTTCGCACCGCCCAAATTTCGCCGCCTGCAAAATCATTCCGTGTTGCTGCTGTGCAATCGAATATCCCTCAAAACCAAAAGTTTGATCCGCAGTTTACGAGGAAAATTTTCGATCAGTTTGGCCGCCTGAGCGAAATTGCCATGCGGTCAAATCCTCCGCCTGATTTGTTGATTTGGCCGGAAAGTTCGATGCCTGGGCCGGTTCTTTTAGACCCGGCAAGTTACAGATTCGTGATGGACCTTGCTGCATCAGGAGAAAGCGACCTTCTACTGGGTACAATCGACGAAGAAAACGGTGATGTTTACAATGCTGCGCTGCTTGTTTCCGACGGCGGCGAACGAGTGCAGGTCTATCGGAAACTTCACCTGGTTCCTTTTGGCGAATACGTTCCGGGGCGGCATACAGTGCCGCTGCTCGCACGAATTGTTGGCGACCAGGTACCCGGCGATTTTAAACCAGGAAAAGAACATACCATGTTCACCCTCACCAACAGCGATGTGCAGGTCGCTCCCTTAATCTGTTTCGAAGACACCATTGGCGAACTTGTCAGACGTTTTGTCCTTCCCGCGGAAACGAATCCCGGCGGGAATTTGCTCGTGGACATCACAAATGACGGATGGTTCCTGCATTCCGCCGGCTCGCATCAGCACTTGGCAAACGCGATTTTTCGATGTGTTGAAACGCGTCGTCCGATGGTTCGCGCGGCAAACACTGGAGTAACCTGTTTTATAGACGAATTCGGCCGCGTCACTCAGGTGTTACGCGATGAAACGGGCAGCACATTCGGTGAAGGCGTGCTCACCGGTCAGGTCAAAGTTCCAACCGAGCACGAGTTAACCTTCTACACACGACATGGAGAGCTATTCGCGAAATTCTGTGCCCTAGTCACGGTGATCGCAATTGTTGCCGTAGGCTTGATACGACGGCGAAGAGTGTAGGGCGTTTGTGTCAAAACCCATGAGTCGACGACTGACACAGCCGCCCTACAACGCGTTCGCGAGAATTTCTCTGTTGTAGTAAAACACTGCTGTGCGCGTCGAATTACCGCTTGATCATCTGGGCGAACTTTGGCCGAAAAAACTTCGCGGCGCCCGCATAGGCGCGCTGCTTCACCCGGCATCAGTTTCATCAAGACTCGAACACGCGTCACGAATTCTGGAGAGACAGGAGGGCGATCTGTTTCGCCTCGCCGCGTTTTTCGGTCCGCAGCATGGATTTCTTGGCCAGACGCAAGACAACATGGTGGAGTGGACAAGTTACGAGCATCCTCGTTTGCGCATTCCCGTTTACAGTCTGTACGGCGAACACCGTGAGCCAACGGCAGAGATGCTGCAGGGTTTCGACGTTTTACTTGTCGATCTTCAGGATATCGGCGCGCGCTACTACACGTTCATCTGGACGATGTATCTTTGCATGCGCGCCTGTGAACAAAATGGCGTTGCAGTTGTTGTGCTTGATCGGCCGAACCCGATTAACGGCGTCACCACAGAGGGCCCCGTGCTCGACCTTGTTTACAAATCCTTCGTCGGGCTTCATTCGATTCCAGTGCGCCACGGAAAAACAATCGGCGAGCTGGCGCAGCAATTTCGAGACGAAGCGTTTCCCAAATGTCGGTTGTGGATTTTGCCGATGAAAAATTGGAACCGCCAGATATGGTTCGACCAGACCGGCCTCCCGTGGGTCATGCCATCACCAAACATGCCGACACTCGACACCACGACCGTCTATCCGGGCATGTGTCTGCTCGAGGGGACGAACATCTCCGAGGGACGGGGCACAACACGACCGTTCGAAATTTTCGGCGCGCCATTTATTGATGCCGAGCGTCTTTGCAGCGAACTAAACGCCTTAAAGCTGCCCGGCGTTTTCTTTCGAGAAAATTATTCTCAACCAACGTTTCACAAATTTGCTGGTGAACTCTGTGGCGGCGCGCAAATTCATGTAACAGATCGTAACGCCTTTCGCCCATTCCAAACGGGCATCGAAGTCATTCGTTGCATCCGAAAACTGTATCCTGATCAATTTGCGTGGAAGCAACCGCCCTATGAATACGAATACGAGAAAATGCCAATTGAAATCCTGCTGGGCGGACCAGTAAACGAAACCTTCAATGACTAATGAGATCGAGTTGATTTCATTAACACCTCGCTTCAGCGAGGTGTCCAAGAATCTGCACCGTGCTAATGCACGGTGTTAATGAAAATGCCGGTAGTCTCCACAATAGGCCGATACGCGGTGCTGATTGCGCCACTTTTGCTACCAATCCCATTGGCGCTCCGTGCAGACATCCCATGGCCGGAAGTCGTCCAGCGGCTTGCGTATGAAAACGAAAAACTGGCGCGGCGTCCGCAAGGCCACAACGGCGAGTATTTTGTTGTTTGCACTCTCTATTACACGCCGAAAGAATCTGGTTTCACGTTTGAACGCGGCTTCGATGCGACGCCAGTTACAAAGCCCGGATTGGGTGGGAGAAAGTATCCCCGCGATTTTCTTCGCTCGGTGAAAAAAGAGGGTTTCGGGCGAATTGCTACTCCAGTGGATGGACGCCATTACATTCGTTATGACAGCGGAGGTTCGTACCGCTTTGCTTCCCACCCGACAGGTGGAGGGGGTGTTTTGGTTGATCGCTATTCCGCGGCGATCAAATCAAGTCAGGGCAGCTTGCGTCACGGAGCCATCGTGGAGACATCTTCGCCAGAGGTGCAAAAGGTCTTTGGCAGCACTCGGTGGAAGATCATGGATACGGGCGGCGGGCTGCGGCGATGGCAAATCGACTGCTATTTCGGCGAAGACGAACCTCTCGGCCCGGGTAAGTTACAAGGTCGGCCGCGTGCGACTACTTTCGAATACGCGTATGCCAACGCGCGCATTATCAATTGATTTGAAGCCGTTCTCCGTTCGGCTGCATGTTCATGGCGATCTGGATTTTTTTCTTGGACGAACAAGGCCTCGTCGAAACATCGAGCGTAAGCTCAGGGAAAAGACCTCCGTAAAAGATGTCATCGAATCGTGCGGCATCCCGCATCCGGAGATCGATTTGATCTTGGTAAATGGAGAAACCGTGGATTTCAATTTCGGCGTCGCTGGCGACGCCGAAATTGAGCTTTATCCACCGGGAAAACAATACCCGAACTTCAGTGAAAAAAGATTACAAATCCGTAGGATCAGCCGATTTGTTACGGACGGACATCTCGGCAAACTTACGCGCAACTTGCGCTTGCTTGGCTTGGACGTCGCTTATCATCCGCTAGCCACTGACCGACAGTTACTTGACGTAATGGAGCGCGAAAACCGGGCGCTGCTCACGCGTGACAGGCGCTTACTGATGCATGCGATTGTAAAGACCGGTTACTGTCCGCGTTCTCAAAACCCCGATGAGCAAACTATTGAAGTAATCCGCCGCTTTGATCTTTTTACATTGATAGTCCCATTTACGCGGTGTCTTCGCTGCAATGCGCCGCTACAAAGGGTGGCCAAGGCGGACATAATTGCGAAGCTCGAGCCACTTACCAAGATCTATTACCAGGAATTCCGGCGTTGCACGGGCTGCGCCCAGATTTACTGGGCTGGATCACATTTCGAAAAATTGCAAAACCGAATCGGTGTCATTCATTCGCTTCTCATGGGAAAGAGCGACGTGTAAATCGCGGTCTTGTCAGACCCGGCACGACTGGCACACTTGGCGCCCAATGCAACAAACCATGCTTGGGTGCGTGCTTCTCTGGCCGGTAGCCGTCTTGATGCGCAGAAGGTATGAACATCCTCTGTTTAGGGCGAAGACCGATCGTGCTTGCCTGGTGGTATCATTTGCTCGATGCGTCGCTAAAGTTTTAATCGGTGCGCCATATCGATGAATTTGAATCGTCGAGGAATTTTGCTTGCGCTTGCTATCGTCGCGCTTCGCGCTTCGACTTTTGCTTACGGCCCGGTGGGACATGAGATCGTGGGGGCGATTGCAGACGAACGACTCGCGCATACAGCCGAGGCTGCGAAGGTCAACGCGCTACTCGATGGACTTACATTGGAAAAAGCTGCGGTAATTGCAGATGAGATCAAAGGCT
>Ga0137415_10008440_pt1 | contig 10207 bp, 10 predicted proteins | sample CZODoug3_1_1_16f_FD_183082 | JGI IMG/M metagenome (GOLD analysis project Ga0137415, IMG submission 183082) | Vadose zone soil fungal communities from Angelo Coast Range Reserve, California, USA - CZODoug3_1_1_16fungal (Hybrid Assembly) | ecosystem: Environmental > Terrestrial > Soil > Vadose... | reverse complement strand
GATTTCCCGCACGGCGGCGTTGTACTTCGCGCGGAGACTGCCGCGGCCTTCAGTGAAAACATTGCGAACGATCCACAAGCGGTGTTGCACATGATCGAAAGCGACGAGGCCGCGATAGAACATCAGCATGGCGTCGTAAAGGCCGATTTCGTCGCGGAGGCGCTTGGGGATGCGCTCAATCAACCGCACCATGTCATAGCTGAAATAGCCGATGGCGCCGGCGACCAGCGGCGGCAACCCAGGAAGCCGCACGGGACGAAAACGCTCGATGCGCGCGCGCAAGAAGGAGATGGGATCGCCCTCTTCCCAGACCATCCGGCCGCGGCTCTCCAGGACGCACGCGCCGTTGGCGTAGCGGAAAACTTCCTCGGGGTGCGCGCCTGCGAAGGTGTAACGCGCGATTTTTTCTCCGCCTTCCACGCTTTCAAGAAGGAAGGAGTACCGCGCACCCTGAGCGATACGCAGGTAGGCGCTGACGGGGGTCAGCAAATCCGCGGAAAAAACATCGTAGACGGGGATAAGGTTGCCCTGTTTCGCGAGGCGCTGAAATTCGCGGAAGTCAGGCTGGATCATGGGAGTGGGTTCGCAGTCGACAGTTTTCAGTTCACAGAGAAAAGAAACCTATTATTACATTACTTGAGGCTGGCCCGGATTATTCGTCAGAGGCCGATGGTATTTTGGAAGGAGCAGGCCCTGCTCACCGGGAAGAACGGTGCCGAGGCTAGGCAGGCCGTGGGTGGTCCCGGCAGACTGGCAGAATGCTAGCAAGTCTAGTTAACCATAACAGAGCCACCCCCTATGCTTTGTAAGTGTTGCATCTAAAGAACTTAGAGTTTATGTAAGCGGTTTAGAATCAACACTTGCGGACATTTCTATTCTATAAGTGTTGATTCTAAATGGGTTACGCCGGCCGTGAACCCGTCATCTGGAGAGGCGAATGCACGCGCGAGGGCGGTCCTCGAGCGCTGGGAAGGCACGGAAGAGAAGCATTCCGTTTTTGACATCCTCCTCTCCCTAAAGGGCTGATCTTTACCCATATCTTCAGCTGGACACAGGGGGTGAGTGAGGCGGATGCGAGTATTTTCCACATCGCGGTCATGGCGTCGAGATACTGCAAGCCGAACCACAAGGTTTTCGTTCCCGGCTCGCCGTCGGCTTTGCGCCCGAGAAACGCCGAGTGTAGCGACCATCCGCATTGCTTCTCGCAGCGAGGGTGGCTGGGCGGGAGGCACAGGGTTCCGGGTGATATAGGCGACCAGCGCTTTCCATTCCGCATCCTCGAAGTAGACCATGCAGGGCACATCGGGGATTTCTCGGCCCAGCTTGGCCAAGTGGAAAATGCGCCAAGCCACCACCAGATCAATCGCCAAGGAGGCTTCGATGCGGTCGGCGGCAACCAGTTGTCGCTGCTCAATGCGGCAGCTGCACGCTGCTGCGTCGCTTTATTATGCGGTTCGAGCAAAACGTCCATCTGCGTCTCGGGATGATCAAAGAAACGGTAGGCTGCTTTGGTCTTGCTCCGGCTCTGACAGGCCTCGGGCATGCTGGCTTGAGGGCGAGCGTAAAAATCACGTGCCAGGACCAGCAGCCGGCGCTTCAGCCGCTCATCGCCCAACAGCGCCCCGCCGAATTCCTGCTCGGCCCAATCGGCTGGAGAAGGAGTGGTCGGCGCAGGCGCACCTCCACGCAGCTGCTCGCGCGCCTGCGCGTGCAAAGGATACACCCAAACTTTGCCAGTTTTGCACCGTGCGCTTGCGAGCCGCCAATACACGCCATGATTAGGTTTTCTTGATGAACGAATCCGTATTGGGAAAAGTCGGGTTTCACTTTGCGGTCCTTGATACTGTCAATGCTACCGCGCTTCTGCGGCTAGCGAGGGCGGGAGTTCTCTTCGGCGCGGAGGGCGGCTAGCACGGCGCGGCGCATGGCCGATTCGGGGGCGCGCTTTTCCGTCCAAATTTCCCATTGAGCGAAGCCCTGCGCGAGAAGCATTTCGACGCCAGGGATGGTGGCGATGCCTTTCCGGGCGGCGATCTTCATGAGTTGTGTCCTCTGAGGGCGGTTGATCATGTCCATAACCAGGCGGCAATGCAACTCGCCGGGCGCGAGCGGAGAAACGCCATCGCGCGGATGCATGCCGACCGGGGTGGCGTTCAGGATAGCGTCGAAGGACTGCGTGCGCAAAGCAGCGCGAGGCACTACTTCTCCGCCGAAGGCGCGGGCGAGTTCCCTCGCGGCTTTTTCGCGGCGCGCGCAAATGGCAACTGCTGCGCCGGAACGCATCAACGCAAAAGCGGCTGCCCGCGCCGCGCCACCCGCCCCGAGGATCAAGACGCGGCTGCCTTTGATGCGAAGTTTTTTCTCGAGCGCGCGGAGCACGCCGAGGTAATCGGTGTTACCGCCAAAGAGCGATCCGTCGCTCCGGACGACAACAGTATTCACGGCGCCGATCTCCGCAGCCAGCGGCTCGCATTCCTTCAGGTGTTTGAGGATGGACTGCTTGTGCGGGATGGTGACACTGAAACCGCGGATGCCGAACTCCGGAACAGCGGCAAGAAAATCATCGAGCTGGCGTACCAGAAAGGGGAGATAGACGGCATCAATCCTGCGCGCCGCAAAACCGGTGTTGTGCAGCAACGGCGATAGAGAATGACCGACGGGATCGCCAATGACTCCGTAAACCCGGGTACGGCGCGTCAGGGCGTGCGCTCGGTAGAGATGCTTCATCTCGTCCAGTGAAACCTGGCCGGGGGCGGTCGCCGCGGCGACAGGCGCGTATGCCAACGCGCTGCCTTCGCGCAAGGCGAGGATTCGCGCGGGTAGGCCGGCTTCTCCCATGGGAACGGCGACGAAATTCCTGGAGTTTCGCGCTAGCCGCAGCATTCGGACGCTGTCCTGGATGCTCCCTGCTTCGGCAGCGATTTTCACGGCATCGACCCCGCCATGGGGTGGCGAGTTCACGCTTCGCGGCAAATCCGGGGTGCGCTCGAAGTCGTGTACGGAAAGCAAGACACGCGGCGGCACGGGATATTCCCGAACGGACCGGCCGGGAAGTTTGCGCAAGGTTTCCACCTCGAGATCGCACCATTGGCAGCCAGCTTCGCGGGCCTGAATCAGCCAGTAGAGTTCGCGGTCAACGCTCCCGGCAAACTTGCCTCCGCCTTCGCGGCGGCGGCAGGCAGCTAGAAATGTGGCGTTCCGGGGTTGGCTCTTGCCTAGCCAGCGGAGGAATCGCGCACGTTCCGCATCGCTGGCCAGCCAATCGAGGCGCAACTCGACGGTCCTGGTCTGCCGCAAGGCGGAGCGCACCAACCTTGACATTTCGGCCGCCGTGGAGGCCGCCGCAACCGCACAAATCCGCCGTAACCCCGTGCCAAAGAGGCCCATACCCCGCCTTGTGCCGGCAATCTATTGAAAAATACAGCTAGTAGTATGCCGTATCAAAAGTGTAAAGCAACCTCGGCCAATTGGTTGACGCGTAGGGCAGGCCCTGTTACTTTCGCTAGGAAAAGACCATGCACCGCCCATAGGGCGTGTTTCGAAGGAGTTATGCAATGCGCGTTAGAATCGCTGTCTTGTCTCTATCGGTCTTCCTGGGTGCCGCGGCAAGCTTTGCGCAAAACACACGCCAAGGTGCTCCGGCAATTCCCCAGCTGGACTACAGCACGGTGAATTGCTCGGGGTTCGTGTCCGACCAGAGAGTACCCGATGAGATCCGGCTCGTCTCCGGGGAGCAATCCAACTACAAGATCACTTTTATGCACGGCGACTATGTGCACATCAATCGCGGCCAAGACAAGGGTGTTCGCGTTGGCGACCGGTTCTCGGTTGTGCGGCCGGACAGGGACCCGACGGACGTGCCGTGGTTCAAGTGGCAGGCGAAGCTCCTAAGAGCCATGGGCACGCCGTATCTGGACGCGGGACAGGTGCAGGTGGTGAACGTTCTGCCCAAGGTTTCCGTGGCCCAGGTCATATTTTCGTGCGGGTACATGCAGCGCGGGGACATCCTGCAGCCTTATCAGGAGCGTGCTGTTCCGCCGTTCAAGGAACCTGCCGCCTTCGATCACTTTGCGCCTGTGAGCGGCAAGCCGGTAGCCATGGTGGTGGGTGGAAAGGACTACGGACAGGTCTTCGGTAAACTCAGCGCGGTCTACGTAAACCTTGGGGTCAACCAGGGTGTGAAGGTCGGCGATTACTTCCGACTGTTCCGGTATCAAGGTTCGATGGCGGAGACCGTGCCACAAAACAAGGGTTATCAATACTCGATGTACGGCTTCGGGAGCGCCCCCGTGCACTACGAATGGAATGACCTGCCCCGCGAAGTGCTCGGCGAAGGAATCGTGATTAACGTGAACCGCAATTCATCGACGATGGTGATCACTTTCAGTTCCATCGAAGTGTACGCGGGTGACTACGTCGAGATCGAGTAGAAGTCCAGCATCCCTGTGAATGGTTCAGGCCCGCCGCGGCTTCTCCGCGCGGGCCTTTTGTTCCTGTGTCATGGTTTGTTTTCCAGGTTACCCGGCCTGGCGGAATCCTTCAATCACCCTCGCGATGCGTGCTTTCGGAGAAGACCTCACACGTAAATGCAAAGAGGCGAGCCTCGGGATCGCGCCAGGCGTCGCGATGCAACCCGGCTTTCCGGCAGGTTTCCTCAAGGAACTGCTCGCGCGTCAGCCGATGTTCGACGGCAACTTGGGGAAGAAGAAGCCCGCGCTGCGCGTGCAGGCGGACCAATAGCCCGTGACGTCCGATTTCGATGGATTCAGGGACGATCGGTTCCAGTGGTGAGAGCAAGGAGATTTCAATGCCAAGTTCGCCAAGCTGGTCCGTCGTCATAGGGGCGAACCGCGGATCTTCCAGCGCGGCGCTGGCAGCGCTGCGAACGATGGCCTCCCCCAGCGGCTCGTTCGCCTCGATGACGCCGATACAACCTTGCAGGCGATGGCGCACGTGAAGGGTCACGAAGACGCCGCGGCGCTCCGCGAAGACTCCTTCGCGAGGCAAGACATCAGGAAGTTTGCGGTGAGAGACGGCTTCGACAACCGCCGTTCGGGCGAGTTGCAGAGCGGCGCGCCGGTCCGCTTCAGAGAGGGACGGCATCCTCGGACTTCTTGTGGGCTTCGAGCATCCGGAGCCGGCGGCGCTTCTTGATGCTGTCGTCAACGTGGCTCCAGAAGCGCCGGAAATACTGGGCGGCGGAAACGAGCGCGCTGATGACCACGAGCCAAAGCAAGATTCGGGCCAGGGGCTTGAGCCACAGGTACCGGCCCCCGACGATGAGCACCGCCACGGCGCACACCTGCAACACCATCTTCGTCTTTCCAAGGGTGGAGGCTTCGATGGTGAACCCCTCGGCCGAAGCGATATTGCGCAAGCCGAGAACGGTAAATTCCCTGCCGATAATGATCACCACCATCCAAGCCTCAACGAGATTCATGCTCACCAAAGAAATGAATGCCGCGGAGATCAGCAACTTGTCGGCGATGGGATCGAGAAGAATGCCGAGGGTCGTCACTTGCAGGCGCCGCCGAGCCAGGTAACCGTCGGCCCAATCCGTGGCCGCCGCGAGGAGCAGGATCAACACGCCCCAGACCTCGAAGTGCATGGAAAAGCCCCAGAACTCGAAATTGGGGCTGCGTGTGAGGAGGATCACGATGAGGACGGGAACGAAAAAGATCCGCAACAGCGTCAGTGAGTTAGGAAGATTCATGGGCGCATGACGGCGGGTGGCTTCAGCCACCGCAGTTTCACTATAGACTTGGTGTAGGGAGGCGTCAACACGCCAGAGGCGGTTCCAGGAGCGCTCCGAGGGGCTCCAATCCATAGAGTTTTTGGCCTTGGGCAGGTACTCCGAGATTAACACTATCCCAAAAGGATAGGCAAAGAAAGCTGTACTCTTTCGTAATGCGCCTGCTGCAAATCTGTGCAAATGTGAAAAGAGCACCGGTGCAGGAGAGCGACCCAGACGAGGAGCGGAAATATCCCGAGAATTGAAATAACCTATTTGGTTTCAATATGGTACAAGGACACGGTTTTCCAGTTCTCCAGCAGGCCAAGGAAGACGCCCGGGCAATCTAGAAGAGGGGGGCCGCAGTTTCCACAGCGTTTTCCACAGAACCTAGGGTCTCGAACCTGAAGGAAATGGAGTCATAGAAGGGGCCGCAAGTCTGTAAAAACAGAGGTTTTGCGTGACTTTACTTCACAGTTACCAGGTCAAAAACTTTGCAAGCCGCTCAGATGGCGCGGAGACCGCGGAGGAGCCGGACAGGGAGCATAAAAATGGCGCTGACGAGGCCGAGGACACCATGAACGGCAATTCCCATGAGGCGAAAAGGCAGCGCCACCAGCCAGACAAATGGATACAAGACGAGAGCCAGCAGCGCGAGCGGCCAGCACAGGATGCACAGGATGATCCACAAGAAAAAAGCAGCCATGGCGACCTCGTTTGTGGCGGCCTGAATGCGCCCAGTGCGAATGCTGACCGCGGCACCGCCGCCCTCTATTTTATATTACGAGCGCGCGCGCGGGAAAGTTCCCACGACGGCATACTCTTTCAGCCGGAGGCGCTTGGCGATGGAAGCGGGTACTTCGGCATCGAGCCGCATGTGGGAATCGTCAATTTCCGAGTGGAGGACACGTCCCAGCGCATGAATCATGGCCAGAGTACGACCTTCCGCCAGCGGCAGCCGAATCGAGAGCGTTACGACGGGATCGGTGGGCATCTCCGCGTCCATGCGCCGCAGCAAGTCCTCGATCCCTTCGCCCGTCAGAGCGGACACTAGCACCGGCGCGCCACAGGCGCCAGTACTTCTCTCCGAGCCATTCGTGATGGCTTTTCCATCTTCAGCAGTCAGCCGGTCCATTTTATTCAGCACGCGCAGCCTAGGGCGGCCGTCGACGCCAAGTTCCCGCAAAATTTTGTCCACTTCCTCGTCGAGTTCGTCGTGATGAGGATTGGAGACGTCGCTCACGTGCAGTATCAGAGCCGCTTCCTGCACCTCTTCGAGGGTCGCGCGAAACGCCGTCAGCAATCCTTTGGGCAGATCGCGGATAAACCCGACGGTATCGGAAACAAGGACGCGGCGGTTGGAGGGCAGCCGCAAAGCGCGGATCGTGGGATCGAGCGTCGCGAACATCCTCGAGGAGACCAGGACCTCGGCGCTGCTCAGCGCATTGAACAGCGTGGATTTACCCGCATTCGTGTAGCCCACCAGGGCGATGGTCCCGAGAGGAACGGCATTACGCGCCTCGCGCCGCAGCGCGCGCTGTTTGCGAATTTCATCAATGCTGGTCTGTATCTTGCCAACGCGGTCGCGAATCCGGCGCCGGTCGGTTTCCAGTTTCTTTTCACCGGGGCCGCGCACGCCAATGCGTCCCGTTCCGCCGCCCGCTCCACCGGCGCCACCACCGCCGCTCTTGCCGCCGAGACGCGACATCGAAGTTCCCTTGCCGGTCAGGCGGGGCAGCATGTAATTCAACTGCGCCAACTCGACCTGCAACTGGCCTTCGCGGCTCCGCGCATGGCGCGCGAAAATATCGAGAATCAACTGCGTGCGGTCGATCACCCGGCGTTCCGTGGCTTCTTCAATGTTGCGCTGCTGCATGGGAGAGAGGTTGCTGTCGAAGATGATCAGCGGCGCTTGGTGGGCGGTGGCTTCGGCGCGAATCTCATCCAGTTTGCCGCGGCCTACCAGCGTTGCAGGATCCGCGGTATCGCGCATCTGGAACACAGTTCCAGCGATTTCCGCTCCCGCGCTGCGCGCCAGCTCCAGCAACTCCGAAAGTGATTCGCGGCCCTGTTCGCCCGCGGGCATGCCGGGAAAGCGAGGCGCACGCTTCCACCCAACGCCCACAAGCAAGGCGCGTTCTGCCGTCGAGACTTGATGTTGCGTTTTGCTCACTGAGATCGGCCGGGAGTCATCGTGCGGACTTACACATTTCTAGCGGGCTCACCCCTGAATACGATTATACTCCTCTCTCCCCTGGCCCGGTGACCAGTCTCCAACCCTTGACCGTTGGGGCGTGCGTGGAACAGCGGTGATTGCGAAGCGAGTAGACCCGTGTGAGAATGGGTCCATGCGAAAACTTACTCTCACAGCGGTAAATTTCTTGGCGGCCGGAATGATGTTGCTTGGGAATGCCCGAGCACAACAGACACCGGCGGCCAATACTCAACAATCGCCGGCGCCGAAAGCTGCACCGGCTCCCACTGCCGGCGCTCAGAAGGCACCCGCAGCGAAGACGGGACAAGCCGCCAAGCCAAGAACTCAGCCCGTCCTTACCCTCAAAACGCAGAAGGACAAAGTCAGCTACGCTCTTGGATCCAACCTGGGGACGAACCTGCACAAGCAGTCCGTCGAAGTCGACCCAGCCATTGTATTGCGTGGATTGAAGGACGCTCTCGCGGGAGGCAAGATGCTGTTGACGGATGATGAAGCGAGGGCCGCGCTCACGCAACTGCAAGCCGAAGTGCGCAACAAGCAGCAGGAAAAAATGAAAGTGGCCGGCGAACTGAACAGGAAGGAAGGCACCGAGTTTCTGGCCGCAAACAAGGCAAAGGAAGGCATCGTCACGCTGCCCAGCGGCCTTCAATACAGGATTCTGACGGCGGGTGCGGGACCCAAGCCGGCGGCCACTGACACCGTGTCTTGCAACTATCGCGGCACGCTTACCAACGGCACGGAATTTGACAGCTCCTACAAGCGCGGCCAGCCGGCCTCATTTCCAGTAAATGGAGTTATCAAGGGCTGGACGGAAGCGCTCCAACTCATGCCGGTGGGATCGAAGTGGCAACTCTTTATTCCATCGGAGCTGGGTTATGGAGACCGCGGCGCGGGCGCGGACATCGGCCCCGGAGCGACCCTCATTTTTGAGGTGGAACTGCTCTCCATCCAGGGCAAGGAGAAATCAGAAGTCACGCCAAAATAGCGCCGCGCAAGAAGTGGGTTTGCCGCTGGGCTCGACAAGCCGGCTCATGCGAAATGCTTCTTCATCTCCAGCCCTTCTGCTTGAAGCCATTCGAGAACGCCGGCTTGCACCCCGGCATCATCGCCAAATCCTGAAAACCAGCGTACGCCAGGCTCTTTGCGAAACCAGGTGAGCTGGCGCTTGGCGTAGCGCCGCGTAGCCTGCTGGATCGCTCCCCGCGCCTCTTCCAGCGCAATCTCGCCCCGGAGCACCGCGCGCAATTCGCGGTAGCCGATAAAATCAAATGGCTTCGAAGCCTGGTTCAGGCCGCTCGCTTGCAAGGCTTGCACTTCGCGCATCCATCCCTGCTCGAGCATGGCGTCTGTTCTGGCGTGGATGCGCTCGATGAGTTTTTCGCGCGGCGGTATCAATCCGGCTTTTAGAACACGCCATCCTTCCAGCGGGACGCGGCCTGTTCGATGCACTTCCGATATCGGCTTGCGCGCCAGAATACAAACTTCGACGGCACGGATGAGCTTTTGTTCGTCGGCAGGCGCGATTTTCCTGGCCGATTCCGGGTCGAGCCGCTTTAGAAGATGATGCAGATGCCCGGGCGGATGCTCCTCAACGCTTGCACGGAGGCGCTCGCGCAATTCTTCCGAGCGTTGCGGAACGTCCGCAAGACCCTCGAGCAGCGCGCGCAAATACAATCCCGTGCCGACGGTAAATACGGGCAGGCGCTTGCGATGCCGGAGGTCATTCAGAATCTGCAAAGCCAACTGGCGGTAGCCTCCCGCGGTTGCATCCTCCTTTGGCCCGAGAACGTCGATCAGATGATGCGGAACGCCGCGGCGTTCGGAGTGGCTGGGCTTCGCGGTGCCAATATCAAAGCCGCGATAGAGCTGCGTGGAATCGCAGGCGACCACTTCCCCGCCGAGCTGCTCCGCGAGTCTCACACCGAGCGCCGACTTTCCCGAGGCCGTCGGGCCAACGATAGCAACGAGAGGCACGAGCGTTTTGTTTTCACTCATCGAAAGAGGAGATGCCGCGCGCGAACAAAAAGAAAGATGAGCACAAAGAGCGCGAGAAGAAGGCTGCCAAGAACCTGTTGACGCGGGAGTTTCACTGGTAAGCGGCTTCGATCGGCAAATTGTACAGGAAATAAAACCGGAGCTCGATATACGGTCCGCTGAAGGCCGGCGGCAGCGGTTCGAACGGATTGGACGACCGAATGGCAGAAATCGCCGCGCGGTCGAGCGGTGCTGTTCCGGAACCGATCAGGCGCACGGGCTCTCCG
>Ga0137415_10008439_pt1 | contig 10207 bp, 9 predicted proteins | sample CZODoug3_1_1_16f_FD_183082 | JGI IMG/M metagenome (GOLD analysis project Ga0137415, IMG submission 183082) | Vadose zone soil fungal communities from Angelo Coast Range Reserve, California, USA - CZODoug3_1_1_16fungal (Hybrid Assembly) | ecosystem: Environmental > Terrestrial > Soil > Vadose... | reverse complement strand
ACGTTCGGCGCGGTGGCCGACTCCGCGTGGTTCGGGGTGACCACGCCGTTCTTCTTCGGGTGGCCCCGCTTCACCGCGGCGGCGATCATCTCGATGGTGGTGGTCATGCTGATCACCGCGGTGGAGACCACCGGGGACGTGTTCGCCACCGGGGAGATCGTGGATCGGCGGATCACCCGCTCGGACATCGCCAGGGCGCTGCGCGCGGACGGGCTGGCCACGGTGATCGGCGGCGTGCTCAACTCGTTCCCTTACACCTGCTTCGCGGAGAACGTCGGGCTGGTCCGGCTGACCCGGGTGACCAGCCGCTACGTGGTGGCCGCCGCCGGCGTGTTCATGATCTTGATCGGCATGCTGCCGAAGGCGGGCGCGGTGGTCGCCGGCATCCCGGCGCCGGTGCTCGGCGGGGCGGCGCTGGCCATGTTCGCCACCGTGGCGGTGGTCGGGGTGCAGACGCTGTCCCGGGTGGACTTCAACGACCACCGCAACGTGGTCATCGTCGGGTCCAGCGTGGGTCTGGCTCTGCTGGTCACCGCGCAGCCGGAGCTGGCCAAGGCGGTACCCGGCTGGGCGGAGGTCATCTTCGGATCAGGGATTACTCTCGGTAGCTTGACCGCGATTGTGCTCAACGTGGTGTTCCACCACGTCGGCAAGGACTTCGGCCCGGCCGTGGCGGGTTCGCCCGGCGCCGGTTCGGTGCGCCTGGACCAGGTCAACCGGATGAGCCGGGAGGAGTTCGTGGGTACCTTCCGCCGACTGTTCCAGGGGCCGAGCTGGGTGGTCGAGCGGGCCTACGACCGGCGGCCGTTCGCGGACACGTCGCGGTTGCGCTCGGCGTTCCAGGAGGCGCTGTTCTCCGGCACCAGGGACGAGCAGCTGGACCTGATGGCGTTCTACCCGGATCTCGGCGCCGAGTTGGTGGCCGACGGGGAGGCCGGGGAGGACTCCACCCGGGACCAGTCCAGCGCGGGGCTGACCCGGCTGACCGAGGACGACCAGGCCGAGTTCGGCGAGCTCACCGGCGCCTACCGGGATCGGTTCGGCATCCCGCTGATCGTCTGCGTGCGAGAAGCGGAGAAGCGCGAGACCGTCCTGCGGGACGGCTGGCGGCGGCTGACGAACTCCCCGGCGCAGGAGCACGCCGCCGCGCTGATCGAGATAGCGAAGATCGCCAACCACCGGTTCCGCGACCAGGTGGCCGAGGCGAACCCCATTCACAGCGCCCGTACGCGGGCCTTCGGCCGGGAGACTACGTGAGCTTGGAGTCCTTCAACGCGCTGCCCGAGGCCGCCGCGCGCGGTGCGCTGCTGGCGTGCTGCGCGGCGCCCCGGTGGGCCGGCGAGGTGGCGGCCGGCCGGCCGTACCGCTCGGCCGAGGCGCTGCACGCGGTGGCGGCCGCCGCGCTGACCGACACCGACGTGGCGGACGGGCTGGCCGGGCACCCCCGGATCGGTGAGCGCGCCGACGACCTCCGCTCCCAGCGTGAGCAGCGCGGGGTCGCCGGGGCGCCGGCCGAGGTGCTGGACGCGCTGGCCGAGGGCAACCGGGCGTACGAGCGGCGGTTCGGGCACGTCTACCTGGTGTGCGCCAGCGGCCGCGGCGCCGATGAGCTGCTCGCCGCGCTGCGCTCCCGGCTGGGCAACGACCCAGCCACCGAGCGTGGCGTGGTGCGCGCCGAGTTGGCCGCGATCAACCGGATCCGCTTGAACCGCTTGCTGGGCGAGCTACAACTGATGGGGACGACCTGAATGAGCCTGTCGACGCACGTGCTGGACGCCGGGCTGGGTCGCCCGGCGTCCGGGGTCGGGATCCGGCTGGAACAAGGCGGGGTGTGCCTCGCCGAGGCGAGCACGGACTCCGACGGCCGGGTCCGGGAGCTCGCCGCCGAGCTGCCGGCCGGCGAGTACCGGATCACCTTCGATACCGGCGGCTACTTCGCCGCCACCGGCCAACGGGGGTTCTACCCGGAGGTGGTCGTCAGTTTCACCGTCACCGATGCGGCGCGGCATCACCACGTACCGCTGCTGTTGTCACGGTTCGCCTACTCCACCTATCTCGGGAGCTGAAATGAGCTCGAACCCCCGCATCGTGCTGGCGGAGAACCAGTACGGCAAGGCGGAGAACCGCGTGGTGCGGATCTACCGCGACACCGACCGCCACGAGATCCGCGACGTCACGGTGTCCACCGCGCTGCGCGGCGACTTCGCGGACGCGCACCTGCGCGGCGACCAGTCGAAGGTGCTGCCCACCGACACCCAGAAGAACACCTGCTATGCGTACGCCAAGGAGCAGGGTTTGCGCGAGATCGAGCAGTACGCGCTCGCCCTGGGCCGGCACTTCGTCGCGGATGTGGCGCCGGTGCGCGGCGCGCGGATCGAGGTGGAGGAGTTCGGCTGGGACCGCGTGGAGGTGGACGGGCGCGAGCACGACCACACCTGGGTGCGGCGCGGCTCCGAGGTGCGCACCGCGGTGGTGACGGTGGAGGGGGAGCAGGCCTGGGTGGTGTCCGGGCTGCGTGACCTGGTGCTACTCAAGTCCACCGGGTCGGAGTTCGCCGGCTTCCTGACCGACGAGTACACCACGCTGGCCGAGACCCACGACCGGATCATGTCCACCTCGCTGGTGGCCCGGTGGCGGTATGTAGGGACCGAGGTCGACTGGGACAAGAGCTGGGCGGACGTGCGGCGGATCCTGCTGGAACGCTTCGCCACGGTGCACTCGCTGGCGCTGCAACAGACCCTGTGGGAGATGGGCAGCGGGGTGCTCGAGGCCCACCCGGAGATCGCCGAGATCAAGTTGTCCGCCCCGAATCGCCACCACTTCGTCGTCGACCTGTCCCCGTTCGGGCTGGACAACCCCAACGAGGTCTTCTATGCGGCGGACCGGCCGTACGGGCTGATCGAGTGCGCGGTGACCAGGCAGGACGCCCCGGAGGCCGGGCTGGCGTGGACCGCCGTCCCGGGGCTCGCGTGAGCCCGTCGGTGAACGGCGACGTGGGTGCCGGTGCCGCCGTTGGTGTCGGGGGTGGCGCGGGTGCCGCCGGGGGTGGTGCGGGTGCCGCCACGGGTGTCGGGGGTGGTGCGGGTGCCGCCACGGGTGTCGGGGGTGGCGCGGGTGCCGGCGTCGGCGCGGTGTGGCTGGCCGAGGCGGTGGCGCTCGCGGAGCGCAACGTACGCGAGGGCGGCGGGCCGTTCGGTGCACTCGTGGTCGCCGACAACCGGGTCATCGGCCGCGGGACGAACCGCGTGACCAGGGACAACGACCCGACAGCGCACGCCGAGGTGGTGGCCATCCGGGCGGCATGCCAGGCGCTCGATGACTTCCGGCTGACCGGGGCCACCCTGTACAGCTCGTGTGAGCCGTGCCCGCTGTGCCTGTCCGCCGCGCTGTGGGCCCGGGTAGACCGGGTGGAGTACGCGGCGGACCGGCACGACGCCGCCCGGGGCGGGTTCGACGACGTGGCGTTCTACGAGCTGTTCGCCAAGGACCGGGTGGACTGGGCGACCCCCGTGGTGGGCGTCGAGTTGCCAGGACGCACGGCCCCGTTCGACACCTGGCTGGCCAAGGAAGGGCGGGTCGAATATTGACCGAGTCCCGCACCGCCGGCGCAATCAGCGACTCGCGCCGACAGGTTCCTTGCTCGTCGGAGCGGTGTGCGAAATCTAGCGACTCGGCGTGCGAAATCTAGCGACTCGCGGAATGTTTAGGTGCGTCGGGGGTTGTGGCGGGCCGTTTGGGTGGGGTCCAACCATTTTGGCGGGATGAATTCGGGGTGGCCGTTGTGCATGCGGACTTGCCAGCCGGATTCATGGATCATTCGGTAAGAGTCGGCATAACATGACGAGGTTGATAATGTCGGATTCGCCGTGGTGTGCCCACATTCTGATGTGGTGCACTTGACACCATCTGGGGGTTCGGTCGCAGCCGGGGTGCGCGCAGCCTCGGTCGCGGGCGGCGACGGCTTTGCGTTGGGCGGGGGTGACGCAACGTTTCTCCCGGCCCACGTCCAGCGGGCGGGATTCGCCGTCGAGGACCACGGGGGTGATCTTCGCGTCGCACATCAGCCGGCGCAGTTCCCCGGCGGTGGTTTGCCCGCCGTATTCCAGGGTGGCGCCGCGGGCTTGTCCTTGCATCCATTCCCAGTTGAGGATGCTGGTGATGTGCGGGCGTTCGCCGCCTTCGGCGGGTAGGTAGCCCTCGTCGAGGGCGTGTTCGCAGATGGCTCCGAGTGCGTCGGCTTGGCGTTGGCCCAGCGACTTGTTCTCGTCGCTGCTGGGTTGCAGTATCGCGCGGATCGCCCGCGCGACCACCTCGAAGGTTGAGGCGTCCAGTCGGCCTTTGATTTGGCCGCCGCCGTGGCGGGATTTGGCTAGGTGTAGCTCGTTGACCAGCGGTTCGCCCTCGTCGGGGGCTGGGCCGTCTTGGTCGAGTTGTTCGATCCAGTCCCGGGCCAGGCCGGCGAGTTGGTCGGGGCGGTAGATCCGGGCCAGGTCCGCCAGTTGGATCTCCACGTTGGCCCACAGCCGCGGGTCGAGCCGGCCGGCGGCATCCGAACGCAGTACTCGTTCGATGACTTCGGCGTGGGCTTGGTCGATTTCCCAGCCACCCAACGCCATCGCGGTGCCCGGCAGCTTCGGCGGCAGTGGCTGGCCGTGCAGCGAGGTGGGGAACACGCTGGCGGCGACGGCGACCAGTCGGCGGGCCTCGGTTTCGCGGCAGCGCAGCAGATCGGCCACCGCCGGGGCGGGGCGCACCCCGCGTTCGGCGAACTCGCCTTCCCTATCCAGCCGGGCGATGGTGTGCAGCACATCGTGCTCGGCCTGGCGGCTCACCGTCTTCAGAAACTTCAGCTGGTCGATCAACTCCTGGCCGGTCACCGAGCTCGACGCCGCGCGCAACACAGCCATGGCCGTGTTCACGGCTTGGCGCGCGGTGGCGATCGAACTCTCCGACATACCCAGATTCTCGCAACGGGGTCTGACAATTTCGGGGGCACGCCTCACGTGTTGACGTAATATTTGATGATTTTCCTGGGCACGTCGCCAGCCGTCCCCGACACCGGTCCCCGACCCAGCAACAAAGGGTGAAAGTTCAAATCTTCCAGCTGACTGTTGTCCCGTCCAGAGCATCTTTTCTCAATGACCAGCAATCCTGAGGTGACCAGGTTTTCGAGCCGTCGGGACGCCGCAGGCTCCCGGCGGAGAACCTGACGGTGGTAATCGGCAGCCACTTGAGCGGCCAGGCAGCCACCTGAGCGGGCCGGCAGCCACCTGAGCGGCCCGGCCGCTGACCGAATCCCCAACTCGCGCTGACGAAATCCCGCACCGCCGAAGGCCGACTCGCGAGGGCCCCGGGCGGGGGCCTACGGGCGGCCGCCCGTAGGCCGCCTGGGGGACTCGCGGGAGCGGCCGGAGCGGCTGTGATCGCTGTTTCGGTGTGTAGCGGGACGTGGGACGTCCTTCTGGGCACCGAAACGGCGATCAGTCGGGGCGGCGCGTGCTGGGTGGGCGGGGTCAGCGGGAGCGCAGGGCTAGGAAGACGTCGACGCGGTCCTCGAAGCGGTTCAGGTCGCGGCCGGTGAGTTCCTGGACCCGGCCTATCCGGTACCGGACCGTGTTGATGTGCAGATGCAGCCGCGCGGCCGCCTTGCTCCACGAGCCGGAGCAGTCCAGGAAGGTTTCCAGGGTTTCGTACAGGCCGGCGCCGTTGCGGGTGTCGTACTCCAGGACGGGGTCCAGTACCCGAGCGGCGAACGCATGCCGCACGTCGTCGGGTACCGCCGCCAACAGGGCCACGTGCGAGGTGACCTCGGCGTCGGCGACCACGGTGAGGATGCCGCTGCGCAGCCGGGCCAACTCGCGGGCGTGCCGGGCCTCGCGCAGCGCGCCGGACAGCGCTTCCGCGCCGGACGGGCGGCTCACTCCCACGGTCAGCCGGGCCGGCCCCAGGCCCGATTGCAGCCGGCTCAACACGATCCGCAACACATCCAGCGGCGCTGGCCCGGCAGGGGATGGTGCCGGTTTGGAGGGGTGTGCCGGCTCGGCGGGGGATGGCGCCGGTTTGGAGGGGTGTGCCCGCCCGGCTGGGTGCGGCGCCGGCCCGGCGGGGTGTGGCGCCGGAGATGTGCTGGCGGGCAGCAGCGCCACGGCGAGGCCGTCCGGGGTGGTGCCGACGACAGGAGGGCCGAGGTGCGCGGCGGCGTCGTCCAGCACCGAGCGGGCCAGCTCGGTGAGGTCGTCCCGGTCGACGAACCCGGCGACGGCCACCGCCACCGGTCGCGTCGGGTCGAGCCCGGCCTGGCGCAGCCGCTGCAGGGTCTCCGGACGGCCGCCGTTGCCGGCCGCGACCAGCCCGACCGCGTCGTCGGCGATGTCCCGGGCGACCCGCCAGCCCTCGGTGCGCCGCGCCCGGTCCAGCGCGGTGATCGCGACCAGTTCGCCGACCGCGTCCAGCACGTCCGGCTCCCACTCCGGCCAGGAGCCCTCCACCACGACGAACCAGTAGGTCAGCCGCTGATCCAGCGCCGGCCCGACCGGGAACACCGAGTACGGCGGCCGGCCGGGCACGGTGGCGGGCAGCCGGTCGGCGGTGAGGAAGACGCGCACGATCCGGTCGACGTCCGCGTCGGGCAGCGGGGTCGGACCGGGCACGATGGCCCGGCCGGTGGGGGTGAGCACCCGGCAGGTCAGGCCGGTCGCCTCGGACACCTGGGCGGCCAGCTCGTCCAGCCCCATGCCGCCGGCCACCGCGGTGAGCAGCTGCCGTTGGCGGCCCAACCGAGCGGCCAGTCGGTCGCCCCGGGCCGCCGTCACCGACCTGATCACGTGCTCGGTGACGGCGCTGAACGACATGTCCTCCGGCACGGCGATGAGCACCACCCGGTGTCGGCGGCAGGCGTCCACCACGTCGTCCGGGATGCCGTGGAAGACGGCCTCGCCGGCGGCCAGCGCGGCCACCCCGGCGGCGGCGATCTCCGCGACGAACACCTCGCTGTCAGCCGCCTCGCGCCGCCACACCAGGCCGCTGATCACCAGCTCGCCGCCGGACAGGTACCGGCCGGGGTTGCTCAAGTCGGTGGTGTACACCCAGCGCAGCGGGCGCTCCAGCGCGGCGCCCTCGCCGGCGAGCAACCGCAGCCGCAGCTCGGGCACCGCGAGCAGCTCCCGAACCAGCATTGGAGGAACCTACAACCTCGCTGCCCGATCGCACCTGAGATTCGTGTGACCAGCGGCTTCTGCCCGACCGGCGTCCGGCGCTGTACTCGGTGTCGCGCCAACGACGGTCGAAGCGCAGCGAGGAGCGCGGCATGGACTTCCGGCAACCGAGCAGCTGGGCCGACGCACTCGCGGCCCGCGCCGAGTACCCCGATGCGGTGCCACTCGCCGGCGGCACCGACGTGATGGTCGAGCTCAACTTCGACCACCGGCGGCCGGCCGCGCTGCTCGACCTGACCCGGGTGCCCGAGCTGCGCGACTGGAGCTGGGACCGCGGCCGGGTGCGACTGGGTGCCGGGGTGAGCTACGCCCGGGTGATCACCGAGCTCGGCCACCTGTTGCCCGGTCTGGCGATGGCCGCGCGCACGGTCGGCTCGCCGCAGATCCGCAACCGGGGCACCGTGGGCGGGAACCTCGGCGCCGCGTCCCCGGCCGGCGACTCGCACCCGCCGCTGCTCGCCGCCGACGCGGTGGTGGAGCTGGAGTCGGCGGCCCGCGGCACCAGGTACGTGCCCGTCGCCGAGTTCTACACGGGGGTGAAGCGCAACGTGCTGGCCGCCGACGAACTGATCGCTGCCGTACTGATCACCCCGCCCAGCGGGCCGCAGCAGTTCAGCAAGATCGGCACCCGGAACGCCATGGTGATCGCGGTGGCCGCGTTCGGGCTGGCGCTGCACCCGGACCGCCGCGCGGTAGGCACCGGCATCGGCTCCGCCGCGCCCACCCCCCGCCGCGCCCCGGCCGCCGAGGCGTTCCTGGCCGGCGAGCTGGACGCGGCCGGCCTGTGGGAGTCCCGGGCGCCGCTGCCGGACACGCTGGCCATGGCGTTCGGCGAGCGGGTGGCCGCCGCCACAGCCCCGATCGACGACGTCCGGGGCAGCGCGGCCTACCGCCGCCACTCCCTCGGCGTGTTGGCCCGCCGCGCCGCGACCTGGGCGTGGAACGACTACGGAAGGCGGCCTGAGCGATGCGCGTGACCACCACCGTGAACGGCTCCGAGCACGTCGTGGACGACGTGTGGGAGGGCGAGAGCCTGCTCTACGTGCTGCGCGAGCGGATGGGGCTGGCCGGCTCCAAGAACGCCTGCGAGCAGGGGGAATGCGGCTCGTGCACGGTTTACCTGGACGGGCTGCCGGTGTGCGCCTGCCTGGTGGCGGCCGGGCAGGCTAACGGTCGCCAGGTGCGCACCGTGGAGGGCCTGGCCGACGAGGCGCCGGAGGGCGAGCTGCACCCGGTGCAGCGGGCGTTCCTGGAGTGCGGGGCGGTGCAGTGCGGGTTCTGCACGCCGGGGCTGCTGGTCAGCACGCACGACCTGCTGCGCCGCTGCCCCAAGCCGTCCGACCCGGAGATCCGGGAAGCGCTGGCCGGAAACCTGTGTCGCTGTACCGGCTACGAGAAGATCCTGGACGCCGTGCGTAGCGCCAGCGGAGCACGCATCGACGCCGTTCGCGTGGCGGCGGCAGAATAGGGGGAGCAGCGATGAGCTCGTACGTGCTCGAGGGTGCCCACGTAGTGACCATGGACGGCGGCCGGGCCGAGTATGCCGGCGGCCACGTGGTCATCGAGGACGACCGGATCACCGCGGTCGGCCCCGGCACGGGCCCCCGGCCGGAGGGCGCCAGGGTGGTGGACGGGCGGGGCTGCTTGATCACCCCGGGGTTCGTGAACACCCACCAGCACCTCTACCAGTGGGCCACCCGCGGCCTGGCGGTGGACGAGACCCTGTTCGGCTGGCTCACCGAGCTGTACCCGGTGTGGGCCGGGATCGACGAGCACGCGGTGCACACCGCCGCCAGCGGGGCGCTGTCCTGGCTGGCCCGCACCGGCTGCACCACCAGCACCGACCACCACTACGTGTTCCCCCGCGGCGGCGGCGACCTGCTGGCCGCGGAGATCGAGGCGGCCCGCGCGGTCGGCGTCCGGTTCCACCCGTGCCGGGGCTCGATGGACCTGGGCCGCGGCGCCGGTGGACTGCCGCCGGACGAGGTGGTGGAGGACCGGGACGCGGTGCTGGCCGCCTCCGCCGAGGCGGTGGACCGCTGGCACGACCCGGCACCGGGCTCCATGCTGCGCATCGCGATCGCGCCCTGCTCGCCGTTCTCGGTGACCGCCGAGCTGATGCGCGACGCCGCCGCGCTGGCCCGCGACCGAGGCCTGCGGCTGCACACCCACCTGGCGGAGACCCTGGACGAGGAGGACTTCTGCCGGGAGCGCTACGACTGCACCCCGCTGGAGTACGCGGAGAACCTGGGCTGGACCGGCCCGGACGTGTGGTTCGCGCACGCCATCCACCTGAGCGACGCGGCGGTGAAGCGGATCGGCGAGACCGGCACGAGCGTGGCGCACTGCCCGTCGTCCAATGCCCGGATCGGCGCCGGCATCGCCCGCTCGGCCGACCTGCGCGCGGCCGGCGTGCCGGTGGGCCTCGGGGTGGACGGCGCGGCCAGCAACGAGGCCGGCAGCCTGCTCGAGGAGGTCCGGCACGCGCTGCTGTTCGCCCGCGCAAAGGGCGGACCCCAGGCGCTCACCGTCCGCGACGCGCTGGAGATGGCCACCCTGGACGGCGCCGCCGTACTGGGCCGCACCGACGACATCGGCTCACTGGAACCGGGCAAGCAGGCCGACCTGGCGCTCTGGCGGATCGACGGCATGGCGCACGCCGACATCGCCGACCCGGTGGCCGCCCTGGTCCTCGGCTCGCCCCCGCCGCTGGACCTGCTGCTGGTCGCCGGCCGCCCGGTAGTCGAGCACGACCACGTCCTGGGCGTAGACGAAGACACCCTGGCCCGCGAAACCACCGCCGTGCACAAAGCCCTACTCCGAAAGGCCGGCCGATCAATATGATCAGCACACCGATAGGGCGAGTCGGGGCTCCCAGCACACTGAGTCGGGAATATCAGCACACCGCCGGCCGAGTCGGGGACAGCCCACTGCGCCCGGACGGCACGCTCAAGGTGACCGGCGAGTTCGCCTACGCCAGCGACCTGTGGCAC
>Ga0137415_10008438_pt1 | contig 10208 bp, 15 predicted proteins | sample CZODoug3_1_1_16f_FD_183082 | JGI IMG/M metagenome (GOLD analysis project Ga0137415, IMG submission 183082) | Vadose zone soil fungal communities from Angelo Coast Range Reserve, California, USA - CZODoug3_1_1_16fungal (Hybrid Assembly) | ecosystem: Environmental > Terrestrial > Soil > Vadose... | reverse complement strand
CGTTACAAGGATTATCGTCATGACGCCCAGCAAAAGACGATGACACTGCAAGCCGAAGAGTTCATCCGCCGCTTTCTGTTACATGTGCTTCCTGAGGGCTTTCAGCGCATCCGCTACTACGGCTTCCTGGCAAACCGATACCGAGAACAGAAATTAACTCGCTGCAGAGACCTGTTAGGCATGCCGGCAGCCGAATCAGCGACTTCAAAAGCCAACAAGGACTATCGTGACCGCTATGAAGAACTCGCGGGCTCTTCATTGTGGAAATGCCCAGTCTGTCACCAAGGTCGCATGCTGACGATCGGAATCTTGCCCCGAAGCCCACACAGACTTCTAACGCCGATCAAGGATACCTCTTGATGGAGAAGACTGCTTTGGGATCCAGATCCAACTGTGCCGCACAAGCTTGGCCGAACCAAGCGAGGGGAGCAGCGTTGCCAAACGAGTCATCCCAAAGAAAATCTGAGGCACAGATCTTATTCCCCCGACCTCATCATAGGTCACTGCAGCTACCGCGATCCCACAAAGCATCGCACGCGCTCATCACTTCCGGGTCCATCGGATCCACGCCCGAGATCCAACCGACAATCAATACCCATAGGCCACGCCCTGGGACAACGGTTTAGCCCAACCCATTTTTAGCCCACCATCGCGGCGATCACCCTTGGTATGCTTTCCGAGCCTCTCCCGCCGCGACGCCAGCCTAAAAATGCTCTGCGTTGGACTAAACCGCTACGCGGTATGCTGTAAGACTAACTTGCAAAGCTAACTAACTGTTAAAAATGCGGAATGTTAATTAGAGAGAACTTTAATTGTTCTCTAATTAATCTCCGTTGCGGGTCCATGGAAAAGCTGTTTGCAGCAAAGCTCCACGAGCGCAAAGGAGCTTTCCATGACAACTCTTCGACGACGCATGATAGAGGATATGCAAGTGAGGAATCTTTCTTTGCATACCCAAGACGCCTACGTGCAGCAGGTCTCGCAGTTCGCACGCCATTTCAATCGGTCACCGGAACTACTGGGCCCTGAGGAGATTCGCTCCTACCAAGTCTACCTAACGAACGAAAGGAAGCTCGCTCCAAGCTCTGTCAACATCGCCATAGCGGCGCTTCGTTTTCTCTACAAAATCACACTTCATAAGGATTGGAGCTTGGAGGAAGTAATTCCAACGCCCAAGACGCCTCAGAAGTTGCCAATCGTGTTAAGTCCGGAGGAAGTTCTGCGGTTTTTGGGTTCTGTGCGGAGTATCAAGCATCGCACGATCCTGACTATCTGCTACGCTGCGTCATGACTGCGATCGAGGTCTGCCGGACTGCTGTTTTGGGCGGCCATCTGGAGCAGTGTGACCACTGCGGCCATCAGCGCAACGCTTACAACTCCTGCTCCGATCGCCACTGTCCAAAATGCCAGTCGCTGGCCCGGGCTCAGTGGCTCGAGGATCGCCAAGCCGAGCTTTTGGCTACCCAGTACTTCCACGTGGTCTTCACCATGCCAGAACAGATTGCAACCATTGCCTATCAGAACAAGAGAGAGCTCTATGGCATCCTGTTCAGGGCCACGGCGCAGACCTTGCTCACCATCGGCGCTGATCCCAAGCACCTGGGCGCCAAGATCGGCTTTTTCGCCGTGCTCCACACTTGGGGCTCTAACCTGCTCCATCACCCCCACCTGCATTGTGTGGTCACCGGTGGCGGTCTCGCTGCGGATGGCAGTCGATGGATTTGCTGCCGAGATGGGTTTTTCTTGTCCGTGCGGGTGCTCTCAAGGCTGTTTCGTCGTCTGTTCCTAGAGTATTTGATCAACGCCTTTGACGCCGGCAAACTGGAGTTTTTCTCCTCCCTGCAATCACTCCGGGACCGAGCCTCGTTCCTAGATTGCTTGGCTCCCTTGCGCGAGGCCGAATGGGTGGTCTACGCAAAGCGGCCCTTCGCTGGACCCCAGCAGGTGTTGGACTACCTCGGGCGCTACACTCATCGCGTGGCAATCTCCAATAATCGCCTGTTGGACATCGCGCAGGGCAACGTGAGGTTCTGTTACAAGGATTATCGTCATGATGCCCAGCAAAAGACGATGACCCTGCAAGCCCAAGAGTTTATCCGCCGCTTTCTGTTACATGTGCTTCCTGAGGGCTTTCAGCGCATCCGCTACTACGGCTTTCTGGCCAACCGATACCGAGAACAGAAATTAGCACGCTGCCGAGAACTGTTAGGCATGCCCGCACCCGAACCAACGGCTTCAAAAGCCAGCATGGACTATCATGACCGCTATGAAGAACTCACCGGCTCTTCATTGTGGCAATGCCCAGTCTGTCACCAAGGTCGCATGCTAATGATCGAAATCTTGCCGCGAAGCCCACTCAGGCATCTAACGCCAATTAAGGATACCTCATGATGGAGAGGACTGCTTTCGGATCTAGATCCAACTGTGCCGCACATGCTTGGTCGAACCAAGCGTCGGGAGCAGCGTTGCCAAACGAGTCATCCCGAAGAAAATCCGAGGCACACGTTTCATTCCCCCGCCCGCATCATAGGTCAATGCAGGCACCGCGATCCCACAAGGCGTTGCATGCGCTCACCACTTCCGGCTACATCGGATCCTCGTCCGAGATCCAGCCGACAATCAATACCCATAGGCCACGCCCTGGGTAACGGTTTAGTCCAACCCATTTTTAGCCCACCGTCGCGGCGATCACCTTTAGTATGCTCTCCGAGCTTCTCCAGCCGCGACGCCGGCCTAAAAATGCTCTGCGTTATGTATCATAATAATTAGGGGAGGCTAAATCTTCGTAGTCGTAGACGTTGAAAGTTCGCCTTCGAAACCCACCGATCCGGAGAGCACCTTTGAAGCTGTGGTGTGAACATTCAAAAGCCCCAACCCATGAAACCCGACTCATCCCCAAAACCACTCTACACCTTTCGCTATCCCGAAGAGGGATACTCCATTGCCATTATCCCGCATACGCTGGCGGATTCTGCCAAGATCAAACGCCAGGCGAAAAGCCGACACCTCTCGTTGCAGGGCTGCTGCCGGGACGAAATGATCGGCTCGATGGTATTCGCCGAATTCGAGTGACGCGGCTCGGCTCAAAGGCGGGCAGATGTACCGGATCACTTAGCCAATGCTGAAATATTTAGTGATACTCACTTTGATCTGGGCTGTCACACAGACACCGTCCCCAGTCCCAGAGAAGGCATTGGATAGCGCCAGCCAGACAGCCGGTAGCGTCCAGAATCAAGGCAAAAACGACAAGGGCAATCCGACTTCATCGGACGGCAGTGGCTGGGGACTGGTAATCGTTGGCGTACTTCAAACTTTGTTGTTCACGGTCACTTGGATCGCTATTCGGCAACAAGCCACTACGCAAAAGACTGCGGAGCGAGCTTGGATGATAATCACACCGGACAAACCGGAAGGCTGGGAACCCATCTTGCTTCCCGAGCAGCCTGGTGTACCGGCTACCCTGAACGTTTTTCGGGCTGCTATAAAGAATGTCGGGCGGACGCCCGCGCATGTCACTAAAATCGCTGCGCGTTACATCAACCTGGACAAAAGCGAATTCAAAAATCTGCCGGAAGAGCCAGACTATGGAACGAAGGAGTCGCTGGAGAGCATGCTCCTTGTTCCAGGAGACTCTTTTCCTAAAGCAGTTCCATTGTGGCCAAAATCCAGACTCACTACTGAAGAGATAGAGTCCATCCGCACTGCCAAAAGCTTTCTCTATTTTTACGCTTGTATCGAATACAGAGCTTTGGGCAAAAAGCGTGAAACACGGGTCGGATTCATATATCCCTTTCCCCCAGGCGCCAGCTATGGGACTCCGGGCTTTCGGCGGAGCGGCCCACCCGCCTACAACCGAGCAACCTGAGCAGGCACGTCAAAGGCGCCGCTATTGAACCATGACTATTGAAGAGAAGGTCCGCGAAATCATGCTGTCTGAAGAATTCCCGGACAACGAGAAACTCGATCGATTGCACGCCCTCATCCCGCCCGACGTGTTCAAAATCGATAACTTGAACCGGGCGACGCCGGCACAGCTCAGACAATTGAAAGATGGCTTAGCAATTACCGAAGCAATGCAACAGCTCAGGCGCCCAACCCTACTAGCAAAGAAACAGAGCGAAAACTCTGATAACAATCCGGCAAACCCGCTCAAGGATAATTGAAGTGTTTGTAATGCTCCTCTAGATCATTAATGAACCAGACCCGCCAACGATTTATCGCCTCCCAATCCTCTTTTGGCAGTTCCTCTTTTACGTCTCTGCGGTTCTCGATTGGAAATTGCGGATTCGGTAGGTTCTGCATGGCTTTGATGCATTCCTCGTAGATGTCGAAACTGAATTTAAATCGAACAGCTTCCAGAACGGTCATTTTGACGTTCGGTTTCATCGCCTCGGAATAATCCGGAACCTCAATCAAGATTTTTAAGTTGGACGGGCCCGAAGGCGGTAACATCGAGAGCGGATCACACAGAAAGTAAGTATTCATTGGTTGAAAAGAACATCATTACAATGGAGCTCTCACTTCGGGATATACGTACAATTGCGTATCTAGCGGAATGGCGCCGAATCCGGCTGGCGCCTGGCGCCGAACCAGGCCGAGCTCCAAAACACCTGGTGTAAGATAAGGCTCGCCTTAGCAAACGCGGCCTGGCGCCATCCTCGAAAGCTTTTTAGCCGTCTCACGCCCTTTTGGAGCCACTTCCCGAGATTTTCAAGAGTTCCCGTTGTCGGTCGTTCCACTCCTTGATTGCGGCTTCCCAATCTTTATAGTGCACCAGGATTCTGCCTCTGTGCGCTTCATCCTTTTCGCGTTCGCTCCAATCACTTAACGCATCATCACGTTCTGCCTCTGTTGCGAAACAACACAGCGATTCACCTACTGTAAGGGTGAATACTTCTACGTAACCTTCTGGCATGACAAACATATCATTCCGTTAGCTCACTTCAATCTAGCTAATCATGGCGCTCTTACAATTGCCGCAAGGTAGGATTGGAGTCGTAAAATGACCGCTCCCCGCCTGCGAAGAACGAGGAGCGGCTTTTCTTTCGCCCAGAACAGTCAGAACACTAGGCCGTTTCAGGGGGACCCGCGCCGGCGCCAACTTCGGAGCCGCTGCAGGCCGTAAACGTCGCAGCCGCGTTCCTCAGTGAATGTATCGAGGTCCATCCGTCGCCACATCTTCTCTAGATCGAAGGTGCTGATCGCGTTCAGAATAGCCGAAGTTAATTCCGGCGTGTCCGGATCGCCGGCATCTAGGGCGCCGAAAGCATACTCGCATGGTTGGATAGACAGCCTATCCGCGTAATGGAGTGACAATCAGACCAAACGAGGAAGGTCAGCCAAGGGACATTGAGTTGGGGGGAATCACCGCGGCGGTAAGCAAACTCTGGGATGAAAGACAACGCCAAGGTAATGAAGGACCCTCGCCTGGCAAAATTGGGCGCAGAAGCGATGCCGTTCGACTGCAAACGAATGGCTTATGGCGGATTCGAGGTTCTCGTGGACGCCTTCGCGGCCGTGGCAGACAGAGTTAAGCGTTCTGAACCGGGACAGGTTGCAAATTCGCAACCCACTCACCTCGACTAATCGGCACGAGATCTTGGCATCCGCGCCTGCGCCGGCAGTTTGAGTGACTGAAGGCGAGTTGAGAATCAGCGATGGGTTCGTGTCTTACGGTGATTAGATAAAAACGAAGAATATCTTCCATTATTCGTATTGGTGGAAGAGGCAAAGGTTGTCTACTTTGGCGCGTCTATCGGAGCTATAGATATGAGTTTATTCGCAATACTACTTTTTGTCGGGACGATGGTGTTGTCGTTGTGGGCGACGATGCGAGTCCGGCAGGTGTATGGCAAATTCAGCCAGTTGCCGGCAAGTTCTGGATTAACCGGCGCCGAGACCGCTGCGACAATTCTTCGACAAGAGGGGATTTCCAATGTGGAGATCGTGGAACACGATGAGGCGTTGGGCGATCATTATGACCCGGCACGGAAACGGCTGGTCCTGTCGCGGGACAATTTTCATGGAACCTCAGCCGCCGCCCTAGGCGTCGCAGCACACGAGTGCGGTCATGTCATGCAGCACAAGCAAGCCTATGCACCGCTGCAGTGGCGGATGGCCTCGGTAGGTCTGACGACATTTGCCAGTCAGATCGTGCTTTGGCTGCCATTGCTGGGGATGTTCACCGGTTTCATCAACACCGGTGTGGCCTTGACGCTTGTGGCGAGTGCCTGGGGCATCTTAATGCTTTTTAACTTGATCACACTTCCGGTCGAATTCGACGCATCTGCTCGAGCGCGGCTGGTGCTCAAGGAGACCGGGCTAATACGGACGGTGGAAGAAGAGACGGCGGTCGCGAAGGTATTGCGCGCAGCGGCCTGGACCTACGTTGCCGCGTTCATCACATCGCTTGGCTACTTCCTTTTGCATCTTTTACCTCTAATCGTCGGACGCAGAGAGTGACCAGTATATGGCGTGAAGAATCCAACAACTAGGAACAGACACTTATGAAACCCAAATCAAAATCAACTGAGCTGCATGTTAATCCAAGTAAGCCGACAACCTTAGAGTTTGGGCAGGTTTCCCCCACTGAGTGGAGAGTATCTGGAAAGACAATGACCATTGACGAGATTATCGAAGTTGAGGCGCAGCACGTGAACTCAACCGACCTTCGTGTGCTTGAGAACTTTAGTGGTCGTCTATTGGACAAGCTGAAGGAAAGCAACAGCGATATGTATCCCGGCCTGCGTGAAGCCGTCCAGGTAATCATCTGGGTGTTGGGATCACCGGCGGCTCAACAGGCGAAAGATCCATTGCCGCGCTGGTTGGCTGAGACCGGCTTTGCCGCGGCTTACTTCCTGAAAAGATTTGACTTAATACCCGATCATCTTCCGGAAATTGGTCTGGCGGATGACACTCTTATACTTCAACGCGTGATCGAGCGGAACCAATCGGAACTAACCGTAGTTTGGCCGGATGTATAGACCCTGACGGCATGCAGTAGCCGCCAGAAGGATTTCGCGCTGTGTAAACAGCGGAGGACTATTAGAACTAACTAAACAACATCTCGGGATCACCCTGCGCCGCACGCCGAGACCGACGAACCTGGGAATGGATGACCACGAAATATGCCGACTTTAAGGAATGGATGACCACGGAATTAATCGACTTTGTTCAAAGCCAGGCCAGCGTGCTATCGGTTGCCGACTTGAACCGGCTGATTGCCGATTTGCCGGCGTTGCGTAAACGCTTCACCACGATTCCATCGCAGACATACCCATACCTGTCAGACCACCTTGAATTCCTTTCCCTCGTGATCAATGACGAGGTCACCGGGCCGAAGCGCGATTCGATTTCGCAGACAGTGAGCGAAGCGGCCTTCGCGCTGCTCTATTTTCAGACCGCTACTGATCTGATTCCCGACTCCATCCCCGATATGGGCTTATTAGATGATGCGATGATCGTCAGCCTGGTGCTGCGCCGCCATGAGGACGCATTCAAACGTAGTTCGCATGCGTACAAGTTACACTGGCCGCTTCCGACCTTTGACATCGATCAACTGCTCTCGGTTGTATCGCCACTCCGGCTGGAGTCGTTTTACTCGTCGATGAAGACCCTGCAACGGTTGACTGCGCCCGACTAGATGAGAGTCGCTTAACATGCCAGCCTGGCGGCGAATCGCCCAGTAGTCGCCTCAGCTCAGTCCTTACTAGATTAGATTTAGATGCACACGAATCTCTGGTTCTGGATCGCCTTTAACGCCGGCGTGCTCTGCGTGCTGGCCATTGATCTGTTTGGCTTCCAGCGCAAGGCGCACGCGCCGAGCACGAAGGAAGCGGCGATCTGGACTGTTGTATGGGTTGCTCTATCGCTCGGGTTCAATGGACTGATCTGGCATTGGGAGGGACACGCGAAAGCGTTGGAATTTCTGACCGGTTACATGGTCGAATATTCTCTCAGCGTCGATAACATCTTCGTTTTCGTTCTAGTCTTTTCCTATTTCGCCGTGCCGGCGGCTTACCAGCACCGTGTCCTCTTTTGGGGTATTTTGAGTGCGCTGATCCTACGCGGTGTCATGATCGGCGTTGGTGTCGCACTCGTTGAAACATTCCACTGGGTGCTTTATCTCTTTGGCGCCTTTTTGATCTTCACCGGCATAAAGATGATCTTAAGCGGAAGGAAGGATGTCGGTGTCGGTCGGAATCCGCTGATCCGGCTCGTGCGCAGGCTATTGCCCGTGAGCGATACCTACCATGGTGCACACTTCACGGTTCGACGCGACGGCCGCCGGCTGTTGACGCCGTTGGCAATGGTGCTGATCATGGTCGAGGCGACCGACGTTCTCTTTGCTGTCGATTCGATCCCGGCGATCTTTGGCATCACGCACGACCCGTTCATCGTCTACACTTCCAACGTCTGTGCTATCCTTGGTTTGCGCTCGCTGTATTTCCTGTTCGCCGGTGTCGTTCACAAGTTTGTCTATCTTAAGCCGGCCCTGGCAGTCATCCTCTTCTTTATCGGCGCCAAGATGCTCCTGGTTGACGTCTACCACATCCCAACGGCGGTCTCACTCACCGTCATTGGCTTGGTTCTACTGGCTGCGATAGGTCTTTCTTTACTGGTAAACCGTCGACGTCAAGCGACGACAGAGCCTACAACGAAAACTGACCACGATTCACTACCCGTTACCAATTTACGATGATGACTGATCAAAGCTTCTCCCAATCGCGCCTTTCGGCCGACCTTGAAACGCTGCACGCGCGCCTTAAAGATAAGGCGCTCACACTCGCCGAGGTGGAGCAAGCGCTCAGAGGCCGTGGCCCCGCCATCTTGCTGATCCTGTTAGCGTTGCCATTTTGCTTTGTTGCTATCCCAGGTCTGTCGGTGCCTTTCGGTATTGCCATATGTTTGATCGGCGCGCGTCTAGCGGTCGGACGTGAGCCATGGCTGCCGCACTTCGTTATGCATCGGCGTCTATCGACCGCTCGGTCGGCCCAACTCCTAACTGGTGCTATCAAAGTAGCACGCCAGCTCGAGAAATTTGTTCGACCACGCCTAGCTTTCCTGCACGCCGGGCCTGGTATGTTGCGGTTGATCGGCTTGGGAATAGTTATTGCCAGTCTCGGATTGATGTTGCCATTGCCCATTCCGTTCTCAAACAGCATTCCGGCCTGGGCGGTAGTGCTTCTGGCCATCGGAATGATGGAGAAAGACGGCTTGTGCGTGTTACTGGGCCATTTAACCGCGATGGGCACGTGGGTCTTTATCGGTCTGACCTCCGCGTTCGCCGTTGGAGGTTTCCAGAGGCTCTTGGATTCTTTGCAGCTATGAAGGTCAATTTTCATCGTTGTCTTGAGCAGACGAACCGCAGCCTCTGCAAAGCAACCGCTAATTGGCCCTTGGCTCCGGAATACTCTTTGCCGCTTTACCTATTAGACCATCATGAGATCCGATAACGGTTCGCTGGAATTCCTGCGTCGCATCTCACGGCACCGCCGCTCGGCTCAACGCAGCGTAGAGTCGATCTCCGATTACGTTGAACAGAGCGCATTGCTGCTCACGCTAGAACACCTCGACGAGATGCGGCGAGAGCTGCCAATCCTGAATCTTCAATTCGCCGCCATTTCGGTGCGGCAATTCCCGCACCTGCAGCAACAGTTAAAGCTGCTAGCTGACTTCCTCGAGGATACCGCCGCCGGCGTTTTTCCGGCTGGGTCTGAGGCATCACGAAAGGAAACTGCGTTTGCGCTTCGTTACATGGCCAAGGAAGCAGACATCATCCCAGATTCTGTTCCTGAGATCGGCTACGCTGATGATTCGCTCATCGTGCGCACCGTCCTAAGCCGCCACCAGGATGTTTTCTGTGACTACTGCCGTTTTCGAAAAATTCGCTGGTCGAAGATCTCCTTTGCCCCTTAGCGAGCCGGCGGATGTCCGTTTTAGCAAAGTTTCTAAGCGCTTTCGACGCAGCGAGTACGGCATGAATTACGGTTTGCCAGCGTTGGGAGACGACGTAACGTTGACCGTAGCGGTCGAAGGCACCCGCAAGTAACTAACCTCGGCCGAGGGAGCGAGAGTATGGACGCGTTCGTCATCTCGAAGCTGGCTTTTCTACTGGCCGTTGGAGTCGCCGGTTTCGTTGGGTCCATTGTCCTTGGTCGGCTCTTGGTTAAACAACCCGAACAACTGCGAGTCGCTCTCTGGTGGTT
>Ga0137415_10008435_pt1 | contig 10211 bp, 6 predicted proteins | sample CZODoug3_1_1_16f_FD_183082 | JGI IMG/M metagenome (GOLD analysis project Ga0137415, IMG submission 183082) | Vadose zone soil fungal communities from Angelo Coast Range Reserve, California, USA - CZODoug3_1_1_16fungal (Hybrid Assembly) | ecosystem: Environmental > Terrestrial > Soil > Vadose... | reverse complement strand
GCGGCAATCAGCGCCAGCGGCAACAGCGGAAAAAATTGCGGCTTGAAGATCACCACCCCCAGTAGCGCGCCCGCGAGCACAGGCCTGCTGCCCAGAAGCGCCACGCCGCCCACGATCAGCGCCGCCACCAGCACCGCGTTCGAACCGGCCAGAACATTGTTGGCGGCAGCGGGGGCCAGCAACGTACCGACAGCCAAGAACAGATACGGCCGCGCCAGCCGGCGCAGCGCCAAGACCAGGCCCGCGAACTGCGCCAACTGGCTGGCGAGCAACGACCACGATACCGGCAATCCGGCAAAGGGTAGGACCAGCAGCAGAAAGGTCGGCGGATAGGGAAACAACGGAAAGGGCAGCGGCGAGGACAGCCAATGTGCGAACTGGGTATTGGTGGCCTGGGTGATCCAGAGCTGGCTGTAGATACGGGCGAGGTCGCCGGTAAAGAAAGCGCGCGCCGCCGCCAGGAAGATCACCCAGTCCGCGCCCAGAGCGTTAAAGCGTGGACCGATGACGCCGTCATGGCCGCTGCCGGTCGCCAATACCAGCGCCCAACCATACAGGCCGAACAGAATTGCGACGGCCGTCAGCGGCCAGTGGCGTTTGAGAATGGGGGCAAGCGAATCCATGCCGCAGTATGCGATGCGGCGACTTTCAGTTACACAGCATCCATGAGTCCCAAGAGTCCCATCCGGCCCGTAATCCGCGATCTGAGGCCCTCCGGCATCACCCAGGTGACGGCGCTGGGGCTGGGCAATCCCGACATCCTGCCGCTGTGGTTCGGCGAAACCGACCTGGTGACCCCGCCCTTCATCGCCCGCGCGGCGGTGAAGGCGCTGGAGGACGGCCGCACCTTCTACACCAATGCACGCGGCATCCTGCCCTTGCGCGAAGCCATCCGCGATTTCCACCACCGCACCATCGGCGCCGATATCGGCCTGGAGCGCATCACCGTTCCCGGCGCCGCCATGCTGGCAGTGGTGACGGCGCTGCAGATGTGCTGCGAGACCGGCGACAATGTGGCGATCGTCTCGCCGATCTGGCCCAACATCTTTCAGGCCACGCGCGTGGTGGGGGCCGAGCCCCGGCTGGTGCGGTTGGACGAAGACTGGAGTGCCGGGCGCTGGCATCTCGACCTCGACAAGCTGTTCGCGGCCTGCGATGCGCGCACCAAGGCGATGTTCATCGCATCCCCTGGCAATCCCACCGGTTGGATGCTGACGGCGGCCGAGCAGAAGACCATTCTGGATTTCTGCCGGCTGCGCGGCATCGCCATCCTGGCCGACGAAGTCTATGGCACCCTGATCTATGACGGCACGGCACACGCGCCGTCATTCCTGTCTATCGCCGATGAAGACGATGCGGTGTTCGCGATCAACAGTTTTTCCAAGCCCTGGGCAATGACCGGCTGGCGTATCGGCTGGCTGGTGCATCCCAAAAGCGTGGAGCCCGCCGCCGCCGCCATGGCCCAGTGCAACAACACGGGCGCGACGCATTTCCTGCAATATGGCGCCCTCGCCGCTTTGTCGCCGGAAGGCGATGCTTTCCGGGCCACCCTACTGGAGCGTTGCCGCACGGGCCGCGATGTGGTGGAGGACTTCATCAAGCGCCAGAACCGGGTGCGCTGGATGAAGCCGGACGGCGCTTTTTACGGCTTCCTGCATGTCGACGGACTGAAGGACAGTCTGGGCTTCTGCCAGAACATGGTGAAAACCGACAAGGTCGGCGTGTCGCCGGGCTGGGCTTTCAGCCTGGGCGATCCCCGCGACGACTCTTATCTGCGTATCTGCTTCGCGCAGGATCCGTCGCGGCTGGCCGAAGCATTGGAGCGGCTGGAAGGCGCGATACGGAAGCTGTGATGCCCACCCTCCCCTTGAGGGAGGGTCGAAAAATCCGTCAGGATTTTTCGGGGAGGGGTTTCGATGAGAGGGTTGACCCCTCCCCGAATTTTGCCACGCTGCGCTCGCAAATTTCGGCCCTCCCTCAAGGGGAGGGCAAAGAACTGCGCTAAACCGCCTCCACCGACATCACGCCAGGCAACGCCATCACCCGATTTCTCAGGGTCGCGTTCACCGCGATGCGCTTGCTGAGCGCGATCTCCACTTCTTCACCGGCATGACCCGGCACCACCAGGCTGACAAGGCCTTTTCCCGGTTGCGACAGTTCAGCAGCGAGAGCCCCCAATGCCGAAGCATCGGAGAGCTTTACCACCATGCCCTCGCCCGCCTGGGCCGCCGCCGCATCCAGATCGATGATCGAGGCGGCGCGCAGTTTCAGCTCCTCGCCGTCCCATTCCGCCGATGCCGTGATCAGCAGCGACTTGCCCGCTTCCAGCAGCGGGCGGCAGGCGGCCAGCACTTCGGGAAACAGCATGATCTCGAACATGCCGGTGGGGTCGGAGAAAGCGACAAAGGCATACATCTGGTCGTTGCGGCCGCGCCGTTCCGATTTCTTGATCAGGGTGCCGGCGATCTTGGCCTTGAAGCCGCCGCGGCGGCGGTCCTCCAGCAGGGCGGCATAGGTGGAGGCGCCCAGCCGTTTCAGCGCCGGGCCATAGGCGTCCAGCGGATGGCCGGACAGATAAAAGCCCATGGCGGAAAATTCCTCGCCCAGCCGCTCATGCACCGGCCAGTCGGGCATGGCGGCAAGACGCAGGTCTTCAGACGGACCATTGTCACCACCAAACATTGACACCTGCCCGCTTTCGCGTTCGCGTTGCGCGGCTTGCGCGCCGCCTAAGATGCGGTCGGAACTTTCTACCACCTGCCGCCGGTTGGGATTGAGGCTGTCAAAGGCCCCGGCACGGGCGAGATTTTCGAACGCCCGCTTGTTGACTTGGCGCGGGTCCACCCGGCGGGCAAAATCGGACAATGATTTGAACTTGCCGCCCCGGGTGCGGATCTCCACCACGTGATCCATCGCCTGCTTGCCCACGCCCTTCACCGCCGCCAGGGCATAGAACACCGTATTGGCCGCCGCGTCGCAGGCAAACACCGCTTCGCTGCGGTTGATATCGGGCGGCGCGACTTTCACGCCCAAGCGCTGCGCTTCCTGGCGGAAAATATTGAGCCGGTCGGTATTGCCGATATCCAAGGTCATGGAGGCGGCGAGAAATTCGACCGGATAATTCGCCTTGAGAAACGCCGTCTGATAGGCGACCTGGGCATAAGCCGCGGCATGACCCTTGTTGAAGCCATAGCCGGCGAATTTTTCCGCCTGCTCGAATATCTGCTCGGCCACCGAGCGGACGATGCCCTTCTCACCGGCGCCTTTGAGGAATTTCTCGCGCTGGGGAATCATCTCGGCCGGGATCTTCTTGCCCATGGCGCGGCGCAGGATGTCAGCCTCGCCCATAGTATAGCCGGCCAGTTCGCGGGCGATGCGCATGACATCGTCCTGATAGGTCATCACGCCATAGGTTTCGTTCAGGATCGGCTCGAGCAAGGGATGAAGGTATTCCACCACCTCCTTGCCGTTCTTGCGCGCGATATAGGTGGGAATCGCATCCATCGGGCCCGGGCGGTACAGCGCCACCAGCGCCACCAGATCGTTGATATGGTCGGGCTTCATCTTGCGCAGCAAATCGCGCATCCCCTGGCCTTCCATCTGGAACACGCCGACGCTGTCGCCATGGGACAGCATCTCGAAGGTATTCACATCGTCGAAGTCGATGGTCTGCGTATGCAAGGCGATGCCGCGCCGCTTCAGCAGTTCCTCCGCCTTGGCGATGACGGTGAGGGTCTTCAATCCCAGAAAATCGAACTTTACCAACCCGGCTTTTTCTGCGTCCTCGTAATCGAACTGGGTCACCGGCATGTCGGAGCGCGGGTCGCGATAGAGCGGCAAAATCTCGTCCAGTGGCCGGTCGCCGATCACCAGGCCGGCGGGATGGGTGGAGGCATGGCGATACAGACCCTCGATCTGCTGGGTGATCTCGAACAGGCGTTGGGCCAGGGGCTCCTGTTCAGCGATGGTCTGCAGGCGCGGCTCGCTCTCGATCGCGTCCCGCAGCGAAATGGATTTGCCCGGCGGATTGGGGATCAGCTTGGCTATGCGGTCCACCAGGCCCAGCGGCATTTGCAGCACCCGGCCCGCGTCGCGCACCGCGGCGCGCGCCTGCAGCGAACCCAGCGCAATGATCTGCGCCACCCGGTCGGCGCCATATTTGTCGCGAACATAACGCACCACCTCGTCGCGCCGCTCCTGGCAGAAGTCGATGTCGAAGTCCGGCATCGACAGGCGTTCGGGATTGAGGAAGCGCTCGAAGAACAGGCCGAAGCGCAGCGGGTCCAGATTGGTAATATCCAGCGCCCAGGCCACCAGCGAGGAGGCGCCGGAGCCGCGCACCCCCACCGGAATGCCGCGCGCCCGGGTCCATTTCATGAAATCGGACACGATCAGGAAATAGCCGGGAAAGCCCATGCGGTTGATGATGCCCAGCTCGTAATCCAGCCGCTCATCGTAAACCTTGCGCTCGGCCGCCAGCTTGGCGCCCACAAGGCGGCGGGCCAGCCCCTCGACCGCCTGGACTTTCAATTCTTCTTCCGCGGTAAGGCCGGACTCCGGCACGAACACCGGCAGGATGGGCTTGCGCTTGACCGGACGGAAGGCGCAGCGGCGCGCGATCTCCACTGTATTCTCGATCGCCTCGGGAAGGTCGGCGAACTGGGCCTGCATTTCCGACGCCGTCTTGAAGCGATGCTCGCGGGTCAGGCGGCGGCGGTCGTCCTGGCTGACAAAGGCGCCGTCGGCGATGCAAAGCAGCGCGTCATGGGCCTCGTACATTTTCGCGCGTCCGAAATGCACGTCATTGGTCGCCACCAGCGGCAGGCATTTGGCATAGGCCATGTCCAGCAGCGCATCCTCGACGGCGCGCTCCTCCGCCAGGCCGTGGCGCTGCAGCTCGACATACAGACGATCGACAAAGGCCGCCGCCAGTTTCGCCAATGCTGCGTCCGCCGCATCGCGCTGGCCGTCCAGCAGCAACTGGTTGACCGCGCCGCCCGGCCCGCCGGTCAGCGCGATCAGGCCTTCGGCATGGGCGAACAGTTTCTCCGCTTTGACATGCGGCCAATCGCCCGCTTCCGCATCCAGGTATGCCGCGGACAGGAGCTTGGTCAGGTTGCGGTAGCCCGCCTCGTTCTGCACCAGCAAAGCCAAATGCGGCGGCTTCTTGCGCGATCCGGTCTGGTGGATTGCGCGGCCCGCAAACTCCACCGACAACAGCGCCCCGACGATGGGCTGGATGCCCGCCTTGGCCATGGTGTCGGCGATCTCATAGACCCCGAACAGGTTATTGGTGTCGGTGACCGCCACCGCCGGGGTCCCGCCATCGCGCGCCAGTTCGGCCAGCTCGCCCGGCCGCACCGCGCCTTCCAGCAGCGAATAGGCGCTCTTGACGCGCAGATGGACGAAGGCCGCCATGGGATTTTTTCCGAAAGAGTCAGGCGATCAGTATCGCCCGCCTGTTTGCGATATGGGGGCGCAACCCGCCCTATCCACAGTTATTGGGCCACAGCGATCAGATGGCGAGGTGGGTCAGCACGGCATGCGCGCCGCTGGCCAGCACAAAGGCCGACACCATGAAAAGAAGCAGTCCCGCGCCCGCCGCCGCATCCTTGACCCACATGATCCCTATCTCCCTGCGTTGGATTTTGTTCTACTTTGGTTCCAATTAAAACACAAGAACAAAAAGGGATCAAACTGGTGCCGATGTTAATCTTTGAGGAAGACGGACCTTAACGCGGCACCTGCGTGCCTTCGATCAGCTTGCCTTGATGTAAGAGCAATGCTCGGTCCATCCGTGACGCCAGCTCGAAATTGTGGGTGGCGATCAGCGCGCCCAGTCCTTCGGAACGGGTGATGGCGATCAGGGCCTCGAACACCCCACCCGAAGTGCGGGGATCGAGATTGCCGGTGGGTTCATCGGCCAGTAGCAGGCGCGGCTTGTTGGCCAGAGCGCGGGCAATGGCAACGCGCTGTTGCTCGCCGCCCGACAATTGCGAAGGCCGGTGAGTCAGCCGCTGGCCCAATCCCAGCACAGTCAGCAGGCGTTCCGCTTCCTTCGCCGCTTCATTGCGCGAGTGCCCCGCGATCATCTGCGGCAGTATCACATTCTCCAGCGCATCGAATTCCGGCAGCAGATGATGCGCCTGATAGACGAAACCCACCTTGTCGCGGCGGATACGGGTGCGCTCGGTGTCGGAAAGGCGCGACACGGCCATCCCCTCGATAAAAATCTCACCGCTGGTAGGCGCTTCGAGCAGGCCGGCGATATGCAGCAATGAGGACTTGCCCGCGCCGCTGGGCCCCACCAGCGCCACGATCTCGCCAGGCTTCACCGTCAGGCCCAGACCGCTGAACACCTCCAGCTGACCTTCGCCCTCGCGATAGCGGCGGGTTATGTCTTCGAGACGAAGAACATCACTCATACCGCAGCGCCTCGACCGGATCGAGCCGCGCCGCCCGCCAGCTGGGATAGAGGGTCGCCAGGAAGGTCAGCACCAGGGCCATGATCACCACGGCGGCCACCTGCCCCGGCGCCATCTCGGCCGGCATCCGCGACAGGAAATAGACGGTGGGATCGAACAAGGTGGTGCCGGTCAGCCGGGACAAGCCTTGGCGGATATTTTCGATATTGGCGCAGAACAGCACGCCGATGGCAAAGCCGATAACGGTGCCCGACACGCCGATGCTGGCGCCGGCGATGAAGAAGATACGCATCACCGCGCCGCGCGTCGCCCCCATCGTGCGCAGGATGGCGATGTCGGCCGATTTGTCCTTCACCAGCATGATCAGGCCAGACACGATGTTCAGCGCCGCCACCAGAATGATCAGCGACAGGATCAGGAACATCACATTGCTTTCCACCTGGATGGCTTCGAAGAAAGCGCTGTTGATGTCCTGCCAGGGCACCGCCCGCATCAGCGGCCCCGCCGCCTTGGTCAGCGCCGGCAGCATCCCAAGGTCGGCTTCGGGATCACCGATCATCACTTCGATCCCGCTCACCGTGTCGCCAGTATTGAAATAGAGCTGCGCCTCGTTCAGCGGCATGAAAATGTAGTTGCTGTCATACAGTGTATTGCCGATGTGGAAGCTGCTGATCACATGATAGGTCTTGACCCTGGGCGTGGCACCGAAGGGCGTGACATCGCCCTTGGGCGCGATCAGGGTGATGTCGCCGCCCACCCGTACCCCCAGCTTGGCAGCCAGCCCTGCGCCCACAATCACCACATCGTCACGGTCGAAATAATTCAGCGAGCCGGCACGCAGCTTTTCCGCCACCACTGTCAGCTTGGCGAGATCGGCACGGCGGATGCCGCGCACCACCACCCCGGCATTGGCGCCGTTCTGGCTGGCCATCACCTGCCCGTCCACCACCGGCACCGCCCGCACCACGCCCGGCACGGCGCGGACCCGCGCGGTCACCGCGTCATAATCGGCCATGTTGCCCATTTGCGACTGGACGGTGACGTGACCCGAAAGCCCCAGGATGCTTTTCAGCAGTTCCACCCGAAAACCGTTCATCACACTCATCACGATGATCAGGGTGGCAACGCCCAGGGCGATGCCGATCAGCGAGAACAGCGAAATCACCGAAATGAAGCTTTCTTGCCGCTTGGCGCGCAGGTAGCGGGCCGCGATCATCCATTCGAATGGCGCGAAGATTCCCGTATTTTTAGACGTGCTTTTGGGGGCTGATTCCGGCATGGCGGCCACGGTAAGGGGCCACTGCAAATCCGTCCATCACAAAGCCTTGCGCTGTTTTGCCGTCGGCCCCATACCCGGTTCCATGGCCGCCAACGATTCCTTCACCCGCCCCAGCATTACGGGAACAAGGCGGATCGAGCTGATCGCTCTGTTCGGGCTGCTGACCGTCTTCACTCCCATCGGCATCGATCTGTACCTGCCGGCGCTGCCCACCATTGCGCGGGAATTTCACGCCCCGATCGCGCAGATCGAACATTCCCTGGCGGCTTTTTTCCTGGGCCTGTGTCTGGGCCAGGTGATGATCGGACCGATCTCCGACCGTTTTGGGCGGCGCTGGCCGATCCTGATCGGCCTGGGGCTTTATGTGCTGGGCGCCATCGGCTGCGCCTTGGCGCAGGGCCCGCTAACCCTGGACGCCGCCCGCTTCCTCGAGGCGGTGGGCGGCTGCGCCGGCACGGTGCTGGCGCGGTCCTGTGTCCGTGACCTGTTCCCGCCGCAGGACGCCGCACGCATCTTCGCCCAGATGCTGCTGATCCTGTCGGTGTCGCCGCTGTTCGCGCCCTTTGTCGGCGGCTGGCTGCTGCCTTTAACCGGCTGGCGCAGCCTGTTTTGGCTGCAAGGCGCCGCGGCGCTGCTGACCTGGGGCTTTGTCTGGCGGCTGCTGCCGGAAAGCCATCCCGGCTCGGACCGCCGGTTGCATCCCTTGGCAGTGCTTGAGGATTACTGGGCCATCGCGCGGGACCGGCGCTTTTTCCGCTTTATCATCCCTGCCACCCTCACCGGCGCGGGCCTCTACGTCTTTCTCACCGGCTGGCCGCATGTGGTGATCGACCTCTTCCACATCCGGCCGCAATATTTCGGCTTCACATTCGTGCTGAACGGGATCGGATTGATCGTCTTCAGCCAGGGCGCCGCGCGCTGGCTGAAACATCGCCCCGGCGAGCCGCTGTTTTTCGCCGCCCTGCTGGCCAATGCGGTGGCCGGCTGCCTGGCGCTGGTCTTCGGCATTACCGGTTGGGCGGGGCTCTTGGGCCTGCTGCCCTGGACCTTTGTCTATTGCGCCATGATCGGCTCGATCAACGCCACCGGCTCCGGCCTGGCCATGCACCATTTCGGCCATGCCGCCGGTATGGCTTCCGCCCTGATCGGAATCTTCCTGTATGGCGGCGGCACCCTGGCCTCGGCGCTGATGGGCGCCTTCGTCACCCCTGCCACCCCGGTGCCGCTCACGGGGCTGATGGCGCTGTTTGGCGTGTCCGGCGTGGCCACTTATCTCCTGTTCAGGCCCCGCACGGCGGGTTAAGAACGGCCCAACACGGAGCCCCAGTATGCAGCGCGCCCTCGACATCAACCGCAGCCGGTTCGCCGACTGGTATCAGGCGGTGGTGCGCGACGCCGACATGGCCGAATCCTCGCCGGTGCGCGGGGCGATGGTGATCAAGCCCTGGGGCTATGGCGTGTGGGAGCAGATCCAGCAGGAGCTGGACCGCCGCATCAAGGCCACGGGCCACGACAACTGCTATTTCCCCATGTTCATCCCCCTCTCCTTCATCGCCAAGGAGGCCGAGCATGTCGAAGGCTTCGCCAAGGAAATGGCGATCGTCACCCATCACCGGCTGAAGATGATCGACGGCAAGCTTTCGCCCGATCCCGAGGCCAAGCTGGAAGAGCCGCTGGTGGTGCGCCCCACCTCCGAGACCATCATCGGTGACGCCTTCGCGCGCTGGATCAAGAGTTACCGCGATCTGCCGCTGCTGCTCAACCAATGGGCCAATGTGGTGCGCTGGGAAATGCGCCCCCGCCTGTTCCTGCGCACCACCGAATTTCTCTGGCAGGAGGGCCACACCGCCCATGCCAGCGAGGCCGAGGCGATGGAAGAGACCTTGAAGATGCTGGAAGTCTATCGCAGCTTTGCGGAAGACACTCTGGCCCTGCCGGTGATCGCAGGCGAGAAGCCGGAGAACGAACGCTTCCCCGGCGCGGTGAACACCTATTCCATCGAAGCCATGATGCAGGACGGCAAGGCGCTGCAGGCCGGCACCTCGCATTTCCTGGGCACCCATTTTGCCGAGGCTCAGAGCATCAAGTTCCAGAATGACGCGGGCGGCATGGATTTCTGCAACACCACCAGCTGGGGCGTTTCCACCCGGCTGATCGGCGGGGTGATCATGACCCATGGCGACGATGACGGCCTGCGCCTGCCCCCCGCCATCGCGCCCAAGCAGATCGTGGTGGTGCCGATGCTGCGCGACAAGCCGGAAGATGCCGAGGTGCTGAAATACTGCACCGACCTGGTGGCCATGCTGTCCAAGGAAGTGGTGTTCGGCCAGAAGCTGCGCGCCCATCTGGACATCAAGAAGATCAAGTCGGCAGAAAAACGCTGGAACTGGGTGCGCCGCGGCGCCCCCATCATCATCGAGATCGGACCGCGCGATGCGGCGGGCGGCGTGGTGACCTATATGCGGCGCGACGACCTGCGTGACGGCGACAAGGTCAAATCCACGCCC
>Ga0137415_10008432_pt1 | contig 10213 bp, 8 predicted proteins | sample CZODoug3_1_1_16f_FD_183082 | JGI IMG/M metagenome (GOLD analysis project Ga0137415, IMG submission 183082) | Vadose zone soil fungal communities from Angelo Coast Range Reserve, California, USA - CZODoug3_1_1_16fungal (Hybrid Assembly) | ecosystem: Environmental > Terrestrial > Soil > Vadose... | reverse complement strand
CTTGCGTGCGAGCTTCACCCAATTCGTGACGATGTGATTGTCGCTGAAACGGGTCAGCAGCAGATCGTCGATCTTACGGATGTCGTCCGGGTCGTTCGACAGCGCCATCCAGCGGAACGGGCCGATCGCGCGCGCGAACAGCGCGATAACAAGCGTTGGAGTCGAGTAACATGGGGCCAGATTAGCCCCTGCCGCCGACAAATACTCGCCGTTTTCGGACATCGATATGGCAGGCCCTGTCGTCCTACTCGAACTCTACCGCCGTCGTGTTGGCTCCGCAAAGCAGCACACCGACCGTTTGCCCCGGCAGCGCCTTCCATACGCCGCTGTTGGCGTCGGTCGAGGCATAGATTCCGGCTACATAGCCGCACGGCGGACACAGCTTGGGCCGTCCGCCAAAGAGCGGGTCCGGAGCCGACACCCACGGAAAGTAGTACGCCGAGTTGCTCCGGTACAGGGCGGGGAAAGGGGTATTGCCGGCTCCTAGCGGCTGGTGGTTACTGGCCAGCAGCCCCTGCGTCATCGTCTGCGGAGGATCGACGATCAGAAACGCTCGTCGTTGATGGCAGTACCCCTGGAGGATATTGAGATTAGTTGCGTCGCTGTACCCGGGTACGCATAGCAGGTTGAAGATCTCCACCTGCTCTAACAGGTTGTATCCGGGAGAGGCGGGAGTGGCGCTGGAAGGGAACAGCGTTTTGGTGAACTTGCTGCCAGAGGTAGCGGTCGGGTCCAGGATATCGCCGTCGGCACCAGCCGTTAACACCGCGGTCGCCGTACCCGTCGGTGCCGTCAGGGGCCCGTTCGTCGTGGCCGGATTCGCTGGATCGATGAAGGTGATGTAGTTCGAGTCGCTGTTGATCACGGCCACGACGTACTGCGAGCTGCTCGAATCGATCGAGAGATTGGTGTAACTCTCAAGCAGCGTTGTCGTACCGTTAGCAACTAGCGAGACCGTAAGACTGAATCCTGAACCGGACACCGTTGCTACCGTGATCGAGAGATTTTTCCCCCAGGCTCCAGGGCTATTGGCATAGAGTGGAAGACCTCCCACAGTGCCGCTTGCGGTGGCGGCCTTGGTCGTGGCTCCGCTGTCGTCGTTTGCCACCAAGCGCAGAATGTATGCTTGCATGCCACCATTGGTGAAAAACTGACTCACTGCGTAGCCAAGATAGCTGCTCGCATTCAGGCCACCGAAGACCGTCTGATACTCCGGCCAACTCTCGACCATCACCGGTCCAGTGACCGGCCCCTGGGGTGCCCATCCGATGAATGCAGCGATCGAGGTAGCGACGCCCGTGATGGTGTGAAGACCACTGGAGATCTCCTCTATATGAACTCCGGGATAGGTAGTATTGCTCATGGATGCGTCCTCCCTGCGTGATTGCCGGGACAGGTATCCCGGCTGCTGCATCGCTACATTGCCTCTCTGCGCCAGAGAAGGTTTACGCTCCCGCGTATGCGTGAGTTGAGACGCAGATTCTTACTGCCGTTTGGGTCGACTCCAACGGCACAACACTACGATTTGATCGAAGGAATTATCTGGCCCGGAAACGAGAGTACTGGCCGATCCGTATTCGCATTCGTGTATAAAGCACGATCTGCGAAACATCTTGCAACATCGGTCGAGAGGACTGTATCTGCCGCTCGCCGCTATTCCATGCAAAGGTCACAGCACATGGAAATTACTCAACCGGCACCCTGAAACTGAGGCCTGGGAAGAACGAGGTAGCCCGGTCGGATTGCAGTGTAGCGCAGGATGCCCATCTGTCAACATTAAAGCGAATATAATTTCCACACTTCGCCAACTTGGTCAAAGTAGTTAGCTAGGACAGCCCAAAAGTTACTCATATGCCGTACTTGATTTGAAGAAATCGCCGCAGCTCTAGTGGAAGAGCGCAGGCCAATTCCTGCCAGGTAAGAAGCTTTAATCTGCAACGCAGTTCGGAGGAACGAACCGCACGCATGACCGTGAACCAGCTTTCTATCAAATCAGGTCGTCGCGCATCACAAAGTACACAGAAAGAGCTTCCGGTGGCATGAGCTGCCAACGTGCCGCGAATAAGTTGATATCCACTCTGTCGCTCTCTCCATGTCGGGAGCTCCGCAATATCGAAGATCTCATCCAGGTCGCGATAGCGATCGATTAATTTGTGCTTTGCCCACTGAAAATCGCTCTCCGTAAGCTTCGCTTCGACCAGCAAACCACCGACTCTCATGTCGATCTCTGTGTTGTCTCTCTTTCCACCATGAAGGGGAGTACGCGGCTTGAATCCAAACTCAGGCTTATGGCCCGCATCGATTCCGAGCACAGCGGCAACTTCACTACTCAAAAACACCTCTGGATAACAAAAGATATTCATGAGCAGAGCATCCGAACTATTCGCGCAATCAAGCTCTTTCCATTGCCAATTTGCTCTTGCCCTTGAACGCTTTGCAGCGGTATGAACTTTCTGCAGACGCTTTGCCCACAGAGGCTCGTCACAGATTCTCTCGTAGGAAGCAGGATGAAAGTTGCCGTGACGGCCCGTGTCGTCTCGTCCGAAGATAATGCACGGAGTTTCACCATCTGTAAATTCATGGAGTAGCACTTGGGAAGCTGCATATCTTTGGGCTCGAAAACTCAGCTCTCTCCGCAGACTACTTGAGCCCTTCGTGTCCACTACAAGCCGTTCTATGGCTTCTCCTGACTCCATGATGCTGCTTATCATAGGAGAATATAAGGCGAAAATGCAAGGAAGTAGGAATCTTAGGTAGTGGGCCAGGTTGAATCCACAGACCGGAAAGCCACCCATAAAGGACGTTATGGTGGTTTTTCTTGGGACGCTCTCCACATGGCACAGGACATTATCATGTGTGAAGCAGCTCTCCACACCACAATCTAGCGACTATCTGAACTCAGAAATAAACGCGCTACACTAGCTATCCAGCTGGTACAAAAGATCGGTCAGACCAGGTGAGCGAGAGGCATGAGTATGCACCTATTCTTCAGAGTACTCGCCGCGGCTGCAATGATGGTGCAGATCGGCGGTCATGCGAACACAGGAGGGAAGCACATGGAGGCGAGGGGAACGTTTGAGGTGAAGATCACGCCGGCGGAGGCGACCGCGTTCGAGAAGGGGATGGGCGTGGGGCGGTACGAGATCGATAAATCGTGGGCCGGTGATTTTGTGGGAACGTCGAAGGGCGAGATGTTGAGCAGCTACACGGAGAGTACGGGATCGATGGTGTACGTGGCGATCGAGCAGATGACAGGCAAGCTTGGTGGCAAGACCGGAAGCTTCTTCCTGATGCACAGGGCAACGATGACCAAAGGCGACGCGGCCTCTGGTGAGATGAACGTTGTCGTGGTGAAGGGTTCGGGGACGGGAGAGCTCGCAGGGTTAAGCGGCGTGTTGACAATCATCATCGATGCCGCTGGGAAACATTCTTATGTGTTCGAGTATGAGTTGCCGTGAACGGCTAGCAGAGGAGAGTTTCTCAAATTGCACCGGTAGGAAACCACGAAGGTCAGGCTGGACGACTGGCGCTCACGTGATGCGGAAGATACAGACGAGCAGTTGTCGCAGCGATCTTTGGATTCATAACCCAAAGACCCCACATTTGCCAGCGACTGGCCGTGGATTCAAACTGACCCACTACTGGAATCTACTAAGCATCAACTAAGTATTACTAGGATGTATCGGCCTATAGTTCTCCGTTTAGTGGAAGCAGAAGGTGCTGGAAAAATGGGGAAAGAGTCGGCTGTGCGAGCAAACGCAGGTTCCTTCGACTTTGCTCAGGACAGGCTACGACTGTGCTTCTCGCGATAAAGCTGCGAGAAGCTCCGCTCAGGATGACAGATTTTATAGAAATCAGTTTTGCACGAGGTGATACAGGGGCGAGGAGTTAGTATGTCCTCTGCTATGATTCCGCTATCTCATCCTTCTCCGGCTCCCATCTGCTTTGCCTGATGTGGGCTTTGTAACGAGCACCACCACGGATGGCGAGCCTCGGCCCCAACGAGCTGAACCACCCGTTTGCGCATTCGTCGACCCGGGCCAAAAAGATTCATGCATTGCCAATCCAGAGAACGCGAGGATGCTGCATGCCGAAAAATATTGTCATTTGCTGCGACGGCACTGGTAACGACTTCGACCACCCGGACACGGACTCCAACGTCGTTAAGCTCTACAACACACTTCTCATCGGGCCGGGGCAGGTTGCCTACTACCACCCCGGCGTCGGCACCATGGGATCACCCAACGAGAAAGGACGCCTCGCCAAGTGGTGGTCGCAGATAAAAGGTCTTGCCTTCGGCAAAGGCTTGCTCGACAACGTCGGGGATGCCTACCGCTACCTGATGAACACCTACGAAGCCGGCGATCACATCTACCTGATCGGCTTCAGTCGCGGCTCCTACACTGCCCGAGCTGTCGGGAGCCTCCTCCATGTCTACGGTCTGCTCGAACATGGCAACGAACAACTGATCCCCTACATTCTCCGGCTCTACGCGGATATGACCAAGGGGCCTGAAGGCCAGAAGACGACATTCCCCGCCGAAGACGCCTTCAAGTATGCCTTCTCTCGCGAGGTCGAAGTCTACTTCTGCGGCATATGGGACACCGTAAGCTCCTACGGGTGGATCAACTCGCCGATCGAACTTCGCTTCAACGGCCAGAACCCGATCATCCGCACCGGACGCCACGCCGTATCCATCCATGAGCATCGCTGCTGCTACCAGGACAATCTATGGGGACCGTCACTCCCCGGTAAGGGCAATCAGCCCGGCCAGGATATCCGGCAAGTTTGGTTTACTGGCGTCCACTCCGATATAGGCGGCAGTTACACCGAGGCCGATGCGGGACTCTCCAAAATTACCTTTGAGTGGCTCCTGGTTGAAGCTGTCAAGAGTGGTCTGCTTGTCGACAGTAGTCGCGTGCAAGTGGTTCTCGGTCAGACGCAGCCTCCTGTCTTCCTTCCAAAGTATGTGCCACCCAATCCCAATGGCCTACTCAACATCTCTCTCAAGGGCGGGTGGTGGTTGCTGGAGTACTTCCCCCGGAGACAGAATGGCCACTGGTGTCTGCCGCGTGGCAAATGGGTTCGCGAGATTCCGGAGAACTCATTCATTCACGCAACCGTAGCTCTAAGCGGCAGACCGGTCAAGCTGCCACAAAACTACGCTGTCGAGCCCTGGGTCAGATATACTCCGCCAAATGATCCTCACAGCGGACAAGGAATAGGCCCCGCTGCAGCCCTTCCCCAACTGCCAGCCGCGTCTGCTGCTCTGCGAACACCCCTCGTCCACAGCCTGGCTCGTCGTTGATCAGGACGGCAAGGCTCGCGCTGCCATCCGAGGCTACGTTATTACTTTGCTTGCAGTGTCATGCCTGCAACTGCCGCGGGAAGAGGGCAGGTCCCGTTTCGTACCCCTGCGAGGAAAGTTGCGATCGTCTGCGTCACCGTCGGCTCAACGCGGTTGGCCCCGAAGCCACTTCCGGCAAAGTTCATATGTGTCGCACCATCGATAACCCCCATCCACTGGCACGTACCCGGAGTGCCGGGTAAATCACGCCATGGAACCTGCCGTGCCTGTGGACCACCTTTCAAGGATTGGTCCCGGGTCCCGGTCAGCACGAGCAGTGGTTTATGAATTCCGCTCCATGCATGGTCCGGAAACACCAAGCCGGGCCCTTCCGGTGACAATGCAACGTAAGTATCAAAGCGGCTCTGTCCGGCAGGAGGAGAGGCTACACCTATGATGTTCTTGGCACCCGCTTCCAGCATGACAGTCTCGGCACCCATGGAGTGTCCGAGTAATATCCGGCGCGGAGCCTTGCATTGGCCATCCGCCCACTTCAACGCAGCGCCAACATCCCAGAGACGTGCTTGCTCTGCCTGAGGATTGGTGACCAACGCCGTCACACCCTGCGTGAATCCATCAGCCCTCATGTCCGCGCGCAGAGCCGACATGCCACTCTCGCGATGACCCATTACGATGGTGGTATAGCCGAGCTTCACCATCGCCTCCGCCAGATATCGGTAACCATCCTCCGATCCGCCTGCACCATGCGAGATGACTGCCAGCGGAGAGCAACCTGAACTCGCTCCATCTGCCGGGTAGATCAGTAGTGGCGTCGTATGCCCATCCGCCCGTGGCACGCTGATTCGCTCCTGCGCAGAAAGAGAGGGCGATGCGATCAATGATGTCATCGCCCATAGGTAAAGAAGTATCAACGGAAATTGAAGAAAACGGATATGCATGGAAATCCTCCTCAGCGTCAGGACGGAAGGCCGGTGCCGGATCAGTCGGCAGGTGGACGTTCAGGGTTCTTCGCAAAGCTGCTGCCGGATATGAATGTCGGACGTTGGGGTGCGTCGGCGACCGCCTCCGTGAACCTATAGAAAAACTGATTGAACTTGGTGGCTGCGTCGAAATCTACGGGTTGTGTGAGGTCGTCCTGTGGACGATGGTAGCGGACCTGGTACCACTGACGGTAGCGGCGCTCCGCGTCAGTGCCGGCGTCATAGCCGAAAATGAAACCAATGGCGGGTACTCCGATGCGCAGAAAGGGATAATGGTCAGCACGGCGGAGCAGACCGCGCTCGGGTTCGTGGTCGGCGCGTAGTTCAATGCCCATACTCGCTCCGACCTGACGGGCGCTCTGGCCGAGCGTGGAATCTTCGATAGCCAGGGCCGTAAGAATATGCAGCGGAAAGAGAGGTCGAAGCTGGTCGAGATTGATGTCTGCAACTAACTGCGCAACAGGAACAGTTGGGTGCTCAACAAAATAGTTGGAACCAAGCAGACCTTTTTCTTCACCCGTGAAGGCGCAGAACAGGACGGAACGTTTGAGCATACGATGCTGGCGGTGAAGGTCGTCGGCAAACTGGATGAGTAATGCAACATAGGCGGCATCATCGAGAGCACCGTTATAAAGTTTATCGCCCTGGACCGGTGTGCCGTAACCATAACCATCAAGATGCGCGGCAATGACGGTGTATTCACTCTTCAGCGCGGGATCGGTGCCCGGCAGCACAGCAAGCACATTGGGCGAACGATAGGTTCGCTGTGTGAGATGAAGCCGGATATGCAACCGTGCAGGAATCTCAAACGAGGGCAGTGTTTCTTTTTGTCCACCGGCCGCCAGGATCGCGGCAGGGTCCTGACTCGTGCCTTCGAGGAGCTTCGGAAAAATCTGAGAACTCAGACTCATGGCCAACAATGGGTCGCTGGGCGCAATGCGCTCCGTAGTGGTATCGAGTGTGACGCTGCGAGCATAGGCCGCGGGCCAGCGAGGCGGCTCAATCGTGAAGTAGGGATCGTCGACATTGATCACGCCACGAGCGCTCCCTTCGCGAGCATTCGTTATGCGCTCCGCTCCACTTGGAAGCCCCTGACGGCGCGTGCCAAAGCAGATAACAAATTTTCCACGAATATCCTTCATCGCGTCCTTACCGCAGTATCCGCGAAAGGTGAGGGATGCCTCGGTTTCAGAAGGGAGGTTAGGGGCAGCGCCGATCGTAATCTGCTGTAAGAACTCAATCGGCAATTCGCTGCCATGATTGCGCAGAAGCGTGAAGCTGGTCCCCTCAGTGTCGACGGCCACTTCATGCATGGGCACGGACTGGAAGAAGGTGCCGTTGTCACCCGCAGGCTGAAGGCCAGCTTGATGGAAGCGGGTAGCAACGTAGTCTGCAGCGCGCTGATAGGCTGCTGAGCCGGTGTCGCGTCCTTCCATGCCATCATCAGAAAGCGTTTCAGTGGTGTGCCACCAGGCGCGGGTGTCGGCGTCGTGAATGTCTTTATCTCGCGGATGCTGTTGAGCATAGGCGGTAGTCAGCAGAAGAAAGATAGCAATCATTTTGCGCATGGTTGCGGCGAGTGTAACAGACCAGGCGAAAAAATGGACGAACCGAACTTTGCACTATCGACCGAGAAAGCATCTTTGCGTTCAACGAGTGAAATATGGTGATGGCGTAGCCGCGATGGATCGTGAATGCCTGGCCTAGTGCAACACCCAATGTTGCGGTGCTAGCCCGTTATCGGTCCATATCTCCAACTGCGTTCCTGGTGTAGACGATCCACCGGTATCGTCCAGGTTCAACAGGCCCGCCTTGTTCTGCAGCTTGTACTGTCCATTGCCGAGGTCCATGAACAACCAGCTCTGGTTGTTATTCCCGACGCATCCCCACAAGCTCACCAGGTTCCCCGGAGACGTGCTGCCGCCGGTATTGTCCACGCACAGTCCTGTGTACTGGTTCTGAATGCTGAAGTACCCATTGCCCTGCGCATGCACCGTCCAGTTCTGAATTGCCGCGCCTGTGCAGGTCCACAGGTCCGCCTCCGTATTGTTTGTTGTACCCCATCCGTAGTCATCCAGGCAAAGCCCCGCCTGCTGATTGACAAATACATGTGTGGAAGCATCTACCGGTTGCTGGTTCCACGCTTCGCTGGCAAAATAGCTCAGACATTGATTGCTGCTGCTGTATGCACTTGCCAGTTCAAGAATGCTCGATCCATCCGCGGCCGGCAGCAACGCAGAAGAGTAATTGGGGCAATAGTTGTCGTAAGCTGTCGGCACCTGAACCGGCGCCGCTATCGTGTACCAGGACCCAGAACCGTCGCTACTCAGATTCGCAAACAGTACCTGGCCATTCTCGGCCGACTGACTTCCATTGGACTCGAACATTACTTGTCCTACGAGCAGAAGTGCCCCGTTACTTGAAATAGCAGAAGGACTCCAGACATTTGTAGGTGCGTGCTCAAAGTACTGCCCGGAGGCTGTCTGTACTTTGGCTCCGACGTTAGAGGATGTCCCGAAATTCCATCCATCCGTCGACGTCCGATAGAACACAGTGCAAGCAGCCGGCCCGCACAACTCGTAACTCATAAAGTAAGTGCCGTTGGGTAGTTTCGAAACTACCGCCATACCTGGTCTGTCCCCCTGAATAGTACTGGCGACGGTATTCGATTGGTCCTGCCATGCCGTGCCGTTGTAGGTACGAATCTGTGCCAACTTCTGGCTGCAGCAGCTATCCGTTTCGTCCGACCAGAACATCACCAACGCGCCATCATTCGCAACCTCGAATTGTGGCTCCCACAATCCATGCGCGCTATCGCCACCAATCACTGGCATCGATGAATAGTTCCAGGTATGTCCCTGGTCCGTGCTGGTGTAGATCTCTATCGCCGGCGTCGACCCTGAGAAGTATGACGCCGCATACAACAGCGTTCCCGCCTGCAGGCTACCGATTGTTTGGGACATCTCATACAACGTTCCGCAGCATCGCTCCGTGCTTCCGCCCAGCGTAGGCACCGTATCCAGAAAGCTGAAGCTGGTGCCCCCATTTGTGCTCAGGAAGATATTGCCATTCGTACTGGCCACAATCTGACCATTTACCGATGACGATCCGTGCGCCAAACGAACCAGACGCGGATACAGTGTACTGTTTTGCAGAAGGGTTCCCGTAGCGGCCTGTGCTGCCGCGTTCTTTAGCGGAAGTAAGCCCGTAATGGCAATGACAAAGACGATGGCACCCACTCGGGAGTGTAACGCGCGGGCGATCCGTTTCATGTTCGGCATAGCTTCTCCTGATTTGATCTTCGAGAAGCGCCGGCAAACCACCATCAGGCAGCTAAAACTGCCTCATCGATGCAAGCGCCTACACAGTCATGCAGTAAACGCCCGTATGCGAAGCACTTGCAATAGTGCATCCGCACCATTTTTCCCCAACTTCCGTCATAACTCATTCCACTTCCATAGAATGAGCGGTAAAGGACACACCTGCGCGAATCCGCGAGAGATCATCCATCGTTCAGTCTGATATCCTTTGCGCCGAGGTTCGATGAAACGCAGCGATAGCTTTATGCGGACAACGGCGATAGTGGCCACCTTGGGAATCATCGCTGGGGTATGCGCGATATTCGCAGTACGGCATTATCGTTCGTCCAGCCACCCGATCGTCGCAGTCATCCCGGAAACTACCGCGGCGGAGCTATGGGAGAGCGAGCATGCTGGAGTAGCAACAGCGATCGTCGGAACAAAATGGCAGACCTATTGGAACGGTCCCTCCAGCGAGGATCAGGTAGCGCAGCAGATAACACTTGTGCAGCACACACGAGAGATTCATGCAGCTGGTTTGATTCTGTCACCGGATCATTCGCTCGCTCTTACAACAGCCGTCCGCCACGTTCTTGATCGAGGCATCCCCACAGTCATTGTTGCCA
>Ga0137415_10008430_pt1 | contig 10214 bp, 9 predicted proteins | sample CZODoug3_1_1_16f_FD_183082 | JGI IMG/M metagenome (GOLD analysis project Ga0137415, IMG submission 183082) | Vadose zone soil fungal communities from Angelo Coast Range Reserve, California, USA - CZODoug3_1_1_16fungal (Hybrid Assembly) | ecosystem: Environmental > Terrestrial > Soil > Vadose... | reverse complement strand
ATCGACGAGCTCGACACACCTCAGCCCCGCCAGCACGTCACCCCGGCGTGGCACCTCTACCCGATCCGGCTCCGGCTCGACGCCCTGAGCATTGATCGCGCCGAGTTCATCGAGGAGCTCCGAGCTCGCGATATCGGCACCAGCGTGCACTTCATCCCCGTGCACATTCAGCCCTACTACCAGCAGCGGTACGGGTTCGACCGGGACGACTTCCCGGTCACCATGACCGAGTTCAACCGGTTGATCTCACTGCCGCTCTACCCCCGGATGACCGATGCTGACGTCGACGACGTGGTGGCCGCGATCCGGGACATCGTCGCCGCGCACCGGCGGGTCAGCTGATGAGTGCCACGGTTGCCAGTCGGGTCAAGCGGCTGCTGGATCTGCTGCTCTGCATCGTGACGCTCCCGCTCAGCGTGCCGGTGATGGCCGCGGTCGCGGTGCTCGTCAAGCTCGACGGCCCCGGCCCGGTGCTCTACCGCGCCCGGAGAGTGGGCCGGGGCGGCCAGATGTTCAACATGCTCAAGTTCCGGACCATGACACCGGACCGCGGTGGGCTCCGTGTGACGTCCTCCAGCGACCCTCGAATCACCCGCGTGGGTAAGTGGCTGCGGGCGAGCAAGCTGGACGAGTTGCCGCAAATTGTCAACGTGATCCGGGGCGAGATGAGCCTCGTCGGACCACGTCCCGAAGATCCGCTCTACGTGGCCTGCTACACCCGCGAGCAGCGCCTGGTGCTGTCGGTTCGGCCGGGCATGGCGAACTCCGCGTTCCTCCGGTTCGGGCACGAACAGAAGTACATCGAGCGTGCCGCCCCGGACGATCTGGACCGCTTCTACCGCACCGAATTCCTGCCCGAGACACTGGAGCTCGAGCTTCGCTACGTCCGTGGCTGGACGCTGGGCGGGGATCTACGGATTCTGGCCCAGACCCTGGCCGGCCTGCTGCCCGGCCGGCGGTGATCACCGTGACTGATCAGGAAGCGCTGGAGTCGGCGATTCAGATCGAACGGTCCGCCGACGTGGCCGGTTCGGCCCGGCTCGGCGAGGGCACCCGTATCTGGCATCTCGCCCAGATCTGCGAGGGGGCCACCTTGGGTCGGGGCTGCGTCGTCGGCCGAGGCGCCTACGTCGGACCCAGGGTCGTGGTCGGCGACCACGTGAAGATCCAGAACTATGCCCTGGTGTACGCCCCGGCCGAACTGGAGGACGGGGTGTTCGTCGGCCCCGCGGTGGTCCTCACCAATGATGTGCACCCTCGCGCGGTCGACGTCGACGGGCGACCCAAATCAGTCCGCGCATGGGAGCCGGTCCGGGTCCTGGTACGCGAGGGCGCGTCGCTGGGTGCCCGGGCGGTGTGCGTCGCCCCGGTGACCATCGGTCGCTGGGCGATGGTCGGCGCCGGTGCGGTGGTGGTTTCGGACGTGCCTGACTTCGCGCTGATGGTTGGGGTCCCGGCCAGAAGGATCGGCTGGGTGGGACGCGCCGGTGTCCCGCTGCACCGGGTCGAGGGTTCCCCGGTGTGGCGCTGTGCCGAGACCCACCAGCGGTACGTCGAGGAAGGAGGGCTGCTGCGTGAGATCAACGGTTGACGACGTCGAGGTCCTGGACGTACCCGCCACCGGAATCCAGCTGGGGTCCGAGGAGGTCGAAGCGCTGACCCGGGTCATCGCCTCCGGCTTCCTCGCCCAGGGCCTCGAGGTGGCGGCGTTCGAGGAGGAGTTCGCCGCGCACGTCGCCGGCCGGGCGTGTGTCGCGGTCAACTCCGGCACCAGCGCGTTGCTGCTCGGCCTGCTCGCGCTGGGCATCGGCCCCGGCGACGAGGTCATCGTTCCATCGTTCAGCTTCGCGGCCACCGCCAACGCGGTCGTGCTCGCCGGCGCGCGGCCGGTGTTCGCCGACATCGAGCCGGAGCGGTTCTGTCTCGATGGTTCCTCGGTGCTCGACGCGATCACCGAACGGACCGCCGCGGTCATGCCGGTGCACCTCTACGGGCACCCGGCCGCGATGGGCCAGCTCGGTGAGATCGCCGCGTCACACGGCCTCGCGGTGGTCGAGGACGCCGCCCAGGCCCACCTTGCGGCGCTGCACGGTCGACCTGCCGGGACATTCGGCGCGGTCGCCGCGTTCAGCTTCTACCCGACGAAGAACATGACAACTGGCGAGGGGGGCTTGGTTGTCTGTGCCGACGAGGCCACCGCCCGGCGGGTAAAGCTGCTGCGCAACCAGGGCATGGAACAGCGCTACACCAACGAGATCGTCGGTTACAACATGCGGATGAGCGAGCTGCACGCCGCGGTCGGGCGGGTGCAGCTGCGGCGGCTGCCAGGCTGGACCGAGCAGCGACGTCGGAACGCGGCCCGGCTCACCGCGGGGCTCACCGGTCTGGCCCAGGCCGGGCTTCTGGGGCTCCCCTCGGTGGCCCCCGGCGCGGAGCCGGCCTGGCACCAGTACACCGTGCGTTCGGGCCAGCGGGACAAGCTGGTGGGCAGGCTGGCCGACCTGGGCGTGCGCACCGGCGTCTACTACCCCACGCCGATCCATCGGCTGCCCGCGTACCAGGAGAGCCTGCACCTACCGCACACCGACGCGGCGGCGTCCGAGGTGCTGTCGCTGCCGGTGCACCCGGCGCTCACCGCGCCGCAACTCGAGCACGTGGTGCTCGCTGTGACGGAGGCCGTGCGGGAGAGGAGGGTCCGGTGACCCGGCAGCTTCGGGCCGGCGTGGTCGGGCTCGGCCGGATGGGCGGCCACCACGTCAGGGTGTTGGGGCAGCTGGCCGACGTCGAGCTGGTCGGGGCCGTGGACCCACAGAACGAGGCGCGGCGGGCGGTCACCGGCACCGAGGTTCTGTCCACGGTGCGAGAGCTCGTCGATCGCGGTATCGACCTGTGCGTGGTGGCCAGCCCCACGGTGACCCACTGCGAGATCGGCCTGCAGCTGGCCGAAGCGGGGGTGGCCACCCTGATCGAGAAGCCGCTCGCGCACGACTCCAAGTCCGCGCAGACCATCGTTGAGACGTTCGAGCGCAACGGCGTGCTCGGCTGCGTCGGGCACATCGAACGCTTCAACCCCGCGCTACAGGCGATGCGCCGCCGACTCGATGCTGGCGAGCTAGGCGCGCTCTACCAGGTGGTCACCCGTCGGCAAGGGCCGTTCCCGGACCGGGTCGTCGACTCAGGGGTGGTGCTGGACCTGGCCACCCATGACATCGACCTCACCGCGTGGGTCACCCGCTCGTCGTACCGCTCGATCTCGGCCCGCACCGCGCACCGCAGTGGCCGCCCGCACGAGGACCTGGTGAGCGTGGTGGCCGAGCTGACCAGCGGGGTCATCGTGACGCACCTGGTCAACTGGCTGTCGCCGATGAAGGAACGGGTCACCGTGGTCACCGGCGAGCGCGGCTGTTTTGTCGCCGACACGGTCACCGCCGATCTGACCTTCTACGAGAACGGCACCGAGCCGGTGGAGTGGGATCGGATGGCATCCTTCCGGGGGGTGTCGGAGGGCGACATGACTCGGTACGCCATCCCGAAACGCGAGCCGCTGTTGAACGAGCTCACCCATTTCGTCGCGGCCGCTCGCGGTGAACCGAACGATGCGGTGACCTTGCGGGAGGGCCTGACCACGGTGCGGGTGGCCGAGCTCGTGCGGGAGTCGGCCAGCTCGGGTCGGACCGTTCAGGTGCACACGTGAAGATCAGTATCGTCGGTCTGGGAAAGGTCGGGCTGCCGCTCGCCGTCCAGCTCGCCGGTCGCGGTCACCGCGTGCTGGGCGTCGACGTCAACGAGCGGGTCGTGCGCGCCGTTCGAGAGGCTCGGCCGCCGTTTCCGGGCGAGGACGGCCTCTCCGAACGCCTCGCCCAGGTCGTCGAGTCCGGCCTGCTGGAGGCGACCACGGACACCGCCGCGGCCGTGTCGGTCAGTGCGGCCGTGGTGGTGGTGGTCCCGCTGTATGTCGACCCCCGTGGCGTGCCCGAGTTCTCCGCGATCGACGCGGCGACGGCCGCCGTGGGCGCCGGGCTGCGGAGCGGAACGCTGGTGAGCTACGAGACCACGGTGCCGGTCGGCACCACGCGGCGGCGGCTGGCTCCCATGCTGGAGCAGGCGAGTGGCCTGCGCGCCGGCGCCGACTTCCACGTTGCGTTCAGCCCGGAGCGGGTTTCCTCCGGACGGGTGTTCCTGGATCTGGCCCGGTATCCCAAGCTGGTCGGCGGGATCGACGAAGCGAGCGCCCGGCACGCGGTGGAGTTCTACGAGTCAGGGCTCGAGTTCTCCCCTCGGCCTGACCTGCCCCGCGCCAACGGCGTCTGGGACCTGGGCTCGGCGGAGGCGGCCGAGCTGGCCAAGTTGGCCGAGACCACGTACCGGGACGTGAACATCGGCCTGGCCAACCAGTTCGCCCGCTACGCCGACCAGGTCGGTGTCGACCTGCACCGGGTGATCGAGGCGTGCAACTCGCAGCCGTTCAGCCACCTGCACACTCCGGGGATCGCGGTAGGCGGTCACTGCATACCGGTGTACCCGTGGTTCTACCTCTCCGGCGACCCGGACGCGACGATCGTCCGGGCCGCCCGCATGGCGAACGCGGCGATGCCGGAGCACGGCGTCGAGTTGCTGGCCCGGGCGCATGGCGACCTGGCCGGGTGCTCCGTAGTGGTGCTCGGCGCCTGCTACCGGGGCGGGGTGAAGGAGACCGCGTTCTCCGGGGTGTTCGGAGTGGTTGACGCACTGCGTAAGCGGGGCGCGGTCGCGCTGGTGCACGACCCGCTGTTCACCGGCGAGGAGCTGCGGTCGCTCGGGCTGCTGCCTTACCCCCAGCGGGCCCCCGTCGAGGCCGCGGTGCTGCAGGCCGACCACGACGAGTACCGCCGCTACACCCCGGACGACCTGCCCGGGGTCCGGCTGCTGCTGGACGGGCGCGGCGTGCTGAACCCGGGAAACTGGCCGGGGGTCGCGGTGATCACGCTGGGTGGCGGTGAATCCGCCTACCACCGATCGCGGGTCACCACGAACGGCTCCGCCGCGGCCAACCCGGACACCGAGCCCCAGTAGCGGGCCCGGTCGGCCAGCGCGCTCGGCGCCCTCGGATGTGGCGCCGGGCGCAGCTCACTGTGGTAGCGGGAGAACGCGTCGATCTTGGCGTCCAGGGTGTGGCTGATGTCGACGAACATGTTCGGCACGAACGGCGGTAGCCCGGCCGCCGCGCCCCACTCCGTCGAGGACGGCGTCTCGAAGCACCGCACCGCGCGGACCCCGGGGGCGGCGTACGGGCGCGTGGCGACGGCGGTGGCCTCGCCGAGGATGCGGTGATCCCGGTTGATGTCGCCCCAGTGGTGGGCGTACACGAGCTCGGCGTCGGCCGCCCGGATCTCCCGCTCGACGACCTCGACCACGTCGGGCAGTGAGATCGTGTCCAGCCCCTGGTCGGGCAGCCGGCCGATGGCCAGCCGCACCGAGAGCAGCTCGCCGACCTCAGTGGCGGCCGCGTGCAGGGACGCCGTCTGGTCGGTGTCATAGCTCAGGTGTTTGCCGAGGCAGGCGATCAACACGCTGACCTCGTCGCCGGCCTGGACGTGGCGCAGGATCGTGCCGCCCGGACCGAGCACCTCGTCGTCCGCGTGCGCGGCCACGACGAGCACCCTCATCTGGCCACCGCATTGGGGCCCAGCGGCCCGGCGTCGGTGGCGGAGCCGATCGCGGGGCTGGAGGGTTGCAGTCGATAGTCGCCCGACCCGTCAGGTTTGTAGTCCACGAACTGTGGATCCTCCGCGATCGTTCCGGACTTGGTGCCGGTGTTCAGTGCGATGCTGTCGTCGCCGTTCCCCCACACCAGGTTGTTCAGGTACCGGTTGTTCTTCCCGGTCGCCCCGCTCTCCTTGATGCCGTCCTTGAGGTTGTGCACCACGATGTTGTTGGATACGAGATTTCCGTCCGCGACGCCGTCCTCGTCCTCGTCGTGGCCGATCACGATTCCGCCCTCATGGTTGTTGAATATCAGGTTGTGCGAGATGTTCAGGTTGGCGCACTGGTGCCAGCACTGGATGCCGTACCCGGTGTTGTCGTAGACGGTGTTGTCGCTCACCACACCCCTGGGGTGGGCCACGTAGATGCCGTGGTCCAGGTCGCTCTTGCCGCAGCCGAAGGCGACGTTGCCGATGACGTCGATGTCGTGCAGCGTGTAGTTCTCGTTGTTCGTGCTGATGCAGTTTCCCCTGGTGAAGTTGTGCACCCGGTTGTCCACCATGCGGCCGAAGGACCCGCCGAAGGTCAGACCGTCGGTGTTGCTGCCGGAGACGTCGAAGCCCACGATGTCGACGTAGTCTCCGTCATTGCGCCAGGCCGCTCCCTTGTCGCCGTCGCCCACGATCTTCGCGCCCCATTTGTTGTCCGCGACGTAGGCGATCCGGGCGTCCCGGGTTCCGCTGGCGCCCGTGAGCAATTTCCCCTCGTACGTGCCGTCCGCCACCCGAACCAGTACACCCGGCTTGGCGAGCTCGGCGGCGCGGGAGAGCGTGCGCAGCGGAGTGGTCTGGTCGCCGCTGTTGGCGTCGTCGCCGGCGGGGGAGACGAACAGCTGCGCGGTCGCCTTGGTCGGCGAGATCGGGGCCAGGGCAGGCGCGATCGCTGCCGGTACAGGCGAACCAGAGGGGTAGGTCGGAGCCTCGGACGAGCAGGCCAACAGCAGGGTGAGGGCCAGCGCCAACACAACGGAGAGGTATACAGATCGGATCTGCATGGGACTCCGCAACGTCGCGGCGGTCCTCGTGCCGATCACGTGGACCAACCATCTTTGTCCGGACCGAAACACTAGCGCGCAACGATGTGCGCACGCTGTGAGTCGCGAATGGACCTGACCGCGACAATGGTCGGGGCGTAACGGGCAGGTGTCGCTGTTTTTTCACCCGGCTGTGTGATCGTCGCCCGCTCCCGCCGGGCGATTTCGGTCCGGGGGACGGCCGGGTTCGTCCACCTCGGTCGTCGCTGGGGCCTGGCCGAGCCGGTCGGCCCGGTCCGCGGCGCGTACGCACAGGCCGTACAGGGCGGCGTAGCTGAGCGTGTGACCGACCGCGAGCACAATGACGGCCGTTCGGATGGGGGCGCCGACCAGACCGCACACCAACGGCCCTCCGGCGGTCACCAACAGCCGGACGACTCCCCAGCCGAGCTCTTGGCCCTGTCGCTCGAGCAGGAACAGGGTCGACGAGATCGGGGTGACGACGAACTGAGCAAGGTAGGCCACCGCCAGGAACCGGGCGTACTCCCCGGACTCCGCCCACTCGGCGCCGAACACCAGCCCGAACAGGCCGGGTCCGAAGGCGACTAGCACGACTGCCGGCAGCACCCCGGTAGCCGCCAACCGCCATGCGGCGCCCCGTATCGAGTGCCCCAACTCCGCGTCCGGCTGGCGGACCCGCACCCCGGACTCACCGGTGAACACCTGGTTGACGGCTTGGCTCACGATGGCCAGCGGGCCGACGACGACCCGTGCCGTCAGCCCGAGCAGGCCGGCGCGGGCGTCCCCGTAGAGAGCGCTGACCAGCAGCAGCGGAATCTCCAAGCCGGCCGAGTTCACCAGCATCGACGGCATCGCAAGCAGCGGGAACCGACGGAACCGTCGGACGGCGCCGACCAGCTCGGCCCAGCTGGGACGCGGCTGACGCAGCAGCCCGCCGCGGGATACCAACCCGCCGAGGGCCAGCACCCGGCCGACGCCGAGCCCCAGCAGCAGGCCTTCCGGCCGCATCCCGGCGACCCCCAGACCCAACTGCGTCCCGACCTGGCCGATGCCCTGGAACAGGTTGCGCCGCCCGAGTGCCGCGTAGCTGCGGTCCCGGACCATCCATTCCGACAGCACCAGATAGCTGCCCATGGCGAGCACTGTCAGCGACACCAACCACCAGTAACCCGCCAGCGCCGGCACACCGACCAGGCCCGAAAGGGGCACCGCCGCGATGATCCCGACGATGCCGGTGAGCGCGGCGACCAGGCAGACCGATCCCAGGCCGGCCCACGCCACGGCCGCGGCCTCGCGGTCCCGGACCGGGATCACGACCGCTGATTCGAGCGCCCCGGCCGAGATCACGCTGACCATCCCGACCACCGAGCTGAACACGGTCAGCAGCCCGAACTCGGCCGGGCTGTACAGCCGGGTCAGGACCGGGTAGGCCACCATGACGAGGGCTTGGCCGATCACACTGCCGGTCACGATGCTGGCGACCCCGCGCAGTGCGACCGGGAGCCGGTGGGGTGCCATCGGCCTAGCCGATCACGGGATGCTCGGCTCCTCGGCGCGGCCGCGCGGCAGCGCGCCCGATGCCCGGCACGGGGTCGCTGGGGTGCGGTGGCCACCCGGTCCGGGGCGCCAGTGCGCAGAACACGATGGCGAGCAGGACGCCGCCGGTGAGGATCGACGTGAGCACCCCGGACTCGGCCAGCGTCAGGGCCGGCAGGAGGAACAGCAGGCAGCTGAGGCCCCTGGGCAGGCCCCTGCTGGCGTCGTCGATGGCCCACAGCAGCAGAACGAGGATCAGGCAGGCGGCCACCATGCCGAGGTAGCCGAAGTTGGCGTACCCGTCGGCCAACAGGCTGGCGTTGGCGTGGGTGTCCGGACGGTCGAAAAACAGCGCGCCCACCAGATCGGCGGGCTCCACCGGATACGGGTACGGGTAGAGCCACCAGAGCACCGAGTGCCCCAGCTTGGCCTTGTCGATGTTCGAGAACACCGCGACGTACCCGGTGGACACCAGCCCGGGGGTGATGAACACTCGGCGGGCGATCAATGAGGTCAGCTCGGTGGAGTGCAGGAACACCCGGTCCACCAGCATGGCCGCCGCCGAAAGCGCCGGGGCGGCGAGCAGCACGGCCGGGCCGCCCGGTCGGTAGCGGCGCAACAGGAAGTACGCCGGGATCAGCGCGGCCGGGGACAGCAGGGCGGTCTTGTCGCCGTCGATGTCGTACAGGTAGAGCTCGCCGAGCACGCCGGCCAGCAACCACAGCCAGCGGCGGCACCACACCCCCCGGGCGATGAGCGCCGCGTTGATGAAGCCGGCCAGCCACGACACGGTGTACTCGAGCGTGGGGTCGCCGGACTTCTCCGTCTGCAGCATGGCCCGCACGCCGTACACGTCGTCGATGGACGGCAGGGAGAGGCGCACCCCGATGGTCAGCAGCAAGTACACGTGCATCGCGACCCACAGCGCCAGGAACAGTGACCAGAAGGTGCGCTGGCTCAGCGGCCGCAGCGGCACGAACTCGCGCAGGCATTGCCGGGTGCCCAGCGTGGCCACCAGCCCGTAGCTGCCCGCGATCCAGCCGGCCAGCTCGATCGAGTCACCGGGGTTGAGCACCGGGGCGATCTGCGGGATGACCAGGCTGGGCACGATGGTGATCGCGAAGATGACCCAGGTGATCCAGTGCGAAGGGCGCTCGATCCGTCGGGGCAGCAGCAGCGCCAGCCCGACCACCAGGGTCAGCGCGATCGCGTAGTAGAGCGGGTCGGGCGGGCGGTACTCGTAGCGCAGGTAGCTGAACTCGGGCGCGACCAGGTACTGGTAGGCGTAGTGCGTGACGGCGACGTCGGCCAGCGCGATGGCCACCACGACCGGCGAGGTCGTCAGCCAGGACAGCCGCACCGGGCGGACGAGCGCCGTGGTCCGCATGCCCGATAAGGTACCTTTCGGGTCAATGGAGCAGGCCAGCGAATCCGGGGCCGTCCGCCCTCGGATCCGTCATCTCACCTCGGTGCACCGGGTGGAGGACACCCGGATCCTCCGTCGCGAGTGCCTCAGCCTGCAACGGTCCGGACACGACGTGGCGCTCATCGTCGGCCACCCACCCACCGCACCGGTCGAGGGCGTGCGGATCGTCGGGGTCGGCGGCCCGCGCAACCGGCTGGACCGGATGACCAGGGTCGCCTGGCGGGTGCTGTTGGCGGCCCGCCGGGAGCGCGCCGACGTGTGCCACCTGCACGACCCGGAGCTGATCTGGGTCGGCCTGCTGCTCAAGCTGCTGGGCCATCGGGTGGTGTACGACGCCCATGAGGACGTGCCGTTGCAGATCATGCACAAGTTCTGGATCCCGAGCTGGGCGCGCCGGCTACTGGCCACGGCGGCGGCCGGCGCGGTGAAGCTGGCCGGCGCGGTGTTCGACGGGATCGTGACGGCCACCCCGTCGATCGCCGAGCACTTCCCGGCGGGCAAGACGGTGGTGGTGCA
>Ga0137415_10008429_pt1 | contig 10215 bp, 10 predicted proteins | sample CZODoug3_1_1_16f_FD_183082 | JGI IMG/M metagenome (GOLD analysis project Ga0137415, IMG submission 183082) | Vadose zone soil fungal communities from Angelo Coast Range Reserve, California, USA - CZODoug3_1_1_16fungal (Hybrid Assembly) | ecosystem: Environmental > Terrestrial > Soil > Vadose... | reverse complement strand
CCGAGGGCGGGATGCCGTCCACGCCGCTCGAGGTCCTCTGGCCGCAGATTCAATGCATGCAGTTCGCCCAGGCTTTCTGACCGCAAACGGGCAAATTCATCCAATAACTGCCCCAGCGACTTGCCTTGACTCTCTCGTACGTGTCCCCAACGATCAAAGGACTCAAAAGCCTGAGTCTCGCCAAATTGCAGTACCATCCTCGCCCGCGGCATCCAATCCGTGCGTTCGCCGTGAATCAGATGGCCGACGACTTCGAACACGCTCCAAGTGTTTGCACCTTCATTTTGGAACGTCCACGTTTCCGGTAGATCACGGAGAAGCGCATTGAGAGCAGTGGGGGTGCGATTGAGAAGCGATATTGTGTGGTGCAAGTTGTGTTCCATCTTGCTCCTCAATTCGTAGAGAGGGATTTTGCAGAGACCCTGATTGTATCTGTTCTGCGTCGCATGCGTCAGCGGCCAACTTGGCCTGCCAGAAGGTCAAACATCGGAGGAAAATATAACGCAGAGACACCCCGACCGGGTCGGGGTAGACGCCGGCGCAGAGGAAGCGCAGAGAAGAGAAAATCCCCACAGTCGCGCAATCCCCAAGGATTGGCGCGCCCGCTCAAGAAAAAAGGAGAGTCAAAAACCGCACCCTTTGTAAAACCAAACTCCAAAGGGTGCGCCACCCAATTCAAATGCATGGCCCACGCGAAGGGTTTAAGGGTTAGGAGCGTTTTGCCGTGATGCGAAAAGCTCTCGCCCTCTGGCGCTGGTCCAGTCCCTGGCGAACCAATGTCTTGATGACCGCCTGCCTGCCGATATTGAGATCTCTGGCGGCGCTCTCAAGTTCTTCCAGCATGGAGGCCGTAAAATCCACGTTCACACGCTGGATGGGTTTTCTCATCTCGCCGGAGTTGGTGAAAAAGCGCGAAACATCCTTGCCATTGTCCGCCATCCGAGCGATGGTTTCGGCCGAGACCGGCTTCTTCTTAAGTGGTGTGTTCTTCATAGAGTTTCCGCTCCGCGGTGGTTGCTTTCCATAAGTCACGGTCCTACTGACTGCCCTGCTGGCGTCCCAGAATGAGGCAGGATTCTTCATCTTCTTGGACGAATCTTGTGACCGCCGAAAACGCGGATCGCAAGAGACTCTCTACTTCTGCGCTCGAACAATTCCTCTCACGAATCCAGATGATTTTCGGTGGAGCGCCCAAGAGAATGCTGCGCTCCTCAAAATCAGAATCCTTGGAGACGATGGCGAAACCGTTGCTCTTGGCATATTCCCATATCGCCCCATCGTCAAGGCTACCCAATCCACATTGATGAACATGGGCCGAACCCGGATAAAGATCGGACAGCTGCTCGATCAAACGGGGAGAAAGATTTTCATCGAAGAGAAGCTTCACGCGTTCAGCATTTCCGATTTGCGCTCGCGGTCAGCCGCGAACGCCAGACACGCACGGATATCTTGTTCGGTCAAGTAGGGGAAATCCCGCAAAATGTCCTGGTGGGTCATGCCGCTGGCGAGATATTCCAGTACATCATAGACGGTGATGCGCAGCCCGCGGATGCACGGTTTTCCGCCTCGCTTGCCGGGCTCCATTGTAATAAGACCCTTGTAAGTCATAGGCCTCACTCTAAGTGAAAAACCGTCGCTGAGCAAATGGAAACAAAATCCGGATTCGTCCTTGCGTGATACATCAGCGCCACTCGCCCGTTTTTCCCAATTTCTGCTTCCCAATTCTAGTTTCTGCCTTCTGATTTCTAGTTTCTCTTTTCCCTATCTCGCGCCGCGCCTATCCGCCCCAATAGGCAGCGTGTTATCCTTCCGCGTTATGAATGCGAAAGCCATAACACCGATATTGAATGTATCCGACATCTCCGCGAGCTTCGCCTGGTTCGAGAAGTGGGGCTGGAGGAAGTGCTGGGACTGGGGAACGCCTCCGACTTTCGGAGCGGTGGGGTCAGGTGAGTGCGAGATCTTCCTTTGTCTGGGCGGCCAAGGGAGCCGAGGCAGGGGCGCAAACGCATCCACGTTTGGACCGGACGGAGACCAAACAGCTGACAAGGGCGCGTGGATGTCGGTGTGGGTGGACGACGTTGACAAGGTCCACAGACAGTGCGTGGCCGCCGGACTGGATGTCACTTTCCCACCGACCAACATGCCCTGGAACGTCCGCGAGATGCACGTGCGACACCCTGACGGGCACGTCTTTCGGGTCGGCAAAGGCATTGAGGAAGCAGCATAAGAGTGAGGCTAAGCTGGCGGCCGGCGCGGAGATGTCAGAGGTCCTTCGCTTTCAGGAAAAGAAAGCCCGGCCACGCGCCTGTCATTTTCCCTCCCTCGCCCGTCATTTCGAACGCGCCGCGGCGGGAGAAATCTCTCTTCGCCTCTCTTCGCCTTTCCGATTTTCTGATTTCTAGTTTCTCTTTTTCTTGTTCTAAGCCACCCAATTCAAAAGCCTGTCCCACCCGCGTGTGGGCCACCCAAATTCACATCAAGACTTATTGTCCGGGCCACCCGCCCCTTTGTAAAACCAAACCCCAAAAGGTGCGCCACCCAGTTCAAAAGCCTGTCCCACCCGCCCGTCTATCGGAAGAAATGGAGCATCAACTATAATCCCGCTATGCTCTACTGGGAATGTAAGCGACGCCTCGGGCAATTGCGTCAGTTTCGCGAAGTCGTCCGTAGCTATTTCCAGAACACGACGTTCGACACAATGGGCAGACGTCACGCTGTTACCGACCTCAGCGAACTCCGCAAGAAGATCAATGTCATGATCCCAGAAGTCGTGAGGTCTTCCTTCAAGATTGGGAATTCTCTGTCAATTAGCTACACTCATCCCGGGTATGGTGTGACCGGGCGCATCAACGTGATTGAAAATCTGTTCTCTTTGGACCGACAACAAATCCCCGTTTCCAAGGCTTTTGATTACATAGACCGAGTGATTGGTGAATACGATTTTAGAAACTGGAATGCAGAAGTTAGAAATCAAAGGAGAGTAAGGATAACGCAGAGACGGCCCGACCGGGTCGGGGTAGACGCCGACGCAGAGGAAGCAGAAAAACGCTACCCTTGGGCAACCTACAACGACAGGCAGGCGCGCGAACGGCGGGAGAAAAACGGCCTGTCCGGCAGGAGCTAAAGAACGGGTCTAAAGACCAGCCACTACAGATGCAAATTCGAAGAGCGGGCGGGGTCCCCACCCGGCCGGGATAAGTGCCGTCGCCGCTACAAGTTGCAAAAACGCTCCCCCGGTGGACAGACGGGCAAATGCAGGGGATAATTTCATGTCAACTTCATCGTCAGGAGATGCATCTATGTCAGAGGAGGGGGAATGAGCATTTCTCCAAACATACCGAGCCCGGAAGAGTCGTATCGCTACGAGTCCACGGGAACGCCGCGGTGGATTGCGGTGCTGTTCGGGGTGGTGATTGCCGCGCTGGCTGTAATTGGCGTTGCCGGGTATTCCACGCAGTCGCGCATGAGCCAGGACCTGGCGGACCAGCAAAAACAAAATAAAGTGCTGATCGCGCAGCTGGACCAGGCGAATTCGCGCATCGCGGACCTGAAAAGCCAGATGGAAATCACCACCCAGAGAGTGGGCTTGACGCAATCGGAGATCGCGCGGGCCAAGAGCCGCGCGGAAACGATCGTCAAGGAGCAGCAAGCGGCCGACCAGAAGATCACCGCGCAGCTCAGCCAGGTGCAAAAGGAAAACGACGAAAAAATCGGCGCGGTGGCCACGGAAGTGGGCGGCGCCAAAAAAGACATCGAAGCCACGAAGACTGACCTGGAAGCGACGAAAGGCAAGCTGGAGCGCAGCCTGGGCGACATGAACGTCATGAGCGGGCTGATCGCGCACAATCGCGACGACCTGGAAGACTTGAGGCGGCGGGGCGACCGCAACTATTACGAGTTCACCTTGCAGAAATCCAAGAGCGCACAGCGCGTCGGCCCCGTGCAGATGTCCCTGAACAAAACGGATCCGAAAAAAGCCAAGTACACGCTCACCGTGGTGGCCGACGACAAGACCATCGAAAAGAAGGACAAGACCTCCGGCGAGCCCGTGCAGTTCTACGTAAAAGGCAGCTCGCGCATGGCGCCCTACGAGATCGTGGTGTTCGACGTGGGCAAGAATCAGATCACCGGCTACCTGGCGACCCCGAAGGATGGCGGCTCCGCCACTCCCCCGGCCGCGGCCGTGACACCCGCGTCCACCGCCGCTCCCGCGAAACCCTAGCTAGCGTCTTCGATTTTCGTTTCAAGGCAGCCCCGTTCCGCGTTCTGGAAACTCCGCGCGGGACAGGGCTTCTGTCCTTTCGCCCGCCGCGCTAGCATTAAAAAGTCAGCCGTTTCCATGGACCATTTTTTGTGGAGCACTCCGATGAAAGTACAGAGCCTTCGCATCCTCTTACCGATGGCGGCGCTGCTGTGTGCCTTCGGGCCGAACGCGGCGCGCGCGCAAGCTCCGCTCGAGCCCGCGCAAATGTCCCCGCGCACGGCGTTCTACTTGGTTTGGCGCGGCGTTCCGCCGGCCGACGTTCGAAAGGCCAACGCCGTCCTGGCAATGTGGGAGGATGCGGATTTTGCGCCGGTGCGTTCGGCGATTGCGGCGGGCGTGTTCCACTCTTCGGCGGAAAAACCGGATCAGCCGAAGCTCACGCGCGAGCAGCTGCAGGAATTTGCCGGGCTGCTGGAAAATTCGTTCACGCTCGGGTACGTGAGCGAGCCTGCCAGGAGAGCTCTTTCGACTGGGGCCGTTGTAGCAGATACGAGAAATCCGGCGTGGAACGGCATGTTTTTTGTGTATGACCGAAGGGGGAAGGAAGAGCTGCTTTCGAAAGCGGTGCTCGGCTTGCGCGCGAGCGAAAAGGAAGCGCCGCGGCTATCGCAAGTCACCCTCGGAGGCGTACAGGTCCTAAGGGCTGAAGGCAAGAACGGCGTGAGTTACTGGGCCGAGCATGGCAAGTACGCGGTCAGCGCCGGCGAACGATCGGTCATGGAAGAGCTTCTCGAGCGCCTCGACGGAAAAGTTTCCGGAGCGGCATCGCTGGCGCAATCCGCGGCGTATCAGGAAGCGCGGGCGAACCTCGGCAGCGGGTTGCTGGAATTCTTTTTGCAGATTCCAGACCTGGAAAAATTCGCGGCGGATTCGCAAACGGGAACCTTGCAGGTCCGCCCGCTACTCGACGCTGCCAGGCTCGACGCCATGCATTCTCTCAGCGGCCACGTCACGTTAGAAGGCGCGAAAACACACGTGCAGGCCGCGATGCTGGGCGAGGCCGCACCCGGAACGCCGTTTGACATCTGGTCCGCGGGACAGCCGTCGCCTGCTTCTCTCGCTTTCGCGCCCGCGGATGCCCTCTCGTATAATTTTGCGCAATTTAATTTGCAGGGCATCTACGACACCGTGAAGCGCGTGGCGCGCGCTGCGTTTCCCCAGGCTCAGCAGGGCAACGTCGATCTATTCGACACGATCGCGCAGCAGAAGCTGGGAATGCCTGTGTCGGATGCGCTTGGATTGCTGAGCGGGGAATTTGCTTCGATGCAAACCAGTCCGTCGATGGACTCCGGGAAACAGGTTTATTTCCTGGGGATTCGAAAGAAGCCGGAGACTCTGAAGCTCATGCGAACAGTTTTCAGCGATCAGCTCGCTTCGGAGCGCGACGAAGGCGACGTTACTTTCCTGAAGATCTCCCTTGGGGGGAAGCAGGCCAGCGCCGGTGTCGCGCAGTGGAATTTTTTCAACCTCGCGGTCACGCAGGACATGATTTTTGGCGCCACTCGCATCGAAACGCTTCGCGAAGTGCTTTCGAATCGCGCGCACGCTTCGGCCGCCGCCGGCCTCGCCGCTGTGCCGCAGTTCCAGGCGGGCCGCGCGCAATTCCCGGAAAATCTCAATGGTCTCAGTTATTTCGATTTTCAAAAAGTCGATTGGCCGGCGGTGAAGGATCGTTGGATCGAAGAGGCCAAGAAGAGCTCCGTCGCAAAAACCGTGAATTCTTCGCAAAACACCGTGCCGTCCACGGCCCCCGATTGGCTCGCCCCGATGAATCTGCAAGTCGTCTCGCGGCATCTCCATTACTCTTCCAGTGTCTCGTGGAAAGATTCCAAGGGTGTTCATTGGGACCAGTGCGTCGAATAGCGGAGCGATGAACTTTTTTCGTCTTCTTCCGGCGGCGCTGCTCTTTCCCGCCGTGCTGCATGTGTGTTCTTTTGTTGAAGCCCAGGAAAACCCGCAAGAGCCGCATCAAACGATTCGCGTCAACGTTGACCGCGTCAATGTCGGAGTGATCGTTACCGATCACAGCGGTCACTTCGTCGAAGGCCTGCATCGGGAAGACTTCCGCCTATTCGATAACGGAATCGAGCAGCCGCTCACCGGCTTCGCCGCGATCGAGGAACCGGCGCAGGTTCTTGTTCTCATTGAAGCCGGCCCCGCCGTCTATCTTCTCGAGGGCGGTCATGTCCAGGCCGCTGTCGCCCTGCTCAATAGCCTCTCCAGCGGCGATCGCGTCGCGGTGGCGAAATATGCGGAAGGGCCCGCAGCGCTCCTGGATTTCACCGCGGATAAGCAGGCCGCCGCGGCTTGCTTCGAGCAACTGCACTTCAACCTGGGCTTCGGTTCATTGAATCTGGCTTCCAGCGTCTCCAAGGTTCTCGAGTGGCTCACGCAAGTTCAAGGCAAGAAAACGATTGTCCTGCTTTCTACCGGCGTGGATACTTCCCCTTCGAATGAACCGGCAATGGTTCTTCAGCAACTCAAGACCGGCGACGTTCGCCTCCTTGCTGTTTCGCTGGCGGAGGGGTTGCAGAATTCTCAGCCCGGGAGCAAAAAGAAAACTGCCGCGGGAAATTCGGCGCAAACCGCGCAGCAATTCGCACAAGCCAATCAACTCTTGAAGCGGATGGCCGAAGCCACGGGAGGCCGCGCCTACTTCCCCGCGAGCGAAAAAGAGTTCAGCGCCGCATACGCGGAGATCGCGCAACTCGTCCGCCATGAATACAGCCTGGCGTTCGCGCCGCCCGTTCGCGACAGCCTCGTTCACGCCATCGAGGTTCACGTGGTGGCCGGGCAGAAGCCAGCGGCAAACGTTGCTGGCTCACCTTACCGCGTGGATCATCGGCAAGCGTACCTTGCACCACCGCCTGGGTAGCGAGTGAATTCAGGTTTGCCGGCCATCCTTCCAGGGCGCGCCGAATTGACCGCAAGATTGGATTCCAGTAGCCTTCAAGGCCAAGAACGAACCACCCAAAAGAGAGAGCGAATCCGAACATTTCACGCTCTCGAAAGAACGTGAGTTGCCCGATGCAGGCATGGCACAGCCAGGGAGCAAGCACCCGCACCTTGACGATTCTGGCCTTCTCAGCAACATCGGGCGCATTAGTCGAGTTTTACGATTTTTTCATCTATGGCTACGCAGCGGCCACTGCATTTCCCGCGATCTTCTTTCCCAAGCTGCCTCCCACACAAGCCCTGGTGTTTTCTTACCTGGCCTTCGGCGCGGCATTTCCGGCCCGTCTCATCGGAGCATTCATCTTTGGCCACTTCGGCGATCGGACGGGCCGGAAATTCTCCTTTTTGCTCAGCATCGCAATCGTCGGTGCCACCACATGTTCAACCGGCCTTTTGCCCGGTTATGCGAAGCTGGGGATCGCCGCCCCGGTGCTCCTGGTGGCCTTGCGCATCGTGCAAGGAATCGGATTAGGCGGTGAGTTCGGCGCCACTTCTTCGCTACTCGCCGAATTTGGAGCGGAGCGACGCTCCAGGGCATTTTGGATGTCTCTGGCGAATCTCGGCGTCCCCCTAGGCGCCATGGCGGCAAGCGGCATGATGCTGGTTTTTAACAAGTCCTTCGCAACTACCGGCTGGCGAATCGCCATGCTGCTCTCTGTGGCCGTCGTAATTCCAGCGCTTTTAGCCCGATACAAGCTTGCGGACAGCCCCCTCTTCGAGCGGCTCAGACAGCAGGAACAGCTCGCTGCCTTGCCCAGTCTCGATGTTCTTAAGAAGCATCTTGGTTCCGTCATTCTCGTAGCAATGATAGTCGCATTCATGCACATGGACGGTTTTGTGACGGGAACGTATTTCATCTCCTTCATGCGCTTTGCGGGTATTCCGCTGGCAACCATCGCGATGATTCTCATGCTGAGCCGCATCGCGGATATTCTGGGCGTGCTCCTCAGCGGGCCTTTCGCAGACTTCTGCAAGCGAAGAATGGCTGCGTACATCGCTATCGGGCTGGCGACCCTGCTCTCCTATCCCTTCGTCTTAGCCGTTCTGAGCAAGCGCATTGCCCTCGTGATGGCCTTGCAAATTCCCATAAGCTTCTTCGGAATCGGAGTGCTGCACGGGCTCGCCCCCATTCTGGCCTCGGAGAGCTTTCCAACGAAGTTTAGATACTCCGGTGCAGGTATTTCGTACAATCTGTCCGGCATTTTAGGCGGAATGATCGCTCCTTCCCTGTTGGCAGGCCTCATCGGCCAGGACGTTTTTCAGAGGTGGTACTACGTTCCTCTTGTCTACGCATTTTATTGTGCGGTGGCTATGCTCGCGCTTCTGTTTATCCGGGAAACCCGCGATGTGAATCTGAGGGATCTCGATCAGAGGGAAGCCGCTCACCCAATTAGTCTGATGCCGCAGAAAGCGGTGTCGAACTAATTGAGCGGAGGATTCAGTGGACCCAACACCTAAATCCAAAGGCGACGCTGTCAGCACTTACTACGACGCCAATTACGGGAATTTCGAGACTGAGCTCTATTCGGAGATTCGCCGCGAGGCTTTCGGGGATGATATTGGACAGAATAGTTGGCTAACCTCTAAAGAGCAGGACCTGTTTATGGGCTGGCTTGATCTTTCTGCCGGGAAAACGCTCCTCGATGTTGCCTGTGGTTCGGGCGGGCCAGCCCTGCGGATAGCCGCAACTACGGGTTGTTCCCTTGTGGGGATCGACCTCCATGAACAGGCCGTCGCCACTGCAAACTCATTGGCCTCTCAGCGAAACCTCAAGGAGCGTGCTGAATTTTACGTGGTGAACGCGAGCGAACAATTACCCTTCCCGGAAGCGCGCTTCGATGCGATTACCTGTATTGACGCAATCAATCATCTTCCAGATCGGCCGCTGGTGGTTGCCAAGTGGGCACGCTTGGTAAAGCCCGGCGGACGTCTGCTCTTCACCGATCCCGTCACTGTGACTGGCCCACTGACGAATGAAGAAATTGCAGTGCGCAGCTCGGCGGGGTTCTTCCTGTTTGTTCTTAAGGACTACGACAAAGATGTGATTGCCCAATCCGGTCTGCGGTTGCTTGAGTGCAGAGATGTCACCGCGAATATGGCCGCAGTTGCTGAGAAGCGGCGCGCGGCCCGGGAATCGAGGAGCACTGCCGTGCGGCAGATCGAAGGTGACCGGGCGTACGAGGCGCAGCAGAACTTCCTTGCAATGACCGCCCGCCTTGCTGGAGAAGGCCGGCTCTCCCGCTTTGCATACTTGTCCGAGAAAGTCGGCTAGATATCAAGCTTCTTCCAAATTCTACGTGCTGCTCTTCGATCTCGCTTCCGAAGGCTTATGCGCTGCCCTTCGATCTTCGATGCTCCCCGGATTACGGGCACACGGAGACGATCCATTTTGACTTCGTCAGACGCACTGCACGTTGAAAATAAGATTTGATTCGCCGGAGGGTAGCAAGTCATTTGATTTTAGGGCGAGGCTATTCGAATTCTTTCAAGGTCTTGGCCATGTTGCGGAGGCGCTCGTCCATCAGGGCAAAGACGGTTCCTTCCTCAAACTTTCCGGCGCCATTTCCCCGCCCAGCCGTTGTGCCCGTGAGTATCTCGATGCCTTGTTCGACCTTGGCCACCGGCCAGATGTGAAATTTGCCGGCAGCCACGGCTTCCAGAACATCCTCGCGCAGCATCAAATCTTCCACGTTGGACTCCGGCATCATCACGCCTTGCGTGCCGGTGAGCCCCTTGATGCGGCAGACGTCGAAGAATCCTTCGATTTTTTCGTTCACTCCGCCGATGGCCTGAATATCGCCCTGCTGGTTGATCGAGCCGGTCACGGCGATATCCTGCCGCAGCGGCAATCCGGAAAGCGCCGACGCGAGCGCATAGATCTCCGTGGAGCTGGCGCTGTCGCCGTCGACTCCCGAATACGATTGCTCGAAGCAGATGCTCGCCGCGAGCGAGAGCGGCTTGTCCTGCGCAAACTTGCTCCGCAAATAACCGGC
>Ga0137415_10008427_pt1 | contig 10217 bp, 7 predicted proteins | sample CZODoug3_1_1_16f_FD_183082 | JGI IMG/M metagenome (GOLD analysis project Ga0137415, IMG submission 183082) | Vadose zone soil fungal communities from Angelo Coast Range Reserve, California, USA - CZODoug3_1_1_16fungal (Hybrid Assembly) | ecosystem: Environmental > Terrestrial > Soil > Vadose... | reverse complement strand
CCTCCTCAGCGGCCCCGACCGACGGAATGAACGGGATGGGAGGGATGGGGGGCATGCGACGTTCACCATCACCCACGACGGCAACACGGTCACCCAGTTCGATCCCGAGCAGACCAAGCTCATGCACTTCTACCTCATCCGCTCCGACCTGTCCGGGTTCCAGCACGTGCACCCGAGCATGAGTCCGGACGGGACGTGGTCCGCGCCCATCGCCCCGGTGAACCCTGGTGCCTACCGCATCTACGTGCAGTTCGTGGCCCACGCTGAGGCCAAAGGTGGGGCGCTGACGCTGTCCACCCCGGTGGCTATCCCCGGGGTGAACGAGGCCGTGCTGGCGCCGCTGCCCTCGCCCAGCCAGAGCACGAACGTCGACGGCTACACCGTCGCGCTAGACGGTGTCCTCGCCGCCGGCCGCGAGACCCCGCTGATGATCACCATCACCAGGAACGGACAGCCCGTCACCGACCTGCAGCCATACCTCGACACCTACGCCCACGTCACCGCGATCCACCAAGGCGACCTCGCGTTCGCTCACCTGCACCCCGACAGTTCCGGTTCCGGCGATCACGGCGGACCCAGCCTCACCGTGCACGCTCAGCTGCCCGAGCCTGGCAACTACCGAATGTTCATCCAGTTCCAAACCAACGGCGCCCTGCACACCGCCGCCATCACCGTGCCCGCCCGGTAGGCACCCCCGCCGAGTCGGGAGATGAGATGGACGGGTTAGATCTTCTCCTTGCGGCAGGGGTTGCGGCACTCGCCGACGCCGGCGATCCGGGTGATGAGCACGGCGCCCTCGGTGAGGTAGCGCGGCGGCTTGCGGACGTGCCCGACCCCGCCCGGGGTGCCGGTGGCGATCACGTCGCCCGGGCGCAGCGTGATGATCTCCGAGATGTACGCGACCAGCGCGCACGGGTCGAACACCAACTGGCCGGTGGACGAGCGCTGCAGTACCTCGCCGTCGACCTCGGAGATGATCTCGGCGTCGATCGCCGGGCCGCCGCCGGGGAGCTCGTCCGGCGTCACCAGGGTGGGCCCGAGCGGCGTGGTGGCCTCGAACATCTTGCCCTGCAGCCACTGCAGCGTGCGTCGCTGGTAGTCGCGCACCGAGACGTCGTTGAGCACGCTGTAGCCGGCGATCGACTCGGCGGCCCGCTCGGCCGAGACGTGTCGGGCCGGCGCGCCGATGATCACCGCGAGCTCAGCCTCCCAGTCCACCGCGTCGGACACCGCGGGCAGCAGCACGTCGTCGTAGGCGCCGACCAGCGTGCTGGGGAACTTGGCGAACAGGGTGGGGTACTCCGGTGTGTCCCGCCCGGTCTCCTCGATGTGGTCGCGGTAGTTCAGCCCCACGCAGATGATCTTCTCCGGGGACGGCACCAGCGGGGCGTAGTCCAGCCCGTCGATCGGGTGCGCCCGACCCGAGGCGGCCGTGGCGCGATCCCGCCAGTCCGGGTGGCGCAGCAGCGCGCCCAGGTCGGCGTCCCCGGTTTCCACCGCCGCGTCGGTATCCACCCGCACCGCCCGAGTTCCCGACTCGGTACGGATCGTCGCCAGCCTCATCCCGCCCCCGCCTTCGCCCGCCTCGCCAACTAGTCCGAACTGAACCTACCCCGCGCGGGTGGGTGGACCGGGCCGGCCGCTGAGGATCACCCGGCCGGCCGGGCTACAGCGCGGCGTAGAGCGCGCGCTCGAAATCGAGGTACAGCTTCAGCGCGCGCGGCTCTACGAACGGCAAGGTCTGGGTGTAGATGGCGGCGGTCACTCCGCTGCTCGGGTCCACCCAGAAGTAGGTGTTGAACAGGCCGGCCCAGGCCCCGCTGCCGGCGGCGCGCATGCCTGGGTACTGCTGAGTGTTCAGCAGCAGGCCAAGGCCCCATTTCAGGCCTGGGCCATAGTTGACGTCGGCGCTGGACCGGGGGTCGGCGCTGGGCATCTCGGCGGGGAAGTCCAGCGAGCCGATCTGGTTGGTGAACGCGGCATCCACCGTCGAGCTGTCCAGGATCTGGGCATCACCCAAGGTGCCGCCGGCCAGCAACATCCGCTGGAAGGCCAGGTAGTCGCGCGGCGTGGCGTACAGACCGTGGCCGGCGGACCACCAATCCGGCTTCTGGTTGTGGTCAATGTCAGTGGCCACCCAGGAGCCGTCCTCCCCGCGCATGTGCACCGGCACCGAGTTGGCCCGCTGGTCCTCGGTCATCAGGAAGACGGTGTGGTGCATGCCCAGCGGGCCGAGCACGTTCGCGTCCAGGTAGGCGTCCAGGGCCTGGCCGCTGGCCACCTCGACCACCCGGCCCAGCCAGTCGGTGTTGGTGCCGTACTCGTAGCGAGTCCCGGGGTCGGCCACGAGTGGGGCAGTGAAGGACGGCGCCAAGCCAGAGGTCACGTTCGGCGTTCCGGTGACGTCCAACCAGCGGGACAGGTCTGTGCTGAGGAACCAGTAGCCCAGCCCAGCCGTGTGCGTGATCAGCTGGCGGACTGTCGCCCTGGCGCCGGCTGGGCGCAGCTTCGGGGTGTCGCCGTCGAAGCCCTCCAGCACCTGCAGCTCGGCGAACTCCGGCAGGTAGGAATCCACCGGTGCGTCCAGCTCCACATTGCCGCGCTCGGACTGCTGAAGGGCGGCCACGGTAGCCACCATCTTGGTCATGGACGCGATCCGCAGCATGCTGTCCGGGCTGATCGGGTCGTCCTGGCCCACCGCGCGCGGACCGGCGGCGCCTTCGTAGATGACGCCGTCGCGGTCGGCGGCGAGAGCGGTGACGTTGGGCACGTCACCCTCGGCCACGGCGGCGGCGAGAACCTGGTCAATGGCGGTGGTCATTCGTTTGCCTCCGGCTAGGGCGGGTCACCTCGCTGTGCCGGGTCCCACCCTGGCGTGCCCTGGCTGAGCGGTCAACAACGAGGCTGAGCATCGGCTGGGGGTGGGTGACCGCGATGTTCACGCTGTCCTACTGCCTGTTTGAGATTCCTACCGGCGCCTTAGGTGATCGGATCGGTCCGCGGCGTGTGCTAACGCGAGTCGTGCTATGGTGGTCCGCGTTCACATCGCTCACCGGCCTGGCGTGGAACCGCCCCGTTCTTTTGATAACGCGATTTTGCTTCGGCGCCGGAGAAGCAGGCGCTTTTCCGAACGGGTCGATCGTTGTTTCGCGGTGGTTTCCACCGACGCAGCGCGCGAGCATGTCCGGAGTTTTGCTGATGGCGAGTCAAATCGGCGGCGCGATCGCGCCGTTGTTGGTAGTCCCCATTCAGATCCGTTACGGTTGGCGCGCATCCTTTTATATATTCGGAGCACTCGGAGTGATCTGGGCGGCCGTCTGGTACACGTGGTTCCGTGATTCTCCCGCCGAGAAGCCGGGAGTGAGTCTCTCGGAACTCAATGAAACGGCATCTGCACGGGCAGCCCACGGGCACTCGAAAGGTTTTCCGTGGCGCATCGCGTTGCGCTCGGAAAGCGTGTTGGCCATGATGGGCACGGCGTTCTGCTACGTCTATGTGTACACATTCTTCCAAACGTGGTTTCACACATTTCTTGTCAGGGGACGCGGTTTCAGCGAAGAGAGTTTGGTATTTTCCGCGTTGCCCTACGTGGTTGCAGCATGCGCGAACCTGACAGGCGGAGCCGCAAGCGACCTTATGGTCCGCCGCCTGGGTTTGAAGTGGGGCCGCCGATCGCTTGGCATCGCCGGATTGGGTAGTGCGGCGCTTTTTACGATCGCGGCCATGATTACTCGTCAGCAGTTACTTACAGTCATTCTGCTTTCGCTTGTCTATGGCGCGATCACGTTTCAGCAGGCGGGAGTCTTTGGCGTTTGCCTCGACATCGGCCGGAAACATGCAGGATCGATGGTCGGGCTCATGAATACATCGGCCCAGGTAGGAGGGCTGATGTCGTCGGTCGCATACGGATACGTTGTCGATTATTTCCACAGCTACGACGCTCCTTTCATCCCAATGGCCGCCCTTTTGTTTATCGGCGGAATCCTGTGGTTCAAGATCGATGCATCGAAAGAACTGCACGTCGATCCCGTCGCCAACCTCGTGTCGGTAATCTAATCGCGAGCTATTCAGTTAAGCCTTTGGGCGGCCCGGTGTCCCGAGTATGATCTCTGTCTGCACAAAGCGCGGCAAGTCGCGATCGTCTATCAGAGAGAACTTCACATGGGTCAGGCCTTATGGCAAGCGAGTGCAATCGAAATTGCCGCTGGTATCCGCGAGAGGCGGTTTTCGTGTTCCGCGGTGACGATCTCCGTTGCCGAACGGATCCGCGCGCTGAACCCGAAGCTGAACGCGATCGTCGCCGATCTCACCGATCAAGCGCTCGCTGAGGCGGCCGCTGCCGATCGCTCGTTCAAGAGTGTTGCCGAGCATGGACCGCTGTTCGGTGTTCCGGTGACAATCAAGGTGAACATCGACGTGGAGGGCCAGGCGACGACGAACGGACTCGCCGCTTTCGCGGACCTGATCGCGCCCGGCGATTCGCCCGTAGTGAGCAATCTGCGCCGCGCTGGCGCGATCATTATCGGCCGCACCAACACGCCGGAACTCTCGATGCGTGTGACGACCGTGAATCCCTTGCACGGCCGGACATGGAACCCGTGGCATCCGGACGCGTCTCCCGGCGGATCGTCCGGCGGCGCAGGAGTTGCTGCGGCCGCGGGTTTCGGTCCGATCCACCACGGCAACGACATCGGCGGCTCGCTGCGCTTCCCCGCTTTCGCGAATGGCGTAGTCACACTCAAACCGACACCGGGCCGTGTTCCCGCCTTCAATCCGTCGGCGGCCGCCGAGCGCGGCCTGCTCGCGCAACTGACGTCGGTACAAGGCGCAATTGCCCGCACGGTCGCCGATGTGCGCCTTGCAACTCGCGTGATGGCTGCCGGCGATCCGCGCGATCCGTTGTGGGTACCCGCGCCATTTGACGGCGAGCCGCTAGCGAAACCAATTCGTGTCGCCGTCACGCAGAATGGTCATGGATATCCGATTCATCCTGGCATTGGCCGGCTGATCGATCGTGCGGCAGGCTATCTGAGCGATGCCGGATATCAAGTCATCGAAACCGAGCCACCGTCTATCATGGAGCCGGCGCGCGGCTGGTTTAGCGTGCTGCTTACGGAACTGAAAGGGACCCTTGGGCCGATAGTCGATCAGCATGGGAGCGACGAAATTCGCTGCATCTTTGGCTGGTACTACCAACTTGGAAGGATTCTCGATCTTGACGGCTATCGCGCCGGTCTCGCGGACCGAACGCGCATGATGCGCGCGTGGAACACGTTCCTGGAGACCTATCCACTCGTGCTCACGCCTTTTCTCATGCGGCCGGCCTTTCCGTGGAACTACGATGCACAGGGATTGACTGAAGCGAAAGATCTGTTCGACTCTGCGGTCTACAGTTACGGTATCAACTTTCTCGGTTTGCCGGCTGGCGTCGTGCCGATTGATCTCGTCGAAAATCTTCCCGCCGGCGTTCAACTCGTGGGACGCCGATTCCGCGAGGACGTCGTCCTCGATGCCATGGCCGCAATCGAGGAGCGCGCAGGCTCTCTCGTCAACCGACTGTGGGAACGGGACGATTACCGGGCTTAGAATGTCAAAAAGTTCAAGCGATCAGCAGGAACATGAGCGCGGCGAAATCAGCCGGCGGGACTTCATTGAACATGCAGCGAAACTTTCTGTCGGCGGCCTGACGGCCGGCGTCGTCGCGGAGGGCCTCGAGGCCAGGGAGACGTCGGCTCAGAAGGTCGCGAAGCGGCCGCGGCGAGTCGCCTCCCGCGACCGCCCGTGACTGTGCTCGCGCCGTCTCGCTGATATTCGATGCCTACCGGATGGCAGGCGAAATCTAATAGAATGACTATCGAAAAATTCCCGTTCAGGAGGTCCGTGATGCGCACCTGGTTGCTATTGGTCCTTTTGCTGGCGCTCGTTTGTTCGGTTTCAGCTCAACAGCCACGAGCTTCAGTTTCCGTGGTGAGCTCGGCTCCGACCAGGCCGCCGGCTCCCAGCCCTGCGGATGCTGCCAAAATGGCTGAAGTCATCAAGTTTGAAAAGGACATGGAAGCCGCCGTGGTGCGTGGCGATGTCGCGTATCTCGATCGTGTCCTCTCCAGCGATTTCTTGTTCACGCATGGTGACGGGTGGACCACTGGCGGGGAACCACTCAAAGTGGACACCAAGGAGACATGGCTTGCATATGTAGAGCAGCAGCCCCCGCCGTATCTCTATCGCAATCTCGACGCGGTCCAGGTCGAGCTCCACGGAGATGTGGCGATCACCTATGGACGATACCTGTACAAACCGCGCTCGAATTCGCCGAATCCGAGCCCGGGTCATTTATATGTGTGGTTCGAGCGAGTGTATGTAAAACACAACGGTCAGTGGCAGCACGTATCGCATCGCACGGTGAGGGGTCCTCTCCGCGAGGACGACGCTCCGACCTCGGCAAGCGCCAAATAACTCCGGCGGTTCATACGGCATTGCCGCAGTTATGCTCAGCGCCTACTCCGCGAAGACTTTCTCCGCCTTCAAGCTTGCAGAATATTGCAGGGGAGAATCTCCGCTCTGGTGGCGAAGCGGTGCGCAATGTTTATTGGATAACCTGGATTGAGCCCACTATAGTACTCAGCGGAGGCGAATATGCTTAAGAAATGTATCGGCGCTGCCGTGCTTGTCACGTCCTTGTCATGGGCGGCAGTGGCCCAGGATGCGAAAACAGTAATCAGTAATTCGTCGGAGGCAATGGGAGCCGGCAATCTGAAGACCATCGAGTATTCCGCAATCGGAGCGGATTTTGCCTTCGGACAGTCCATGAACCCCAACTCACTGTGGCCGAAGTTCATCGACAAGACCTACACGCGCACGATCAATTTCGAAACACCGGCTTCGCGCGTGAGCCGGGTTCGCATCCAGGGCGAATATCCGCAGCACGGTGGAGGCGGTCAGCCTCTGATCGGCGAACAAACTCAGAATCAAGTGATCGTCGTCAATGCCGGCACGCCCTGGGTCCAGCAATTGGAAATCTGGATGACGCCTTATGGTTTCCTGAGGGCCGCGGCAGCCAACAACGCGACAGTCAAACCGCAGTCGGTGGGCGGCAAGAAGTACAACGTCGTGACTTTCACCGGGCAAAACAAAGCGAAGGTCAATGGTTATATCAATGAACAGAAGATGGTCGAAAGGGTCGAGACGTGGATCGACAACAATGTGCTGGGCGACATGCTGTTTGATGCCACTTACTCCGACTACAAGGACTTCGCTGGCTTGAAATTCCCGTCCAGGATCATGCAGACGCAGGGCGGCTATCCCATCCTCGACCTCGCGGTTCTTGACGTGAAGCCGAACGCTCCGGCGAATATTCAGGCGCCACAGGCCCAGGGCGGCGGTGGCGGACAACCGGCGCCTGCGACATCACAGAAATTGGCGGACGGCGTTTTCCTGATCCTTCCGGCGTACGCGGCCATGGCTGTTGACTTCAAAGATTACATCGTCGTGATCGAGGGGCCGCAAAGCGAAGAACGTGCGAGCGCGATCATCACCGAAGCGAAGAGAGTGATTCCCAACAAACCGATCAAGTACGTGATCAACACCCACCATCACTTCGATCATTCAGGCGGGCTGCGCACCTTCGTTGCAGAGGGCGCGACGATTGTGACGCATGAAAGCAACAAGCCGTATTACGAGCGGATCTTCAGCGCGCCTCATACGCTCAATCCCGACAAGCTGGCCCAGGCAAAAAAGAAACCCGTGTTCGAGACGATGACCGACAAGAAGGTCATGACCGACGGCAACCACGTCATCGAGCTGTACTTACTGCAGGGAAATTTTCACAACGACGGATTGATCGTGGCGTACCTTCCCAAAGAGAAGATTCTCCTCGAAGCGGATTCATTCAATCCGCCCGCGCAGGCAAACGCGCCGCCTGGAGCGGTGATCAATTTGAACAATGTCAACCTTCTGGATAGCATTCAACGGCTGAAGCTGGATGTTCAGACGCTCATCCCGGTCCACTATCCCGCCGACGCCCGAAAGGTGACGATGGCCGAGTTGATGAGAGCCATCGGAAAGGGAAACTGAAGAAATTTCCGATCGCGGATTTCGGATGGCGGATGTGGGAAGGCACCGGCGCCGTTTGTCTCCCCATATCCGTCGTGACTCACGGAAAGCACTTCGAGACTGAAAATCTCTCGTCGTCTCAGGTTGCAACTTTTCATCTCTTCGACGCTGCCCGCTTTCTTACACCTGACTTAAGAGCAGGCGCTGTTGTTGACTTTGAAGAACAACCGCCCGCCGGGGAACGCGCGAGCGCAATTGCTTCCACGAGCGGCATCGCGCGCCCATCGGCGCGCGCGGTCTCGAATGGTCCGATACGCCATCCACCGAATTTTCATGCCATTGTGTCACGCAACCTCTCGCCTGATAAAAGCGGCCTGCCTGAGGGTGGCTCTTCGTTTCAGGAGTTTCTCTCGATCATGCGCACCGGCTTGGATCCGGACCACGCACATCTGGAATATGGACGGAGGTCAGGAATCACTCGCCATTGGAGATAGGTCACAAGTGGTGTAGGTTTGAGTACTGCAATCCGTAGCGAGGCAACCATGACAATGCAAACGACGAAAACAGTCTTTTTCACGGCAGCGATTATGCTCATCAGCATCCGGCTTGGCGGACAGTCGGCCGGCATCGCGAAAACTTCGGGAGCGATGCCACCCGCGTCGATTCCGACTTTCTCGACAGAGAACCTGGGGCGCATGGCGCACTTCTATGCCGGCGGCCATTACGTTGGCACACCTGGAAAGGAGCAGATGGACGGCGCGATGTACGTTGAGGTCTGGGTGCCGAAGCAGATCCGGCAGCCCTATCCCATCGTGATGTTCCATGGCAATGGTCAGAGCGGCGCAGTATGGCAGCAAACCCCTGACGGCCGTCCTGGCTGGGCCTATTACTTAATTGATCAGGGCTACGTCGTCTACATGGTCGATTACCCGGCGCGCGGGCGCTCGCCGTATGTGCCCGGCGTCGACGGGACCCTGGCTATCCGCACCGCGCTGGATCTCGAGCAGATTTGGACCGCGCCCGCGACGTCGGGCGGCGAATTTCCGAGGAAAGACAAGTACACCCAGTGGCCGAGCAATTCTCCAAAGAAGGGGATGATGGGCGATCCTGTCTTCGACAACTTCATCAAGGGACAGATGCAGTTCGTCAACAACCAGGCGGAACTTGCCGTGCCCGCCGGCATTGCCCTGCTGGATGCGATCGGCAAGCCGGTCATTCTGCTCACGCACTCTCAGGGCGGTGGAATCGGTTTCGACGTCGCCGAGAAGCGTTCGCAATTCATCGCGGGCATGGTGTCGATTGAACCCGGCGGTCCTCAGATCGGCAATGTCGACACAGCGAAGGTTGGATACACTCGGACGAATCCAAACTCGTGGGGCCTGACGACGACTCCAATGGAATTTGATCCGCCGATCAAGAGCCCGTCGGAGCTTAAGGTACACCTCGAGCCATCAGGACGTCCCGGAGATGAAGTCGGTTGCTACCTGCAGGACGAACCAGCGCACAAGCTCGTGCACTTCAAGAACATGCGCATCCTGTCCATCTCCGCGGAAGGTACGTATCACCGCGTCTATGATCCCTGCATTCCGAAATGGTTGAACCAGGCTGGTGCGAAAGACGATTTCGTCCGACTCGAGGACGTCGGGATACACGGAAACATGCATGAGATGTTCCTCGACAAGAACAGCGACGAGGTCATCAAGTTCATCGACGGGTGGCTGCGCAAGAACATCAACAACAAATCGGCCCCGGCCACGCACTGAGCGACTGACGCACACTGGACCGGGACAACGACTTTATCTACTTCTTCTGGTTGGCGGAGCCCGCTGCAGGCAGGGACACTTTGTTGTTGAACTCGGAGAAATCCGAAGGCACGCAGAAATATTCCCCAAGCTCGGTGCCGGGAACCAGGGGGGTCCTGGCTGCAGGGGTCACCCATGGTTCGGTGTACGTCTTGGGATCGACAATCGTGATCTGCGTCTCGATCGTGCTGTAGTCCAGGCGGCGCCATCGCTCCACGACTTTCATCTCGTCGCTGTGCGTCCAGCCCCCATCGGGTTGGGAATCTCCAAGCCACGGCCTTTCCTCAAAACCGTTGGACTCGACGACAAATGTGTCTCCTTCCCAGTGGCCAACACTCCATCCCATCCAGCGCGGTTCCGGCGGAT
>Ga0137415_10008426_pt1 | contig 10217 bp, 10 predicted proteins | sample CZODoug3_1_1_16f_FD_183082 | JGI IMG/M metagenome (GOLD analysis project Ga0137415, IMG submission 183082) | Vadose zone soil fungal communities from Angelo Coast Range Reserve, California, USA - CZODoug3_1_1_16fungal (Hybrid Assembly) | ecosystem: Environmental > Terrestrial > Soil > Vadose... | reverse complement strand
CCCGTAGCTCAGTTGGATAGAGCGTCTGCCTTCTAAGCAGAGGGTCGGGAGTTCGAGTCTCCCCGGGCGCGCCACTTTCTCCTTCTCTTTCATCTAGTTACAGACCTCTATTTGTTGCACTTGCTCTCGACGCGAGTCACTGTCACGAATTTGTAACGCGTCGCGTTCCTCGTGCGTTTTTTGGTTCACTCGTTCGAGATGCTCTCGAACCTGGTGAGCCAGCCCCAGCTGATAGAAGCGTTTCGTCTCCGGGCTACTGTGACGCATGGCGTGCTGCACGACCGCATCCGGTGCAACCCAACTCAGTCGCGTGCAGAACACGTGCCGCAGATTGTAGATCGGAAAATACGAAACGCCCGCTCTCCTGAGAGTGGCCTTCCAAGCTGTCCTTACTGTTCCAATCGCTTTGTCGAGATTATGCGGACTTGGGAAGACAAACGGACTTTGCCTCGTCTGCCCCTTCCGCCACTCACGCAAAACGTCGCAAGCGAGCCGGGTTAATGGAACGGGTTGTGCGGAGTCTTTGGTCTTAACATCGCCGCAAAGGTGAATGACGAGGTTTTCGAGATCCACTTGTTCCCATCTTAATGACAGCCCCTCGCTGTACGTTCTTCCGCCCGTTTGCACGAGCAGAATGATCGCCACGCGAAGGTGCGGCGGTGCTGCTTCAAGAATCCGCTGTTCTTCGTCTACGGCCAGCATTCGTTTTACGGGTCGCTCCCGGCGTTCATCAAAATGCTTAACACCGGCAGCAGGGCTCTCGGTGATGTATTTCCGAGTGATCGCGAACTGGAACATGCAGTGAAGACACTGAATCTCCCGGTTAACGGTCGCTCCTTTGACGGTAGTCTTTGGGTTCCGCTGGGATGGCTGGCGGCGTCGATGATTGCGATATTCCTCAATCATTCGTCTGTGGATCTCCGTCAACTTACGGATTCCAAAGTATCCCCGTAGATTCTTAACGAATAACTGGTGGTTGCGCTGAGAATTGATGGACACGGTGGGAGTATGAGACGAGAGAAACTCGTCGCACAGTTCCGCAAATGTCATCCGCTCGCCCGGCAGGCCCACCTTGAACAATCCCAGTGCGATTTCGCCTTCCCGTTTCTTGAGTATTTTCATGGCGATTTCTTTGCTGGAAGTCTTGGTCGACTCAAACGAGCGTTCCTTGTCCGCCGTATAGCTCATCCACCAGAACCTCGAACCGTTTCTTCGATACAGGCCCATTCGTCGCTCTTTCTACTTGCCAGAGGAGTGAGCCGACGCAATTATACGCGCGGAGCTTGAGCTACAGTTAGCGGGTTGCGTGTGGTCTTCTTTGAACTTATCGAGCGCGGAGCGGCGATATTCGAGCCGTCCGCCAAGCTTGCGGCGCTCGATCTGCTCGTGGCACGAGTAGTGGTAAAGCGTGCTCTTCGAAACACCGAGATAGGCGGCGGCCTCCGAGTGGCCTAACCAAGAATCTTCACAGGCCGACTGCATGAGAACACCGCCTTCATTTGAAGCCTTATCTGAAGGGAAATCGCGACCGTTCACCGCGAATCTACGCAAGAAGCTCAAAAGCGCTTCAGCATCTTCTGGGAGCAGAAGCAGACAAGCTATCAGCTTGGGAGTGTTCGTTGCGTTGTGACGGTTGTCTTGGGCGCTCCCAATTGGCTCGGAGTCGGCAGACGTTTTCAGTTCAGGTGTAAAGGGAATTGCGCGATTCATATAACCTCCAACTAACGTGGGATTTGTCTCGCCGAGCCCACGTGAGCGGCCTGTCAATGGGTGGGTCTGATTTCCGTCACTTGTGTTCCGTCCCTGTCTGCAGAGGACTCGGCTCCACTGTGTCGTGATAGCTCAGAAATGCGCTTCTTCGCCGATTGGATGTCGTGAGCAGCTTCCACCCACACGAAGTTGTTGTCTTGTTTCTTCACGATGTCGTAGGTGGGCAAAGTCATTATCGCCACAAGCCGTCGATCATGAAGTGACCTCATTCACGGCGTCTGACGTACCCGCACGGGCCGCCGCAGGCATGTGCCGGGTGTGGAGATGTTGGGATACCCCTAACGGTCGCCAGTGCGGGTGGGTTTGGGAACCTTGTTAGTCGACTTCTAATTCGTTAGTCGACTTCTAATTCGTCGCTCCGCGATGATTTTGCCGCTATTCTACCAAACCAGTCGATTACCAAAGCGGTTCATTAAAAAGGAATAAAAAACTAAAAGGCTGTAAGTGTGTCCATCGAAACTGTCTCATCCGAAGGTTGCAGTCGGCAATTTTCAGTCCAACTTCGGTCCAATTCAAGGGTGGGATAAATGGCGCACTTTTCTTGTAAGCGACACCAGAAGCGGCACTTAGAGTTTTACTACGCCCTGCCTTCGAAGCAGAGGGTCGGGGGTTCGAGTCCCTCCGGGCGCGCCACTTTCTCAGGGGTCCGGCCCGGACACATGGGTAACGACTGAGCTGACAAAACGGGCGACTTGCAGGCCTGCCGATGCCGGGGACGGTACACTAAAACGGAAAAACGATTACCAGATTCGATGTATGGATGCGGCCGGTGACGTCTGAGAGTATGCGGGTGCGGGCTAACAAGTTCCGCGAAGTCGAAGGAGAAGGAGCGGCGTGGTACGCTTCGAGAACCGAAGCGGTAGGGCTGGGACGCGTCGTTCCTTCTTCCTTCTACTGATTCCTTCCTGAATTTTCCCCATCTGTGTCAACTTTTCATTTCCACAAGTGAGCCGCGATTTGGGCCAACGCTTGGATTCCCCACTCGCGTTTATACTTTCAGGATGCGTCGGCCAAGGCATCCCGCAAGGAAACCCGAGGTTCGGCCTAAAGCACCGGGGTCAGCGCAAAGTGTCGGCCTAGCGCGGGCAATCTCAAAAATGGGGTACTGCTCGCGAGCACAGGCCGCGGACCTGATCTCGGCTGGGAGGGTGCGGCTGAATGGCGCCGTGCGGCGGAACGCCGAGACGCCAGCGAGGCCAGGGCAGGACAAGATTGAAGTGGACGGGCAGGAAATCCGCGCGGCGGAAAAAGCGTATTGGATGCTGAACAAACCGCGCGGTGTGGTGACCACGGCATCAGATGAAAAGGGGCGCCAGACAGTGTATGACTTCATCGTCGAGGGCCGGGGATGGCTGGCCCCGGTTGGCCGGCTGGATAAAGCCAGCGAAGGCTTGCTGCTTCTGAGTAACGATTCGGAATGGGCGGCACGGGTGCTAGATCCGACGGGGCACGTACCCAAGACCTACCATGTGCAGATCGCGGCGCTCGCGGATGAGGCATTGCTGGGGGCGATCCGGCTGGGCGTCCGAGACGGAGGCGATTTGCTGCGCGTGCAGGGCGTTCGCGAATTGCGACGCGGCGAACGCAATTCCTGGCTTGAAATCATCTTGCACGAGGGCAAGAACCGGCAAATTCGTAGAATTCTGGAAAAGCTCGGCGTGGAAGTCTTGCGGTTGGTGCGCGTTGCGATCGGTGGACTGAGCCTGGGCGACCTGGCGAAAGGATCCTGCCGCGAGCTGACTGCCGGGGAGAAATCCTCCGTCGAAAGCGGACTCGCGTAAGGAGAAAATTCAAGGCAAAACCGTGCGTAGAGTGCATGGCTGCAGAGAAGAAACGGGCGCGGCGCGGTTGCAAATCCGTAAGGGAAGCCCTACGCTGTAACATTCATGCCTAACTTTTCGCCGGAACTGTTGGCCTATGGATTTGTGTGGTACGTGGCCTTCTTATTTTCGACCACATGTCATGAGGCCGCCCATGCGCTGGTGGCCAAGCTGGGTGGCGACGACACGGCAGCGCTTGGCGGACAGGTTTCGCTGAATCCGGTGCCGCATATTCAGCGCGAGCCATGGGGCATGGTGGTGTTCCCTATCCTATCCTTCTTTGTTTTCAAGTCAGGAATGATTGGGTGGGCTAGTGCCCCATTCGATCCCAGCTGGGAACGCCGGTATCCGCGCCGCGCCGCATTGATGGCGCTGGCCGGACCCGCGGCGAATTACACGCTGATGCTATTGGCTGCGGCGGGATTGCGGGTCGGGCAGAGCGTGGGCTGGCTGCAAAGGAATCCGGAAACCGGTCAGCCGAACCTGCTGACCGTCGTCCTGTTCGTGTTCTTCTCTCTGAACTTACTGCTCGGCACCTTCAATTTACTCCCAGTGCCCCCGCTCGACGGCAGCGCCGGAATCATGTTGTTCATGAGCGAAAACCGGGCGCAGCGCTACCTGGACTGGCTGCGCGGCAACAGCTTTGCCATGGTGGGCCTGCTCGTAGGTCTGCTCGTTTTCCGCTACTTCTACGGCCCGGTGGAGAATTTCGCCACCAACCTCCTGTTGCGTTAGCCACTTTTAGAAACTGGCGACTGGTTCAGATCCGCACACTCTGGCCTCTGCGTCTCTGGCCCGGGACAGCTTTCCACAGCAAACACGCAAATAAATCCCTTGTCTGGTTGTACTTAGAAGGGCTCTCCCTGGCCTTACACCTGCACCCCACGCATGTGGAGGAAGGAATGATTCTGACTGCTGAACATCCGGCCACGAACCTATACCGTGTAGAGGTTTCCGGCTGGGACGACAACAAGAGCTTCTTCGTGGAAAATTCTGAATTGGAGTGGGTCGAGGACTCCAACAAACAGGTTACGCTCAACCGGGGGCTCACCGACGGCGCGGTCATATTCCTGCGTTTGCTCCAGCCGATTAGCAACGACCGAGCACGTCCGGTCGCCTACCAAGCGGAGTTCCTGACGCGGAACCCGGAAGGTCAGCGGCAATTTCGCTTGCGACCGGTGTCTTCGCGATGCAAGGCAAAACTGTGCCAATAGAGCGGCGAAGCGCCGCATAGCTAGTGTCGAAATGGAACAGCGGTCCGAAATGGTGGTCCCGCTTGTGCCGTAGGAAGAAGGTAACAAGATATTTCACAGAACGGCTCAAGGCACCTTATTCGCTTCTGAAACAGTAACTTAGGTTCTTTCGCCAGCGGTAAACTCTGCGTCCGCCAACCTCAAGAAGATGACGCCAGCGGGTGGAAGTTAAGGTGCGATGGCTCTTCGCGTGGCTCACGCTAATCCCAAGACTGGGCAAACCGCGGAACCGAAAAGTTCGTTGACCCCGTGCATTCTGGACGATGATCCGGCGCAACTGGAAATGCTTTCCGAGCTGGTTGCCAGCATGGGCTATGAGCCCGTCCTCACCTCCAACGCTGCAGAAGCATTGAAACTGGTGCAGTACGGGCGTTGCCGTCTTGTGCTCGCGGACGTGCACATGCCGGGAATGGATGGTTATCAGTTTTTGGATCAGGCGCTGCGCTGCGACCCCGGACTGCACGTGATAATTATGACCGGCGAGTACACCCTTGAGTCTGCGCTCGAAGCTGTGCGCCGCGGCGCCACGGACTTTCTGCCCAAGCCCATCGACCGCGCCCGTCTCAAGCGCACGCTGGACGAAGTGGCAGCGCTATACGACCAGCGGCGACGGGTGCGCGAGCTCGAAGACCAATTACTAAAGGATTTGGAGTTTCACGGCATCGTGGGGAAGAGCCCGGCGATGCTGGAGGTTTTTGATTTCGCGCGCAAAGTCGCGCGCCACTACACGAATGTCTTGCTGATCGGCGCCACGGGGACGGGAAAAGAGCTGGTCGCGCGCGCCATTCACCAGATTAGTCCGGTGAGCCAGCAAAAATTGGCGGTGTGCAACTGTTCGGCGCTGGTGGATACGCTGCTCGAAAGCCAACTCTTCGGGCACATGCGCGGATCATTTACCGGGGCGACCGATTCGCGGCCGGGCTTATTTGAGTTCGCCAACAATGGGACCGTGTTTCTCGATGAAGTAGGAGAAACCTCCCTGCCCATGCAGGCCAAGCTGCTGCGCGTGATCCAAAACCGCGAAATCCAGCGCGTAGGCTCGCCGGAGGTACGGCAAATTAATGTGCGGTTGATCGCCGCCACCAACCGTGACCTTCGTGCAGAGGTGTTGGCGGGGCGCTTCCGCGAAGATCTATATTACCGGCTGTGTTCCATCCAGCTTCGCCTGCCTTCGCTGACCGAGCGGCTGGAGGACATCCCGCTGCTCGTGCAATTTTTCCTGAAGAAGTACAACGACGCGTATGGAAAAACGATTTCCGGGCTGACGCGGCGGGCGCAAGCGGCCCTGCTGCAGCATTCCTGGCCGGGAAACGTGCGCGAACTCGAGAACGTGATATCGAGCGCCTGCATCACCACCGGAGGAGATTTCATCGATCTGGCCGATCTGCCGGAGGGCCTGCAGCACCGCGGCCCGCGTACCGCGGACGGCAACGAGTGGCGTCCTTTGTCGCTGGAGGAGATGCGGAAGGTGCACATTCATCGCATTCTAGATATGTGCCAGGGAAATCGCCTGCGCGCCGCCCAGGTGCTGGGCATCGGGCGCACCAGCTTGTACCGCTATCTGAAAGAAGATGCAGAGGAAAAGCCCAAGGCCGTGAAATTTGGGCAAGCCTCCGTTGGTGCACGCTCCTAGCTGTTTCCTGAATTGAACTTGTGTGTACCGCCGGGGAACAGTTTTCCGGGTTGAAGCAGAGCGCTTGCGTCATTCTCCTGTAATTCCCAAGAAAATCAGCAGCATGCGGGCACATGATTTGGCACGCGTCCTGCACTCATACCTGAATAGCGGTAAGTTGCGAATCGGATGAGAACGCCACTTAGAGTCGAAAGGGATTTCGCAGGGGCGATGATGCGCACAGGGTGCGCGCGAGTCTTTGCAAACAAACTCCTACCGACAGTACATCCACAGCGAACCCACAATCCACCAGCCATAACCCCCTGAGCGCCGTGTAAGCTGCGGCAACGCAGACACACGGCGCTCATTTCCTCCTTAAGCGCGAACGCTAAGCACGCTTCATAAGGAAGACGCGACGGCGGGATCGCCGCCCGCAGTGCGCGCGAATGTGATCTGCATGGTTGCGCCTTCGACTGTTCGCTGGCCTCAATTGCCGCTCGTCAAAACTTTCCGCTGCCTTCTGCCAGAAATTCCGTAGTTTCGCGCAGAAACAACTCTAGTTGATCGTGGTGCACCCAGTGGCCGGCATTCGGGACATTGTTCAGCCGGCGATAGGGAATGGCTTGGTAGCGCGGATCGTCTTCGGGGACGGGCAGAAAACTTTCGAGGCCCCAGAAAAACAGCACGGGGCTGGTAATGCGACCGAGAAGTTCGACCGCATCCTCCATGTGATGGCCATACGGAGAAATAGCTCGCGCGTAGTTATCGAATTTCCAAAGCAGCGAGCCGTCGGATTCCCAGTTCGTACCGTGCAAGGTCAAGTGGCGCGCGACTTCATCAGAGAGGCGCGGGTTCGCTTCCTTCATGCGCGCGATGGCGGCATCAATCCTTGGATAACTCTTAGGTCGGCGCTTTTCGAGGTCGCGGACGGTTTCAATCCAGTGGCGCACACGATCCGAAGCTGGCCCGTGCACGCGGTGCTCAGGCGGGAAGCCTAGCCCTTCGATGGACACAGCTTTCTTGACGCGGGCGGGATAGACACCGCCATAGTGGAGAACGATGACGCCGCCGAGGGAATGGCCGACGAGTCGAATTGGGAAATCGTCGATGATGTCGAGGAGCGCGGACAGATCCAGAACGTGCTCGGCGACAGTGTACATCGCGCCGGGCGCCCAGGCGCTGTTGCCGTGTCCACGCAGATCGAGCGCGTAGACATGATAGTGCTCGCAGAGGACGCGTGCGACCCAGTCCCAATTGCGCGCGTGGTCGAGCGCACCGTGCACCAGAACCAGCGCGGGCTTGTTGTCCTGGCCATAGTCCCAAAATTGGAGTTTCAGGCGATCGGAATAGAAGAAGTGGGAGATGGGTTCCACGGTTTTCGCTCGGGAATCAGATGCTGACGCGCGCAAAGAAAGTACACGGGTTTTGGACAAATCGCCAGGAAAGGGGAACTCTGAGAGGTTAAATGTAGAGAGCGCGCAAGCCGGAGCACAGAGGACGCGGAGAAGAAAGTCGCGGATGGATGCTGAAACAAATGTATACGGCGCGGCGCAGAAGACGACAGGCGAATGGCCGTGGACGCTTGGCACAATCACTGGTACATTGCCTTACACGTGGAGAGCCGGTTTTGGCCAGGCTAACCGTCGACGGCTGGTCAAGTGTTCGATTCCGTTCCCTTACCCAATCCAAAGAGAGAGGAAAGACCATGAAACGACTTCGGGGAGGAGCAGTAATTCTGCTGGTGGCGCTGGCTGGCGCTGCGTCGGCAAAGGCGCAGGACGTTTCGCAGGCGGATAAGGACCGGGCATTGCAATACTTGGAGTCGACCAAGAAGGGCGTGCTGGACACGACCAAAGGACTGTCGGAGGCGCAATGGAATTTCAAGCCCGCGCCGGACCGTTGGTCGGTGGCCCAGGTGATGGAGCACCTCGCCGCCGCGGAAGACATGCTACGGGGTATGACCCAGGAACAGGTAATGAAGAGCCCGGCGGTTGCCGTGAGGGATGAGATGGAAATCAAGAAAGCCGACGAGGGCGTGTTGGCCATGGTGCCGGACCGATCGCATAAGGCCCAGGCGCCGGAACCGCTGCAGCCCACGAACCGCTTTGGTTCTCCCGCGGCCGCACAGAAGCATTTTGTGGAGAGCCGCGCCTCCACGGAAGGATATCTGAAAAATGCCACGGGACTTCGCGCGCACCTCGCCGACAGTCCTATGGGCAAGCTCGACGGCTACGAATGGATTTTGCTGATCGCGGCGCATAGCGAACGGCATACCAAGCAGATGCTGGAAGTGAAGGCGGATCCTAACTTCCCCAAGAGTTAAGGAAAACAAAACCTAAACCCAGAGCACACAGGAAGGGTAAAGCTCGAGAGAACAGAGCGCCACTTGCCGCATGCCGACGAGTGGCGCTCTCCTTTTTTAGCGAGAGGGAATGCAACTCACGGGATGGAAACTTCCTCCTTCGGGGTCTTGCTCTCGCTCCGCAGGCGCGCTATCTTCTGCGCATTCGCATTTCCCACCGAACGGAGGATGCTTCATGAAAAAAGATCACGTGATCTGTATTTGTGCGCTGGCGGCGGCGTTCGCTGTTGCGACAGCGGAACGCATGCATAGCCAGGACAAGAAAGATGCGTTTGACGCGCACAAGATCGTGCATTTCGGGGATTTGAAGTGGACGCCGATTTTCAAGGGCTGCGACCTCGCGCCCGTCGCTGGCGACCCGAACGCAGAAGGCTCACCCTTCGTGGTACGGCTCCGCTGCGCGGATGGCTCCAAAATTCCGGCGCACTGGCACCCGACCGATGAAAACGTAACCGTGCTGAAGGGCACTTTCCTCGTAGGCATGGGCGAAACCTTTGATGAATCGAAGATGATGACCATGAACGTAGGAAATTTCGCATCAATGCCAAAAGAAATGCGGCACTACGGTTTGGCTAAAGGCGAAACGATCGTGCAGGTTCACGGTGCCGGACCATTCAAAGTGAACTGGGTGAATCTGTCCGAAGTGCAGCCGGCGGACGCAGCACCCGCCGCGACAAAACCGAAATCGTAATCTCGACTGAAAAAGCAACGACACAGCCAGGTTGCGCGGACATTGCTCCACACGGGTTAGCCCAGCTATGATTTCGTTATGAAACGAATCATCCAAGTACGCGTGTTCCGCGGGGAAAAGTACTTCGTTGCGGAGTGCTTTGATTTACCGGTTGTGACCCAAGCCGCGACTTTAGATGAGCTCATATCAAACATCAAAGAAGCCATCGCTCTCGAGCTTGAGGGCGAAAATCCGGCTGACTTTGGACTGGCTCCTGACGCTTCCATTCTAGCGAGTTACGAACTCGAGCTCGAACCGCCAGCGCATGCCAAAGCCTAAGACTCTATCGGGCGGAGATGTGGTGAGAATCTTCGCCGTTTTTGGCTTTGAGCTTGCGGCACAGCGCGGGAGTCACATTAAATTGAGAAGAGTGCTTTCGGATGGCACCAGACAAACGCTAACTGTACCCAATCATCGCGAACTTGATCGAGGCACTCTCCTTGGCATCTATCGACAGGCGCTGCGATATATCACGGCAGAAGAACTCACACAGCATTTTTTCCACAAATGAATGTGCTAAACTTTTTCGATGCAGTCAGCGAAGGCGCGACTGCCCAAGCGTGGAACTTCGGGCTCTGTGCAACGAGGTCCCGCGAACCCCGCCAGGCCCGGAAGGGAGCAACGGTATCGGGAACGCCTCGGGTGCCGCAGTTCACCCGAAGTTCCTCGC
>Ga0137415_10008425_pt1 | contig 10218 bp, 11 predicted proteins | sample CZODoug3_1_1_16f_FD_183082 | JGI IMG/M metagenome (GOLD analysis project Ga0137415, IMG submission 183082) | Vadose zone soil fungal communities from Angelo Coast Range Reserve, California, USA - CZODoug3_1_1_16fungal (Hybrid Assembly) | ecosystem: Environmental > Terrestrial > Soil > Vadose... | reverse complement strand
TCCGACAGATCCAGTCCATCGATCACCTCCACGACAAAGCGCGCCAGGTGTCGCTGCGGCAGCCACTCATCCACCGAAGGCGGCAGCAAGAATCCCGTGCCGCGGTTGATCGGCCGAAAGTTGCTCATCGATTCACCATCGTGAGGGGACCGCTATGATTATCGCGTATTTCAAACGATTAAGCCCGACAGGCTGCTAGGACTGAATTTCTTTACCACCTTGATAAACTTGGGAGCATTCCCTTTAATTCCAACAGTTCGTTCGTTTTGTCTGCCATCTCCATAATGAAGCTGGCGACTGCTATATCAAGAATTCCCATACCGAAAGCAGCAACTACCGTTGCCTCTTTCGTTTGAGTTGCTTTGACACTGAGGAGATTCTGCAAATTCTCAATTCTGGGAATGCTTCCCGCCTCCTGTTGAAGAAGATGTAACGATGTATTCGCCTTTACCGCATGCTCCACGTCATCAACAATGTTACGAACTGCTTTTAAGTGCTTTGGTAGAATGTCACGCAGCGATATATGGAGGATGGTCTGATGATTACCTATATCGGAATCAAACCAAGGTGTCAGTGCTGACGTCGCCATAGAAACGAGATCATGTGAGGTGGGATCTTCAATTTTGCCAGTTTCAACGTTCGAACATCCACGGGTATGACAGTGTTCCGCTAAGGCGCGCTGACTTTCAGAGTTCGGATCGTTAATTTGTATGTTTCGCAGGCTCCATCCATCATCTAAAAGAAACTCAAGAACGTCGCGATTGATTATCCCAGCGCCATAGAACGCAAATGAGCGAGCCAATTTGGACGGAATCAAAGAGCGCGCTGCCAAAGCTGCGCTAGCGGCGGTGCGCGCTGCACTTATTAGTGTCCCGTCTAGCACCGCAATTGGGTAGCCTGTCTCAAACGAATTGAGAACGATAACAGCAGACGCCCTCTGCCGGTTTTGCCTCACATTATCGGGAAAGAATGCGACCCATTTCATACCTGCCAGATCGACGTTTTGACCGACATAAGCTGGCAACGCGTTAATTCGACTACTCGGCTTTTGGGGAAACCTCATTGAATAGGTGTCTGGATTGACAGCATCACCGAAAGCGTCCCAGCGGGTACTGATCTAGACTCCGGGGATGAACAGCGATAAGGCGGGCACCCCTGCAGGGGAGGAGCCCATGCACCTGGTGACGATCGACTGGGCACGCGGGAAGTGGTCGGGGACACGGGGAAAATACTCGCGCGAGCACCAATGGCACTTCGCGGGTCGACTGAGCCTGAAGGTGTCGGACGCGCTGTCGCCCGCGGCCTACCGAGATACCGCGCGTCTGGATCCATTGAAGTCGTACGTGGCGACGATCGCGAGCGCGCACATGCTGGCCTGGCTGCACGTGGCCTTCAGCCACGAGGTGGAAGTCGAGAAGTACCTGGACACCGCCGAGGGCGTGGTGACCACGCTCCCTGAGGGGCGGTGTTGGGTCAGCGAAGTGATCCTAAAGCCGCGCATTACTTTCAACTCGCAGCAGCAGGTTACGGCGTCCGCCATAGCGCACTTTCACGAACTCTCGCAACGCGACTGCTTTATTGCTCAATCGATCAAATCGAAGGTAACGGTTCGCAGCCCGTGATGTTGTTCGTCTGTAATTGCAACCGTGCAAAATCGTGAGGCAACAGATCGTTCGCCGTCTTGTTAGTGGCAGCGGCCAGTTTCGGGAGCACCCAGAGCAGGTACGCTTCCGGGTTTACCCCCAACAGTCGACACGTTCCGATGACGCTGTAAATAACCGCCGATCGCCATCCCGCCTTGGGATGACCGATGAACAGATAATTTCGCAAACCCACTTTCGTCGGGCGGAAGCAGCGCTCGATCGCGTTCTGATCGATGTGGATGTGGCCGTGCCCGAGCTTTGCATACTGAGCCAGACTTCTCCACCGATTGTTTGCATAGGTAACGGCCTCGCGCAACTTGCCAAAGAGCGGCAGGTCTCGCTCGAGCGCTCGGAAGCGACGCTGCAAACGCTTCAACACCGGCTTCGCCTTGGCGTGTCGATAGAGGCCGCGTCGCTCAATGCTCAGGCCCAGATCGGTGGCTTTCCGTTCAATACGGTACAGCTCCGAGATGTCTTTCAGCAGCGGCAGCGCTTGGCTCTCGTCCGCCTTGATGGCTTCCAATACGTAACGGCGCAGATGTCCGATGCACTCGAAGTGCAGAATGTTAGGACGATGTTTGAACGCCCACGGATACATCGACGCCCCATCGGTTTGCACCTCTCCGCTCCAGTCCCGCGGGAAGAACTCGTGCAGGATCGCGCCGCTGCGCGACGGCGAGAACTCCAACACGATCGCATTCTCCTGCGGGGCGTGATAGCCCCACAGGTAGGCATCGTGTGACCGACCTCGGCGGTTCGGGTCGATCAGCTTGGTGAAGGTCTCATCCACCTGAACGTATCCACTGTCCAGGATTAGGCGCTTTAGCTGCTGATAGATCGTGATCAACAGATGCGCGGCTCCCTCCACGTAGCGGCAGCGCGCCTGCCGCCCGATCCACACCCCGGCTCGCGCGTCGATGCGCTCTTGGCGATAGAGCGGGACATGGTCGAGATACTTGGTGACGAGGATGTGAACGATGAAGCCCACACCAACACCCGCCTGTGGGATCACCTGAGGAGGCAAGGCCGCCACGATCGGCGCGTGGGCACGCTGTGGGCTGGCATAGACTGGTCGCACGAGCTGCAGCCGGAAGAACTGGCTGGGCTGATACTCGATCTGCTCGGTGATCTCCTCGCGGATCTTCACCAGGCCGGCTTTCTGCGCCTCGGGCAGATTAATCACTTCGCGACGCACCGGTAGGTTCTGCGGCTTGGGCCGGCGACCACCACCCTTTTTGCGCTTCGCTGCAGTTGCGGTGGATGTCTCGGATGCCGTGGCCAACGGTGCCAGGCTCGCAGCACCGGCCTCGAACATACCAAACAGCGCCCGTTGCGCTGGATTGAGTTTCTCGGACTTCGGGTTGAAGATCCGGCGCAGCAGATCCTGCAGCTTGTATTGCAGCTTTGAGCAGCGTGCTTCGGAGTTCTTCAGCAGCGACTCGAGCTGACGCACCCGCGCCAGGAGTGCGTCGCGATCAGTCTGGGCCGTAGAGGTGGCGGTGCTCATGGGAGCGCGAAGTATATAACTTCGCGCTCCCGCCGTGTTGTTTTCGTATGTACTTCAAACAGGTCGAACGGGCCGCTACAACTCCCGCGTCACGATCAGTTCCGGCTGCGGCTTCCCGGCTCGCAGTCGCTCATCGTACCGTTTCCAACCGCGTCGGCTACGCAGCTCAAATCCCTCCAGTAACAGTCGTAGCTGGGCCAGGCTCATCTGCGACACCGCCGCCTCGTCCTTCGGCCAGGCAAACGTAGCGCGCTCGAGACGCTTGGTCGCAAGCCAAAAGCCACTGCCATCAAAGAGCAAGCAGCGCACGCGGTTGCGACGGCCATTACAGAACGCAAAGACATAGCCCGCCAGGACGTCCTGTCGCAGAACGTTGCTCACCAGGCCACGAAGTCCGTCGATTCCCAGCCGACCATCGGTCACGCCCGTCTTCAAGAAGACTCGCGTCTGATCGGTCAGCCCGAACATGTGAGCAACTCCCGCAACAACTGGCTGACCCACGCCGAATCGGTGCCCGCCAACACGCTCAGCTCCACTCGGTTCGGCAACCGGATGTGCACCGGTCCCGGCGACGACGGTGCACTGTGCTCCGCCGGTTCGGTGCCGGCCATGACCGCCGGTATTTCCACCAAAGCTCCCTCGCGCCTGCCTCGGCCGCTTTCGCGCCGCCAATACTGCAGCGTCGACAGCGCCACCTCATTCTCGCGGCAGAACCGCTTCTGACTCAGACTGCTGCGCTCAAACAGCGCGAGCAATCTCGCCCATTCCTCGGCGCTGCGCTTGCGGACTATCCGCAACTGGCGCGGTCGGGCAATAAACCGGGAACGTCTCGAATTCGTACTCATCACGCAGATACCTCTCGAGCAACACAGCCAGCGCATATCGTCGCTGCAGCTCTCGCAGGTAAGCCAACAAGGGAGCGACCTCACCGGAGGCGTTTTCATCGATGCGGCGTAAACGCACGAACGGGTACAGGATCAGCAAACGAGGCTGTAGCCGCTCGACGGCGCGCTGCAGGAGCGCCCGATTCGGCGGCAGATCGATGCGCAACGTGGGAGCGGTGATGACCTGCAGTTCCAGATCCTGCAAGGAACTGCCGGCGGCCGCGCCAGATGCCTCGCGGAAGTCCGTGCCAGTGAAGGTGGTTCCTGCCCGAGCCGATCTCTGCGAGTCGTGCAGATAGCATCAAGAATCATGAGGTTACCCATCATTGAATCTCCGGCAATATGCCTCTACAATTAGGGCATATTGCCGGAGCACGACGGCAAGGAGTCAATGATGCAATCCGGGAAAGATCGAGAGTCCGTCGTCCTCGCAGTCTTTCACAAGCTGGGGGGACGCAGCGCGTTGGGCCGGGATATTGCCTCCACAGCCGACTTGGCTCGAATGGTGATCTTGCGGATTCCATTGAAGTCGCTGGAACACCTCACGCGCAGCGGATCCTTCTCGGATGAGGAAATTTCAGACTTGGTGATCCCAGCGCGAACCCATAGGCATCGCAAGCAAAAGCATGAGCGCTTATCGGTGGAGGAGTCCGATCGGCTGGTCAGACTGACTCGCATTCAGGCACTCGCGGAAGACGTATTCCAAGATATCGAAAAAGCCAACATCTGGCTGCGAGCTCCATTGGGCGAGCTAAGTAATGAGAAGCCGTTGGAGACTGCTCAAACCGAGGCTGGGGCTCGCGTCGTTGAGCAGATCCTGGCCAAGATCGACTGGGGCGCTGCAGCCTAATGCAACTGTGGCGCCTGTCGACCAGGCGGCACGCCCGAGATTTCAGCGGCGGCTATGGACTGCTTCACTCAGGTCGTTGGAATACTCCAGGTCGGCCGATCACCTATTGCTCCACGGTGCCTTCGCTGACGGCGCTCGAAAAGCGGGTCCACGTAACCGACGCTTCCTTGCTGCCACCCCTCATGTTGGTGGAATACGAAGCACCCGACGATATTCCCTTAGCCGCGGTGGATATAGCCGATCTGCCCGAAGACTGGATTTCGCGGGAAGTCGATACTCAGCAGATCGGTGACCGATGGTTGGACTCGGTGTCCCATGCCCTGCTGACCGTGCCATCGGCGATCGTGCCGGTCTCCAGGGCTCCGGAGCGCAATGTCCTGATCAACCATCGACACACACGATCGATTGAAATCAAGATTGTGGGCGTCACCGCCTTCACCCTGGATCCGCGCCTCTTCGGGCCGTAACCATGGATCATCCAGCTTTGTCTGGTTTAAATCAGAACAAATCGCTGCTAACGATACTCAAGATCGCGTACTTTTATTACCGAGGCCCCGTGGTGTCAGAGGACTTTTCCAACAAAAACTTACACATTTTTTTACACATCAGCTTCGGAGTGGTCTAAAATACCAACCGAACCAAAGACTTAGGGTATCCCCATGCGGACTCAAAATCCGCCGGCCTTAAAAGCGTGTCGGTTCGACTCCGACCTCGGGCACCATCATTTTTCTGCTTCAGGTAGGTGCGCCCCGCCAGGATCCGAGGTTCTCAAGAAGGATTTGCGCTTGGCCGTTCACCGAGTCAAGCGCGATCCCTCGCATACAACATCGGCTCCCAAAGCAGCCTCTTGTTACTCCACTTGCGCACCCAATTGCGAGGGCGCTTTTCGTCGAGATCTTGGGACTAGCAATTCTCAGGAGCATCACCTCCTCAGTCTAACGACGGCGCCTGCTCCTAAGTTCCCGTTGAGTCCGCCAGAGAAATTGGACCGATGCTGGTCTATAACGATGTCGGTATAGACGATATACGCAGGACGCGCACTTCACTTCTTATGAATTCGAGATGGTTGGAATCCAAGGATCGAATGTCGGTCGTCAATCGATAGCAGTCCTAATCACGAGCCGACTCACATTTCAGGCGCGCGGATCGTCATCCGACAGTTATCTGCCCACGGCGCGATGAGGTCTGCCAGCCGCTGAATCCCAGGTAGGGTATCGGTTCGGCGAATAGATTGCGCCGCGGGCGAAGATCGGAGTCCTCTGCGACCTAGTGAGCACTTGCACGATTTCCTCATTTGAGGACCATGCGGTTTCCTGTGTTCGGGACCACTTGGCAGAGCGCTTAGTACAGCACCGGTCTTGGGCGCCGGAGCGTCCCGGTGACGTCAAAAATCCGAGGAAAATCGATCCGTAGATCCCGGCTGAGGCACCCCGTTGATTCAACGCGTTACCGTCGACCCCAGACAAGCGGGGGACAATGGCGCGCGCAGCGTGACGGTGACGCGGTACGAGGAGATGCGGCCTCGGCCGACCGAGGGTCGCGGGGCGCCCGAGATCGCCGGCGCGTCGAACTGCTCACGCGAAACAGTGTGCAAGGTTCGCGATGGGGAGCGACAATCACTCCATGCGCCGAAGTCGTGCTCAGAGCCAGTGTGGATGCTGCAGTTAGATTGGACGGGAAGTCAGAGCCTGTGTGCGGCGACTTATGGAGAGCGCAGCAGTGGCAATCATTCGCTGTGCCGTGTGGCGAATCATCTCGCAGACCAGATCGATTTCGGCTCGGTCGAATTGGGCGCCGCTCCAGCTTATTGCAGAATTTTATCTGCGCCCAGCGCGTGAACCTGCTGCGTTTTCGAGCATGGGATATTATTGACGCGTGAATTGATGGGAAACGTTCGGACTATCGTTTAAGTCAACACAGCGCAGGAAAGCCGAAATTCACCTCCTCAGGGATGCTCCTCAAGATTCGGACACAAACGGCACTTCAGTCAACCTGACTATTCCGACGGACTGTTAAGAACTACAATTCGAGGGGAAACATATGAGTGCGCATGGTCCTTCTCGCTCACACGAGTTCGATTCGATTCGAAAGGCGCTATCAGACAAAATAGCGATTTGTACGACACCTGATGACGTGGAAAAACTCTCATCCGCCCTGAAGTCGGTGACGGAGGCGGCTACATCTGCCGAAACCCTCGACATCCAACGTCGAAACATAGACATGGAGCGCCTGAAGTCCTGGTCCACGATCGTGGTCCCACTTGTATCTGTGCTCGGACTCACAGTAACGATTTGGACCCAGGCGGAACAGCTTACTGCCAATCGATATACCGCTGAAGACAACCAATGGATTAGCACTTTGACTGCGCTGACGTCCGTCAACAACTCTTCTCAAGCCGGAATCGCCTACATTGAGCGGATCAAACCATTTCTGACTAACAGTCGATACGCCGACGTGGCAAAGGACATAGCAACACTCATCCTCAGTAAGATGGCCGACTACGAGATCTTCCAAGATCTCTTCCACTCTGTATTTGCGAAACCCACGGTGTCCGACATCCCGCATTTGGCCCGAATTTCGCGGGGGCTCAATCAAAATTGGGACGCCGGCAAGGCAATACTCGATAAATGGAACGCCGAGCCTCCCGCGTCAGCTCGCGCCCCAAATCAGCCAGCGCCTTCCTATACGATGCCACGCCGCGTGCAAGGCCAAGCACTGGCGAGTGAAAAAGACAACTTGGAACACGCTCAGACAGAAACGTACAAAGAAATCGTGAGCAACAACGCGCTCCTTGCGGACCTGCTGAGGAAGCGAACCTCCGAGGAACCACTCGACCTCGGGGAAGCATGGTTTCCATTGACAGACCTGCACAATGCCAACTTGACCAATGTCGATTTCAACTATTCAACTTTGGATCGAGTTAATTTGGACGGCGCAGACTTGCACGGCATACATTTCACCGACCTATCGGGCATTCGCTGGTGGCTAGCGAAATACGTGGGAAAAGACGCGATCGAGTCGTTGGTAAAAACATCGTATCCATACAGTTTCAATGAAGCTGATGGTTCCCAGGTAGAGTATGCGACCGACGAACCCGTCACCCTGAAAGAATACCAAACGAACGTCGAACGTCTTTGCAAGCAGGCGGGCTGCAAAATACCCGTAAGCCAACTCAAAATCGGCCCGTTAAAATCGGCCCACGCGACTGACACGCCCAGTGAAAAGCCGAGCGCCCAGTAACCCGCATTGGTTCAATTTAGACAGCACGTTACCGAGTAACGCCTTTGTTGCTTTGCCGGTTGCCCGCATGGTCTTCCGCCGATGCGCCCGTATGCCTGTATGCATCCGGAGACGAGGTAGGTCCGACGGACATGTCGTTACGCCCGATCATCATCGGCGTTTTTTCGTCGATGCCTATTCAAGCTAGACGCTAAATTCGGGGTGGCCGAAGCACTCGTGCAACAAATTTCGAACTACTTCCCTACTTCCCACTCCCCAATCTTGTCGAACGAGGTGGTGGAGTTGTAGTTCGTCATGTGCAGATTGCCGAGCAGCTTCTAATATCTTGAAGGCCGTCCGGATCGCTACTGCTCACAATGCAGCGCTTACCCCCATGCGCTCTGGCTTTGTCCAAGAGACTTATCCGTGTACCGCATGATTTGATCTCGCCGTGTGGAGCCTTTCGTTTGTTGATGAGTCTACTGCGAAGCCCGGCGCGCTAGGACCCCCTGCGCTTACCAAGTCTCATGGGCGCCTTGCTGCGCCCCTTGGGCTTACGGCGCCCTTGGCTCTGGGCTTACTGGGGCTCTTGACCTTGCTGCGTCCTGCGGGCTTAACGGACTTTCCACCGCTAGCGGGCCCTCTACGCTTGCCTGACCCTTTGATCATATTAACCATTGTAGGGCGCTTGGCTGCGGATTTCTTTGCAGCTGCCGCCCACGAAGGTCCTCGAGGGGCCTCTGCCGCACGTTTCGCAGGTGCACGCTTCGCAGGAGCTGCGACGGCGGGCCCCGCCACCGCGCCAAGTGTTGCCATGAAGGAATGAAGTGTGGAGGAGGCCTGCGAACGATTGAGCCCAGACCACTGCAGATCCTCCGCAGTCACCTTCTTGCCGAGATCTAACAAAGACTGCACGTAAGGGCGCACGAAGTTCAATAGATGCCCGGCGAGATCTGCAATCCCAGTCGCGCGCATCCTCCTCGAAGTCGAATTCCTCGAGGCTGGACGGGCGGGCATCGATGCGAACTCGGTATTTCCCTGTTCGGCAATCCATCGAGTCCATACGCTACCGCCGGCGAGACGGGTCCGAACCCGATCGAACACTGAGCCTGGCTCAATAACTCCGGATCGTGACCAATCTTCATCACGCATCGCGAGAAACCCAGCGCGCAACATCGGCGGCCACGAGGTCATGCGCGCCTGGACCTTGCCAGGTTTATATTTGACGTTCGAGCGTCGGGCCATTGCGTGCAAAGCGACGACGTCGGGATGGCCGGGCACCAACTTGTCAAGGTTACCCAACACTGTGCCAATCAGCTTGTAGTCCCTTTCCGATTGTTGCAGCAGAAGATGGCAGCCGAGAATTCCCAGCATCGGATTGCTGAATTTCTCCACCAAGAGGTACTTGTTCACTTCGTCCAGGGAAAGCAGGCTCCGTCCGTTCACCATGGAATGCAGAGCAAGTTCGGTGTACCGCTGACTCGTGAGCACATCCTTCCCGGCAGCCGCACGATATTGCTGTATCGAAGGAGACTGCTCCGGGGCAAACTCGCTCCGGATCTTCCACAGGTAGATCGACGCAGTGTCGAGATCGGGGGCGGATGATTCCGGTCTGAGGCCGAGAAAGACCAAGGTGCACCAATCGGCGCTGCACCAGACCGGCTGTCTGATGCGTGCTTCTGATGCAAACTTTGTTGCACGGCCCTCCAAGACCAGCCCACCCTCCTGAGTGTCGTGAGAAAACAATCGGAATCCATCGCCCTTGTCCGCGCTCGCAAGGTTCGCAACCTCCCTGCCGGTGAGGTCCAACAAGCGAAAACCGGTGAGATCGATCTGGGGCCCGCCCTGCGAGCCATTGACCATCAGAACGAAGCGGCCGGGGACCCGACCAGCGGCGCCGACGCCTACCGGCTTGCGTACTGCCCGATCGAGTGGCTCTAGGAAATATTCGTGCATCGCTTGCGAACCGGGTACCGGAGCCGCGGAAGCCAGCGCCTCACCGCCGTTGAGCGGATAGGTAATCGAACGGTTCTGCCCGGGTTGAAGAAAGACCATCTGCTCGTAAGGCCGTACCGCGGATTCGACGACCACCCTGTATACGCCGGGCTTGAGAGC
>Ga0137415_10008424_pt1 | contig 10221 bp, 10 predicted proteins | sample CZODoug3_1_1_16f_FD_183082 | JGI IMG/M metagenome (GOLD analysis project Ga0137415, IMG submission 183082) | Vadose zone soil fungal communities from Angelo Coast Range Reserve, California, USA - CZODoug3_1_1_16fungal (Hybrid Assembly) | ecosystem: Environmental > Terrestrial > Soil > Vadose... | reverse complement strand
TGTCGGAGCATGATCTTTTCCGAAAACCGGTGCCCACTTTTCGGGATCATGCTCTTGTGTCGCGCGCGTGCGCGCGCGCTGTAGGGGTATTTCAACGCCCGCATGGTGTAAAGAAACCGCATCGTATCGGATCATCCCGCATGACGCCCACCTTCCGCTTCGCGCCGAGCCCCAACGGCTATCTCCATCTCGGCCACGCTTTTTCGGCGCTGCTCAACTTCGATCTCGCGCGCCAAACGGGCGGGCGCTTTCTGCTGCGCATCGAGGACATCGATGCGACGCGCTGCCGGCGCGAATATGAAACGGCGATCTACGAGGATCTGGCCTGGCTCGGGCTCGCCTGGGAGGAACCGGTGCGGCGGCAATCCGAGCATCTCGACGTCTACCGCGCGGCGATCGAGCGGCTGCGCCGCGCGGGGCTCGTCTATGCGAGCTTCGAGAGCCGGGCCGAGATCGCGCGCCTGGTGCGCGAACGCGAGGTGCAAGGTCCATGGCCGCGCGATCCCGACGGCGCGCCCCTTTACCCCGGCAGCCCGCAGACGCTGCCGGCGGCGGAACGCGCGCGCCGCGTGGAGGCGGGCGAGCCCTTCGCGTGGCGGCTCGACATGACGGCCGCGCTCGCGGCGGCCGCCGGCCGCGCCGGACCACCGGCCTGGCACGAGACGCAACCCGACGGCCGCATCGAAACGATCGCGGCCGATCCTTCTGCCTGGGGCGACGTGGTGCTGGGCCGCAAGGAGACGCCGACCAGCTATCATCTGTCGGTCGTGATCGACGATGCCGCGCAGGGCGTCACCGACATCGTGCGCGGCCAGGATCTGTCGGCGGCGACCGGCGTCCACCGGCTGTTGCAGATCCTGCTCGATCTGCCGGAGCCGGCGTACCGGCATCACCGACTCGTGCGCGATGCCGAGGGCCGCAAGCTCGCGAAATCAAGCCGGTCGACGGCGCTGCGCGCGTTGCGCCAGCAAGGCGCGACGCCAGGCGACATCCGGCGCATGGTCGGCGGCGCGTGAGGGCGCGCGCGCGGTTTCGCACTTATCGCCGTCCATTATTGTTTTGAATAAAGCCGCAGACTGAAAAAACGACAAATAATTTCAATGCCTTGCGGGCATCTCCTGGCAGCTTCGATGAGTCGCCCGACGCCGGCGATTGTCTGGTTCCACCGCGTCGTTCGTGTCACATTATGGCGGGGAACCTATGGCCAAGCGCACCAAAAAGCCGAAACGGGCGGCACGCCGGCAGCCGGCGGCCCGGCGCGGCGCGTCGACGCGCGCCATCGAGCGCGCGCTCGCCGGCTTCGCGCACGACATCCGCACCCCGCTCACCGGCATCATCGCGATCGCCGAGTTGCTCGCGACCTCGGATCTGGGCGAGCGCGAGCGGCGCTGGGTCGCGGCCCTCAAGGACGCGGCCGATCATATCGTCGCCTTGACCACCGTGGTGGTCGACGCCGCGAAGGTCGGCACCCGGGGCTTCGGGTTGCGGCGCGAGCGTTTCGACGCGCGCGCGCTCGCGCAGGCGGTCGCGGCGTCAGCGGCGGCGCGCGCGCAGGCCAAAGGCCTCGGTTGCAAGACCGCGATCGCGGCCGCGTTTCCGGGCCACGTCGTTGGCGATCCGGTGCGGCTGCGCGCCGCGATCGAGAACCTGGTCGACAATGCGGTCAAGTTCACCGAGCGCGGCGACATCGTGCTGCGGATGTCGGCGGCGCGCGCGCCGAAGAATCGCATGCGGCTGACCTTCGAGATCCTCGACAGCGGCATCGGCATGACGCCGGCCGAGGTCAAGCGGCTGTTTCGTCCCTTCGCGCAGGCCAACAAGCGGATCGCGCAAACCTATGGCGGCGCCGGGCTCGGGCTGGTGCTGGTCAAGCGGCTCGCCGAAGCCATGGGCGGGAGCCTCAAGATCAGGAGCCGTTCGGGTCACGGCAGCACCTTCACGTTGTCGGTCGTCGTGTCGGCCGACCCGGAGGCGGCCGGCGCGGCCGAGCGCCGCGCCGCCCGGATCGCGCGCCCCGCCGCGCCGGCCCGCGGCCTCAAGATCCTCGGGGTCGAGGACAACCCTTACGGCCGCGTCATTCTCAAGACGATCCTCACCGAGCTCGGCCATGGCGTCGAATTCGTCGGCACCGGGGAGGCGGCGGTCGGCGCCGTGGCGCGCGGCGGCTATGACGCGGTCCTGATGGATGTCCGCCTGCCCGACATCGACGGGATCGAGGCGACCCGCCGCATCCGCGCGCTCGGTGGCGGGGCCGCCCGCATTCCGGTGATCGGCGTCTCCGGCCGCAGCAGCGGCGACGAAGCGGCGCGCGCCCAGGCGGCCGGCATGAGCGGATTCGTGACCAAGCCGATCAGCCCGAACGCGCTCAACGCCTATCTGGCGGCGATCGCCGCGGGGTAACTCATTCTCATCGTCATGCCCGCGCTCGTCGCGGGCATCCCGCTTAGGCGGGCACCGTGTGTCCCTTGTCGGGATGGCCGGGACAAGCCCGGCCATGACGGGGTTGTGCGTCACGCGACCTTCGACGACGCGCCGGCGTCCACGATCCGCACGATGTCGGCCATGATGCGGTTGAGCTCGAAATCCTTGGGCGTGTAGACCGCCGCGACCCCGAACTGCTTGAGCGCGAGCGCGTCCTCGGGCGGGATGATGCCGCCGACCACCACCGGCACGCGCTCGAGGCCGGCCTGGCGCAGCCCCGCCACCACGTCCTTCACCAGGGGCAGGTGCGAGCCCGACAGGATCGACAGCCCGACCATGTGCACGTCCTCCCGGCGCGCCGCCTGCACGATCTCGGCCGGCGTGAGGCGAATGCCGTCATAGACCACCTCCATGCCGGCGTCGCGCGCCCGCACCGCGATCTGCTCGGCGCCGTTGGAATGGCCGTCGAGGCCGGGCTTGCCGACCAGGAATTTCATGCGCCGGCCGAGCTTCTTGGAGACGCGGTCGACGTCGGCGCGCAGGTCGTCGAGGCCGGCGCTGTCGTTGCGCATGCCGCGGCCGACGCCGGTCGGCGCGCGGTATTCGCCGAAACCCTCGCGCAGCACGGCGCCCCATTCGCCGGTGGTGACGCCGGCCTTGGCGCAGGCGATCGAGGCCGGCATGATGTTGTGGCCCGCGCCTGCGGCGCGGGCGAGGTCGGCGAGCGCCGCCGCCACCGCCTTGGGGTCGCGCGCCGCGCGCCAGGCCTTGAGCCGCGCGATCTGCTCGCCTTCGACGTGATCGGGTACCGTGAGGATGGCGTCCTGGCCGGCGGACAGCGGCGATTCCTCGGTCTCGACGAAACGGTTGACGCCGACCACGGTCTGGGCGCCGCTCTCGACCCCCTCGATCCGCCGCGTGTTCGATTCGACGAGCTGCTGCTTCAGGTAGCCGGTGTCGACCGCCGCGACCGCGCCGCCCATCTGGTCGATGCGGGCGAGCTCCTCGGCGGCCTCGCGCTTGAGCTCGGCCACCTTGCGGTCGATCTCGGCCGAGCCGTCGAAAATGTCGCCGTAATCAAGGAGATCGGTTTCGAAAGCGAGAATCTGCTGGAGCCGCAGCGACCATTGCTGGTCCCAGGCCCGCGGCAGGCCGAGCGCCTCGTTCCAGGCCGGCAGCTGCACCGCGCGGGCGCGCGCCTTTTTCGACAGCGTCACGGCCAGCATCTCGATCAGGATGCGGGCGACGTTGTTTTCCGGCTGCTGCTCGGTGAGGCCGAGCGAGTTGACCTGCACGCCGTAGCGAAACAGCCGGTTCTTGGGATCGGCGACGCCGTAGCGCGACGCCGTGATCTCGTCCCACAGCTCGGCGAAAGCGCGCATCTTGCAGAGCTCGGTGATGAAGCGAAGGCCGGCGTTGACGAAGAAGGAGATGCGCCCGACCACGTTGCCGAAGTCCTCGGCCGGGACCTCGCCCGACGCCTTCACCTTGTCGAGCACCGCCACCGCGGTCGCGAGCGCGAAGGCGAGCTCCTGGGTCGGCGTCGCGCCCGCTTCCTGCAGGTGATAGGAGCAGACATTCATCGGATTCCATTTCGGCATCTCGCGCGCCGTGAACAGGATGGTGTCCTGGATCAGCCGCATCGACGGCGCGGGCGGAAACACATAGGTGCCGCGCGAGAGATATTCCTTGATGATGTCGTTCTGGGTCGTGCCCTGCAGGGTGTCGCGCGCCACCCCCTGCTCGTCGGCAAGCGCGACGTAGAGCGCCAGCAGCCAGGCCGCCGTGGCGTTGATGGTCATCGAGGTGTTCATCTCGCCGAGCGGGATGGCCTCGAACAGGGCGCGCATGTCGCCCAGGTGGCAGATCGGCACGCCGACCTTGCCGACCTCGCCTTTCGCCTGCGGATGGTCGCTGTCGTAGCCGGTCTGCGTCGGCAAATCGAAAGCGACCGAGAGGCCGGTCTGCCCCTTGGCGAGGTTCTTCCGATAGAGCGCGTTCGAATCGCGCGCGTTGGAGTGGCCGGCGTAGGTACGGAAAATCCAAGGCTTGTCGCGCATACCTCTCCGACCGTTTCTCCCGGGCCGCTACCGTCTGATCAGCCGCACGATCAGCAGCAGGATCACCGCGCCGATGAAGGCGTTGATGATCGCACTGATGATGCCCGAGCCGATCACCACCCCGAGCCGCGGCAGCAACAAGCCGGCGATGATCGCGCCGACGATGCCGACCACGATGTCGCCGACCAGGCCGAAACCCCCGCCGGTGACCACCTGGCCGGCGGCCCAGCCCGCAATCGCGCCGACCACCAGCCAGATCAGAATTGCCTCGACTGTCATGGACGTTTCTCCCCCGTGTCACCGGATGAATTCCGGCGATCCCATTTTTGCATCGCGAAAAGATGATAGCGCGGCGGGGGGTGGCTGTCAGCCTGATCTGGCGCCCATTCGGATAATTGTTGGTCCTCGCCTTGGTCCGACGGGGATCGATATGCTATCCTGCCGCCATGACAACAAAGGCGCTCAAGGAGGCCATGCGACGGGTTGAGGCGTGGCCGGAAGAGGCCCAGCAGGAGCTGGCCGAAATCGCGCTCGAAATCGATGCCGGTCTCAACCGTGGCAAATATCACGCGACGCCCGAGGAACTGGCCGGGATCGATCGTGGCCTCGCCGCCTCGCGGCAAGGTCGCTTCGCAACCGATGAAGAAGTCGAAGCGGTATTGGCAAAGCCCCGGCGGAGATGAAGGTTGTCTACACCGTCGAGGCGTTACACGACCTCGATGAAATCCTGACGTTTCTGGCTGCAAATTATCCGACCATATTGACGGCATTCGAAATGCGACTCGCGGCCGTGCTGCGACGTGTCGGCCGTCGGCCGTTGAGCGCCGAAGAGGTCGAGCAAAGGCCCGGGATTCACGTCGCTCCGCTTATTCGGTACCCGTACAAGGTTTTCTATCAAGTCGCGAACGAGACCGTCGAAATCCTCCATATCCATCATGCAGCGCGTCAGGAACCGTGGCGATAATCGGCGCTTGGCGGGGCGAGACGCGGCTGTATTGCGCGGCGCGACGCCAGCAAGCGCCGGCCTCAGGCGCGCTTGATCAGCCTGATCACGATCAGCAGCACGATCGCGCCGGCGGTCGCGGTCAGGATCGCGTCCACCCAGAAATTCACCCCCACCCGGATATGGAAATAGGTGAACAGCCAGCGGCCGATGAAGGCCCCGATCACCCCGATGATGATATCGGCGATGATGCCGAGACCGGTGCCATTGACGATCTTGCTCGCGAGCCAGCCCGCAATCAGGCCGACCAGCAGAACGACAATCAGACTATTTGTCCCCAGCACGATTTGTCCCCCGCGGCTCCGGCGATTCGTTGGGTCGCACAACTGATAACGCGCCCGGGCGGAACGATTCAAGCCACTGGCGATTGTTGCACTGCAATATGTTCTGGGGCACACTGGTGCGCTGCCGGAAAGGAAGTCGTCCGCCCGAAGGGAGGACCGCAAATGGCATCCATTACCACGCTCAAGACGACCGCCCGCGAGCCGAAGGACCTCTACGCCATCGGGGAGGTGCCTCCGCTCGGCCATGTGCCGGCCAGGATGCATGCCTGGGCGATCCGCAAGGAGCGGCACGGGCCGCCCGAATCGTCCATGCAGCTCGAGGTGGTGCCGACCTGGCCGGTCGGCGAGGACGAGGTGCTGGTCTACGTCATGGCGGGCGGCGTCAACTACAACGGCGTGTGGGCCGGTCTCGGGGTTCCGATCTCGCCGCTCGACGTGCACAAGAATCCGTTCCACATCGCGGGCTCGGACGCCGCCGGCATCGTATGGGCGGTCGGCGCCAAGGTGCGGCGCTGGAAGGTCGGCGACGAGGTGATCGTCCACTGCAATCAGGACGACGGCGACGACGAGGACTGCAATGGCGGCGATCCGATGCTCTCGCCCTCGCAGCGCATCTGGGGCTACGAGACGCCCGACGGCTCCTTCGCGCAGTATTGCCGGGTGCAGTCGCGGCAATTGATGCCCAAGCCCAAGCATCTCACCTGGGAAGAATCGGCCTGCTACACGCTCACCCTCGCGACCGCCTACCGCATGCTGTTCGGCCATCCGCCGCACACGCTCAAGCCGGGCGACAACGTGCTGGTCTGGGGCGGCAGCGGCGGGCTCGGGGTGTTCGGCGTGCAGCTCGCGGCGGCCTCGGGCGCGAATGCGATCGGCGTCATCTCGGACGAGACCAAGCGCGACTATGTGATGCAGCTCGGCGCCAAGGGCGTCATCATTCGCAAGGATTTCGCCTGCTGGGGCCAGATGCCCGCGGTGAACACGCCGGAGTACGACGCCTGGGTCAAGGAGGCGCGCAAGTTCGGCAAGGCGATCTGGGACATCACCGGCAAGCGCGACGTCGACATCGTGTTCGAGCATCCGGGCGAGCAGACTTTTCCGGTGTCGTGCCTGGTGGTCAAGCGCGGCGGCATGGTGGTGTTCTGCGCCGGCACCACCGGCTACAACATCACCTTCGACGCGCGCTATGTCTGGATGCGGCAGAAGCGCGTGCAGGGCTCGCATTTCGCGCATCTCAAGCAGGCGAGCGCCGCCAACCAGTTCGTGCTCGACCGCCGCATCGACCCCTGCATGAGCGAGGTCTTCGGCTGGGACAAGATCCCGGTGGCGCATCAGATGATGTGGAAGAACCAGCACAAGCCCGGCAACATGGCGGTGCTGGTGAACACGCCGCGCACGGGCTTGCGCACCCTCGAGGACGTGGTGGAGGCGGCGGGCTCGGTCTGACCTTGCCGCCGCTACACGCCGGAGCCGCGTTTCTTGCCGGGGACGGCCTGGCGGCGCGCGCGCCACTTCGCGATCGCGTGGTTGAGCTCGCCGCCATAGACGAAGATCGCCGCGGTCCAATAGAGAAACACCAGCGCCACCATGGCGGAAGCCAGCCCCGCATAGGTCGCCACATAGGTATAGGCGAACTCGGCGAGGTAGCGGCTGAACGCGATGCCGATGATGACCCACATCGCCAAGGTGGCGACGATGCCGGGCGCGATCTCGGACACCCGGCGCCGCCCGGCCGGCAGCCACTTATGCACCAGCACGAGCGCCACCACGATCACCGCCGTGGCGATCACGTAACGCCAGAAGGTGAAGCTCATCTCGATCGGGCGCAGCCACGGCGTGGCCCGTATGAGTCGGTCGAGCACGCCGGTCGAGCCGACGATCATGTAGGACAGTGCGATCAGCGCCGCCGCGCCCACCAGCACGTAGCCGATCGATTCGAGCCGCAACAGCCACCACGGCCGCGGTTCCGCCTGGGCGTAGGCGCGATTGAGGCCGATGCGCAGGCTCTCGACGCCGCTCGACGAGAAATAGATCGCCAGCGCGACACCGAAGGTGAGCAGCCCGCCATGGGCATTGGTCAGCACGCCGGCGATCTCGGAGGAGATCGGCCCCGCCACTTCGGCCGGCCAGGTGTCGAGAAGCAGAAAGGCGACCTGATCGGCGAGCTTCTGGGAACCCAGAAAGCCGGTCAGCGAGGTGATGAAAATCAGGAAGGGAAACAGCGACATCAGGGTCGACAGCGCGATGTGGCTCGCGATCGCCCAGCCGTCGTCGCGCAGAAAGCCGTCATAGGCGTCGTAAGCGATGTCGTAGCACAGGCGCAGCAATCGCACGGGCGAATCCGTTCGAAATGTTTGAGCATCCACCCTTCCCGGATCGCGGCCGGCTTGGCAAGGGAACGCCGTCGCCCGAAAGGCGGGTTTGCAAAATTGTGCACTGCACGCATAGTGTGGACGTTTCCTGGCCCGGTCGGGACGGCCACCGCACGGAGACGGCAATGACCGCTGCCCATGCTCATGACCACGCCGCGACCGACACCGGATCCGATCCGGTGGCGCTCGCCGAGGCGGCGACGGCCGCCGCCGAAGCCTTGCTGGCGGATGCCATCGTCGAGATCAGGGCGCGCGTCACGGTCGAGGGCCGCCCCGTCAACAGCATGCTGGACCGCGAGCAGCGCGCCGCCCATGGGCTCGCGTGGCTGGCGACGTATGTGCAGGTGGTGCGCCAGCTCGCCGCCTATGCGGCGCGGGCGCGCGACGCCGGCCGTCTCGGCGAGACCGAGGAGCTGATCGTGCGGATCGGCCTGGGCGAATATTTCGCCCAGATTCTCGGCGGCATTCCGATGAGCCAAGGCGAGATCGTGCGCCTGCGCGACCTCGGGCTCGGCGCCGCCAAGGTGGCGGCGCGCGTGACGCCGGCCTTGGAGACGGCGGTCGTCGCCGGCAACTCGGCACAAAACCGCGCCCGCCTGGTCGCGCTCATGCGCGAGCAGCAGGCGGCGACGGTCGGCGATTGCCTGCTCGACGACACGCTCGAGCAGATCCGCGAGGAGATGCGCCGCTTCGCCGACAGCGAGGTCGCGCCGCACGCCCACGCGTGGCACCGGACCAATTCGTATATCCCGCTCGACACCATCGCCCACATGGGCGAGCTCGGCGTGTTCGGGCTGACGCTGCCGGAAGAATACGGCGGCATGGGGCTCGGCAAGGAGTCGATGTGCGTGGTGTCGGAGGAGCTCTCGCGCGGCTATATCGGGGTCGGCTCGATCGGGACGCGCGCGGAGATCGCCGCCGAGCTCATCCTCGGCAGCGGCACCGAGGAGCAGAAGCGCAAATGGCTCCCGCGGCTCGCCTCCGGCGAGGTGCTGCCGACGGCGGTCTTCACCGAGCCCAATACCGGCTCCGACCTCGCATCGCTGCGCACCCGCGCCACGCGCTCCGGCGACACCTACACGGTCCATGGCAACAAGACCTGGATCACCCATCCGGTGCGCGCCGACCTGATGACGCTGCTGGTGCGCACCAACCCGAAGGAGCCGGGCTATCAGGGCCTCTCCATGCTGCTCGCCGAAAAGCCGCGCGGCAGCGACGCCGATCCGTTTCCGGCGCCCGGCATGTCGGGCACCGAGATCGAGGTGCTCGGCTATCGCGGCATGAAGGAATTCGAGATCGCGTTCGACGGCTTCGAGGTGAAGGCCGAGAACCTGCTCGGCGGCGTCGAGGGCATGGGCTTCAAGCAGCTCATGGCGACCTTCGAGTCGGCGCGCATCCAGACCGCGGCGCGCGCGATCGGCGTGGCGCAGGCCGCGATGGAGCAGGCGATGAATTACGCGCAGGCGCGCCAGCAGTTCGGCGACGCCATCATCGGTTTCCCGCGCGTCGCCGACAAGATCGCCATGATGGCGGTCGAGATCATGATCGCCCGCCAGATCACCTATTATGCGGCGCGCGAGAAGGACAAGGGACGGCGCTGCGACCTGGAAGCCGGCATGGCCAAGCTGCTCGCCGCGCGCGTCGCCTGGGCGGCGGCCGACAACGCCGTGCAGATCCACGGCGGCAACGGCTTCGCGCTCGAATATCCGATCTCGCGCATCCTGTGCGACGCCCGCATCCTGTCGATCTTCGAAGGCGCGGCGGAAATCCAGGCACAGGTGATTGCGCGAAGATTGCTGGACGGGTCGAATTAGAGCATTTTCGATCAAGTCGAACCACGTGTTCTGTCATGCCCGCGCTTGTCGCGGGCATCCACGTCTTAATGCATCAGCAAGAAAAAGTCGTGGATGGCCGGGACAAGCCCGGCCATGACGAAATCCATGATTCAATCTGACCGGAACATGCTCTAAGTCATTCCCGCGCGGCTCGGCTTTTCATCGCCTCGGTCCGCGCCGGCCGATCAGCCCGAGATCATCCAGCGCCGCGGCAATCGCGGTCTCGAACGGCGTGTGCGGCACCGT
>Ga0137415_10008423_pt1 | contig 10222 bp, 8 predicted proteins | sample CZODoug3_1_1_16f_FD_183082 | JGI IMG/M metagenome (GOLD analysis project Ga0137415, IMG submission 183082) | Vadose zone soil fungal communities from Angelo Coast Range Reserve, California, USA - CZODoug3_1_1_16fungal (Hybrid Assembly) | ecosystem: Environmental > Terrestrial > Soil > Vadose... | reverse complement strand
TCCCCGCCGCTCGCGATCGCGTGATAGTTCACGATCGGCAGCTCTGGCGTTCCTGCGCAGGCCGCGCAGGCGATGGCGATCGCGACGCCCCGATTCATCGCGGTTTCCCCACTCCGTTTCGCACCAGCTGGCGGGTGTAGGCAAGCCCCGCCACGGCAACGACCAGGTCGGGCATCAATCCATCCAGTACATAGAAATCGAAGCGAATTGTTTTCATGGCCTATAACGGTAACAACTATAGCAGTTAACAATACCGTTGACGCCCTGAAGAGGGCCGTCTATATTCACGGGATTTTGAAGAAGTGCTCAGTGCGCGGCTAACGTGCATTCCTGAAGATTTTGGCCAAGGGAGATGCGTTGTGATTACTCACGTCAAGTTCGTCACGATACCGACTCGAGATCAGGACAAGGCCCTCGCCTTTTTTACGGAGAAACTCGGCTTCAAGCTGGTAACCGACCAGCCGTTCGACGATAAGCAGCGCTGGATCGAGATGCGCATCGGTGGATCGGAAACGCGTTTCGTTCTCTTCAATATGGACGAAAAGCGCGTCGGCGGTTTCTTCAATGGTGCTCTCGCCTGTGACAATGTGGAGAAGACCTAAGAAGAGTTGAAGAGCCGAGGTGTGGAATTCATGGGACCGCCGCAGAAGGAGCACTGGGGAACGTTTGCCATGTTCAAGGATGTCGATGGCAATCAGTTCATGCTCTCATCGAAGTAAGTCCAGGTTTTGACAGCATCTCTTCTGGTATGCTTTATCCCATCGCTTCTCAATAGTCTCTCTCCCCCGCCGGGAATCGGCCGCCGTACCTGCGGCGAAGAGAACGCTGAATTTTTGGTCTCGGACTTGCACTTTTCATAGGATCTGGAACAACGGGACTGACGTGCGTGACTTTTTCAATTTCGACAGGGGTCTCTTAGGCGTCGGCGTAGGCGGCACGCTGGCGGACCTTCATGCCCTGATGTCGACAACCTTGACCGAGGGTTTTACGAAAGGGCTAGGGAAAGTTGCGCCGGAAATCTCACCAGCTCACGCACTTAGTGTCGTTGAACAAGTAGCCGCAAACTTGAGCCGCACCATCCTGGGATTCCAGGGAGATGTATTACGCAAATCGTTGCAGGAGGCCCTGCTCGACGCTGCAGGCCCAGGATACGAGCCGGATGGGCCGGATCTGGAAGCGGGACTGTCGGTGTTTTTACAGAAGAAGGGAACGAAAGGCTTTCTGGAGCTCTTCTTATCTCGATATGTATTCAATACTGTCTGGATCAGAATCCAGGATGCCGTCCAGATGCAAATTCAAGATCAGCGATTATTTACGACAACGATGCACGAACTGGACAGCTTGTGTCGTTCTCTTGTGAAAACTGTACTGGACGAGTGGGAACGTGACGGAAAGCTGGATCAGCTCCACAGTGACAGGCAGATCGCGGAGTCCCTGATCAGACGGCTCGAGGATAGTCTCCTGAAATCGAGCCCGGACAAAGAGGGCGAACCGGGTGAAAAACCTGATCGCGCAGGCCAATGAAATTCCCCCTAACCTCCAGATTCCAAGCGATTTTGTCGTGGCAAATTAAACGCTAAAGTTTTTCCACGTTTCACCCGATACAAGTGCAGATCGCCTAAGTTATTTTCCGGGAGGTTGTTAGATGGAAAACATGAGGGAACAGGAACTGCTCAATATTGAGGAGTTGGAAGTGATCTGCGCACCGGCTTTGCCTTTTACGATGCACACCGAAACGATTGTCTGGGATGAACCATTCAGGGTTCCGTTTATCGGCGCGTGAACGAAAAGAAAATGGGGCGGGATCGCCACGAGTGACGCTCGGGGCTTACCGTCCCCTCTTTTAATCCCGCCAGCAGTCGATTTTCCCGCTCCCCGGGTCAAGATTCCCGATGAGCGCTCCATTCATGAACCGTCCAGCCGAAGAAGGATTCCACATTAAATAAGGTTGCGTCATGCAGGCGGGTGAACCCGCGTCCATAGCGGCATCTCACACCGCAAAATCCCAGGTTCCTTTGTAGCGGCGGTCTATGACCGCCGGTATTTCGTTGATTCAAGGAAAAACCGGCGCTCATAGAGCGCCGCTACAGTAAGAGCCGCGCGCTCGATTCAATAGTTTTGCAACACCCTCTACGTGCGTAGTACGATGCGTCCACTTTTTTCCCCGTGGAACCGCTGGAGGAGATCATGAAAAGACTTTTCGTCGCAGGTGCGTTGCTATGGTCTGTGCTCGTCGCGAACACATTCGCGCAAACGACAAACGCAACGTTGGGGGGAACCGTATCCGACGCCACGCGCGCCCTGATTCCCGGCGTGACCATCACAGCAACGAATACCCAGACGGGAATCGTTACGATGGTGGTGACCAACGAAACCGGGGCCTACCAGTTCGCCTCGCTTCAGACTGGAATATACAAAGTGACGGCAGAGTTGCCTGGTTTTCAGACGCAGACCTACAACCAGGTTGCCCTTGGGGTCGCCCAGCAGGTGCGGCTGAACTTCACGCTGCAGGTGGGCACGCAGGCTCAGACGGTTGAAGTGAATGTGGCTGCCGACACGCTGATCGCAACAACGTCATCGTCGGTGGGCACAGTGCTTCCCGAATACAAGCTGCGCGATCTTCCGCTGGCGACACGCAATGCGCTGGACCTGGTCATGACGACGGCGGCAACCCAGGGAAGCAGCTTTGCCGGCTCGAGAACAGTTGGCGTCAATACGGTGCGTGATGGTGTGCCGGTCAGCGACGGTCGATACGATGTCGGCGTTTCAGCCTCCACTTACGTGAGTCCGGACCTGGTCGAAGAAGTCCGCGTGATCGTCGCGCCGGCCGATGCGGAAATGGGACGCGGTTCCGGCCAGGTCCAAATGGCGACACGCTCCGGCACCAACCAATTCCGCGGAAGTGTGTTTTGGACAAACCGCAACTCCGCGCTGAGCGCCAATTCCTGGGGAAACAACTTCAGCGGCGTCGGCAAGGATTACAGGAATGGAAACCAGTTTGGCGCGCGTCTGGGCGGGCCGATCGCCAGGAACAAGACCTTCTTCTTTTTCCTCTACGAGGGTCAGCGTTTTGTGACGAAACAGCAATTTACGGCAAGTGTTCTGACGCGCGAGGCACGGCAGGGAATCTTCCGATTTTTCCCCGGCGTGCAGAACAGTAACGCTCTTTCGAACAACCCTGCCGTCGATGTGAACGGCAATGCGGTCAGGCCGCAGGGCGCGACGGGAGATCTTCAGTCGGTCAGTATCTTTGGCCGCGATCCGAACAGACCGGGACTCGATCCGTCCGGATGGGTCCAGCGGCTTATCGGCAGGATGCCCCTGCCGAACGACTTCACCAATTGCGGCCCCAGCTTCAATCCGGCGACAAGCGTGATCGCGGCCACGCTTGCCCCTTCGTGCGACGGCCTGAACGTCGCCGGCTATCGGTGGGTCCGCCGCGTGCAAGGCCAGGACACCTCGGTTGGAGACGGACAGGACACCAATCGGGACCAATACAATGCCCGCATCGATCATAATTTCAATCAAAATCACAAGCTGTCCTTCAGCATGACTCGCGAAAAAGACTGGTCCATGACCACACAGACCGGCATCGCGAATTGGCCCGACGGATACGACGGCCTGGTAAAGCGCGATCCCCATTTCTATTCGCTATCGCTGGTCTCCACACTGTCTCCGACTGTTCTGAACGAATTCCGGTTCGGGACTCGAAGAAACAAGCATTTCACCTGGAACGCGATTCAGAGGCCCGACGAAATCGGCGACGAGGCGAGGAAACAGCTTCCCGCCAGGGGCGGAGAGCTGTTCTTTCCGACACACGTGTTGTTCCAGGACAACTTTGTCCAGGCAGGCCAGACTCGCGGCCAGACGAGCCCCGTTTACTCATTCACGGACACACTGGCATGGACCAAAGGAAAGCACGCGTTTAAAACCGGCGCCGAACTCCGCTTCTCTGCATCGAGGGGATTCAACTTTGGAGACGATCCCAAATTGCTTTTCCCAACCGTTACTATTGGAGCGGGCGGCGTACCGGTGACAGGAATATCCACCATTCCCGGCATCGGAGCAAACTTCACTGCAGCCCAGAACGTCCTGCTCGATCTGTCCGGCTCCGTATCCAACGTCAGTCGAACCTTCTACATCCAGAAGCCGACGGATCTGCAATTCACCGGGTTCGTGCAAACGCCGAAGGATAACCATCAGAACGAATGGGGCGCCTTTTTTAAGGATGACTGGAAGATTCGCTCCAATCTCACGCTCAACCTCGGCCTGCGCTACGACTTTTATGGCGTGCCGTGGGAAAGGAACGGTTTGATGGCCATGCCCGTTGGAGGAAACGCCGCAATGTTCGGGATCTCGGGTACCGACTACAGCGCGCTGTGGAATCCGTATGCAAAGGGCGGCTCCCTGACGAAGACGGCGTTTACCGGCAAGTATTCTCCAAATCCGGATACGCAATGGTACAGGGATGACTGGAACAACTTTGCCCCCGCCGTGGGGCTCAGCTGGTCGCTGCCCTGGTGGGGAAAGGACAAGACCGTCCTGCGCGCGGGATACGGAATCAATTATGAGGGTGCGGCCAATTACAATGCCGGGTGGAACTTCAGCAATCCGGGCCAGAGCTACGCTCAGAATTTCACCAGGCTTGGACTGGGGGCCCAGTATTTCAATCTGACAACGATCCCTATTCCGGTGCCGCAGCCTGGCTCCGACATTGTGCCGCTCGCGGTGGAACCCTTGACGCAGCGTACCTCAACCCTGCGTGCATCCGATGTCAATCGCGTCACCCAGTATGTCCAAAACTGGAATCTGGAAATTCAGCACTCGCTCGCTTCGAACCTGACGCTGGAAGCGCGATACATCGGCAGCAAAGGCACGAAGCTTCTCGGCGGAATCCTGCTCAACGATGTGAACATCTTTGAGAACGGAATCCTCGCCGCTTTCAACACCACGCGGGCAGGTGGCGATGCGCTCCTCTTCGATCAGATGCTGCGCGGGCTCGTGATGAACACCGGACAGGCTCCAGTCGGAACCGCTGGAGTCACCGGCTCGGCTGCGCTGCGTCAGAACACATTGACGCGCGGTTTTCTCGCCAACGGCAACGTGGGTCAATTGGCAAACTTCCTGAACACCTCCACGACGGTCACCGGGCAGGGCGGCGGGCTTCTGCGAAACAGCGGATTGTTTCCCGAGAATTTTATTGTGGTCAATCCGCAGTTCATGACAGTGCGATTGGACGGGAACCCTGGCAACTCCACATACCACTCGATGAACCTGCAGGTAACCAAACGGCTCTCGAACGGCTTCACCAATCAAACGTCCTATACCTGGAGCAAGACTTTGGGTGAAGCCAGTGACGACGGGCAGGTGAACTATCTGAATCCCAGAAACCGCTCGCTCAATAAAACGCTTCTTGAATTCCACCGGGCACATGCCATCCGCAGCAACGGCACTTTCGAGTTGCCCTTTGGGCCGGGCCGGCCATTCCTCAGCAATGGCCCGGGGCTCCTGGTCCGGTTGGTCGAGCAGTGGCAGTTGGGAGGGATTTTCAACTGGACCTCCGGAGCGCCCCTGAACGTCACGGCTGTGACTTCGACGTTTACCCAGGCTACAGGCAACACGCCGGTAATTCTCGGGGGCTTCCCGAAGAATATCGGCAAGGTAACTCCGCTGGCGACCGGCGCGACATACTTCCCCGGGCTCCAGCAGATCCCCGATCCGGCGAGAAACGGCGTCACCACACTGCAGGGACTCCAGAGCCAGTTCAGCAATCGCGCAATCATGGATGCCCAGGGCAATCTCATTCTCGTAAATCCGGTTCCCGGACAGCTTGGGACCCTGGGCCAGCGCTGGATCGAAGGACCGTCGCATGTCGGCCTGGACGTCAACCTCCTCAAGCGCGTGAGGATTACCGAAAGCAAGGTGTTCGAAGTCCGCGTGGACGTGGTCAACATTCTGAACACGCCCCGATGGAACGATCCCATAACGGACATCAACTCGCCGAACTTCGGGCGCATGACCGCGGCTGATCCGACGGCATCGTTTCAGCAATCGGACACCACTACAGCAGCCCGGAGATTTACTATTAATGCGCGGTTGAATTTCTGACGGGGCAGAATTAGCCGCGAATTACGCCAATGACGCGAATGGGGCGCAAGAAACAATTCTTGATGCGCCCCATTCGCGTCATTGGCGTAATTCGCGGCTAATTCTTCTTCAAAGGCCACATCTTGAAAAACTCCGCATAGAAGATCAGAAACGGGAAAGTCACGCTCAACAACGCGGAAGCCAGCCAGACTTCGAAATCATAGGTCGGCGGGCCGGGTTTGACGGTGCCGGTAACGGTCGTAGCAAGCGCACCGTATATCTGAGCGAGCACTGTCCCGATGACAGCGGCTGCGATCGCATTCGCTACACCCTTGACCGGCTGAGTCAGCTTCGCGAACAGCGAATTCTGCAGCATGTTCAGCACGATGATCGTTCCGAATATGAATGGCACCGGGACGCGCACGAGGAACGCCATCACGTCCGTGCCCAGCACGTTCACCCCGACGTAGTAGGCGGCTCCGCCAAGAATCAGCGCAATAACAGTCCACACAATCCCCAGCACGGGCTGCCTCATGACGGAAGCAGATTTCGTCAGCGGCCACAGATCGAAGTGGAGCATCAGGAACATGCCCGCCAGCGCCGTGACATAGAACACGAGCGCGCTCAAAGCATTGAACATTCCGTGAGGATCCAGCGCCGGCACGTATACCGGCGCACCCTGCATGAAGTCATAGTTATAGAAGATACGGAACAGCAGGTAGTTCACCGCGTAGCAGGCAACCAGAAGCGCCAGTCCTGCGGCCACTGTGTTTTTGATCAAAGGCTTGAAGGGGAAAGCGCCCCACATGATGGCGCCCCAGAACGTGATCACGACGGAGACGATGGTGCAGTGCATCAGCATCGGCGTCGGCGGATTGATGCCTGCCCCCGCAACGGCCCGGTACACCGGCGCGATGACGACCCCTGCCGCCAGCGTTATCAGAGTGAACAACAGGCCGTTGAGAGGCTGGCGGCGTTTGGCCGCGAATTCCGGACTGTTTGTTCCCCACACAACGGCGACGATGATCTGCATGGGGATGAGGCACAGGAGGAAGTACGCGACGGGTCCTGCAAATGTAGGAAAGTCAAAAAGTGAAACAAATCCCAGCGCAATCGCAATGATGATTATGGTGGCGACAATTCCGGCGATCGGTTGTTTGAGGTTCATAGTGGGGCGGGATTCTAGCACAACTGTAGCGGCGGTCTATGACCGCCGGCGGTCTCCCAATCCTGGATCGCCGGCGGTCATAGACCGCCGCTACAGTCAGGGTCTGGTTCCGCGGTAGGCGTTCTCGAGTAACTCCCGCACTCCTGCGTATTCTACTTTTCGCGGATTGTAATAAGGATTCTCCGTGGCAAGCTGCGCGGCACGATCCAATCCATCCTCAGGCATTCCGATATCTTTCAGCGCGATCGGCGCACCAATCCGCTTGATCAGGTCGTATATCCCGCGTGCAGCGTCTTTGGCGCCGAGGGCTTCCGCCGCGATCCGCATGGCTTCCGGGGCGGCTTCGCGATTGAACGCGACTGTATGCGGGAGAACGATGGTATGCGTATCCGCATGAGGCAGGTTGAATGTGCCGCCAAGCACATGGCAAAGCTTGTGATGGATGGCCATTCCGACCGCCCCCAGCACCGATCCGGCGAGCCACGCGCCATAGAGCGCATCCGAGCGCGCTTCGAGATTTCCCGGTTCCCGCACCACGATCGGCAGCGAGCGCGTGAGGGCGCGGATTCCCTCAGCGGCCAGAAGTGTCATGATCGGATTCGCGTCTTCCGCATAAAGACCCTCGACGCAGTGAGCGATCGCGTTCATCCCCGAAGGCCCCGAAATATGTGCCGGCAATGAAACGGTGAGAGTCGGATCGTACAGGACTGTTCTTGGCAGAACCCGGCGGTCGCGTCCCGTCTTTTTGAGACCGCCTTCGGTGATGCCGTAGATCGGTGTCATCTCGGAGCCGGCATACGTTGTCGGCACGGCCAGGATCGGCATTCCGGTTTCGAGCGCAATCGCTTTGCCGAGGCCGGTAGTGGAGCCTCCGCCAACGGCGACATAACAATCGGCCCCGAGCTCTCTCGCCATGTCGCGGGCAGCGCGCGCGGTTTCAATCGGAACATGCATGACGGCTTCGGTGAAAAGACCGGCTGCCATGTCACCGAGACGCCGCATGGCTTCCTCTGCGACCGCACGTTGTTCAGGCGTCGAGAGCACGATGGCACGCCGGGCCCCAAGCCGCTTGACTTCTTCCTGGAGACGGTCGAGAGCGCCGACGCCGAAGATTACTCGCGTTGCGGGCTGGTCGTAAACAAAGTTTCGCATATTTGTCCTAAGCCGGGCGTACGCCCTGATAAGCATTCTCGAGCAGTTGCCGTAGCCCGGAATATTCGACTGGACGTGGATTGTAATACGGATGCTCCATGACAAGCTTCGCTGCCCGATCCAATCCTTCGTGCGGCATGCCGATGTCTTTCAGGGCGACGGGCGCCCCGATGCGCAGAATCAAGTCGTAGTTCCAACGCCGAAAAGGACTCGCGCCCCCGGCACGTCATAGATGAAACTTCGCATGCTTTCACTGTAGCGGCGGTCTGTGACCGCCGACAATCCCGAATTCTCGACGTCGCCGGCGGTCATAGACCGCCGCTACAGTTACGGCAATGCAAAGACGTACAGCGATTCCGTATTGTTCGGATTTGGATCGGTGATGCCGGCGCCGCCGGACGAGGTGATCGCGACGTACTGTTTACCGTTCCTGGCCTGGTATGTCATCGGTACGGAGATCGCGCTGTATTCCAGCTTCGTCTCCCAGAGTTGCTTGCCGGTCCTGGAATCCAAGGCGCGAAGGCGCCTGTCATTTGTCGCGCCGATGAACACCAGCCCTCCGGCTGTTGCAATGGAGCCGCCCACGTTCACCCGTCCGGTATTTCTCTTTCCTTCCGGAAGTTCGTCCGTTACGCCGAGCGTTATCTGCCACGCGACGTCGCCGGTGTTTGCATTGATTGCAGTGAACTGACCCCACGGCGGCTTTTGACACGGCCAGCTCTGTTCGCCGAGAAGCTGATTCTTTTCGTTTGTCTTTCTGTCCCAGAACTTTGATGCGACCGGATTTCCCCATACGCTGGCGCGATCGTAGGGCACGCGCGATCCCTCCGGTCTCTTCTCGATCCATCCAAGACTTCCGTAGTTCGAAGTGTTCACGAAAAGATATCCCAACTTCGGATCGGCGGACATTCCTCCCCAGTCAGTGCCGCCAATATCTCCAGGGAAGCTGATAGTCGACCTCGGCGGCGCACCGGGCGCTCGATAAGCCCAGGGCGTGTACTGTCCCTTGTTGATGAGGTTCCCACCACTCTTTTCGACCAGATCGCGGCAGGCTTTTGCGTGTGCCTCGGTGGTGTCGGCCGCAGTAATCAGGTCTTCCGGCTTGTAGTCGTGCTTGCCGAGCGGAAGTGGTTTCACCGGGAATGGTTGGGTAGGCGAAGTCCATTCGCCGGGAACGTCGGTCTGCGCAACAGGCCTTTCTTCGACACCAAAAACAGGCTCACCGGTGACCCGATTGAGAATGAACACCAGTCCGAGTTTTCCTGTCTGTGCCAGGGCGGGAATTTTCTTACCTTTGACCGTCACATCGAGCAGAATCGGCGCCGGAGGCAGATCCATATCCCACAAGTCATGATGCACGGTTTGGAAATACCACTTGAGCTTGCCCGTCATTGCGTCGAGCGCGACGACTGAATTTCCGAAGAGGTTGTTACCCTGGCGATCGAATCCGTAGTAATCGCTGGCCGGGCTGCCGTAGTTTGTATAAAGGATGCCGCGCTCGGTATCGATGGTCATGTAAAAGCCCCAATGGTTCGCGCCAGTGCGATTTTGCCATCCATTGGGCGGCCAGGTATCATTACCGGCTTCGCCCGCGCGCGGCACCGAATGGAATTCCCAAACCTTCGCACCCGTCCGTGCATCGTACGCGCGAGTATCTCCTGGCTGTCCTTCCGCGGGTTGCTCCGGTACGTTGGCGCCCATGATCAGAAGATTCTTGCACACAGTCGGAGGCGAGTTGTACGGCACCACCATGTCAACCTCGCCGTTCGTGCCAAAGCGTAGCACGGACTCACCCCCCGTCGCGTTCGGGTCGAT
>Ga0137415_10008421_pt1 | contig 10224 bp, 9 predicted proteins | sample CZODoug3_1_1_16f_FD_183082 | JGI IMG/M metagenome (GOLD analysis project Ga0137415, IMG submission 183082) | Vadose zone soil fungal communities from Angelo Coast Range Reserve, California, USA - CZODoug3_1_1_16fungal (Hybrid Assembly) | ecosystem: Environmental > Terrestrial > Soil > Vadose... | reverse complement strand
TGCACAAGTTGCGCCCAGCCTTCGGCATCGAGCGACGCGCCGCCCACCAACACTCCATCGAGCTCACGCTCGGCGAGGAGCGCGGCGGCGTTCTTGGCGCTGACGCTGCCGCCGTACAGCACCCGGAGCCCGGGTACCGGCGCGCCGCGGCCCTGCAGCCAGCCGCGGATCTCCCGATGCACCGCGGCGGCGTCCTGGGGGGTCGCGTTGCGGCCGGTGCCGATCGCCCACACCGGCTCGTAGGCGACGACGACGCGGGACAGCGCGGCGCCGTCGAGATCGCTCAGCGCGGCCGCCAGCTGGCGGACGACCACCGCCAGGGTGTGCCCCGCGTCGCGCTCGGCGAGCGTTTCTCCGACGCACAACATCGGCAGCAGTCCCGCCGCACTCACTGCCTTTGCCGGCTTCCAGGGCGCGCTCTCGAAAACCCTCGACGCATCTCTACTCGAAAGGTTAGCCGAGCCTAACCAACTTGCACTCCTCGGCAAGTTTCGAGGCGATAAGTACCTACCGGAAGAAGTCGTATTGAATTCTATCCTAGGGAACATGAAGACTAAGCTGACAGAGGGATCAGCTTCTGGGTACACCTTGCTGGACGAAATGGGTAAAGAATTAGGACTAGTCTTAGCTGAAAAGTCGAATTGGGACAGCGAACACTTTGGAATGAATTTGGAGAAGTTCACGCTTTCCCTCTTTGACCCCTACGTCTCAGTCAAGGATCGCATGGTCCTTTTCCAGAGGGTCCTTCAGGCAAGACGAGCCCGGATGATCTCTACAAGAGTGAACACACTGGATCCAGGTACTGTACAGGCATTGGAACAGCTCGGCGCAATACTCACGGATGTTCTGCTTACATTTCGATTCGACGCTGGAAAGCCCATGCCTGCAATTGGAAATCTGAAAATGGAGGTAGGTGAAGCCGACAGCAGCGAGACCGAAAGACTTGCGACTATGGCGGAGAAGGTGTTCAGAATTGACAGATTCCACAACGATCCTAACCTTCCAAGTTCAAAGAGTGATGCTCTCTATGGAAAGTGGGTCTTCAACAGCATGCGGGGCCTGGCAGATGCAGTTCTTGTGGCGAGGAAGCAAGAGAAAATTGCCGGATTCATAACGTGCAAAATCGAGCAACTCGGCAAGGGTTACAGGTACGGAGTGATTGATCTCGTTGGCGTCAACCCATCGTATCAAGGCCAAGGGGTCGGGTCTAGACTCGTATGTGCTTCCCTCGAATGGTTCAAACATAGAGCGGGGCCTGTTTACGTTGGGACTCAGGCCGCGAATACCAAGGCTATACGCCTGTATGAAGGAACCAGCTTCCGACATGTCTCTTCAGAAGCTACGTTACACCTTTGGCCGACGGACGGCCTAGAGTGAGCCAAGCTCTGCGAAAAGAAAAGGTCCTAGTTATCATCCCGGCCTACAACGAAGAAAACAGTATTGGAGATGTTGTGCGAGAGGTCAGGTCTTCAGAACCTCAATTCGATATTCTAGTCGTGAACGACGCTTCTACGGACCGCACGGCCTCGATCGCGAGGAGCATGGGAGTCACGGTAGCTAGTCTTCCGTTCAATCTTGGCATTGGAGGGGCAGTCCAGACAGGTTTCAAGTACGCGAAACAGCACGGTTACGACATAGCGGTGCAGGTCGACGCCGACGGGCAACACGATGCCACTTTCCTCGGCCGACTGATTGCGCCCATTGTCAAAGGCGAAACTGACATTTCCGTAGGGTCTAGGTTCCTTCACAACGGCAACTCGAAACCGCCTTTTGTGAGGAATCTCGGAATACATTTCTTCTCGTGGCTTACTTCAAGAATAGCCTCCCAGCGCATAACCGACTGCAGCTCTGGTTTCAGAGGTCTAGGTCGAAAGGGCTTCGAATATTTTGCCGATTCCTACCCAACAGATTTTCCAGACGCGGAGGCTATCATAGCTGCTCACAGGGCCGGGTTGCGAGTGTCTGAGGTCCCTGTCAAATTCAGGACGAGGAATTCCGGTACTAGCAGTCTCCGAACTTGGAGACTGCTGTACTATCCCATCAAAGAGGTCTTCTCCATAGTCATGATGGAAACAAGGAAGAAAGATTCCGCTTGAGCAACGCTCTTGGTCTTGCCGCAGTCGTCGGTGCAGCCGTTTTTGTTTGGGTCATTTACCTCTTCCACAAGAAACGACTAAGAGAAGACCACGCGATCTTGTGGATGGGCGTCTCGATAGTAATCGTTGCATTGTCTACTTGGACAACTCTCTTGGTGGCAATCAACAACTTAGTCGGTACTCAGTCAGCCTCTAATGTCGTCCTGGCGGCCTTTGTAGCTCTCTTGATTGCGGTATCAATTTTCTACTCCGTCAAGATTTCTGAGCTGACCGACAAAAGTAGGAGACTCGCCCAAGAAATAGCTCTGATCAAACTTTCCTCGCATTCCGAACCACGAACCCCAGAAGATCGATAGGGGATTCTCGTTGAGGACTTGCGTGATCAGTCAATATTCGCCCCCGGACGTCGGAGGAGCGAGTACCCGAGTGTCGAACCTAATTTCCGCGTTGCAGAACAGGGGTGACAATGTTGTACTCATCACAGCATTTCCCCACTATCCTGATGGAAATATCCCGAGAGATTTCAGAAACAAAGCACTTGTCATTGAAAACCGAGACGGCGTGAGAGTAGTGCGAGTGTGGATCCCTCCCTTCGCTCACAGGGGAGTAGCCAGGCGATTCGTGCTCTACGCCACGTTTGCTCTAACGGCTTTATTCGCGTTGCCGTACAGCGGCAAAGTGGATTCAGTATGGGCTGTGAGCCCGAACTATCTATCCGTCATCCCCGCGAGCGTTCTAAAGATCGCAAGACGCTGCAAGCTAATTCACGATGTCGTGGATATTTGGCCTCAGGCGATAGAGAGCGCTGGCTATCACATATCCGGCCCAATGCGATGGGTTCTTCAATCTCTAGCGGATGTATCATACGCTGTCTCGGATGCCATCGTTACCCTTTCCCCAGCGCTCGCGTCATCTTTGAAGAAAAGCGTCCCAGCGAGTGTGCCTGTATCAGTAATTGGGAACTGTGTGAACGACGGCTTCTTTGACCTATCCTTCTCTCCGAATACAGACGTGAAAAACGTCATGTATCTTGGGACGCTCAGTCCGGCGAATGATTTCTCCCTGATAGTCGAGGCTGCAAAGAAGCTCCGGAACCAACGCTTGAGATTTACGATAATAGGAAGTGGTGAGATGGCCGGTAGTATAGTGGATTTATTAGAGAAAAGTCATCTGAAGAGCATACACTTTGAGGCTCATCCGGTTAACCATGATGATGTTCCCGCGAGACTTTCCGAAGCTGACATTCTCATCCTTGCTTTGAAACCTGGTTTCGGGCAAGTCTCATTCCCCAGTAAGTTGGTTGAGTACTTGGCAACGGGACGGCCAGTGATTTGCGTGACCGACGGGGAACTTGCTAAGGTCATCAGATCTCAACAGATCGCCTTTGTGACGGAGCCAGGGGACGCTAACGATCTGGTGAATGCTATTATGAAATTGTCCTCTGATCACAAACTCTTCGATGAATTGCGACTGAAAGGTAGGCAGTATGCCTATCGTGAATACTCGTTCCAATCGTTCAACAGAAAAGTTGGCATGATGACACCAAGCATGACTCCGGAGCAACGAGCTAACGAGGTGGCGATAGCTTGAAGGTACTGATTACTGGTGGCTTGGGCTTCATAGGAACGAATCTTACAGCCGAGCTAAGGCGCAGAGGATACGAAACGTGGGCCTGTGACTTGACCCACTCGGATCGAGACTTTTACAGACGGTGCGACATTCGAGAGTACAGACAACTCGACAAGCTTCTCTCGGAGCAGGCTTTTGATTTCGTGTATCATGCTGCCGCGGAATACGGTCGCTGGAACGGCGAGGACTATTACGAGAACATGTGGATGACCAACGCTGTAGGAACAAAGAATGTCATTCGCTTACAAGAGAAACATCGATTCAAAATGGTGCAATTCAGCAGTGCCGAGGTTTATGGGGACTTCACAGGAACCATGGCTGAAAACGTCATGGACGATGTTCCTCTTAAACAGATGAACGACTATGCCATGTCAAAATGGGTCAACGAAATGCAGGTCCTAAACTCGGAGGCAATGTTTGGGACGGAGACGGTCCGAATCAGACTCTTCAACGTATACGGGCCCCATGAGCTTTACACGCCATATCGGGGCGTTGTTCCGACATTCATCTACAAGGCTCTGCACAATCAGCTCTACACGGTGTACAGAGGCCACAAAAGGACGTTTGAGTTCGTAGCTGATGTTTGCGTGACACTTGCAAATATTGCGGATAGATTCAGAGCAGGTGAGGTGTACAACATATCCAGCGACAAGCAGTATGAAATCAAGTATCTATCCGACCTGATTCTCGGTCAGTTGGGCAAGGACGACAAACTTGTCACATACAAGAACGCCGAACCTTTTACCACCAGAGTGAAGAGAGGAGATCAATCGAAAGCTAAGAATGACCTGAATCACAGCTGTCCAACTTCTCTAGAAGCCGGGATCGCGGAGACCATCCGATGGATGGCCGAAGCATACAGGGTGCCCAATCCCCAGGCTGCGATCATGAGACAGTGAACGAACTGCTTTCCAATTTCGAAGGCAAACAGATCCTCGTGACTGGAGGCGCCGGTTGCATTGGGAGCAATTTGGTATCCGTCCTGCTTGACTCGGATGCACAGCAAATTGTCGTACTGGACGACCTCTCGTCTTCCTATGAATGGAATATCCCGGCAAGCCCAAATGTCCGCTTCGTGAAGGGCAGCATTATTGATGACGAGTCTCTGAAAACCGCGTTTTCAGAGCCACCTAGCTTCGTCTTTCACCTAGCCGCTCACTTCGCCAATCAGAACTCGATCGTTCACCCCGAGATTGACTTGTTAGTAAACGGTCAGGGCACTCTCAAGGCATTGGAGTACTCACGTAAAGCCAATGTCTCACGATTTATTTTCGCGAGTTCAGGTTGCTCAGTATACGGGAGCAAGGCCCCCCTCCCGCTTACAGAGGACTATGTTTCATTGCACCTAGATACCCCATATCAAATAACGAAATTGCTCGGTGAGCTATACTGCAACTTCTACCGCGATTATTACAACCTGCCTATTGTAACGTGCAGGTTCTTCAATGTCTACGGCCCTGGCGAAGTCCCAGGCAAGTATCGAAACGTCATACCTAATTTCATTTACTGGGCTCTTCAGAATCGCGCGCTACCAATTACCGGAACGGGGGATGAAACCCGAGATTGGACCTACGTGAGCGATATCGTTGACGGGATTCTCCGGTGTGCGACGAGTCCGAAAGCAGTTGGAGAGGCAATCAACCTGGCATCGGGCATTGAAACTAGAGTGTCAGAGGTGGCTAGAATGGTCAACCTTGTTACGGGAAATACGTCGGGCATGACCAAATTGCCGAAAAGAGACTGGGACAAAATTGATCGTAGGAGGGCATCGATCGACAAAGCATCCAGGTTGATTGGATACAGACCAAAGGTCAAGCTTCAGGATGGAATCGAAAAGACGATGAAGTGGATTACCGCGCAACGGATACGAATAGATCAGGCAGCTCGGTTCTAACCTTCGTGCATCCTTCTTCTTAACGATTAGCTCATCTGTCTCAGGCACCTTGAAGATCTGCATAGTAATCGGGACTCGCCCTGAGGTTATCAAAATGGCGAGCACAATAGACGAGACGGGGAAGTCGCACGAGCGAACAATTGTGCACACCGGGCAGCATTATGATCCCAGCCTCTCTAGGGTGTTCTTCGAAGAACTCGACCTTCCTGAGCCGGATCTGAATCTCGACGTCGGGTCCGGAAGCCAATCCACCCAAACGGGTAAGGCGATGATTCGCTTAGAGCAAGTTTTCGAAAAATTGAGACCTGACGTAGTCTTGGTTCAAGGCGATACTAACACTACGCTTGCCGCTGCGCTTGCTGGCAGGAAGTTGGGGATCGATATCGGACACGTCGAAGCAGGCTTGAGAAGCCACGATTTGCGGATGCCTGAGGAACACAATCGCAGGTTGACGGATCACCTGTCCTCCTACCTCTTCGCACCAACTGATAGAGCTGCCAAGAATCTGCAACAGGAATCATGTTGGGGAAGCCCGGTTGTAACTGGAAACACCGTTATCGATGCCTGTTTGAAATACAAAGACAAGGCTGAGAAGTTCTCTAGGATATTCGAATCTATCCCATACGACCAGTTTGCATTGGCTACCGTTCACAGGGCAGAGAATGTCGATAGTCCCGTTGTGCTTCGTGAATTCTGCACAGCTTTTGCGGATTGTCCGTTACCAGTGGTCCTTCCCTTGCACCCACGAACCTTGATGAGATTGCGAGAGAGCGGGCTCGAAGTCCATCTAAGGGCCTCCAAGAATGTTAAGATATTGCCACCAGTTGGTTACCTAGATTTTCTCTTGCTCCTCTCCCGTTGTTCCTTCGTCCTGACCGACAGTGGAGGAATACAAGAAGAAGCAACAGCGCCGAATATTCGGAAGAAGGTTTTCGTGATGAGAGAATGGACCGAGAGACCAGAGGCGGTCGAGGCAGGCTATTGCGAACTTGTCGGAACCAAACACGCCTACATAGCGGCACGCATTCATGAGTTCCTTGTCTCGGGTATTTCTCCTTCAAAGCCGTGTCCTTACGGAGACGGTCGGGCGGGCGCACGAATTGCGAATTTTGTCAGTAGCTTGCAGCCGATGTCCAATTCCAAGCCTGAGTCTCTTGCTCCTTTGGGGGTTCAAAACGCGCCATGAAACCCAAGGTGGCAATGGTGGCGCCCGCCTACATGCCCGCTGAAGCCTTCGGAGGGCCGGTACAAGCGATCGCGGCCATCGCGAAGATCTTGGTTGAGCGCGGTTACGGGGTGAGAGTTTTCACTACTGACGTACGTGACCCGTTGCGACCGCGGTCTGAAACGCCGCTACTATCCCATGAACACCTTGATGGCGTTGATGTTGAACGAGAAAGACCGGTTGCATTCATTGCAGGCTACTGGGTCACCCCGAAGCTGTTTAGCAGACTCGTTAGCGAAAACTCCGACCTAATCTTTGCGCACTGCGCTAGGAGCTTCCAACTCGACATCGCTGCCCTTGCATCTTTTGTTCTGAGAAAACCTCTAATCGTCGCACCTCATGGTTCGGTCTATTCGTACAAACTTTTCAGGGGTGGTCTGAGACGGCCGCTGTATGTTGTCCATAACGCGGCGCTGAAGCTAGTGTTCAAACAAGCCAAGAGAATCGTTGCGACCAGCCAAGAAGAAGTGCGGCAGATCTCGCGATTCGGAGCTAATATGGCTAAAGTAGTCTTGATACCGAACTTCGTCGAGGAATCCGAGTTCAGCAGCCTCCCTGCAAGGGGGGGCTTCCGCCAGAATTACGGTCTGACTGGCAATGTGAAGATAATCCTGTTTGTGGGCCGAATGGCTAGGGTTAAGGGGCTTGAAACATTGCTCGGAGCTTTCTCTGAAGTTGTGAAGTCACGCGACGATGTTTGGTTGGTTCTGGTAGGCCCAGATGGAGGGTACTACAAGCAGATAGTCGATCTGTCTCAGAAGTTGAAGTGTTCGCACAGGGTGATCACACCAGGTCCGCTTTATGGAGATAGGAAGCTAGAGGCATTTGTAGATTCAGATATCGTCGTGATGCCCTCGGATTATGAATCCTTTGGAATTGTGGCATTGGAGGCTTTTGGATGCGGCAAACCGGTTGTCGGTGCGAGGGTAGGTGGATTGCAAGAACTGATAATTCCAGACCATACAGGCTTGTTATTCCAACGCGGAAACAAGGTTGAGCTAGGGTCGATCCTTAAGTCGCTGTTGGACCGGCCGGACTTTGTCAATGAAATGGGACGAAATGCGAGAGACTTCGTTCTAGAGAGGTACTCAGACCGTTCGGTCGGCCAGCAAGTTCTGAGGTTGTGCGATGAAGTTAGTGGGTCAAGAGAGGCGAAATCCGTTCTCGTCTCTCCACCATCCTGATTAACAAGGGCCTCGATCCTCAGAGATTCAGTCATACTACTTCAAGAATCCTCGGGATCAAAGTAGTATGAGACCACGTATCAGGCTGTAGAAGAGATACTCAAAAGTGAAAAGTGAGCTTCATCTGCGATGGGATAATGTTCTTGTTGTGTGGATAGCCGGGGCGATCGCTACCATTCTTCTCGTTTCTGGAAGCGCTTTCTCCTCTGACACGTTCTATTCGATTTTCGTAACGGTATATCCTTGGGCGTTTTGGTTTCTGGTGATATTCTTCTCAGTAAGTATCACATCAGTGATTTACGCTGCCGGCCATTTTCTTAAGGGCAGTAACACCAACACGAGCTCCATCGAGCTGCCTTCTAATACGCGAAATTACGCGGTACCGCTCATGATATTCACTCTCATGGCTCTCTTCGTTATTCCTTATGCGATCACCAGAAGCAGCTACGCGCTACCAGGCGGAGATACGGTCTTCTACATCTATTTCGCAAATGGATTTCAACACTACGGGATTGTTTGGTCGTTCCTCAATGACCCACGACCGTTTATCGACGTAGTTTTTGCTCTTACGATTACATTGCTAGGGTTCTTCAAACTCGCTGATCAGACGAATTATCTCCTCTCAGCATCCGCGATGATGATTATGTCCGTAACACTAATGGTGGGTGCTTCGTTCGTGATTTTGCTCAGGAACGGATTCGATAAGGTGACAATCTTCGTTGCCATGCTGCTGACTTTATCGTCAGTTCAGACTTTCCAATTGAATAACGGTCAATATGCTAACGCTCTCGCACTCTCGTTCCTATATCTGTCATTATGGGTGTTGGATAGGATGCTGATGAGTCAAAGGCTAGTCGAAGTGATCATGCTATCAGGGCTAGGGGTACTCAGTGCATTGACGCATGTGGAGACATTCGCTATTTCCTCCGTGGTCATTCTGATTTCTACTTTATCTATTTCGATGAGATTGTCAGCCAGTGAGGCGAAGAAGAATCTAACGAAACTGCTAAAGGTCTTCTTGATTGAATTGGTCGTTCTATCGCCTTTTGTTGGACTATCGCTCTTCGAGGTGCAATATTTTGGGGCCTTTTCGACATACTTAGGAAACGTCCATGCTCGGTATTTTGCAGCATTTCCAGGAATCAGCGGGGCGCCTCCACCACCTGCGGAGTTTGACAAGGTTGCTCTCTTGTCCTTGGCCGTCCAATACGGAAACATCTTTACTTATGCGGCTCTTGTCTTGTCTTTTCCAGTTCTTGCGCTCCGGTTTAAGAGAAAACAGCATGCAAAGAGCGACGTCTACGCTCTTGTATGGAGCGGGATGATAGTTATTGGCGCTATAACAGCGTACGTCTTGTCGTCCTTTTGGTCTAACCCAAATTTTCCAGGTCTGCTTCTGACACGTAGATTCCTCTTCTTATTGCCGCTGCCCTTCTTGTATTCGGCCATTGTAGATTTCCTTAGGCGTTTTTGACATGATCCCCTTCCATAGACTCTGGTCCGGCTTGCGTCTCTCTCTGCTATTGGCTCTTGTACTATCTGCACTGGCATCTTCATTCGAATTTAGGAATCGGTACGAGTCGTCCACTGTGGCTCCACCCCCGGAATATTTCCAAGAACTCTTACGAATTCGAGACCACTTCGGCTACGGCAGTCAGTCGGAGGTCATATTCGTACGATTTGATGTATCTTCGGGGACTCGATTAGCAGAGTGGACACGTGCCGTAACTGGAATGCCCGTGTATGTGGGATCGTCACCATTCTATTATTTGGCCAATAGGATTGAAGTGTCACTTGTTGATAGCCCAGTTTATGTTGGCCAGACAAACAATCTTGAGATCCACGATCTGTTTGGGAAACCATTAATCCTATCAGCGCTCCTCAGCGTCCCCACAGGTCTTGATCTGATCAGCTCAACAAAGATTGCACCCGGGTTGTTCCTGTCAACAGTCTCGCAGTCTCAGGCGTTGGCAGTATTGCCATTTGTCCAAGCTCTTTCGAACGGGTCGGTGCTGCCGCGAACCTCTGACATTCAGCTTCATCAAATGAACCTGACAAATTGGCAGATCTATCTGGCCAAAGGTGGCTACAACAACGCCACTCTGATCTCGTCGGACGGGAATTTCTCGCTAATTCTAGTGGGAGGTTCGTACTTTGTGAGACTTTACCAGATATTTTCACCGGCTCTGAACATAT
>Ga0137415_10008420_pt1 | contig 10224 bp, 8 predicted proteins | sample CZODoug3_1_1_16f_FD_183082 | JGI IMG/M metagenome (GOLD analysis project Ga0137415, IMG submission 183082) | Vadose zone soil fungal communities from Angelo Coast Range Reserve, California, USA - CZODoug3_1_1_16fungal (Hybrid Assembly) | ecosystem: Environmental > Terrestrial > Soil > Vadose... | reverse complement strand
GTGACGGTACTTCCTGGCTTTATTTCGCTCGAACAAATCTGGATACAGCTTCTCGTCGGACAAGCGACCGGCGCTCGATTTGTCCCAATCCTCCGGAAAGAAGTGGAATGAAATGTGAATCTGATCGACATCCTCTGCAGCCAAACTCGCACGTAGCGACCCCGAGAGCTTGGCCAAAACCAAACTTTGCAGCGCATTCCTTTCTGCTTCGCGGATTTCGGTGAAGATGACTCCTAAAATGGCGCTTTCTCGATACCAGCCGGCAACATCCGTCTCCCGGGTAGAAGCAGAAAGCGCTGATAAAATTCTTGTCAGCACTTTTTGCTTCCGGTTGGCTCGGAGAACTGTTCCCGTATCTATAAGCATTAGCAGGAAAGACTTGCGAGAACGCTCCGCGCGCTTCCGTTCCCAGCAGAGAATTCTACGGAAGAGTTCCTCGGCGAGGACTTCACGATGCTTCCCGTGGTAGAAATGGGGAGCTCGTAGAGCGACCCTGAGAAATTTTCCAAGACTAGGCTTTTCTGTGGTCAGGTTCATTTTTCGCAGCACCAGGCCGTTCAGCAAACCACGACTTCACATTGCAGAACGTGCAACTCGGCCCTCATCTCTTGTCCAACCCGTTTCCGGCGTAATACGAGTAAGCGCCGTACATCACGTCTTCATCGACGCCGTTCAGCACCGCACCCAGGAGATTGTTTTCCCGAAACTCCTGACACGCCGTCTGCGCCAAGTCGAAGGCCGTCCTCCCGGCACGGAGCACAAAAATCACGCCATCGCACATTCCGGCCAACACACTGGCATCCGACACGGGTAAGACAGGAGGCGCGTCTACGATGATCCACTCGAATACGGGAGCCATTCGTCCCAGCAGGCTCTTCAGCCGGTTGTTTGCAAGCAGTTCCGCCGGATTTGAGACGGATCTCCCGGCGGGGATGAAAAAAATATCTTCCTTCGCGTCTGCCTGAACGATGGAGAATTCATCGGCTTCGCCAGCAAGGTAATCGCTCAGCCCCGGCGCGGACGGAGCTCCCATACGAACGTGCAATCTGGAGGCGCGCAGGTCCGCGTCGATCAACAAGGCCCGCCTTTCGTGCTGGCGCGCGATGGCTTGAGCGAGATTCAGGGCCACGAACGATTTACCTTCCCCGGGAGATGCACTGGTGATTAGCAGCGTGCGGATGGGTCTTTTTTCGCGCAACCGATACAGACGCGAGCGCAAAGTGCGGAACTGTTCGGCACACCGCTCGAGAGATTGCTCGCCGAAGAAAACGGCGTAGTCCGGATTTAGTTTCCAGCCGGGCTTCGCGCAGCGCTGCCGCAACTCATCGAGTCGAAGATAGCAGGATGCTGGAGGCGCGCCCTCCGGTCCAGCTGGGGACAGGAATTCTGGACTCCTTTGCCCCGCGCGGCCGCCATGATCGGCTTGCGTAACGAAGGGCTCGGGTCGTTGCGCCTGCTCCATGGGCATGCTTGTTGCTCCCTGCTCCTGAGCCTTCCTGAGGGCCTCGTAAATCCGGCTCATGGCTGCTCTCCCTCCGGCGTGGCGCACATCGAGCTGGGCTCTCCGTTTCGATGCAGATGCGCGGCGAAGTCTTGGAGCAGTGCCTCGACCGGCCATGAACTCGGCGGATGTACCGAACTGGCCGACGGCGCCCTCGGCTCGAAGCGATCCAGTTCAAATTCGCGCGCCACCTCATCAATGATCTGAGCGGGGACGGGCTTCTGTTGATCGACGTAGGCGTTGATCAGCGCATGCTCGCAAAGCACGTTGATCACGCGGGGGATCCCGCGGGAATAGTTGCAGATGCTCTCGATGGCTTCCGTAGAAAAGATTGGTTCGCCGTTCGCTCCAGCAATGTGAAGGCGCTCCGCGACGTAGCCGCAAGCTTCGGCAAGTGACAGTTGGCTCGTCCTGCAACGCAGCGTAATCCGTTGCCGAAGCTGTCGCAGCTGGGGATGTCTAAGTTTCTCCTCCAGCTCTGGCTGGCCGGACAGAACAATTTGAAGCAATTTCTCGCTTGAGGTCTCGAGATTCGTGAGCAGGCGGATCTCCTCCAATGCTTGCGGCGAAAGGTTTTGTGCCTCGTCCACAACCAGGACCGCCAACTGTCCGACCTGGTGCCGGTCCAGCAGCCACCGATTGAGCCGCAGCAGCATTTCGCCTTTCGTGCGCGATTGAAGGGGAATACCGAAATCGGCCATCAGGCAATCAAACAGGTCGCTTACGCTGAGTTGAGTGTTGAAGATAAAGGAAGTAGCCGCTTGTCTTTCATGGAGCCAGTCCAACAGCTTGTTGAGCAGCGTGGTCTTGCCCGTTCCTACCTCGCCGGTCAGCAGAACAATTCCCTTTCGGGTCTGAATTCCGTAGGTCAAGCTTGCCAGCGCTTCCAGCGCGCTCGGCGTGAAGAACAAATAGCGGGGATCCGGATTGACATTGAAGGGGTTTTCCCGCAAGTTGAAGAACCTGTTGTACATAATTCTTCTTTTCCTTCAAGACGAAACGCGTAAGCTCGATACCCTTCGTTTGACTGCAGCGATTGCCGCGCGATTTCGGTTGCCGTTCTGCTCTCTCCTAGACGGGCCAATCGAAGGCAATAGGGCCAGAGTGGGCACGCCCAGATAAATTTCGATATCGCGCTTGGTGCGTATCGATTTGTCGCGCCACTCCGTCAATCGCACCAACACCAATCCCAGGACCAACCCCGCGCCTAGCCCGCCGAGGCCGAAAAGCGGCGGTTTGGGAAACGAGGGCCGCTCCGGCAAACTGGGCGGATCCAACACACGGAACTGCTCGCCTTGCTGGCGGCGCTCCAGCTCCGTAGCCATTTGCGACTCGTTCCGCTTTTTGAGCAGGTCATTGTAGAAATCAAGCGCGGTCTGGTGGTCCCGCGTCAAGGCTTTGAACTCCTGCTGAATCGCGGGGCTAGACTGGATTCGGCTCTGTAACATCTTGATTTGGCGCTGAAGCTCGCCCTGCTCGCGTGCTTTCTGGCTAATGGTTAGATCGATCTGGTGAAGCCGAGCCCGAAGTTGCTGGATCTCTGGCGGCTCGTTGGTTGCTACACGGGCCTGCTGTTCGTTTCGCTGCGCGTGAACCTGGGTGGAGGCATCTGCAAGCTTCTTCTGGACCAGTGCAATGTCGTTTTTGAGTTTCACTACGTCCGGATAATCTTCCGTATAATGCCCTTGCTTCGAAAGTAGCTCATTCTGCAGATCTTTGAGCTGTTGTTCGAGGGTTTGGGAATTCTGGCCTCCCTTCGATGATTGCCACGTCGCGGATTGCTGATTCAGTAGCGACTCCGTGAATGCCTTGTCTTGCTGAGCTTGGTTAAGGCTCTGTGTGGCAGCTTCGAGCTGCGGAGTCATGCCCGTTAAGAGCGCCAGATTGGTCTTTTCGTCCTCGGGGAGCTCGCCGATATAGCGACTCTGGAACGCAGCCAGTTTGGCGTCCTGCTCGTCGAGTTTGGCCTTGGCATCGTCCAATTGCTTGGCCAAAAATTGCGTCGTCTCCTCGGCCCGTTGCTGTCGAAGATGCAGGTTTTGCTCCATAAACATCGAGGTAATTTCCTTGCAAATCAGCTGGGCGAGCCGCCCCTCTCCCAGGGTGACGTCTACATTGAAACCGGGCAGTTCGGCGGATCTCGTACCGGCCATCGGGTTCAGGGGTGTCACCGAGATCGCCTTCCGCAGCCGCTCGACCGCGTCCTCCATCGCCAGCAGGTTGGCAGAATTCCCATAGAGGCCAAATTGTTCAATGAGGTGTTGCAAGCGCGTCCGGCTCAGAATCTGCTCCTGCATGCTGGCGAGCCGCTTGTTTAAGTCTTCGCTTACCACTGGCTTCACGTAGCTATCCGGTACGGTTGGCTGTTCAACCAGGATTGTTGTATGCGATGTGTATCTCTTGGGCAGACTCCAGGACAGGGTATATCCCACCATGGCGCCCAGAAGCGCTGGGATGAGGATCAGCCAGCGCCGCCGCCGGAACATTGCGGCGTAATCCTCGAAGGTCAACTCTCGGTATTTTACCATTTCTTTTTGTTCCTCTGGCTCGCTCTGCGACCTAGTCAGTTCATGGCAAAGGGGCGGTGATGCCAGTTCAAACCGACGAAGACCTGATGTCGCGTCAAGCTCTTCCCGCACACGACCCCCGTGCAGATCGGAGCGTTGGAACCTTGGAGTTGCACAAGATAACCCACGAACACATCCGCACCGTGCCCGACGGACCGGCTGCACTGCACCCTGCCATACCAAGTGTCAAGAGTTTGATTTGAAGCGGAGAAGGAAGCGCTGTCCACGTTCCGATTGTTCGCATATCCCATGCCGAATGAGCCCTGCCACGTCCGCGACAAACCCTTGTTCGCCGTCACCTCAACACGGTTGGCCTCTGCCCCAACCAATACGCCTGCACCGCCGGTGAGTCCGCGCTCGTAAGAGAGGTCGAGAGTGGTTCGGTTGATGCGGTAGTGGAGTTCGCTATCCAGATTCCAGAACAGTCGTGTCTGTGGCGCAACCCCGCCCGATCGGATCAGGCCCACCTCCGGGCCAGCGGAAATCCGAAAGGCGAGTCGTCCGGTGATTCTTCGCCCATAGGAAAGTTGTGCAACATGGTCGTCAATCGAGCGATTAAGGCTCGCGAAGCGGAGGGCGTTGAAGCGGTATATCACGCCAAGAGTATTTGTATTGCTGATCTGGTGGTTATAGCCCGTCATGAATATCCCGCTGTAACTGCCAAACAGCGGCGAATCGATGAATCGTAGGGAGTCGTAAGCCCCCGCTGCGGTGATGGACGACCGAGCGTTGAGGTCGTACTCACCCTGGGCAACAAATGTATTACTCACCCGCCCGCCTCGGGTCGTGAGGATGGACTGATCCGGCGTTAGAAAGGAACGAATGTCCGGCAAGTCTGCGCCAAGCGAGCCGGCGGTTCCCGGGCCGAGGCTGCTCATGCCACCCGGGATCGACCCAAACGAGGATTCGGGGAAATAGCTGAATTGATCGCCCAGCAGCAGCGCAACTCGGCGCCACCGAGTTACTTGCGTTGCGTCGAGTTGCTGAACAATTGAGTTAAGGCCCATTCCCCCTGGGGAAGATACTTGACGGTTGGCCACCGTGCCGCCGCCCGCATAATCCAGCGTCAACTCGGAGCGACCGAAATTTCGCTGTACGACAAGATTGCCCAGGATGGAACTCAGCGTCATTCCTTCTGGGCGCGGACTCATAAAGGGGTTGGTATCCACCCACTGATAGAAATTCACTGAAGGCAACAAGAAACTGCGGGTCGTTTGGGCCGAGCCGGGAGTAAAGGCCTGCACGCCCGACAGCACAGGAGCGTACGCTGATGCTTCGCCGAACTCCTGTCCGCCAGTGTCCGGCGCCGATGTGTTTTTGCTTAGAAGGAGCGGGAGCGGCGATTGCGGGGTATTCGGCTCGTTGACCGCTTGTCCTGTCCCCTGTGCCGAGGCGCCTGGCACGCAGAGCGCCAGAGTAACCGCGGTGGCCCAGAGGCTGTGAGTGGTTCTAAACATTCCTCGCCCTTACGGCACGATGATCGTGTCGCCAGTCCTCAAGGCTATGTTCTGCTCTGGCGCACGCCCGTGTACTACCTCTTTGTAGTTGAAAAGGAATTTCGCCTGTCCACCGGTCTCTGTCCGCAGCAGGTAAATTTTCTTCACGTCGGCGAACTGAGTGAATCCGCCAGCGCTGGACAGCGCCTGCAAAAGGGTCATGCCTGGGAACAACGCGTATGCCCCCGCCTTATTCACCTCACCCAGGACGTAAATCCGCTGGCTGTTAATCTGCGTTACAACGACTGTTACCCGGGGATCGGATAGGTATTTTCGAAGCTCCGCGGTGACCGAGCCCGCTAATTGCATTGGCGTCAGCCCTGCCGCCTGCACGTCGTTCACGAGCGGAAGCGAGATCCTTCCGTCCGGTCGAACCACAACCGTTTCCGTGAGGTCTGACTCCTTCCACACACTGATGCTGAGAACATCCTGAGCCCCGATCGCATACTTGGGGTCAACGGGGACGGCATTCTGAGCATCTTTGCTGACATTTTCGTTTCGGGCCATTAACTGCTGGCCACTTCTTTGTGTTTTGTTGGAGCTCTCCTGCGCGGGAGCTATGCGGGGCACCAGCAAAGGCAGCAGGGCCATTGAGAGGCTTACCCACCTCCTCCCTCCGATAGAATGACCGCTCCCCGCTACCTTCGAGTGGCATATCTTGCAGAATTGGAACATATGGCTGATCCTCCGTATTGAATTAGGCTGGCGATGAGCGCGGGAATGCCAAGCATGGCTAAGCTGCGGGCTGCCAAGAAGCGCCTTGAGACGTCCCAGGGCTGTTGGAAGCCAAGCCCTGGTGAGGCATGGCTCGCACCGAGGCTCCATCTACTTGAACGGCGACTGACCGCTGGAGGAGAGTTACAGACAGCACCAGGCGCTGATGTCCTTTGAAACCCAGCAAGATTCCCTCTATGCCACAAAGAGGGCCATGCTCAATTCTCACCTTATGCCCGATCTGCAGGAACGGCCAGGGTTGGCTGGGTAATCCGGATTTCAGGGCGGCTTGGATGGTAGCAATTTCGGTTTCGTCAATAGGAACTGGGGTTCTGCCAACTCCGACTACGTGAACAACCCCAGGGACGGTAAGAATTGGGAGCCTGTCCAGTGGGTTAAACCGGCAAAACACGTAACCGGGGAAGAGGGGAAGCTCGATTTCTTTAAACCGATCTGACCACGGCCGCTGGGATTTATACAGGGGCAGAAGCGATTCGTAGCCCTTCCCCTGCAAATGCGCGGCAACCGTATTTTCGTACCGGCTTCTAACCCGCAGCGCGTACCACTGATAGCTGATGTTTTCAGCGGCCATACCCGTCTCCAAACGACCTTGGAGAGCTTATGTCAGCTCTCGTAAGCCTAACCTAGCTAAGCTACCGCCCTTTGAGTCCCATCTTCGGGAGCCGAAGCGCAAAGCGGTAGATCGTCCAAATCGTGGTCACAGTAGCCAACTCTGGAATAGGCTACAATCCGGTGGTTACTCCAATTTGATACAGGGGGAAGTCTGGAGCACATATGGGTAGCCCTTCGGACTAGCCCTTTGGACTAGGCCTGCAGCCTAGGCGACCAGGTCGGTCCCTGGGTAACTAACCAGAAGGAAAAAGTAGGCTCGGCACTCACAGAAGGAATCAGCCCGATTTTGGATGGTCCATTGGTGGAAGTTTTCTTAGCCAAGCGAACCCGCATGATTGTTGGATTGGCCGCGCGAGTCCCCGGGACGACAATTTCACAGCGAACGTAGCTGCACTACTCCGGCCACGACCAACTCTGATCGGCCGTACTCGCATCGCTGGATTTCTTTTCGCCAAGGGGGACGACGAAAACTTCCGCACGCGGCGCGAATGGCGCGAAGAGATGGACCGCTCGTAAATCGGCACGCCACGCTGGGGTGGCGGCTGTGGAGTCCCAACCTTTGCCGTCAATCGCTTTTGCATCATCGCGACGCTACCTGGTGCGGGGGTGGTACCAGCGTCGCCAGTTGCTGCTCGACGATCTCGCGCAAGGTGCTGTATTTGACCGCGCCGCTCAAGAAGTGACCGTTGATGAAAAAACTGGGCGTACCGGTTAATCCAAGACGCTGTCCTTGGGCAAAATCCTTTCTTACGGCCGCAGCTTGCTCGCCTGCATCCAGGCACTGGTCGAAGCGCGCGGCGTCGAGCTTGAGCGCATGTGCATACTCTTTCAGTTGTGCCAACTCGAGTTTCTGCTGGTTTTCGAAGAGCATGTCGTGGAAATTCCAAAACTGGCCCTGCTCCTGGGCGCAGCGGGCGGCTTCCGCGGCTTTCTCGGCGTGCGCGTGCATCGGCAGCGGGAAGTCCTTGAAGGCTAGGGACACCTTGCCAGCGAATTCCACCTGGAGTTTCTTGAGGTCGGGATGGATCCGTTGGCAATAGGGGCATTCGTAGTCTGCGAACTCGACGATCACAATCGGAGCATCTTGCGGGCCGCGCCGTGGAGCGTTGTCAAGCGCCGCCTCGGCCTCGGGCGGGACAAGAGCAATGCGCACGCCTGCCCGGTCATGTAGGGTCTGGAGATAGGCGGCACGGGCTTTCGCCAAGAGAGGCTGACGGAGGGTGGTGACGATCTTTTCGCGTACGGCTGCGAACGGCTCCTTGGTGTGCATGCCCTTATAAAAAACCTGGAGTTGATCCTCGGTGGGGTCTTTGACTTGGCTGTTCACTTCACGCTGGAGAAACTGCTCCACACTCAGATGCTCGCGGCGAGCCTCGATTTCGAGCAAACGCTCGTCGATGAGTTGCTCCAGCGCTTCGCGTTCGGCTAAATAGTATTGATAGCGGGCTTGAAGCAACTTCGCCGCCTGCTTTTGCACGAGCTCCGCGCGGGTTAATTTCTGCCCGTTGACCTCAGCCACGGTCGCAGCGCCATTGTCTTGGGCGCCAGCGTGATTTGCGAACGCACACAGCGAAATCCCCAAAGCCAGTGCAATTAGCCTGCACGAAATCGCCATTGGAATCCTCCCTTCGAAGCTTGGAGTTTCAGCTTAAGTCGCCCCAGGCACCGCAAGTTGGCGCCTAGCGCACGACGAAGAGCGTCGCCGGACCTGTGCGGATCTTTCATGGGGCCATTCCATGCCCATCCGGGTCACACCAGCTATCGCCGTTTCCACATCGTGATGGCGCCATTATCGCCGCCACTTAGGGCAATGATCTCAGGGAATCCATCGTGATCCACATCCGCTAACGTGATGGAGTGAACTACCGATAAGCCTTTGGTCGGGAGCCCACTGTCCTGAACTAGCGACCAGCCGCCCTTCCCATCGCCCCTGAACCAGAAGAGGCCAGACCCATCCTGAGCGTGACCGGTCACGGTCCCCCCGACGACGATATCCAGGTTCCCGTCTCCGTCTAGATCTCCAAGCGCGAGCCCGGCCGAGCCAAATTTCAGGACTTTCAACCCGGCCGACGAAGCTTTCCACCCGCCGTGGCCGTCGCCCAGGTAGACGTCCGGGCCGTTCGCCTGATCCCGGCCGCCGACGTTTCCGTTGACCACAATATCCGGATAGCCATCCTTGTTCACGTCACCTAGGGCCAACGACTCAGGTGTGTCTGCCGGTAACCGAAATGTTGCCGGCCCTCCGCTGAAGCCTCCCTTCCCATCACCGTAATAAATGAAAACGCCCCAACGCTGGAAGGCTGCGACGAGGTCCAGGTGACCGTCGTGGTTCAGGTCCCCGACGACCAGGGCCCGCCCCGGCGTTGTCGGTCCCGGCCGGGGCTCGGGAAGCCTCGTGTGCAGCTTCCAGTTCCCTGTTCCATCACCGAAGTACACTTCGATCCCAACTTTCTCATATCCGACCAGGATCAAGTCAAGGTGGCCGTCGCCGTTGACATCAGCGAGCTGCGCTGCCACATACCCATCTTCTCCTCGAAGAATCTTTTCCGTGAATCTCCCCTTCCCGTCGCTGAGGAGCGTCTGCACGCGTCCAAAGTGGCTCGCCGTGACGATGTCCGGGAATCCATCGCCGCTGATGTCTCCGGTGGCAAGGGCGCCGTAGCCGATATCGGTCCAGGTCGGCTTCAGCGGAGTGAACGTCCCTTTGCCGTCGCCTAACCAGATATGGAGAGCGGGCTGCGAGAGTCGCGCTGCGGCTACGAGATCGAGATGCCCGTCCCCATTGATATCGATCAGGAGGGGGTTAAAGCGCCATTCCTTGCCCGCCCCTAGCGTGAGCGCCTTGACGTAAGTCGGAAGGGGCGGCGCCGACCGGACGAGACTTGTGTAGCCGGCCGCGAGTCCCATGGTTGTCAATCGCAGAAATGATCTTCTCCCGAAGGGAAGCATGGCGCTCCTGGCTTCGCATCGCCACCTACGCTCACAAAGGGACAGCGACGCTCGCACCTCTCGGCCACTCGAAGGGATCAGGGGACCTGTAAGACAATGAGTCTCACAAGCTCCCTGGCCGGGAACAAAATAACACGGGGACAAGGCCTGCGCCTAGCCCCCGTGTCAGAAACAGCTTGCCGTGCCAGTTTAGTTTGGCACGAAGGTCGTCGCGACCGGGTCGCTGTTGTTAAGCAGTGGGTACGCGTACTGCCGGTTGCCAGGGACGAGGACGGCAGGCGGAAACGCAGTTCCCGGGAGGCACGTAAACTGGGAGACGGGGTCAGGCGTCGTGCATAACGTTGTGAAGATAAAGGTAATGCAC
>Ga0137415_10008419_pt1 | contig 10224 bp, 8 predicted proteins | sample CZODoug3_1_1_16f_FD_183082 | JGI IMG/M metagenome (GOLD analysis project Ga0137415, IMG submission 183082) | Vadose zone soil fungal communities from Angelo Coast Range Reserve, California, USA - CZODoug3_1_1_16fungal (Hybrid Assembly) | ecosystem: Environmental > Terrestrial > Soil > Vadose... | reverse complement strand
CCCCGATCAGCCCTCCGAGGATCACGATCGGCTCTACCACCGACAGGTCGATCAGGCCCTTGCCGATGGTCTTCGCGACCGCCGTCCCCAGACCGAACGCGGCCACGAAGTTAAAGAACGCCGCCCATATCACCGCCATCCCCGGGCTGAGCACCCGTGTGGAAACGATGGTCGCAATCGAGTTCGCGCTGTCGTGAAACCCGTTGATGAAGTCGAAAATGAGCGCCACCAGGACGATGGCGAGGACGAACCAGGCAGTGCCGGGCATCAGGCGTGCTTCAGCGTGATGGACTCGAGCACGTTCGCGACATCCTCGGACTCATCGAGCGTTCGCTCGAGGGTGTCGTAGATCTCCTTCCACTTGATGACCTCGAGAGGGTCCCGCTCGGTCTCGAACAAGAGGCCGAGGGCCTGTTGGTAGATCGCGTCGCCCTCTTCCTCGAGCTTCTTCGCCTCGATGCAGTATTTCATCACGTCGTCGCCCTTCTTGAGGCGGCCGACGGCTTCGCCGAGCACGTCCACCATCCGCTGGATCACCTCGGCGAGCTGCTTCACGCCCTGCGGGGCGGAACCCAGGTGGAAGATCTGGGAGCGCCGGGCGGTGCCGTCGATCGCGTCCATCACGTCGTCGAGATTGGAGGCGAGCTGGTGAATGTCCTCGCGGTCGAGCGGGGTGATGAATGTGCGATCGAGCCGGTTCACCACTTCATGCGTGACCTGGTCGGCCTCGTGCTCCAGTCGCTTGATTGCGTCGACGTGTGCGATACGACGCTCGGGGGGCGCGTCGAATAGGTCGCGCAGATGCTGGGCCGCGACCTTATTGCGCGTGGCAACCTCGACGAACAGATCGAAGAACTCTTCTTCCCGGGGCAAGAGGCGCACGGTCGTCCTCGCGTGAGAGGGGGGCTACGACGGCCGAGAACATAGCGGCCCCAAGCTGGAGCCACTAGGTTACCTCGCCAAATGGCCACCACCCAACAGCCACAAACCGATTTCGTCAAGGCGATCTCCCGGCTCGACGCCACCGCTCTCGTCGTCGGGTCGATGATCGGCTCGGGGATTTTCATCGTCTCGGCGGAGATCCTCCGCCAGGTCCATGCGCCCGGCCCGTTGCTCGTCGTCTGGGCGCTGTCGGGCATCGTCACCCTCATGGGCGCGATCACGTACGGCGAGCTGGCGGCGATGTTCCCGCGCGCGGGCGGCCAGTACGTGTATCTGCGCGAAGGTATCTCACCGCTGTTCGGCTACCTGTACGGCTGGACGCTGTTCGTCGTCATTCAGACGGGCACCATCGCGGCCGTCGCCGTCGCGTTCGCCCGGTTCACGGCCGTCTTCTGGCCCGGCCTTTCGCCCGACGTGTTCCTCGGCTCGACCGTGCACTTCCCGCAGCCGATCGGCGACATCACGGTCGGCCTCTCGCCGCAGCGCATTCTCGCCGTCCTGTCGGTCGCCATGCTCACGTGGATCAACGTCCGCGGTGTGCGCACGGCGGCCCTGATCCAGACGTCCCTCACCGCCATCAAAACCGGTGCGCTGGCGTTGCTGATCCTGCTCGGCGTCACCATCGGCCGGAACGCAGAGGCATTGGCTGCTAATTTCGGCGCCAACTTTTGGGCGACCGGCGGCGCCGCGGTGGGGCTGGGGGCAATCGGAGCCGCGATGGTTGGCTCGCTGTTCTCCATGGACGCTTGGAACAACGTGGGATTCGCGGGAAGCGAGCTCAAGAACGCCCAGCGCGACCTGCCGCTGGCCATGGGAGCAGGCGTGCTGATCGTGACCGTGCTGTACGTGCTCGCGAACGTCGCTTACCTGAACGTCCTGCCCGCGGCCGCGATCGCCAGCGCGCCGCAGGACCGGGTCGGAACCGCCGCGCTCCAGGCCATAATGGGAGAGCCCGGCCTGAAGCTCATGGCCGCGGCGATCATGATCTCGACGTTCGGGTGCAACAACGGCCTGATTCTGTCCGGAGCGCGCGTGTATTACGCCATGGCGCGCGACGACCTGTTCTTCAAGTCGGCCGGCGTGCTCCACCCGACGTATAAGACACCAGCGGTCGCCCTGGTCGTCCAGGCGGTGTGGACCAGCGTGCTGTGCCTGTCGGGCACGTACACGCAGCTTCTGAACTTCGTCATCTTCGCGGCGCTGGTGTTCTATGGGCTGACGGCAGTGGGCTTGTTTGCACTGCGCATCAAGCGCCCTGCGGCAGACCGACCGGTCCGCGCCCCGGGCTATCCATGGCTTCCGGCGCTGTACGTGATCGCGACCGCCGTCATCGCCGTCGACCTCCTGGTGCAGGACGCCACGCGTACCTACAGCTTCCTCGGCCTCGGCCTCGTGCTGATCGGCGTGCCCGTCTACTTCGGATGGCGCGCCATGGTGCGGGGACGTAACGCCACCGTCTAGTCACCGAACGAGCATCCGCACACTTGCCGGTCCTTCGGACCGGTAGCATATTGGCTTCGTACCCGAACAGATACCGAAGCCAATATCGTGTCGACGCCCCACCCTTCAGCCGCGCCCCCGACGTACCAGCCCTTGTCCTGCCCCGACTGCGGCGGCGGGCTGGTCCGCCAATCAGGGTGCCTAGTGTGCGTACAGTGCGGATGGGCGAGGTGCGGGTGAATCGGGCGGGAGGGCGGTCAGGCGGTATGGCCGTAGGCGAAGGGAAGACAGACTCAGCGAAGCGGTCCCAGCAGCTGCAGCTGCTTAGCGCCGTGCCGCCATACCGTCCGACCGCCCTCCCCATTCTCGACGAGCGGCTGCGCGGCACCAAGTTCGTGTCGCTCGAACCCAAGTCCGTTCTCAACTCGCCGCAGCAGACCGGCGTGGATTTCTGGTCGCTCAACCCCTACATCGGCTGCGAATTCGGGTGCGCGTACTGCTACGCGCGCTACGCGCACCGCTACACGGTCGAGCGCGCGCACGACGCGGGGAAGCTCACCGACGAGGCGTTTCTCGAGTTCCGTGGGCCGCACGGGTGGGAAGCATTCGAGCGGCGCGTGTTCGTGAAGGAGACGCTGCTCAGTGTCCTCGAGCACGATCTGCGGCGGTACTTTCGGTCCGCCGGTCCGACGGCCCGTCCGGCCGCGCCGATCGTCATCGGAACGGCCACCGATCCCTACCAGCCGGCGGAGCGGCGCTTCCGGCTGACGCGCGGGATCCTCGAGCGGCTGGCCCGCTGCGAGGGCTTGAACATCGGCATCATCACAAAGAGTCCCCTCATTGCCCGCGACACTGACGTGCTGCGGCGCCTCCGGGACCGAAGCGATCTCGAGGTGCACATCTCCCTCACCACGGTGGACGTGGCTCTGATCCGGCAGGTCGAGGCGCGCTCGCCGATGCCGGCGGTACGGCTCCGGGCGCTGCGGCGACTCGCCGACGCCGGCGTCCGTGTGGGCTTGATCGTCGCGCCGGTCCTTCCGGGACTCACGGACGACGTGCCCCACCTGGAAGCGCTCTTCCAGGCGGCCCGGGAGGCCGGCGCCAGGTTCGTCCACGCCGGTCCGCTGCGCCTGTACCCGGCGGTGCGGGACCGATTCCTCCCGATGCTCGAAGCGCAATTCCCCCACCTCGTCGCGCGCTACCGCCGCGCCTACGAGGGGCGAAGCGGGGTGCCGCGCGACTATGCGCGCGCGCTGTCCGCCCGCATCAAGAAGCTGCAGGCGCGATTCGGGTTCCCGCTAAACGAGGGGATGGTGGATCGCTACGGACAGAGGCTGGCACCGGCGCAGCAAGAACTCGGACTGTGAATCCTCAGGCGACCTCGCTCGCCGCCTTACCGCGGCGCGTCCGATAGTGGCGCAGCAGGTCTCGGACCCAGCCCGGCGGGGAAAGTCGGCGCGCCTCGTATGACTGGACCAGCAGCTCGGCGAGCGCGCGCCCCAGTTCGAGCGCCTGCGCCGGGGAGATATCCACCGACAGCTCGGCCAGCAGGCGGATGAACTGACCCAGGTTGGGGGGTCGCGTGACCTTGCCTTGGGCGGCGAGCCAGCACTCCAGCTTGACGCGCGTGGCGCTGCGAGGAGCCGCTCCCTCCAGAAAGTGACGCAGCCCGTTCGGGCTCATGCCCACCTCGCGCGCGACGCGTCGCAGCGAGAAGCGCGCCGACTCGCGCGCGAGCCCGTCCCGCAGCAGCGGGACTGGCAGCGTCGGGACCATCGAGCCGGAAGTCACGTGACCACCGTGCGCGGCGGGGCGGGGAGGGGCGCCCTAAGGCGCTCGCTTCTCCCGGGCGTAGTACGCAATCAGCTCCCGAACCCAACGCGGGACCGGTCGCTGCCGCTCGCGGTACGCGTCTCGCAACAACTCCGCGATGCCGCCACCCAGCACGACGCCGTCGTGCGAGGCAACCCCGGCGGTCAACGCCTCGACCAGACGCACGATTTCCGAGGCCTTGGGAGACGGGGTCTTGGGATTACTTCGACTCGCCGGCCGGCGCTTGGATCTCAGCCGTCCGCCGGGGCGCATGCCGGTACGCTTCAACCGGCTCCAGCCATGTGGTCGTCACCGCCGCACTGGGGAACTGCACAAACTTCACATCGGAGATGTACTACGGGAACAGCCTGGTCGCAAGCCCGAGCCTTTCAAGCGACTTCGCTGGCCGCTTTGCCCCGGCGCACCCGGTAGTGGCGCAGTAAGTCCTGGACCCAACGGGGTGGGGACAGCCGCTGCGCTTCGTATGCCGTCGCGAGCAGCCCCGCGATATCGCCCGCCAGCGCGGCTGTCTGCTGGGTGGAGAGGTCCCCCGCCAACTCGTTCAGCAGCCGCACCAGCTGACCGACGTTGGGCGGGCGGGTGACACGCTGTCGCCCAGCGAGCCAGCGCTCGAGTTTGGTACGCGTGGCGCTGCGGGGGACTGACCCGTTGAGGAAGTTGCGCAGCCCGTTCGGGCTGACGGAGATTTCGGCCGCCGCTCGTCGCAAGGACAATCGTGCGGTTTCCCGCCCAATCGCGTCACGGAGCAGGGGAACCGGCAGTGTGGGAACGCCCCGGCTGCTAGTGCTCATGAGCGGTGTGCACTTTGTGCGGTACTGAATACGTTACACGTGGGTAGCCTACTCCTAGTGCAAAAAACCCGCAAGCACGTCTCCCATCACCCCTTTTCCATCATCTCCACGAGCGCCCGGATGGTCCCGGGCGCATTGCCCTCCAGCCGGTTGTTCACGAGGATCAGCGCTTCCATCTGGCGCCGGATCACTTCGCCGATGAGGCGCAGGAGATCCAGTCGCACTTCCGGTTGCGGATCGCGGATGCGGTCGTACGGCTCGAACAGCTTCACCGCGTCGGCATAGGCTCGCCCAGCGCGGAGCAGCCCCCGCGCCACGGTGAACCCTGCGGGAAACGTCCAGGGCAGCTCGAGCTGCGCGCCGATCGCCGGCATCTCGTTCCACGAGTTGAACACGTGCGCCACCCCATGGCGCGCTAGTACCGCGCCGTGGGCGTCGGTCAGGAGCTCCGGATTCCGCAGTTCCACCGCGTAGCGAAAGTCACGCGGCAGCTGCTTCAGGAAGCCGTCGAGCTCCTCCGCCCACCGAGCCGGCTCGGGCTGGTCCTCGCCCCGCATCGCCTGGAACTCGAACACGAACGCGCCGGCGTGATCGCGGAACGCCCGCGCATACGGCCCGAGCACCGAATCTTTGAACAGGTCGGCGTTCAGGAAGTCGGGATTTTTCTGCCCGGCGAGGTTGCCCCAGCGCGGATCCTGCGTGAAGCGCCTGGCAGTGATCCGATCCCACACCTTGCTCACGCAGGGAAAGCCGGGGGGCAGCGCCCGCGCGTACTCCGTGAGCACCGCTTCGGACGGCGGCTCGTAAAACGCGCTGTCGATCCCTACCGTGCGGAATAAGGGATAGCGCACGTACTCCTCGAGCCGGCGGGCCGGCTGGGCTGTGCGATAGGACCGATGGTAGACCTCCCCCATCCAGCCGTCGTAGGTCCAGGTGGACGTGCCGAACCTGATATTGGGCGGGACCCGCTCGCCGAGCGCGACCAGCTCGGCCGGAGGGGGCGGCAATGCCCGGACGTCGTCAAACAGACTTTTCTGATGGCGCGAGCTCAAACCTGAGAAACTCCCTGTTAAGTAATGTAGAATCAATAGCTTATATCGAACGAACGCAATCTTGCCATCTGTTCGATCTTCGGGATATATTCGGGTCCCATTGTTGGACTGCAAATGACCCGGACACCCCGTCTTACGAGCGATACCGCTGCCTGCTGCTGGATCCCGCTATTCGCGCTGCGCTCCGAGCTCGCGCGGCGGCCCGAGCTCGCGTCGCTCCCCGTCGCCCTGCTTTCACCCGACGACACCCGCCGGCTCTGGCAGGTCGCGCCGCTCGCCCGGCGCGCGGGCGTGAAGCCGGGCATGACGGTGAGCCAGGCGATCGGCCTCTGTCCCGCGCTGAAGCTGTGCGAGCCCGACCCGGTGCATTACGACGAGCGGTTCTCCCAGCTCGTGGCGGCGCTCGGCACCGTGAGCCCGGTGGTCGAGCCGGTGGAGCTGGGGCGGGCGTTCGTGGGCACCGACGGATTGGAAGGATTGTACGGAGGGCCGGAGGAGATCGTCGAAGCCATACAAATGCGGAGTGCGGAATGCGGAGTATGGAATGCGGAATATCAGGGTAAACGTCGTGAGGCGAATGACCCTTCCGTGAAATTCCGCACTCCGCATTCTGAATTCCGCATTGGGTGGGGTCGAGGAAAGTTTGTTGCCTGGGTGGCAGCCACGCGTGCGAAACCCGGAGAGGTGGTACTCGTGCCCGTGGGAGGGGAGGCGAAGTTCCTCTCGTCCCAGCGGCTCGCCGTGCTCCCGCTCGACCCCGACACGCATCGCCGGCTGCGGCAGCTCGGCATCAAGACGCTGGGCGCGCTCGTCGCGCTGCCGGAAGAAGCCGTCGTGTCGCAGTTCGGCCGCGCCGGCCGGCGGCTGTGGCGGCTCGCGGCGGCACTCGAATCGGAGCCGGTGGTCGGACGGATCGTACCAGAGCCGATCGTGGCCACCCTCTCGTTTTTCACCCCAGTCGGCGAGCGGGACCTGCTCGCCCACGCACTGGACAAGCTCGTCGACCGCGCGATCGCGGATCCGCGCCGTAGCGGCTGGCGCGTGCAGGTAGTGCGACTGCGCGCCGAGCTCGAGCATGGGGCCTCCTGGCTCGTAACCGCGACCCTCAAGGATCCGTCCGCGACGCGGGAGCGCATCGCGGCGCCGCTCAAGACGCAGCTCGAGCGGTCGCCGCCCGCCGGAGCGGTGGAGCGACTCGTCGTCGAGTTCACCGCCTTCGTTCCGGGCACCGCGGAGCTGCAGCTGTTCGCGCGCGATGCGGGCGCCGCGGCGCGCGCCGGGCGGCGGCGCGCGCTCCAGAGCGCCGCCCGGGAGATCGCGCTCCGCATCAGACGGCCCATGTTGTATCACGTCATCGAGGTGCAACCATGGTCCCGCCTCCCCGAGCGGCGCTACGCGTTGATCGACTTTGAACCCTAGTGCGGAGTGCGGAATGCGGAATGGAGCTGACAGACTTCGTGCCCTCAATGCACCCCAACGGGTACAGGTGGAGCTGGACGAGCAACGAAGACCAAGGGTTGTGAAGCGGGAAGCGGGAAACGAGAAGCGTGTCGAGTCTTTCGGCGAGAATTGGCGCATGGACGACGAGTGGTGGCGTCAGCCGATCGTGCGACGCTATGTCGAGGTCGTATTGGAAGGCGGAGGACGTGTGGTGCTGTTCGAGGACCTCATCACCGGAGAGTGGTTTGTGCAGATGCCGACCTAATACGACACGCTGAGTACGGAATCGAAGCACGTCTATCCACTCCGCACTCCACAATTCCGCATTCTATGTATATCGAGCTCCACTGCCACTCCGCCTTCTCGTTTCTCGACGGCGCCTCACTCCCCGAGCAGCTCGCGCTCACCGCGTCGCAGCTCGGTTACCCCGCGCTCGCGCTCACCGACCACAACGGGCTGTATGGCTCGATGGCGTTCGCACAAGAAGCGAAACAGCTCGGTCTCCAAGCGATCACCGGCGCGGAGCTGACGCTACTGGACGGCTCCCACGTGACGCTGCTCGCGGAGACCCCGGAGGGGTACGCGAACCTCTGCCGGTTGATTACGGAGGCTCATCTCGGCCGCGCAGATCGGCGCGACCCGCGGCTCGATTTCGCCTCGCTCGAAGCCCGGCACGCGGGGCTCATCGTGCTGTCGGGGTGCCGCAACGGGCTCTTGCCCGGCGTGCTGCGGCGCGACGGCCCGGCCGCCGCCCGCCGCTTCGCCGAGCGGTGCCGTGCGGTGTTCGGGAAGGAGAACTTCGTCGTCGAGCTGCAACGCAACTACGTACGGGGTGATCTGGCGCTCACCCGTGCGCTGATCGACATCGCCGCTGACGTACGACTTAGCGTCGTAGCGTCTGGCAACGTGCATTACCACAAACGAGAGCGGCACCGGCTGCACGATGTGCTGATAGCGATCCGGCACCGTACCACGCTCGACGGCTCGCATGACGTGCGCCATGCGAACAGCGAGTTCTTCGTGCGTCCGCTGGAAGAGGTCGAGGCGCTGTTTCATGACTGTCCAGATGCTGTCGCTAACAGTCTGGCGCTGGCAGAGCGTTGCCGTGGATTCGATCTCACGCGAGACCTGGGATATCGCTTTCCCGACTTCCACGGCGCCGAGCGCGCGCCCGCCCCACAAGCGCTGGCCGAGCTGTGCCGCGCGCGGCTCGAAGAGCGCTACCCCGCCGGCTCCCAGCACCGCGACGAAGCGGAGCGGCGGCTCACCGAGGAACTGCGACTGGTCGAGCACCACGGGCTCAGCGGGTTCTTTCTCGTCTATCACGATCTATTCGACCTCGCGCGCGAGGTCGCCGCCGATGTGCGGCGCGGCTCGCGCCGGGCGCAGGGCGGCCTGCTGCCGGGTCGCGGCCGCGGCTCGTCCGTCTCCTCCGTCGTGTGCTACCTGCTCGGCCTCTCGCACATCGATCCGATCGCCACCCGGCTCTTCATCGGGCGGTTCCTGAGCGAGACCCTCGCCTCGGTGCCGGACATCGACCTCGATTTTCCGCGCGAGATCCGCGAAGAGTTGATCCGGCGGGTCTACACGCGGTACGGGCACGAGCACGTCGGGCTCGTCTGCTCGTTCCCCACCTACCGGCTGCGCTCGACGGTGCGCGAGATCGGTAAGGCGCTGGATCTGCCGCCGGGCGAAATCGAGCAAGTCGCGAAACTGGCGGACCGGCGATCCGGTGGGCTGGCGGACGAACTGGACCAGCTTCCCGGATTCGCAAGGCGCAAAAGCGCGCCGCTCTGGAAAGAGCTGTGCGAGCTCGCCGAGGAGATCGCGGGTCTGCCGCGGCACATTTCCCAGCACGTGGGTGGGATGGTCATCTCGAGCCGGCCGCTCGTGGAGATCGTGCCGCTCGAGCGGGCCGCCATGGTAGACCGCGTGGTGTGTCAGTGGGACAAGGATTCCTGCGACGACGCGCGCTTCATAAAAATCGACTTCCTGGCGCTCGGCATGCTGTCGCTGGTGGAAGAGTGCGTCGAGCGGATCGCCGTGCGGGAGGGAACGCCACCCGACCTCTCGCGCATCGACTTCGAGGACCCCGCGGTGTACGACCGCATCTGCCGGGGCGACACGGTGGGGTTGTTCCAGATCGAGAGCCGGGCGCAGATCCAGATGATTCGCCGCACCCGTCCCACGAATCTCGAGGACCTGGCGGTCGAGGTCGCAATCGTGCGACCCGGACCGATCGTGGGCGGCGCGGTGAACCCGTACGTGCGACGCCGTGAGGACCAGCGCCGCTCCCGGGCCGCGGGCCGCGCGTACGAGCCGCCGCTCGAGCATCCACTGCTCAAGGACGCGCTCGCGGAGACCCTGGGAGTGATCCTCTATCAGGACCAGGTACTGCAGGTATGCCAGGCGCTCGCCGGATTCACCGCCGGCCAGGCGGAAGCGCTGCGGCGGGCCATGAGCCGGCGGCGCAGTCGCGAGCTGATGGCGGGATTCTGGGAGGAGTTCAAGCACGGCGCCGCGGCGCGCGGGGTCCCCGAAGCAACCGCCCAGCGCGTGTTCACCCAGGTGATCGCGTTCTCCGAGTTCGGCTTTCCAAAGTCGCACGCCGCCGCGTTCGGCTTGCTCGCCTACCAGTCGGCGTGGCTCCGGCATTATCACCCGGCGGAGTATTATTGCGCCCTCTTCAACAACCAGCCGATGGGGTTCTACTCGCTCGACGCGCT
>Ga0137415_10008417_pt1 | contig 10225 bp, 12 predicted proteins | sample CZODoug3_1_1_16f_FD_183082 | JGI IMG/M metagenome (GOLD analysis project Ga0137415, IMG submission 183082) | Vadose zone soil fungal communities from Angelo Coast Range Reserve, California, USA - CZODoug3_1_1_16fungal (Hybrid Assembly) | ecosystem: Environmental > Terrestrial > Soil > Vadose... | reverse complement strand
ATCGCGTCCGGCTGATCCATGTGGAAGAAACTACCGTGTTACGGCCGTGACGCAAGTGCGAGTTGCTCTAATAGTGCTCTGCGGACAGATTGCTGTAGACGAACAAGTCAATGGGCGTGCCGGTTATCCTCGATTGCTGGCATGACAGAGCCCCCGCGCGTCGCGCGGGGTGATCGAACCCACTTGCGCCCCCGTGATTTGTGGTCGATTCGAACCGTTGATCGCACCGGCGAACCGCACCGTTACGGGCTCAGATGGACGGTGACCTCCTGGGCCTTCACCGAGAAGTAAACGCGATCGCCTGGCGCCAGCCGCAACTCGGCCGCGGATTCGGCGGTGATGTCGGCGGCGAGTCCCGGCGCACCGTCGGGCTGCTCGTCGGCGCGTACCCGGATCACCGCTCCGCGGCTGTCGAGCTCGCCGACCGTCACCTCGACGGTGTTGCGGGGGCTGCCGTGCGGCTTGTCGCGGTACACGGCGACCGCCGCCGGGTTGAACAGCGCCACCGCGGTCTCGCCGGGAACCACGTCGGGCCCTTGGCTACCGTGCCAGGTCGTGCCCCACTGCGTCGTCAGCACGCCATCGGCATTCGCCGTGCCGCCGACCAGGTTCACCCCGGCGAACCGCGCGCCGAACCGGCTCCGCGGCGTCGCTAAAATCGTTGCAGCCGAGCCGGATTCGGCGATCCGACCGGCCTCGAGCACCAGCACCCGGTCGGCGAGGGTGAGCACGTCGAGCAGATCGTGGGTGATCAGCACCGCGGATCGGCCGTCACGGGCCAGCACACGGCGCAACACCTTGCGCATCGCGGTGGCAGCGGCGACATCCAGTCCGGCCAGCGGCTCATCGAGCAGCAACACGTCGGGTTCGGCGGCGAGCGCTCGGGCCAATGCCACCCGCTGAGCCTGGCCGCCGGACAACTGCCGCGGCATCCGGTCGGCGAGGCCGGCCGCATCGACCTCGGCGAGCCAATGTGCCGCCGTCGCACGGGAACTGCGCGGGGCGAACGCCACATTGCCGGTGACGCTCAGATGCGGGAACAACAGCGGGTCCTGTAGCAGCAGGCCGACGTGGCGATCGTGGGTGGCCACGTGAACACCCGCCGCGGTGTCGGTCAGCACGCGTTGCCCGACGCGCACGACACCGCGGTCCGGACGCACCAGGCCCGCGATCACGTGCAGCGCCGTCGACTTGCCCGCGCCGTTGGGGCCAAGCAGGGCAAGGACTTCACCGGCCGCGACGTCGAATTCGATGTCGGTGCCGCGACTTTCGACGACGGCGCGCAGCGCAACCCCGCTCATGGCGGGCTACCAGGCATTGGGGCCCCGCAGCCGGCGGCTGCCGAGTCCGACGACGACGACGGCGGCCACCGCGACGAGCAGCAGGGACAGCGCGACCGCCGCGTCGGGATCGCTTTCGCGCTGCAAGTAGATCTCCAACGGCAGCGTTCGGGTGACGCCTTCACGGGAGCCGGCGAAGGTCAGCGTCGCGCCGAACTCACCAAGTGACCGTGCGAACGCCAGCACCGCCCCGGAGATCACGCCAGGCGCCAGCAGCGGCAACGACACCCGCCACCACACCGTCGTCGGCCGGGCTCCGAGCGTGGCGGCCACCACCTCGTAGTCGGCTCCGGCGGTGCGCGCGGCGCCTTCCAGCGCGATGACCAGGAACGGCAGCGAAACGAAGGTCTGCGCCAGCACCACCGCGGTCGTCGTGAACGCGATCTGGATGCCCGCGGCGTTGAGGTATTGCCCGATCAGGCCGAGCCGGCCGAACGCATACAGCAGCGCGATGCCCCCGACCACCGGTGGTAGCACCAGCGGCAACAGGATGAGCGGCCGAACCAATCGCACCAGCCTGGCGTCGCTGCGGGCCAGCACCAGGGCCATCGGCACGCCAAGCAGCAGGCACAGCGCAGTGCTCGCCGCCGCGGTCTTGAGGCTAAGCACGAGCGCCCTCGTCGACGACTCGCTGCTGATCAACGACAAGAAGTGCGGCCAGTCGACCTTGGCGGTCACCGCGATCAGCGGCACCGCGACGAACAGGGCCCCGGCGGCGGCGGGGAGGTAGATCCAGCGGGGCAGCCCGGCCGAGGTGGCTACTCGCTGCACAGATCAAGACCCTATGGCACGTTCACCGAACTGTTGTCGTGTCGCATGCGTGCCGAGTTTCATCCCCTAGCTACTGTCCAGTAACATGACGCTCACTCGCTGGGGTTCAGCGCTGAACTATTGCAGGAGGTCAAGGTGATGGAGGTGCTCGTCACCGGCGGCGATACGGATCTGGGACGCGTCGTTGCGGAAAGCTTCCGCGACGCGGGCCACCGGGTCGTGATCGCCGGCGCCCGCCGCGACGACCTCGAGGTCGCCGCCAAGGAACTAGACGTCGACGCGATCGTGTGCGACAACACCGACCCGGCCAGCCTCGAAGAGGCGCGCGGGCAGTTCCCGCACCACCTTGACACCATCGTCAACGTTCCGGCCCCGCGCTTCGACGCCGGCGACCCGCGCACCTACTCGCTGGCCGACCTCGCCGCGGCATGGCGCAACACCCTTGACGCGACGGCCGTGTCGGCGGTGCTGACCGTGCAGATTCTCGGCGATCATCTGCGCTCCGGCGGTTCGATCGTCAACGTCATCCCCGAGCATCCCCGCGAAGGCAGCGCCGAGGCCGCCGTGAAGGCCGCCATCGCGGACTGGACCGCCGGGCAAGCCACGCACTTCGGCACCCGAGGCATCACCGTCAACGCGGTGGCGTCCGGCCGCAGCGCCGAGCCCGGTTACGACGGCCTTTCCCGCACACCGGCGCCGGTGGCCGCGGAGATCGCCCGGCTGGCGATGTTCCTCACCACGCCTGCCGCGCGGCACATCACCGGGCAGACGCTGCACGTCAGCCACGGGGCACTGGCCAACTTCGGCTGATATTCCTGCGTTCGCCGAAAGCTAAAACGGGGTGACCGCCCCGCTTAGTTGTGGTTACGTGAACACCGTGACCATCAAACTTGGACTCCAGATCCCCAACTTTTCTTACGGGACGGGCGTCGCCGAAATGTTCCCCACCGTCATCGCCCAGGCACAGGAAGCCGAAGCCGCAGGCTTCGACTCCGTCTTCGTGATGGACCACTTCTATCAACTGCCCATGTTGGGCAGCCCGGACCAGCCGATGCTTGAGGCCTATACGGCGCTCGGCGGGTTGGCGACCGCGACCGAGCGCGTACAGCTGGGCACCATGGTCACCGGCAATACGTACCGAAACCCGACGCTGCTGGCCAAGGCCATCACCACGCTGGACGTGGTGAGCCGGGGCCGCGCCATCCTCGGCATCGGCACCGGCTGGTTCGAGCTCGAACACGACCAGCTCGGCTTCGAGTTCGGCACCTTCACCGACCGCTTCAACAAGCTCGACGAGGCGCTGCAGATCATCCTCCCGATGATCAAGGGTGAGCGGCCGACGTTCTCGGGCAAGTACTACCGCACGCAAGAAGCGATGGCCAATCCACGTTTCCGCGACCACATTCCGCTGCTGATCGGCGGCAGCGGAGAGAAGAAGACGATCCCGCTCGCCGCGCGGCACTTCGACCACCTCAACGTCATCGCCGGATTCGACGAGCTGTCCGCCAAAGTGAAGGTGGTCAGGGAGCGCTGCGAGGAGATCGGCCGGGATCCCGCGACACTGGAGACCAGCACGCTCGTCACCGCGATGGTCGACGAGAACGTCACCGAGGACTTCATCCCCGAGGAGTTGAAGCAGCGCATGGTGTTCGGCGGCGCCGATCGGATCGCCGAGCAGATCAAGACCAAGGTCTTCGACGCCGGTATCGACGGCGTCATCATGAACCTGCCGACCAGCATCCAGGGCTACCAACCGGGCCACATCACCGCACTCGGCGAGGCGCTTAAGCCACTCGTCGCTGTCTAAACGCACGGCGACGTGGCAAATCTCACCACGCTGGGGGGAAACATGGCGACTAGGCTGGTGTCTGCATAAGTGCACGTGTAGTCCGTCGAGGAGCCCAAAATGAGCCATCCCGGAGCCACTGCCACTGATCGGCACAAGGTCGTCATCATCGGTTCGGGATTCGGTGGCCTGAACGCCGCCCAAGCCCTCAAGCGCGCCGACGTCGACATCAAGATGATCGCCAAGACGACCCACCACCTGTTCCAGCCCCTGCTGTACCAGGTGGCCACGGGCATCATCTCCTCTGGCGAGATCGCCCCGCCCACCCGGATAATCCTGCGCAACCAGAAGAACGCACAGGTGCTCCTTGGCGACGTGACGCATGTCGACCTGGCCAACAAGACGGTCAAGTCCGAGCTGCTCGGCCACAGCTACGTCACCCCGTACGACAGCCTGATCATCGCGGCCGGGGCCGGCCAGTCCTACTTCGGCAACGATCACTTCGCCGAGTGGGCGCCCGGCATGAAGTCGATCGACGACGCACTCGAGCTGCGCGGCCGCATCCTTGGCGCGTTCGAACAGGCCGAGCGGTCAAGTGATCCCGCGCGCCGCGAGAAGCTGCTGACGTTCACCGTCGTCGGGGCCGGACCCACCGGTGTCGAGATGGCGGGGCAGATAGCCGAACTCGCCGACCACACGCTCAAAGGGGCCTTCCGCCATATCGATTCGACCCAGGCGCGGGTGATCCTGCTCGATGCGGCACCCGCGGTGCTGCCGCCGATGGGCGAGAAGCTGGGCAAGAAGGCCCAGGCCCGGCTGGAGAAGATGGGCGTCGAGATCCAGCTGGACGCGATGGTCACCGATGTCGATCGCAACGGCATCACGGTCAAGGATTCCGACGGCACCATCCGGCGCATCGAGTCCTCTACCAAGGTGTGGTCGGCCGGTGTGTCGGCCAGCCGGTTGGGCCGCGACCTCGCTGACCAGTCCGACGTGCAGCTCGACCGCGCGGGACGGGTCAAGGTGCTGCCCGACTTGTCGGTACCCGGCCACCCGAACGTGTTCGTCGTCGGGGACATGGCGGCCGTCGAAGGGGTGCCGGGCATGGCGCAGGGCGCGATCCAGGGCGCCAAGTACGCGGCGAAGGCGATCAAGGCGGAGCTGAAGGGCGCCGACCCCGCCGAGCGCGAACCGTTCAAATACTTCGACAAGGGCTCGATGGCGACGGTTTCGCGGTTCTCCGCGGTCGCCAAGGTCGGCCCGCTGGAATTCGGCGGCTTCATCGCCTGGCTCGCCTGGCTGGTGCTGCACCTGGTGTACCTCGTCGGCTTCAAGACGAAGATCACCACGCTGTTGTCCTGGACGGTGACCTTCCTGTCCACCGCGCGCGGGAATCTCACCATCACCGAGCAGCAGGCGTACGCGCGCACCAGGATCGAAGAGCTGGAGGAGATCGCGGCGACCGTTGCGGACACCGAGAAGGCGGCCAGCTAGAGCCGCTGCCCCTGCCACGTCGACAGGCAGCCGCCGCCGGCCAGCGCCAGTGTTATACCGGCCGTCTCGACATCGCTGTCGGGATAGTGCAATTCGCTGATGCACGCCAGCGGTGCGCCCAATTCGTCGTCGGACACCGATCCGTTGCCGAGCTCGATGCGGTGGCGCAGCAGTGGTGAGGTGTCCACGTCGGCGTTCAGCGAACCCGACCAAAACCCTTGCTGCTCATCGGATCTGCCGATCTGGATGCGCTCGCGCAGCCGGACGCGGCCAGATCCGGTCAGCTCAAGTCGGGTCGACGTGAAATGCCGCGACGTGGCGGCGACGACGGTCGGCTGCGGGTCGACGTCGAGATCGCCGGCCACCTCGAGCGTCCAGAACGCGTGCGACTCAGGCGTTGACGATCCCGGCAGGGTCACGGTCGCCGCCGCGGTGCGCACCCGCAACCGCGCGCCCGCTTCGACCACCACACGGATGTTGATCGCATCGCCGCCGAGCGGGGTGGCCGCCGCCGAGACCAGGTGCACGGTGTCTTCTTCGGTGCGCCGCGCCGCGACGCCTCCCCCGCACTCGATGCGTGGCCGGCGGTCGCGGCAGGCGACGATGAGGACGTCGGACCTCATCGCACCGGCACACGCAGTTGTTCGCGCACCCAGGCCAGCACCGCCGTCGCCGTGGGGTCCTTGGTCAACGAGATCAGCACCGTCGGCCTGTCCGTGCGGACCTTGGCCGCGTCGCGGCGCATCACATCGAGATCGGCGCCAACCAGCGGTGCGAGGTCGGTCTTGTTGACGACCAACAGATCCGAGTAGGTGACGCCGGGCCCGCCCTTGCGTGGCACCTTGTCGCCGCCGGCGACGTCGACGACGAAGATCTGCACATCGACCAGTCCCGAGGAGAAGGTCGCCGTCAGGTTGTCACCGCCGGATTCGACCAGGATCAGGTCCAGACGGTCATTGCGCGCGATCAGATCCTCGATGGCGTCAAGGTTGGCGGTGATGTCGTCGCGGATCGCGGTGTGCGGGCAGCCGCCCGTCTGCACCGCCGCGATCCGCTCGTCTGGCAGCACGGCGTTGCGGCGAAGGAAGTCGGCGTCCTCGGTGGTGTAGATGTCGTTGGTCAGCACCGCAAGCGACAGTTCGTCACGCAGTTGCCTGCACAGCGCCGCAACGAGTGCGGTCTTGCCGGAGCCGACGGGACCGCCGACGCCGATGCGCAGCGGCTCCCCCGGTTCCCGATGGCGCTTGGGCCGATCGGTGTGCGTGTGCGGTTCGCCGTCGAGGAAATGTGGTGGCTGCGGTGACATTGAAGTATTCCCGGCCTTTCAGGAGGCGAACAACGGTCGCTCGCGCTGGCTGTGCCGCTGGGCCAGCACGTCGAGCAGTGGATCGGACAGGTCGGCCAGCTCCTTGCCGGCCTCGGCGGCGGTCTTGTCGCACAGCGCTGCCAGCTCGAAGGTCAACGCCGCGACGTCACCGGGATCGAGCGCCAGCAGTCGCTGCGCGGCCGTCGCCGAACCGGTCATCGTCGTGTAAACGACCGACAGTGCCGTGTGGTCGGGGCTCAGCCCGCTGGCCGCACCGACTGCGCCGGCCGCGACCGCCAGATGCGGCGTGGTTCCTAGCGCCTCCCAGTCGCCGCCGGGCCAAACGCGGCGCGCGAGCCGCGCGAGGCCTCGGCCCTGGGCCCGCGATGCCTGGCGCGCGGCGGGAGCCGGCGTGCGGGCATCGGTTTCGCGGTCGGCATCGGGGATGGACAGCACGCCCGCGTGCACGGCCGCGGCCACCGACGCCGTCACAAGGCCGTGCGTGCGGATCCGGCGTCGCAGGTAGGCCCGCAGCGTTGCGAGGTCGACGACCAGACCGCTGGTGACGGCCTCCTCGACGCCACCCGAGTGCACATGCCCCCCGGTCGGCAATCGTGAGTCCGCCAGTGTCAGCAGGGTCGCCAGCGTAGTCATCAGAACAAGAAACCTCCTAAAAGAGGAAATAACGCTGCGCCATGGGCAATTCGGTGGCGGGCTGCTCCTGCCACACGTCGCCGTCGATGCGCACCGTGAACGTGTCGGGATCGACCTCGATGCGCGGCAACGCGTCGTTGAGCGGCATGTCGGCCTTGCCCACCTTGCGGACATCCTTGACCGCGACCAGCCGGCGGTTGACGGCCAACCGGTTCGCAAGCCCGTCCTCGATCGCCTGCGGGGACACAAAATGCACCGACGTGGCCGCTGCCGCTGCGGGCGCGGCGCCAAACATCGGCCGCGGCAGCACCGGTTGCGGCGTGGGGATCGACGCGTTGGCGTCACCCATTGCGGCCAAGGCGATCATGCCGCCCTTGAGGACCGCGTGGGGGCGCACCCCGAAGAACGCAGGCTCCCACAGCACAAGGTCGGCGAGCTTGCCGACCTCGACCGAGCCGATTTCGTGGTCAAGGCCGTGCGCGATGGCCGGGCAGATCGTGTACTTCGCGACGTAGCGGCGGGCGCGGTTGTTGTCGGCTCCATTCCTTCCAGGCACATCGCCCTGCAGCGCGCCGCGGCGGCGTTTCATGACGTGCGCGGTCTGCCAGGTCCGGATGACGACTTCGCCGATGCGGCCCATCGCCTGCGCGTCGCTACCGATCATCGAGATCGCGCCGATGTCGTGCAGCAGGTCTTCGGCGGCGATGGTCGACGGCCGGATGCGGCTCTCGGCGAACGCCAGATCCTCTGGGACGCTTGGGTTCAGGTGGTGACACACCATCAGCATGTCGAGATGCTCGTCCAGGGTGTTGACGGTGTGCGGACGGGTCGGGTTCGTCGAGCTGGGCAGCACGTTGGCGTGGCTGACCACGGTGATGATGTCGGGTGCGTGCCCACCGCCCGCGCCCTCGGTGTGGTAGGCGTGGATCGCACGGCCATTGATCGCCGCGAGGGTGTCCTCGACGAAGCCCGCCTCGTTGAGGGTGTCGGAGTGCAGATTGACCTGAACACCCGCCTCGTCGGCGACCGTCAGACACGCGTCGATCGCGGCAGGCGTTGTCCCCCAGTCCTCGTGGAGCTTGAATCCCGCAGCGCCGGCACGCAATTGCTCGCGCATCGCCTCGGCGCGCACGGTGTTGCCCTTGCCAAGCAGGGCCACGTTGAGCGGCCAGCTGTCAAGCGACTCCAGCATCCGGGCCAGATGCCAGGAACCGGGCGTCACGGTGGTCGCCTTGCTTCCCTCGGCCGGGCCGGTGCCGCCGGCGACGATCGTGGTGATGCCGCCGCCGAGGGCTTCCTCCATGATCTGCGGACAGATCAGGTGGACGTGGCAGTCGATGGCGCCCGCGGTGATGATGCGGCCGTTGCCCGCGATCACCTCCGTCGACGGACCAACCACCAGGCCAGGGTGTACGCCGTCCATGATGTCGGGGTTGCCGGCCTTGCCGATGGCCGCGATACGCCCGTCGCGAATACCGATGTCGGCCTTGATGATCCCCCAGTGGTCGATGATCACCGCGCCGGTGATGACCGTGTCGGGAGCACCTTCGGCGCGGGTTGCGCGCGACTGGCCCATCGATTCGCGCAGCACCTTCCCTCCGCCGAACACCGCTTCGTCCCCGGCCAGCCCGGGACCGCCACTGCGGTCCTCGGTGATCTCCACGAACAGATCGGTGTCGGCCAGGCGTATCCGGTCGCCCGTCGTCGGGCCGAACAGCGCGGCGTACCTGGCCCGTGACAGCTCGGTCATGAGGCGTCCAATCGCCCAGGCGGATTCAGACTCAGACCGTGTACCTCGCGTGACCCGCCCAGCGGGACCAGGGAAACCTGCTGAGCGACACCGGGTTCGAAACGCACCGCGGTGCCAGCCGGGATGTCCAGCCGGTGCCCGTGGGCGGCGGCCCGGTCGAAGTCCAGCGCCGCATTGGCCTGCGGGAGGTGCACATGGCTGCCGACCTGGACCGGCCGGTCGCCGTTGTTGACGACGCTCAGCTCGAGCCGTTGGGCCCCCTCGTTGATGACGACATCGCCGTCGCCGTAGGCGATCTCGCCGGGAATCATCGGCCGCGCCTCATGGGATCGGATGGTGGACGGTGACGAGCTTGGTGCCATCGGGGAACGTGCCCTCGACCTGGACCTCCGTGACCAGCTCGGCGACGCCGTCGAGGACCTGGTGGCGGCCGAGCAGGGTGCGGCCGAGATCCATCAGCTCGGCGACGCTGCGGCCGTCGCGGATCAGCTCGAGCAGCTGGGTCGCGATCAGCGCGATCGCCTCGGGGTAGTTGAGCCGCAGGCCTCGCGCCAGCCGCTTCTGCGCCAGCGCGCCGGCCTGGTGAAGCAGCAGCTTGTCGATATCGCGTGGAACCAGCCGCATGGGCCAGGAGGCTATCACCGCCGCGCCGAGCCGCGCGTTTCGAGCAGGTTTCCAGACGCCGGGCCCCGAGGATCACCATCGACGCTGCCAGGGCAGCGCGCCAAGCCGCAGGCACGCCCATACCTCCGCGTCCGTTGCCACTCCCGAGATCCCGATGACTGGAGCGGTCGTCTCCTGCGGCCCTCGGCGCCGCAGGAACTCCAGGCCGTCCATACCCGGCAGGCGGATGTCGAGCAGGATGGCGTCGGGCGCTTCGCGCTCGAGCGCGGTCAGCGCGGCTTCGGCAGTGTGAGCGAGAGACGCGTGATGGCCGAGGTCAGTGACGACCTCCCCGAGCGTCTCGGCGACGTCCACCTCGTCGTCAATCACGAAAATTCGCATCTCGGCACCTCGGCGTCGCCTTCCCGGAGCACCGCGGCGGCGGCGACCTCCACAATCACGCTTCCAGTGTCTCGTCGAGCACTTCGCGGACCTTGTCCGCCAACCTCCCCGAGGAGAAC
>Ga0137415_10008415_pt1 | contig 10225 bp, 8 predicted proteins | sample CZODoug3_1_1_16f_FD_183082 | JGI IMG/M metagenome (GOLD analysis project Ga0137415, IMG submission 183082) | Vadose zone soil fungal communities from Angelo Coast Range Reserve, California, USA - CZODoug3_1_1_16fungal (Hybrid Assembly) | ecosystem: Environmental > Terrestrial > Soil > Vadose... | reverse complement strand
GGCGGCGGGGCGGGTGCCGGCGCTCGCGGTGCGTGGGCTCGCCGCCGGCTCGGCCATCGACGTGTCGTTCGAGGTCGCGGCCGGCGAGGTCGTCGGGCTGTACGGGCTGGTCGGCAGTGGGCGCTCCTCGGTGGCGCGCGCGGTGTCCGGCCAGGCGCAGCCGCGCGCCGGTGTGGTGGAGGTCAACGGAGAGGCCGTCCGGATGCCGTCGCCCCGGGCCGCGCTGCGCCGGGGCGTCGCGTACCTGACCGAGGACCGCCGCCGGGAGGGCTTCGTGGCGGACTTCAGCAACGCGGAGAACCTGAGCCTGGTCACCCTGCCCCGGCTGGCCAGGGCGGGCGTGCTGCGCCGGGCGGCGGAGCGGGCCCAGGCGGTAGAGCTGATCGGCCGGTTCCAGATCAAGGGCGGCCCGAGCACCCTGACCAGCACCCTGTCCGGCGGCAACCAGCAGAAGGTCTGCCTGGCCAAGTGGCTGGCCGCCGAGCCGGACGTGCTCGTGCTGGACGAGCCGACCAAGGGCGTCGACGTCGGCGCCCGGCTGAACATCTACGAGATCGTGCACGGCCTGTCCCAACGCGGCAAAGCCGTCCTCGTGGTGACCAGCGAAGCAGAGGAGGCGCTGTTGCTCTGCCACCGGGTGCTGGTGCTGCGCGACGGCCACCTGGTCGCCGAGCTCGACCCGGCGCAGGCCAGCACCGAGGACCTGATCCGCGCCGCCCTCGGGGAGGAAGCCGCATGAGAAACCGCAGGTCAGCACCCGTGAGTGGTATTGGTCGCTATAGCGACCAATACCACTCACAGGGTCTGAGCAGGGGGAATGGGGCGGGATGAGCGAGCGGACGGTGGGGGTGGCCGAGGTCGAGCGCGAGGGGGCGGACGGCGGCGAGCCGGTCGGCGGGCAGGCCGGGGTGTTGGCGGGGCGGGGCCTGGGGTGGCTGCGGCACCAGTACCCGCTGCTGATCCTGCTGGCGCTGCTGGTGTTCGCCAGCCTGACCAGCGACGCGTTCCTGACCGGGCGCAACCTGGAGAACCTGGTCCTGCAGACGTCGGTGGCCGGGATCGTCGCGCTGGCCCAGTTCATCGTCGTGGTCACCGGCGGCATCGACATCAGCGTCGGCTCCGTGCTCGGGCTGTCCTGCGTGCTCTGTGCCGGCGTGTTCAGCGGGTCGTCGGTGCTGGTCGCGGTGCTCGTCGCGCTGGTGGTCGGGGCGCTGCTCGGGGCGGTGAACGGCACGCTGATCGCGTTCCGCGGGCTGGAGCCGTTCATCGTGACGCTGGGCATGCTGGCGCTCGGGCGGGGCCTGGTCTACGCATACACGGAGGGCGTCCCGGTGCGGCCCGCCGCGCCGGCGTTCACCGCCGTCGGTGCCGCGACGTTCGCCGGCGTGCCGGTGCTCGGCTGGATCTGGGTGCTGCTGGCCGTCGGCATGGCGTTCCTGCTGCGGCGCACCGTGTTCGGCCGCCGGGTGTTCGCCATCGGCAGCCGCCGCGAGGCCGCGCAGGCCGCCGGCATCCCGGTCCGGGGCACCCTGGTCACGGTGTACTGCCTGGCCGGGCTGCTGGCCGGGTTGGGCGGGTTCCTGCTGGCCTCCCGGGTGGGCGCGGCCACCCCGACCGCCGGGATGAACTTCGAGCTGGACGCCATCGCCGCTGTGGTGATCGGCGGCACCCGGCTGCGCGGTGGCCAGGGCCGGGTCTTCGGCGCCGTGGTCGGCACGGTGATCTTCGGGGTGATCACCAACCTGCTCGTCCTGCTCAACGTCTCCACGTTCTTGCAGGACGCCTTCCGCGGCGCCCTGATCCTGATCGCGGTTGCGCTCGCGACGCTCGGTCGCAAGCAGCCGAGAGACGCCCACTGACCAGCCGCTTGTTCCCCAACGACGAGGAGCTACCGATGCGAAGACTTCGCCTGGCGGCCGGCGCGGCCGCCGTGTCGCTGCTGGCGCTCGCCGCCTGCGGCACGACCGGGGGCGGCGCCGGGTCGACCCAGCAGCCGAACCAACAGGGGCAGCCCAAGGAGGTCTCCCAGGTCACCATCGGCTTCGCCCAGCGCCAGCTGGACGCCCCGTACTTCGCGGCGATGCAGGCGGTGGCCGAGGACATGGCCAAGCAGCAGGGTTTCAAGCTGCTGTTCCAGAACGCCAACGGTGACCCGGTCACTCAGCTCAACCAGGTGCAGACGATGCTCTCCCAGGGCGTGAGCGCGGTGGTGGTGGACGCGATCAGCCCGGAGACCCAGCGTCACCAGCTCGAGCAGGTGGCCAACCAGGTGCCGCTGATCTTCATGGACACGATCATCCCCGGCGTCGGGCTGACCGGGGTGCAGTCGGACAACAAGCAGATCGGCACCCTGTCCGGGGAGCTGACCGCGAAGCGGTTCGACCCCCAGAAGCCGATCAAGGTGGCCATCCTGAACGGCGGCCCGAACGACGAGCTGGTCGGGCCGGCCCGGCAGGAGGGCTTCCTGGCCGGGCTCAAGAACGGTGGGGTCAACTACGCGGTGGTGGCCTCGGCGACCGCCACCTACACCCAGGAGCAGGCGGTGCCGGCCACCGAGTCGATGCTGGCCGCGCACCCGGACCTCGACCTGATCGTGGGGTTGAACGACTCCATGACGCTGGGCGCGCTGAAGGTGCTGCGCGACCAGGGCAACACGAAGACCCTGGTGGCTGCCGCCGCTGACGGCCAGAAGGAGGCCCTCGCGGAGATCGCCAAGGGCGGCTGCACCGGCCAGTACGTCTCCACCGGCCTGAACTCGCCGAGGCTGGCCACCGAGCAGGCCTTCGACATCGCGATCAAGGTGGCCACCGGCGCCGCGGACCCGAAGACCGTCCAGCCGCACTCGTTCACCAAGGCGGCCGGCATCGGCTGCGACAACGTAGCCGAGTACTACGACCCGGGGAGCATCTTCTGATGGCCGGCGTACTGGACACCTTCCGGCTGGACGGCCGGTCCGCACTGGTCACCGGCGGCAACCGGGGGCTCGGCAAAGCGTTCGTGCTGGCGCTGGCGCAGGCCGGCGCGAACGTGGCGCTGGTCGCCCGCGACGCCGAGCGCAACAAGGCCGTGGTCGCCGAGGCGGCCGAGGCTGGCTTCGAGGTGCTGGCCATCGACGGCGACATCGGCACTGACGCCGACATCCGGCGCGCGGTGGACGAGTCGGTGGCCGGGCTCGGCGGGCTGGACATCCTGGTGAACAACGCCGGCACCTGCATCCACAACCCGTCCTGGGACGTCACCGACGACGAGTGGGACTCGGTGTTCGACCTGAACGTGCGTGCGCTGTGGAAGTGCAGCCGGGTGGCCGGGGAGTACATGCGGTCCCACGGCGGTGGCTCCATCGTGAACGTCGGCTCGATCTCGGCGATGATCGTCAACCGGCCGCAGTGGCAGCCCGCCTACAACGCCTCGAAGGCGGCCGTGCACCAGCTGACCAAGTCGCTGGCCGCCGAGTGGGCCGAGGTCGGGATCCGGGTCAACGCGGTCGCGCCGGGTTACGTGAAGACCGAGATGGCCCCGGTGCACCGGCCGGAGTTCCAGCGGCACTGGATCGAGGACGTGCCGCAGAAACGGGCCGCCGAGCCCGCCGAGATCGCCCCCACCGTGGTCTTCCTGGCCAGCGACGCGTCGTCGTTCATGACCGGCTCCGTGCTGGTCATCGACGGCGGCTACACGGTCTATTGAGCACCGGTCTATTGAGCGCAGGGAGGCAGCGATGAGCACCGATCGTCCGGCCGCGATGCGCCAGGTGGTGGTGAACTCGGCCGAGGACATCCGGGTGGAGCGGGTGCCGTGGCCGGCGGCGCCGGCCGAGGGGGATGTGCTGGTGCGCAGCCGGCTGGTCGGCATCTGCGGCTCGGACACGCACGCCTGCGCCGGCGAGCACCCCTTCATGCCGCTGCCGTACCGGCCGGGGCACGAGGTGGTCGGGGTGGTCGCGGCGGTCGGGCCCGGGGTGGACGGCCTCGCCGAGGGTGACCGGGTGGTGCTGGAGCCGAACCTGGTCTGCGGCAAGTGCCGGCAGTGCCTGGACGGGCGGTACAACATCTGCCGCAACCTGGCCGTGTTCGGCTGCCAGACCGTCGGCGCGATGGCCGACGAGTTCGTGGTCGCCGCCGACCGGCTGCACCGGCTGCCGGATGGGCTGTCCTTCGAGCTCGCCGCGCTGATCGAGCCGCTGGCGACCCCGGTGCACGCGGTGCGCCGCGCCGGCATTGGACCGGGCAGCAGGGTCGCGGTGCTGGGCGCCGGGCCGATCGGGCTGCTCTGCCTGGTGGCGGCCCGCGCGGCCGGCGCCGAGGTCGTGGCGGTGACCGACGTACTGCCGGCCAAGCTGGACCGGGCGCGCCGGCTCGGCGCCGCTGCCGCGCTCGACGCAGGAGCCCCGGACCTGGTCGAACAGGCCCGCCGGGCGCTCGGCGACGGTGATGACGGCGGAGCCGACGTCGTGCTCGACTGCGTGGCCGTGCAGAGCTCGATGACCCAGGCGATCGAACTGGTGGACAAGGGCGGCACGGTGCTGGTGGTCGGCATCGCGGCCGGCCCGACCACCATCCCGCTGCACCTGGTGCAGGACCGGGAGATCTCGGTGGTCGGCAGCCTGATGTACGTGCAGCGCGATGTACAGCGGGCGATCGAGCTGCTGGCCGGCGGCGCGGTCGAAGCCGCCGACCTAGTCACCGCGACGTTCCCGCTGGATCGGGCGGCCGAGGCGTTCGCAGCCGCGGTCGACCCGGAGCAGGTGAAGGTGCTCGTCTCCGTCCGCTGACTCCGATCCGACCGACTGCACGTCCCGTCCGACCGCAAGTCCCGTCCGATCTGTGCTGATCCGTGCCGGTCGCTGCCGGCCAACCCGTGAGGGGCTCGATGATGAGTACTCCGACCCGCCGATCCCGGCTCCGGCACAGGTGGGCCAGGCGGTCCCGTGTCGGCCTTGCCTGCGTGGGCCTGCTCGGCCTGCTGGCCGCCGGCTGCTCGTCGGCCAGCCAGGACTCGGCCAGCCAGAAGGGGCCGGCCAACCCGAAGGACTTGGTGCTGGTGCAGGCGATCCGCAGCCTGTCCAACCCGTACCACGCGGAGTGGGCCAAGGGCGGCGAGATGTTCGCGGCCTCGGTCGGTATGCCGGTGCAGACACTGACCGACGAGGGTGACTCGCAGCGGCAGCTCACCCAGATCAAGCAGGTGCTGGCCAGCGGCAAGACCGTCGTGCTCAACGCGGACCCGAACACCACCTCGGACACCCAGGCGATCGTGCGCGCGGTGCAGGACGCCGGCGGCTTCGTGGTCTCCCAGTGGAACAAGCCGAACGGGCTGACCCCGGAGCAGGTGGGCAACTCCTGGGTCGCGCACATCGGGTTCGACGGCAACACCGGCGGCTACCAGACCGCGAAGGCGCTGTTCGCCGCGATGAACAACACCGGCGGCATCATCGCGCTGCAGGGCATCCTCGACGACGTCCCGGCCAAGGAGCGCTTCGCCGGGCTGCAGAAGGCGATCGCCGAGACCCCGGGCGTGCAACTGCTCGACCAGCAGACCGCGCACTGGACCCGCAACGAGGCCTTCCAGGTCACCCAGACCCTGCTGGCCAAGCACGCCGGCCAGGTCAAGGGCGTCTGGGCGGCCAACGACGACATGGCGCTTGGCGCGATCCAGGCGCTGCGCGCGGTCGGGCTGGCCGGCAAGGTGCCGATCGTGGGCGCCAGCGACGCCGTGCCGGAGGCGCTGCAGGACATCCAGGCCGGCGACACCGGCTACGTGGCCACCGTGTCCACCGACGCCTACTGGCAGGGCGGCGCCGGGCTGGCCTTGGCCTACCAGGCGGCCACCGGCAAGTTCGACGTCGCCACCGCGTCGCCGGCGAGCCGCTCCTTCTACGGCAAGGAGTTCCTGGTGACCAAGGCCAACGTCGCCGACTTCCTCAAGACCCCGACGCCGACCGATCTGGCCCCTGACTTCGCCAACCCGCAGGCCAGGAACGTGGGACCGCTGCAGTGAACACCGCGGTGACGACGCGGGCGACGACCGGGTCGCCGACCGCCGTGCCGCTGGGGCGCCGGGTACTCGACGCCGGGCCGGTGCTCGCGCTGGTTCTGCTGGTGGTGGTGTTCTCGCTGGCCACCAGCCGGTTCTTCACCTTGCCCAACGCCGCCAGCATCGCCAACCAGGCGGCGATCCTGCTGGTGCTGGCCACCGGTGCCACCTTCGTGATCCTGCTCGGCGGCGTGGACCTGTCCATCGAGGGCGTGATGGCGACCAGCTCGCTGGTCACCGTGCTGCTCGCCGCGAACGACCGCAACGGCAACCACCTCGGCTATGTCGCGGTGCTCGTCGGCACGGCGGTCGGGGCGCTGTTCGGGCTGGTGAACGGGCTGTTGCACACCCGGCTGAAGATCCCGTCGTTCATGGTCACGCTGGGCACCGGCGCGATCGGCATCGGCATCGCCACGGTGCTGTTCGGCGGTCAGCCGCCCCAGTTGCTGGACGACGGGCTGCGCGCCTGGGGCACCGAGCGGATCGCCGGGATGCCCCGACTGGTGATCATCGCGGTCGCGGTGCTGGCGCTCGGGTACCTGATCCAGAAGTTCACCAGGATCGGCCGCTACATCCTGGTGATCGGAGGGGACGAGCAGATCGCCCGCCTCGCCGGGGTGTCGGTGGCGCGCTACAAGCTCTACGCGTTCGTGCTGGCCGGCACCGCCTCCGGGCTGGCCGGCGCGATGGCGTCCACCCAGCTCGGGGTCGGCGATGTGCAGGTCGGCTCCGGCCAGCTGTTCGCCACGATCACCGCGGTGGTGGTCGGCGGCACCGCACTCACCGGCGGTCGGGGCGGCGTGCCGCAGACCCTGGTCGGCGTGCTGCTGATCAGCGTGCTGGCCAACGGGTTGATCCTGGTCGGCATCGACCCGTCCATCCAGCGCTCCGTGCAGGGCGTGGTCATCGTGGCGGCCATCGCGGCCACCGCGTGGACCCAGCGACACAGGTTGCGGGTGATCAAATGACCGGGCCGCTCGAGACAGGCGCGCCGGTGCTCGAGCTGCGCGGGGTGACGAAGCGCTTCCCCGGTGTGGTGGCCCTGGACGACGTGAGCATCGAGGTGCGCCCGCACGAGGTGGTCGGTCTGATCGGCGAGAACGGGGCCGGCAAGTCCACCCTGCTGAAGATCCTCTCCGGGGTCTACCAGCAGGACGAGGGCGAGCTGCTGGTGCGCGGTGCGCCGGCCCGGTTCCGGGGCCCCCGGGACGCGGCGCGCGCCGGCATCGGCACCGTGCACCAGGAGCAGTCCCTGGTCGGTTCGGTGTCGGTGGCCGAGAACCTGCTGCTCGGTGCGGAGGGCCGGTCGGTGCGCGGCGGGTTCTACCGTTGGTCCGACCTGAACGCGCGGGCCCGCGCGCAGCTGGCCAAGATCGGCTCGGCGATCTCGCCGACGGCTCGGGTGAACACCCTGACCTTCGCCCAGCGGCAGATGATCGAGGTGGTCAAGGCCATCTCGGTGGAGGATCTGCCGGACCGCACGGTGGACGCCGAGCCGGTGGTGGTGTTCGACGAGCCGACCTCGGTGCTGGCCGGCGAGGACCTGGAGACGCTGTTCGCCCAGATCGAGCGGCTGCGCACCCGGGCCTCGATCATCTTCGTCTCGCACCGGCTGGACGAGGTGCTGCGCATCTCCGACCGGGTCTACGTGCTCAAGGACGGCCGCTGCGTGGCCGAGCGCGAGCCCGGCGCGGTGGATACCCAGGAGCTGTACCGGCTGATGGTCGGCCGCGCCAGCACCGGCCAGTACTACCGCGAGGACGAGCAGGGCACCTTTGACAGCACCACCGCCGACGCCGACGAGGTACTCGGAGCGGACGGCCTCAGCCTGCGCGGCCGGTTCGCCGACGTGTCGTTCTCGGTGCGCCGGGGCGAGGTGCTCGGCATCGCCGGCGTGCTCGGCTCCGGCCGGGAGGACCTGTGCCGGGCGATCTTCGGGGCGGAGCCGCTGGACGGCGGCGAGCTGCGGGTCGGCGGTAAGCGGGTGCGGTTCCGCACGCCGGCCGACGCGGTGCGGGCCGGCGTCGGCTACGTCCCCGCCGAGCGCCGCTTCGAGGGCGTGGCGATGGGCATGTCGGTGGCGGAGAACATCCTGCTGGCGGACAGCTCGGCGGTGTCGGCGGGCCCGTTCGCGGTGCCGTCGAAGCGGGCCGCGCTGGTCAAGCAGTGGATCGAACGGCTGCGCGTGCGCACCCCGGACCCGGGCACCGACGTGGCCACCCTGTCCGGCGGCAACCAGCAGAAGGTCGTGCTGGCCAAGTGGCTCAGCTCGCCGAGGCTGCGGGTCCTGGTGCTGGACCACCCCACCCGGGGCCTCGACGTCGGCGCCAAGGAGGACGTCTACCGGTTCGTCCGGGAGATGTGCGGACAGGGCCTGGCGATCGTGCTGCTCTCCGACACGCTGGAGGAGACGATCGCGCTGAGCCACCGGGTGCTCGTGATGCGGGACGGCCGAGTCGCCGCCCACTTCGACGCCGCGCCCGGCGCCAAACCCACCCAGGTCGATCTCGTCGAACAGATGGTGTAGCCGATGTCCACTGTCCCGGTATCGTCCTCAGCCACCGCCACCCCGGTGTCCCCAGCACCTGCCCGGAGCCCGCGGCGGCTGATCGCCGCGGTACCCGCCATCGTGCTGGTCGTGCTGGTGCTCGCGGTGGCCACCCAGCGCCCGGCCTTCCTCAGTGCGACCAGCCTGCGCACGCTGCTCGAGGGCACGGCCCCGCTGCTGCTGCTCGCGCTCGGCCAGACCTTCGTCATCCTGACCGGCGGCATCGACCTGTCCGGCGCGGTGCTCGCCTCGTTCGGCACGGTGCTGCTCGCGCTGTGGCTGCCGGTCGGTGGGCCGCTCGGGGCGGCGGCGGTGTTGCTCGCACTGAGCCTGGCCGGCGCGCTGAACGGGCTGGTCTGCGCGTACGCCCAGATCCCGTCGTTCGTGGTCACGCTCGGCACGATGGGGCTGTGGTCCGGTGTCGCGCTGGCCGTGTCCGGCTCGTCCACGATCTCCATCACCAAGGGCTACGACACCATCTTCTGGCTGCGCGACCTGCGGGTGGCCGGGCTGCCGGTGTCGGCGATCATGGCGATCGGGGCGGTGCTGCTGGCCGCGGTGCTGATGCGGGTGCTGTCCAAGGGCCGCTCGCTGCACGCTATGGGCCTCGCTGAGCGCGCCACCCAGATGTCCGGCGGGCGCACGTTCCGGCTTCGGATACTCGCGTTCGCGCTGTCCGGGCTGTGCGCCGGGCTGGCCGCGATGGTGCTGGCCGCCTCGCAGTTCAGCGGGGCGCCCTCGCTCGCCGACTCGCTGCAGCTGCCGTCCATCGCGGCGGTCGTGGTGGGTGGCACGGTGATCACCGGTGGCATCGGTGGTCCGCTGCGCACGCTGGTCGGCGCGCTGCTCGTGGTGGTGCTGCGGGTCGGCATGAGCGTGGCCGGGGTGCCGCCGAGCTTCGAACAGATCGTCTACGGCACGGTGATCGTGGCCGCCGTCGCGCTCACCCTGGACCGCCGCCGGGTGGACATCGTGAAGTAGCGGGCCGCGCTGCCGGTGCCCGAGCTGCCGGTTGTTACCGAGCTGCACACCAGGCAGGTTGGGAGCGGATTTCGCCTGCCTGGTGTGTAGTTGGGTAACAACAGGCGGGTCCGGACCCGGACCCGGCGTGGTGGGAGGTGTCCGGTGTTGGTGGCGACGCTGCGGCGTTATCCGGTGAAGTCCATGCTCGGCGAGACGGTGCCGAGCCTGGCGGTGGACGCCCAGGGCGCCGAGGGGGACCGCCGCCTCGCGCTGGTCGACGTCGGCACCGGGCGGGTGGCGACCGCGAAACACCCCCGGCTGTGGCGCGGGCTGCTGCAGTTCGCGGCCCACGGCGACCCGGGGCGGGTGCGCATCGAGCTGCCCGACGGGGCCAGCGTGGCTGCCGACGAGCGGGGCATCGACGAGCTGCTGTCCGAACTGCTCGGCCGGCCGGTGCACCTGGCCACCGAGCGCGCGGCCGGTGCCTCGGTGGAACGCCCGGCGCCGGAGGACGTGCTGGAGCACGGTGTGGAGGCCGAGGTCGACTACGCCACGCTGGAGATCGCCCAGGGCACCACGGGCACGTCGTTCGTGGACTACGCGCCATTGCACCTGATCACCACCGCGACGCTGGAGCGGATCGGCGCCGAGGCCGTCCGCTACCGGCCCAACCTCGTGGTCACC
>Ga0137415_10008414_pt1 | contig 10226 bp, 12 predicted proteins | sample CZODoug3_1_1_16f_FD_183082 | JGI IMG/M metagenome (GOLD analysis project Ga0137415, IMG submission 183082) | Vadose zone soil fungal communities from Angelo Coast Range Reserve, California, USA - CZODoug3_1_1_16fungal (Hybrid Assembly) | ecosystem: Environmental > Terrestrial > Soil > Vadose... | reverse complement strand
AGTGTTATAGTTTCAAATCAAAATGAACAAATAAATAATTTTGATGAAAATTCTTCAAACAGTGTTATATTTTTAAATCAAAATGAATTAATAAATAACGAAATTGAACCAAATAATTTTGAAGAAAATTCCACAGATAGTGTTATAGTTTTAAACTCGAATGCACAATTAGACAATAATATTTTTGATGAAAATTCTGGAGATAGTATTATATTGTTAAGTCAAAATGAACAATTCGAGAATAATTTTGATACAATATCGAGAGAAAATAGTTTGATTTCAGCAAATGGAAATAATATTGATGAAAACTCTACAGACAGTTTTGAAAACTATTTTGACAACGATAATAATTCTGAAATTAGTGCTAGACCCCCAAACATAAATCTTTCAGAAGAAGAATATCTTAATATAATTAGGAATAATTACCAAATGTCTAATGAGAGAAATCAATTTTCTAAATTATATGGCATGTTATTTTCTCATTTCAAGACAAAAATTAATCCTCACATTTACCAAGAGTTACAACCAGACAATTTTATGGACTTGTTTCGCGATATTTTCCAAGACATTTTTAACAGGGTGTTAGAAAAAATAGAAGCAGAATTTCCAAACAAGTTTGGTCGTGTGAAAGTGAATTTGAAAGCTAATGAGTTAAATGTGAATTTACAATTCCTACCCTTAACAGATATATCTAGCGAATTATTTTTAATCGAATTATATCGATTATTACAATCCAAAAAAGATATAGTTACAAGTAGTGAAATCGAATTGTCATTTACTTTTTTACCAAAAAATTAAAAATGGTTAAAAAATTAAAAAAAACTGCAAATATAACTATACAAAACTTTAATAGACTTAAAAAAAGTTGTATTGTTGTCAAATCGAAACTCTATTCTTTTGTATGTGGTTTAATTATAGCATTATCTTTTAAAGAAAATGTTATTTGTGGTTATGTGAGAAAGAATAGTATTTTTAAGTTGAAAAATTGGCAAAGAAAGTGTCAACCAAAAAGACTCTTTAAAACTTTGAATGAAAAGTTAGTTTCGGATGCTACAAATTTTTTAAAATTTGTACCTACGAAAATTAGACATTGGAAACGTTTTATGAATTACTTAGGTTTTAATTTGGTGATATATTGTGCTAACAATCATTTCAGAATTATAAATGAGAAAGACCATATTAAACGTACTTTTTTTGGAGAAATATATTTGTTAAGGTGTGACAGTGATTCTAAATGTAAATACCATTATGACGTTATTAGAAAACCCAATGGTTATTTTGGTAAATTTATTTGCACACTTTGTTTTAAGAGTGGAAAAAATAAGACAAGTCATATCTGTAAATATAAATGTATTATGTGCAAGTCTGAAGTTAAACACGATAAACAATCAACTATGCAAACATCATATTGTAAAAACTGTCATAGATATTTTTACAATAAATCTTGTAAAAATATCCATATTAGGAATAAAATTTGTGATCGTAAAAAAATGTGTTTAAAATGTGACAATTTATACATTGTAAATATAAAAAAACCACATCAATGTTATTCAAAAGATTTTTGCAAATCTTGTCAATGTATTCACCCTCCAAGAAAACATTACATAAAAGGTAGTTTTAAACCACCACCCCATTGTGAACACATTTTAATATTTGATTTCGAAACGTTTAATAATTCAAATAATGTCGTAACTCCTTACTTATGTGTATCTCGTTTATATAATATTACAAATGTTGAAGAGATTAGTGATTGTGTTTATCAAGAAAAAATATTTTATGGTATAGAATGTGCAAAAGAGTTTTTTACTTATTTAATTAGCGGTTTAGTCCCGCTAAAAACAATCTGCTTCGCTCATAACGGTCAATCTTTTGACTTTTATTTTATCTTAAAACACTTCTATTTAAACCCATTTTATCTTCCTAGTCTTGTCTTTAACGGTTCTAGACTTATGCAGATGATTGTGAAAAATAGTCTTGTAGAATTAAAATTCATTGACTCTTTAAATTTTATACCTTTCCCCTTAAGAAAATTTCCTTCAATTTTCGGATTCTCTGATTCGAAAAGTTTTTTCCCATATTCATTTGTGAATTTGGATACATTATACTACTATGGACCAATACCTGACAAGAAATTTTTCGATATAAATCCTGCAGATATGGCTGAGTTTGATAAATTTTATCATAATGATTCAATGAGATACCAACAACAATGGGGTGTTAAGGATGTGTCAATAGAGTACTGCAAACAGGATGTTCATGTGCTATTTTGTGGAGTTTTTACATATTTAAAAACTTTCTACAAAGTAGCGAAAATTGACCCTTTTACGTAAGTTATTTATTATTAAGATATTTTTTTATATTTTTTTAATCCATATAATAATTTTAGTCAAGATTGTACTTTGGCCTCTGCTTGTTTCAGAACCTTCCAGATTAATTATTTACCTAAAAATAGTATCGGTGCTTATCCTAATCAAGTAAAAAATTATTTGTTTAAATAAATTTTTTTAAAATTTAAAAAATATTAAAATTAAGATTATTTTTTAGGGGTATATAGGATCAAACTTTTCAAAGAAAAGTATCATTTGGTTGAAGTATTTGGAAAGAACAGAAAATATTTCAATTAATCATGCTTTATCCTCAACAGGAGAATTTAAAGTTGGCAATTATTTTTTAGACGGGATTGATCATACAAATAAAACCATATATGAATTTTATGGTTGTTGGTAGATATATAAAATATTTTAATTTAAAGTATTTTTTTAAAAAACTTAGTTTTTATTTTTTGAAGGTGGCATGGAAATTGTGATGATTGTGTCGATAAAAATGGTTGGCATAATAATCCACAATCCATTGTTAAATTAGCCTATGCAAAGGAAATGACAAAACGTCGGGAAATTTTCATAAAGAAAAAATTTCCAGACTATAAATTTGTCACTATTCAAGAATGTCAATTTGAGAAAATGATTAAAGAATCCGAATCTAATTCTGCTGAAATGTTAAAAGAAGTCAATGAAGATATTTCTACAACTTTTATTCCTCCAAGAAGTTTTTACTTTGGCGGTATTATATTTTTGAATTAGAAAAAATTTTATAAAAAATAACAATTTTTTTAATAGGTCGTGTTAATGCTGTAGTTTTACTAAAAGAATGTTCTGAAGAAGAGGAAATAAAATATTTTGATTTCACATCATTATATCCAGCTGTAATGAAAAAGGAAAAATATCCCCTTGGTAATTTTTATCTTACTTAATATAATTCATAATATTAATTTTTTACTTTTATTTTTAAAAGGTCATCCTCATATTTTCAAATTAAATCAAGAAGAAAGCGATAATTGTGATATATCAAAATTTTTTGGGTTGGTAACATGTATTGTTTTAGCTCCTGACAAACTTCATTTACCAATTTTACCATTAAGACATAATGGGAAATTATTTTTTCCACTATGTTATGCATGTATGACAAGTGGTGAGAATGATTATTGTCAACATTCAAATTCTGAAAGATCATTTAACGGAACATGGGGAACTCCTGAATTGGAATTAGCATTAGCACATGGATACAAGATTTTGAGGTAATTATATTAAATAATATATAAAAAATACTTTTTTATTTTTAATAATATTGTTTTTTAGAATCTTCACCATTTTTCATTATCAAAAGTTTTTTCAAGGCTCATTATCAAATCCTGATAAATATTTCAATGGTTATGTGAATGCATTTCTCAAATTAAAATTGGAAGCCTCAGGTATTATTTTTAATCAAAATTAAAAATTATATATATAAAAAATACTTATAAAACAAAATTTTATTTTTTAAAAAAAGGATATCCTCCACATTGTGTAACGGAAGGTGAAAAACAAAATTATGTGGAAGAAATTTTCCAGAGAGAAAATATTCGCTTAGACCCCAATAATATTATAAAAAATCCTCCTTTGAAGAACATTCTTAAATTAATGTTGAATTCTTTATATGGGTATAATTCTCATATTATTTTAGATTTTTTAAAATATTGAAAAGTTTTATTTTTTTCTTATTTTCTAGGAAATTTGGACAAAATCCGAATAAAGATCAGCATAAAATTGTTACAGATTTAAATTCATTTAATGAAATCATATATGATCCACAATTAAATTTGAAAGATGTCAAAGCATTAGATGAAGAATTGGAAATACTTTTAATGATATATGAGAATGCAGATGAGAGTTCTGCGAAAGACAATTTCAGAACTAATATTGTTCTGGCTTCTTTTGTAACTATGTTTGCTAGAATTTGGTTGTGGTTATTAATGTTTAAAGTGGACTCCCACCCAGATGCAGAATTGTTATATTTTGACACGGTTGTATTTATATATTTCAATATTTTTTAAAATCGCATAATTACAAATTTTTTATTTTTTGTAAAATTAGGATTCGGTCATTTGGTGTCAGAAAAAGAAAACAGTTATAGAAGGTTTACCGATTGGTAATGCTTTAGGCGAATTAACGGATGAGATTTTGGCTGATTTTGACGATAGTGTATATATAAACAAATTTTGCAGCATTGGACCAAAGACTTACAGTTATGTATTATCAAATGGTGAAGAAGAAGTTAAAGCTAAAGGTTGTCCCAAAGGGGATCACGGATTAACATACGAAATTTATAAAAAAATGGTGAAATCTGAAGTTAGAGATATTATTCATAAATTTCCTATAAAATTACATTTTGTTAGAAATAAATTCGAATCTAATATCTCAAAAGCAAATATGGAAAAAATGGTGAGAATGACTTATGACAAAAGAATAATAGAGTCTGATTACAAAACAAGACCGTTTGGAACGAAAAAATAATGTGATATTAAAATGTGATAAATTAGATTTTGTTTGTATGTGATAAATTATATAATAATGTATTATGTTTATTTGGATTTATTATTGATTGTTGTTGTTTTTATATTGTATTTATGATTGAATTAAATTATTTTATTTATTTTATTAATTTGCGAATTATTTTCAAAAAATTTAATAATATTTTGTTTTTTAGTCAAAACTTTGAAAAAAAATTTTTTCAAAAGAATTAACCATTCAAAAATAGAAAAAAACAATTGTATAGCTAAATTGATGTCGAACATCTGGATTCAATATTTTGAAAGTCTAAGTTTAAATTTTTGATTATTTAAAAATTATTTTGATAAAACGGTGGGAAAATTAAATAATTTTATTGATTAAATTCTTACAATTCATTAATTTTATTTCAATTATCAAAACTTTATTTGAACTTTTGTTATATTTGACAAATTACTATATTATTTAATTTATTTTATGGTGACGGAAATTGATTAAAAATTTTGGTTAATTCATTGAAAAATTTTATTTTCCAACGAATCAACAACAAAAATAATAGAGATATATAAAACGATTCCTCTGATGTGTTATTTTATTACGATTAGATAATGTTTAATTATTTTTGAAAAATTATATCAAAAAACGGTGGGAACTTTTTATAAATTAATATCTAAAAATTTAATATTTGAATAAACTAAAATAGATTTTGATTAAATAATGAAAATGATTTTATATATGACAAATTATTGTTCTCTTATAATGTTTAATATTTTAGTTAAAACTCTGAAAATTTCTTTTCAAAAGTATTAACTATTCAAAAATTAAAAAGATAATTTTAGACAACTCGCTATGCATCTAGAGATGAATAAACAACATAATAATAGAACTCAAATTAAAAAATCGATATTAATGTTATTAAAACAATATTCTTCGATAAAACGGTGGGAAGTTTTTTGAATTCAAGTGTGTAATTTCCAAAAATTTGATTGAAATAATTCATTTTTATAAATGAAATTCAAAATTTTTTTATATTTGACAAATTATTGTTATATAGTTTTATATTAGTAATTAAATTTTTTCTAAAAGAATTAACTTTTAAAAATTATTGTTTGATAAAAAACGGTTTTTTAAAATTATTAATATATTAGTCAAAACTTTGAAAATTTCTTTTCAAAGAATTAACTATTCAAAAATTAATCAAAACGTATTTCCTACTAGAAAACAAAGATTTCTGAAGGTAGAAATATTATTTTCTTTTAAAATATAATATCAATATTGAATTTTTTTCGAGAGAACGGTGGGAACTATCGCTTATTTTATTGTTTTAATTTCAATAATGATTTAAAATAATTCGCATTATTTAAAATGATATTGAAATTTTTATTATATTGACAAATTATTGTATTATTTTCCTAATATTATTTACATTAATTACATTATAAAATTAATTAACAAAATTCCTTTTCTTATTTAAAATATTTTGCACATGTTTTGTTACTGTAAAAAAAGTTGTTCTAAAATCAAACCAAGAAACAAAATCTTTAAAATCGTTATTTAAATAAAGACATGCTTTATCATCTTTCTTAAAACGAATGTTTTTACTTAATTCATCCTTAATAACTTTAACAATAAAAGCTTTATCAATTAATTTAAAAGTCACAATAAACGCGTCATTTAATTTCTTCGGGTTTGATTGTAATTGTGATAAACAATTTATTCCATCCTGCGACATAATTAAATGAGTTATGAAATAAATAGTCTCATTGTATATTATATTTTCAACATCAAATCTTAAGTCAGCAATATCTGTTCCGTTATTACCGCGCTGTGTTGTACTTCTATTTGTTAAACTGGATTCAATGGTGTAGTAGTATTTATAATGATTTAATAAAAGCACAACATTTTCTTTCGAACAATAGGGTTTAATTGCAGGTGTTTCGTTTTTCTGCTCAACTTCATTTTTACTTATCTATATTTTAATAATATATTTAAGATTAATCATATTTAATAAAAAATATTTTGAAAATACATTACTTCTGCAGCCTGTCTAATCATGGAAATACTCGGACACCAGGAACCCCTCTTAATAACTTTTTCAGTATTGTAAAAAGTTTCCTTTTGATAAAGAATATATCGGTATGAAACATTTTTATCATTAAGCAATACACAATTATTATCTATAATTTCTCTATCAACTTCCATGTTTTTTTATTTTTTATTTTCTAATTTTAAGTTTTTATTTATATATAAATTATTTTATGGAAAAAAATAATGAAATATAGATAGCAGCACTTTATAAAAATAATATTGCTTTTTTTCTGAATTTATTTTTTAAAAAAAGAACATGTTCGAACTTGCTCTTACAAGAATGTAATAAAATAAGTTGTTCAAATTTGTTGAAATTTGTAGAAATTTGTTGAAATTTTGTTTTTAAAAATTATAGTTAGGTTCATAGATAGCACCACTTCACAATAGTATAATAAATTTTTTATTTTCTTTTCTTAGTCTTAGTCTATAATTCTTAGTCTATAATTTTATCAAATAATAAAAATACTATTATAAAAATTAAATTATTTTATTACAAATTGATTACAATTACAAATTATTTATTTAATCTAATTCGCAAATCTTTAACATAATTTAAGGCTTGCAAATCATTACACAAAAAATTTTTTGTTGAATAACTATTTATTATTAAAGCAAAACTAATACCCTTATCTCTTTTAATAACAAATTCAATACAAAAAATTCCACAAAGATTACTATTAATACTTTGAATTCTTTTTCTATTCATAATAATACATTCAAAATTCATTATATTTCTGATATAATTTACAAAAAGAGGCCAATGATAAAAACTAATTCCTAAGGGACAAAAATATTCTAAATAACCTTCCTTCGGTATCAAAAATAAAACCCAATGACTCCCACTCTCCTTTAATTGATCCACATTTGCAATAAAACAAACTGGTATATCTTTATTTAATTCAGTTGGTAGAAGATCTGCGGCAAAACAACCAATAAACTTAAACCGATTCCACTTATTTTTATTTAAAATATTTTCTATTTCTATAGAATTCATTTTTAAAATATTTGTTCGCTACTATTCACATTTCGAAACTGATCAATTTCTAATAACTTTTCAAATTCTGTATAAACAACACATGTAATTTCTTTTTGTAAAGGTTTATCAAAATTAAATTCTGCAAATATGTCACCTGTTTGAATCATAGAAAAATGATCTTGTGAAGCTGAAAGATCTGATGTTAAATCGAAAACAAATATTGTATAACCATTTTCAAAATCTGTCTTACTTATTCCATTTGTTTTACTTTGATGTATACCTAATTGTTCCATATAAAATTCATAACCCGGTGATGTAATTTGCTTATTAAAATCATAAATTATCGGAATTCCAGGATATTTTTCAGAATTTACATATAAATTTACCTCTTTTAAATCAAAATGTTGAAAAAAAAAAGGATTTCTTTTATAATTTCCTTTAAAACCTTCAGAGTCAACAAAAGCAAAAATAATTCTTGAAGGAATTTGTCCTGTTGTTATATTTGGTATTGTTAATCTTGTTAAATCTTTAGAAAAATTTGTAGCTTTCATATCAATATTTCGAAATGCATATTTACATTTACTTTTTTCTAAATTTCTAATAAGACTATTCAAAAAAGGTGCTGCTGGTTTATAACGTCTTACTGTTAAAGTAGGATTTCTAATTTCAATTTTATATGATGCATCTTTTGTTTCATCATACAGAATAAATTCAGGTGTATTTCTTACTAATTCAATATCTAAATTCATATTATTTAATAATAAATTTTCCGAATCAAAAAATGGTATATAAATTGGTCCTGTCAAATCACACCATTTCGATTTAGCAATTAATGACCATCTTTTTTCGACATTTGGAGCCTCCTTAATTTCATCAACTGTTGAAAATACAGACTCAAAATAATCAGCCTTATCTCCAAAAAAACCAACATTAGTCAATACTGTGTCTTTGTATGGTTGACTTGTGTAAAATGCGTTTTGAATGTAAGCTTGATATGCATATCTAAAACAAAATAGAAAATTAATACATATTAATAAATTAATTGTATTTGTATTTAACTTACAAATTATGTTGTCTTGTAACCATTGTTGAGTCTTTAAGGAAACAAGAAACTTGTCTAAATAGTGTATGAAAAACATTTGCTGCCGGAAAAACTGGTTCAGTTTCGAGAATAGAAGTACCATCCACCTTTGACACTTTAAATTGAAGATTTAATCTAATACTTTTCAAGTCCAAAAATGTGTCTGGTAATCCATTAATTCGAAATTTAAGATTTGAATCAAAAGGATTGAAAGTTTCTAGAGGGCTAAATTTTTGCAGATAAGTTCTTTCAATAGTTAAATTTGTTCTTGGAATTTGAAATAATTGCAAATAATTTGGAATTCCTTCTGCACTTTCATCACTTATTACTTCAGGTTCTGATATATCCATAATATGTTATTAACAATTTCGAAAAATATTATGGCTTTTGTAATGATGTCTCTTTTGTCCTGTAATTTTATGACTTCTCTTCTTACTTCCTTTTTTACTTTTTTTATGATGTTGTGATCTTTTTTTTTTGTAAATCTGATGCTTATAAATTTTTTTTATTATTTTCTTTTTTGATTTTTTTCTGTATTTCTTTCTTTTTTTAATATTTGAGTGTGAAGCATTATCAGATTGATGTTTCCTTTTTCGACCACTACCACTTTGCACCAATTCATCCATTTTATCTTCACCGTTTTCTTCTTGTTTTCGTGTAATTGTTGTAGTACCCAATATTTTATTTGTTAAAATTTCACCTTGTTGATTAATTTTTTCTTTTTCAATTTCTTTTAAAGATTTTTCTAAATCTTTAAAAATTTTTTTTTCGGTTTATTGTCACATCCAGATCTTAAAGAAAATCGTGATGAATTTGTATTAATGTCATTAAAACTATTTACAAGTAATGAATGTTCTTTATCATTCAAACATTTCTCATAATCTGTATTATGCAAAACTTTACTAACTTTAACTCTCATTTTTATTTAAAATGTAACACAATAAATGTTTCATCAAATTTAGTTAATTCTACTCTTGTTCCAGGTTTTAATATATTTCCAAATGAATCTGTAATTATAATTTTAATATTATTAATTGAATTTCGAACTAGCGGATAAAAAAATAAATTTTCAAATAATATAACCTGACTACTGTTTGGAAATTTGATTGTATTAACATTTATCACTTTTAAAATATTTGATCTTGATGATCCGATTATACTATCATCAACTAAATCACTTAAAATAAAAATTTGTTTAATTTTTGCTTGTTCCAAATCACCTCTGAAATTAAGCGGTAAATGAATTTCACACAATGCA
>Ga0137415_10008413_pt1 | contig 10227 bp, 4 predicted proteins | sample CZODoug3_1_1_16f_FD_183082 | JGI IMG/M metagenome (GOLD analysis project Ga0137415, IMG submission 183082) | Vadose zone soil fungal communities from Angelo Coast Range Reserve, California, USA - CZODoug3_1_1_16fungal (Hybrid Assembly) | ecosystem: Environmental > Terrestrial > Soil > Vadose... | reverse complement strand
TTAATTGTGACGCCCGCAATCATGTCGCGGAATTCAATTTTGCCGCTTTTATCGGTAAGAATCGGGACGTTATAGGGATCCCATTGCACGAAGGTCTCGCCTTTTTTCACCTCGGCGCCGTCTGGTTTGGAAATAACCGAGCCAATCACGACATTGTAGCGTTCGAGCTCGCGTCCTTCGGCGTTGTGCACGCCGATGCTGCCGTTCTTGTTCAGCACGATCCAACTGCCGTCGAGCGCCTGCACCGTGCGCAGATCGTTGAACTGAAGACGGCCATCATTCTTCGCCTTAATGATCGGTTGCTTGAAGGTTTGGCTCGCGGTTCCACCGATGTGGAATGTTCGCATCGTCAATTGCGTTCCGGGCTCGCCAATCGATTGCGCCGCAATGATACCAACCGCTTCACCCAACTTCACGAATTGGCCGGTGGCCAGATTGCGTCCGTAGCACATCGCGCAAACGCCGCGGCCACATTCGCAGGTCAGGACCGAACGAATCTTTAATTCTTCCACACCAGCGCGCTGCAAATTGGCTGCGATTTGTTCGTCGATGAGCTGATTCGCTTTCACCAACTTCTTCTTTTTATCGACGGGATCGACAATGGTCTGGCAACTGACCCGCCCAATGATGCGCTGGGCCAGATCGACTACTTCCTCGTCGCCCTCGTAAATGGAGCGAACGGTGATCCCGTTAACTGTTCCGCAATCATCTTCATTAATGATCACGTCCTGCGCGGCATCAACTAGTTTGCGAGTGAGATAACCGGAGTCGGCCGTTTTCAGCGCGGTGTCGGCCAGACCCTTTCGCGCACCGTGCGTCGAGATGAAGTATTCGAGCACCGTTAAACCTTCGCGGAAATTCGAAGTGATCGGGCGCTCGATGATTTCGCCGCTCGGCTTTGCCATCAAACCACGCATCCCGGCGAGCTGACGCACCTGCTGGCGATTACCGCGCGCACCAGAATCAACCATGAGGTAAACTGGGTTCAATTCCTTGCGCCCATCATTGTGCTCAAGGGTGCGGAACATGACGTTGGAGATTTCGTCACCAGCGTGCGTCCAGATGTCGATGATCTTATTGTATCGCTCGCCGTCGGTAATGATACCCTTGCGATATTGCTGTTCGACGGTGCGGATCTGTTTGTAAGCATTCTGGAGCTCGATCTCTTTCTCTTTCGGAATAATCATGTCCGAAATTCCGATCGAAACACCGGCTTTGGTCGCTTCGCGGAAACCCAGCTCCTTGAGTTTATCAAGCGTCTCGACCGTTCCTTCCTGCCCAGAGACCTGGTAGCAGCGCCAGATAATGTCGCTCAATTGCTTCTTGCCCGCGGCCCGATTGAAAAAGCCAATGTCCTTTGGCCAAATCTGATTGAAGAGCACCCGGCCGGCAGTGGTTTCGATTACCCGGACGCCTTTGTCGCCATAAATGGTGTCGCGGCCGAAATCGGGGTTCTTGAATCGAATGCGGTCATGCGTTTTGACCGATCCTTCCGCCATCGCGAATTCCACTTCAACCGCATCGGCAAATAACGGCAAACGCGCCTCGCCATCACCGCCGGCGGCGCGCCGCGGGTTTTGCGTAAGGTAATAGCACCCGAGAGTGATGTCCTGCGACGGAGTAGTGATCGGCTTCCCACTCGAGGGCGAGAAAATGTTATTCGGCGCCAGCATCAACATGCGCGCTTCCATCTGTGCCTCGACTGACAACGGCACGTGCACCGCCATCTGGTCGCCGTCGAAGTCAGCGTTGTAAGCGGTGCAGACCAAAGGATGAATGCGAATCGCTTCGCCTTCGATCAACTGCGGCTCGAACGCCTGGATCGAGAGCCGGTGCAACGTTGGCGCGCGATTGAGCAGCACCGGATGCCCGCGCGTAACTTCGTCGAGAATGTCCCAAACTTCCGGCGTCTGGCGCTCGATCATTTTCTTGGCGCTGCGCACAGTGTGGACGTAGCCCAGATCTTTCAGCCGCCGGATAATGAACGGTTCGAACAAAACCAGCGCCATTTTCTTGGGCAAACCGCATTGATGCAGTTTCAACTCCGGCCCGATGACGATGACGGAGCGGCCTGAGTAATCGACGCGTTTGCCTAACAAGTTTTGACGGAACCGCCCGCCCTTGCCCTTGAGCATGTCGGAAAGTGATTTCAGTGGGCGATTGCCCGCGCCCGTGACCGCGCGACCGTGACGACCATTGTCGAAGAGCGCGTCGACCGCTTCCTGGAGCATGCGCTTCTCATTGCGAATGATGACGTCGGGCGTTTTGAGTTGGAGCAAATTCTTCAACCGATTGTTACGGTTGATCACACGGCGATAGAGATCATTCAGATCGCTGGTCGCAAAACGTCCGCCTTCCAGCGGAACCAGTGGACGCAAATCCGGCGGAATTACCGGCAATACTTCCAGAACCATCCATTCCGGTCGTGCATGCGAGGAGATGAAGCCCTGCACGAGTTTCAAACGTTTCGCCAATTTCTTACGAATCTGTTTGCTCTTGGTATTTCCCATCGCCTGCTCGAGCTCTTTGTTGAGCTTATGCAGGTCGATCTCAGCTAACAATTTCTTGACTGCTTCCGCGCCCATTCCGGCGTTGAACCCTTCGCCGTATTGCTCCTGCGCTTCGCGGAATTCGACCTCGTTCAGCAGCTGCGTCTTTTGCAGCGGCGTCTGGCCCGGATCAACCACGATGTAATCTTCGTAATAGATGACGCGCTCGAGTTGTCGCGCGCTCATGTCGAGCATAAGACCGAGGCGCGAGGGCATGCATTTGTAAAACCAGATGTGCGAAACCGGCACCGCCAGCTCAATGTGCCCCATTCGCTCGCGCCGTACCCGCGCCAGGGTCACTTCCACGCCACAGCGGTCACAAATGACGCCCTTGTGTTTGATCCGCTTGTATTTCCCGCAGGAACATTCCCAATCACGCGTCGGCCCAAAGATTCGTTCGCAAAAAAGTCCGCCCTTCTCCGGCTTAAATGTCCGGTAATTGATCGTCTCTGGATTTTTAACTTCGCCCTTGCTCCACGAGCGCATGGTATCGCTCGAGGCCACGCCAATCGCGACCTGATCAAAACCAACTGCCCTCTCTTCGCCCACTAACTCCCGCCAGGAATGTTCGTTCATTGATGTGTCTTAAGTTCCGCTATTTAGAAAAGTGTATTTAGGATGCGCCATCGAAAACACTGGTCGGAGCCTGACCGCCAACTTTGACGTCGAGCCCGAGACTCTGCATTTCCTTAATCAGCACGTTAAAAGATTCCGGGGTGCCCGCTTCGAGCGAGTTATCACCTTTCACGATGGATTCATAAATCCGGGTGCGTCCTTGCACGTCGTCGGATTTCACGGTCAGCAACTCCTGAAGAGTGTAAGCGGCACCGTACGCTTCCAGCGCCCACACCTCCATTTCGCCGAAACGCTGTCCACCATACTGCGCCTTGCCGCCCAGTGGCTGCTGCGTGACGAGCGAATAGGGACCAACCGCACGCGCGTGAATTTTATCGGCCACGAGGTGACCGAGCTTCATCATGTAGATGTAGCCGACCACCACTTCCTGATCGAAGGCGTCGCCAGTGCGCCCATCGAACAACCGGGCCTTGCCATTTTCATGCACCCAACTGAAGCCCTCGACTTTCTTCGCGTCCTTCAAATACTCGCGGATCTTGCTTTCAGGGATTCCGTCGAAGACCGGCGTCGCCACTCGGAAGCCGAGCGCTTTTGCGGCCACACCAAGATGGGTTTCGAGCACCTGACCGACATTCATACGGCTTGGCACACCCAGCGGATTAAGCACGATTTCCACCGGCGTTCCATCCGGCAAAAAGGGCATATCTTCTTCCGGCACAATGCGCGCGACCACGCCCTTGTTGCCGTGGCGCCCAGCCATCTTGTCGCCAACCGAAAGCTTGCGCTTGCTCGCGATGTAAACTTTTACCTGCTTAATGATACCGGGATCGATATCGTCGCCGCTCTCCACCCGGTCCATCGCGCGTTCCCGTTCCAACTCGAGCTCGGCAAACTTGTGTTCGTACGAGGCAATGATCTCGCGGATCTTGTTCCGAATGGGCGAGGGATCGATCTCGATGTGATCGTAAACGTTCGCCAGCTTGCGCAATAGCGTCTTGGTAATCTTGCGATTCGCCGGGATGATGATTTCGCCAGTCTGCGCGTTCACCACATCGAGCGGAATTTTTTCGCCCAGCAAGATATTGGAAAGCGAATCGGTTAACTGTTCCGTCAACCCTTCCTTCTTCTTGCGATGGTCTTCCGTGATCGTTTTGAGCTGACGTTTCGTTTCCGTCGGCGTCAATTTCTCGCGCGAGACTTCGCGGCGCGAGGAAACCTTCACATCCATCACGATGCCGTAAGTGCCGGATGGAACAGTCAACGACGTGTCTTTCACGTCGGCCGCTTTTTCACCAAAGATAGCGCGCAACAATCGTTCTTCCGGCGCCAGTTCCGTTTCGGATTTCGGCGTGATTTTGCCGACGAGAATGTCGCCGGGTTTCACTTCCGCGCCGACCCGCACCACCCCGTCCGGTCCCAGATTGCGCAGCGCTTCTTCGCTGACATTTGGAATATCGCGCGTGATTTCTTCCGGCCCGAGCTTGGTATCGCGTGCCCCGATCTCGAATTCGTCGATGTGAATGGAAGTGTAGATATCTTCCTTCACCACCTTCTCCGAGATCATGATGGCGTCTTCAAAGTTGTAGCCGTTCCACGGCATGAACGCGACCAGGACATTACGGCCAAGCGCCAGTTCGCCGTGATCGGTGTTCGGTCCGTCGGCGATGATCTGGCCGCGCTTCACGTGCTGACCTTTTTTCACGATCGGCTTCTGGTTCACGCACGTGCCGGCGTTCGAGCGCATGAATTTGCGCAATTCGTAAACATGAACGCCCGCCTCCGAATCGGTCTTCAATTTCTTGCGCCCTTCCGGCATGTGACCGTCTTTTGTCACCACAATTTGATCGGCCGTGACCGAAGCAACTTTTCCGCTATCGGACGCAATCAGAACCGCGTGCGAATCGCGCGCGACCTTGCCCTCAAGACCGGTGCCGACCAACGGCGCTTCGTTCACAATCAGCGGCACGCCCTGGCGCTGCATGTTTGAACCCATGAGCGCGCGGTTAGCGTCGTCATGTTCTAAAAATGGGATCAATCCCGCCGCCACCGAAACCAGCTGTTTCGGCGACACATCCATGTAATGCACCTTCGAAGGTTCGACTTCGAGAAAGTCGCCACGGTAACGCACTGAAACTTTTTCGCCGGTGAAATGTCCCCGGCCATCAATCGGAGCGTTCGCCTGCGCCACCAGATAATTTTCTTCGCGATCGCCAGTGAGATATTCCACTTCGTCGGTAACGCGGCCGTTGTGAACCTTGCGATAAGGCGTTTCGATAAACCCAAATTCGTTGATTCGGGCAAAGGTCGACATCGAGCTGATTAATCCAATGTTCGGCCCTTCCGGCGTCTCGATCGGGCAAATCCGTCCGTAATGCGAGGGATGAACGTCGCGCACTTCGAATCCGGCACGATCACGCGAGAGACCGCCTGGTCCCAGCGCCGAAAGCCGACGCTTGTGGGTCAGCTCCGCCAGCGGATTCGTCTGATCCATGAATTGGGAAAGCTGTGAGCGACCAAAGAAATCGCGAATGACCGCGCTGAGCGCCTTGGGATTGATCAACTTTTGCGGAGTCATCCCGTCGATGTTGATGTCGAACAAAGTCATGCGCTCTTTCACCAGACGCTCCGTTCGCGCCAGACCGACGCGGCATTGATTGGCCAGCAGCTCTCCGACGGTGCGAACGCGCCGGCTCCCCAGATGATCGATGTCATCGAGCGTGCCTTCGCCACGGCGCAGATTGATCAGGTATTTGATCGCGGCGATAAAATCCTTGTCCGTCAAAATTCGCTCGTTCAGATCGACGTCGATCCCGAGTTTTTGGTTCAGCTTATAGCGCCCCACTCGTCCGAGATCGTATTTCTTCGGATCAAAAAACAGTCGTTTCAAAAGAGCGCGCGCATTGGCCACCGTTGGCGGATCGCCCGGGCGGAGCCGGCGGTAAATATCCTTGAGCGCTTCTTCTTGGTCATGGGCCGGATCTTTCTTCAACGCCTTTACCACCGTGTCGTCTGTCGAAATATCGATCACCTTCACTTCCTTGATCCCAAGCGCCATGATCTGGCGAACAGTCGCGAGCGTGAGCGGTTCAAACGCGCGCGCCACCGTGACCTCGCCGTCGCGCACCTCGGCCGTCAGCACCTTGGTCGTGAGCATTTCTTCGTCGAGCTTCTCGCTCAATTTCAGCGTCTCGATGTTATAAAAAAGTTTAATGACGTCTTCATCGGGGCCATACCCGAGAGCGCGCAGAAAAGTTGTGGCCAAAAATTTCCGCCGGCGTTTCCGGCGATCGAGATAGATGTAGAGGAGGTCGGCGGTATCGAATTGCACTTCGATCCACGAGCCGCGATCGGGAATGATGCGAAAACTGTAAAGCACCTTGCCGTTGAGGTGCACCGATGATTCAAAGGCGATCCCGGGTGAACGATGCAGCTGGGAAACAACCACCCGCTCCGCCCCGTTGATCACGAACGTTCCCTGAGGCGTCATGAGCGGGATCTCGCCCATATAGACTTTCTCTTCCTTGGTCCCTTTTTCCTCCTTGAGCTGGAAAGTGACGTGCAGCGGTGCGCTGAAAGTCTGCCCTTCGCGTTGCGCTTCCAACGCAGTCAATTTTGGCTCGCCGATCTCGTAATGACTAAAATCCAACGTCGCCTTTTCGTCGTAACTCTGGATCGGGAAAACTTCCTTGAAGACAGCCTGCAAGCCATAGTTCTTGCGTTTGGCCAGCGGCACGTCTTTTTGCAAAAAGTCGACGTACGAGTTCAGCTGAACTTCGATGAGATTTGGCGGCTCAATGCCCTCTTTGATACTTCCGAAATGAATGCGCTCTGCCCGTTCTGACATAATTAGTTCTCTGCTAGCGGTGCCAACTGTGCTGCGTCAGGGGAAACGCGGCCAGTTTTCTGGGGTTCCTATGTCTCCAGCCGATTGCGAAGACGACAAAAATGACACCGAATCGGCAGTATGTCAAATTGACCACCACCGTTTCGCTGCCTGCCTAAATTTTCTTGTCCGTCGTCCGCCGGGTTAAAAATAAATTTGTTTACTCTTAACGAAAATGCCTATTGCCACGAATCGCCGCGCCGCGCAAGAAAAAAATTTCACGCGCCAGGGCTTTTCTGTAGCGGAAGTCCATCACCGCCGGGGGCGGAAGTCGCCTTTCACCAACAATTCGGAAACCGCAAAGGCCGCTCCTTGAAAACGCTTCTGCCGCCAGCGACGGCGGCAGCTACAACGAAATGATGTTGATCCGCCGCCCCGCAAAGCGTCGCTCTACCAAAGACCATCGAACGCGGGAAATCGGTAGGGCGAGACTCCGCCGAGCCGCAGGTCGCTGACAGGAGTCAGCTTCCCCGGGACGCGACTTCCGCGCGTCCCCCCATTTTCATCGGCAAGATGCCGCTACCACGTTTACTTGATCTCGACCTTCGCTCCCGCCGCTTCGATTTTCTTTTTCATCTCGTCGGCTTCGGCTTTGGTCACGCCTTCCTTGATCGTCTTTGGCGCGCCTTCTACAAGCGCTTTCGCTTCCGCCAGGCCAAGACCCGGCACCGCGCTGCGCACTTCCTTGATCACGCCGATTTTGTTGGTACCCATTTCCTTTAAGATCACCTCGAAAGTCGTTTTCTCTTCGACCGCCGGAGCTGCTGCGCCACCACCACCCGCCGCTGGCGCCGCCGCCATCGCTACGGGAGCCGCTGCGCTCACGCCCCATTTTTCTTCGAGTTGTTTCACCAATCCAGCAATCTCGAGTACGGTCAGGCCGCTGAGTTGCTCCACGATTTTATCTGTATCTGCCATTTTATTTTCCTCGGTTCGCCGCTTCCGAAAGCCTTCGGAAAATTAAAGCCGATAGCCATCAGCTCGGACAATTTTCGTTTCTTTTCTTTCTGTAGCCACGGCTCTATGAGCCGTGCACGCGTCTCACAGAGACGCGGCTACAAATCTCTTATGCGCTAGCCTCCGCTGGTTTCCCTTCCTTCTGCGCTTTCGCGTTCAATAACCTAGCCAACGACGCGCCCGGCTCGTTTAACAACCGCACCAGCTTTGTCGCCGGTGACATTAGCAACCCAAGCAATTGGGCCAACAAAACTTCGCGCGAAGGCAAATCTGCCAGCGCCTCAATTTCCTGCGCCGATAAAATCGATTTGTCGATCACTCCGATTTTCAGCGCCGCGACCTTGAATTCCGCCGCGAACGTTTTCAGAATTTTCGCGACTGGCGCGACATCTTTTTGGCCCATCACGATCGCGGTCTGACCACTGAGTTTATCAGCGACATCAGGCAAACCGGAATCGCTCATCGCACGTTTCAAGAAACTGTTTTTCACCACCCGCACTTCCGCGCCGGCGGGCGCGAGCCGGTTCCGCAAATCGCCGAATTGATCGACCTTCATCCGCTGATAATCGGTCACCAGCACGAACGGCGACCGGTTCAACTTCTCGGCGAGATCGGAAACGATGCTGGCTTTTTCGGGTCTCATAAAAATTTACACGCTCAAATAGGGCGATGGATCAATATGCACGCCGGGCGACATCGTTGCACTCAAAGTCATCGCTTCCAGATAACGTCCTTTCGCCGTCGCAGGTCGCGCCCGCACCACTGCCTCGATCACCGCATTGCCATTCTCCACCAGCGCACTCTCGGCAAAAGAAAATTTTCCCACGGGCACCGCGACATTCCCATTCTTGTCGAGTTTGAACTCAACGCGACCAGCCTTCACCTCCTGCACCGCTTTCGCCGTGTCATCCGTCACCGTTCCGGTCTTTGGATTCGGCATCAGGCCGCGCGGTCCCAAAACCTTTCCCAGCTTGCGCACTTCCGCCATCGCCGCCGGTGTCGCGACTGCCACGTCAAAATCCTGAAAGCCTTCCTGCACCTTTTGAATCAAATCCTTCAAGCCGACAAATTCCGCGCCCGCCTGTTTCGCATCGTCCGCCGCTTTGCCTTCAGCAAAAACTAGCACCCGCACTTTTTTCCCGCTGCCGTGCGGGAGCGGACAAGTTCCACGGACCATTTGATCGGACTGTTTCGGGTCGACTCCAAGCCGGAATGAAACCGTCACCGTTTGATCGAACTTGGTCGGCTGAAATTTTTTCAATGTCGCCACCGCATCGTTCAAGCTATAGGCCTTCTTCCGGTCCACCAGTTCGGCGGAAGCGCGATAACGTTTGCTGCGATTTTGTTGCATGATTTTGTGCAGTCCAAGCGAGCCGAAACTCTCCTGCTAAATTTCGCCGCACTCCTGCGGGGAGGGCGACCAAGCTAGCGGCGATTTGAATCTTGTCAAAAGCTCTCGCGGTCGTCATTCCGAGCCGCGCAGACGGCGAGGAACCTCCCAAAAGGTCGAGTAACGAGCGAAGGATGAGAGGTCCCTCGCCGTCTGCGCGGTTTCGGGATGACACGCAGGAACGCGCGTGGCGTGACGTACTTTCAGAAGTCAGCTCCGATGTCATCTATCAGATTTTGCTGCGCCGTTTTCGTTGCTGCGGTCGCTGGCCCATTCCGAATGATTTTCCCTTCCTTCATCACAAATGAAACCCGTTCTGTCGCAGTGATGTCTTGCGTCGGATCACCCGGCATCGCGATGACATCGGCCAGTTTTCCTTTCTCCAATGTTCCGAGTTTTTGCGCGACCCCCAGCAACTCCGCATCGCTCGCCGTCGCGCTCTTCAGAGCATCGATTGGCGCCATCCCAAGATCGGTCATCAACTTAAATTCCTTTGCGTTCTGTCCGTGCGGAAACACCGCCGCATCCGTCCCGAAGGAAATTTTCACCCCGATCTTGAGCGCGTTCCGGAACATCTCCGAGCGCGCGTTGTAGGCGGCGAGTGCTTTCGCCTGCAACGCCGGCGGATATCCATCGAGTTTCGCCTTGATATATTCCGCCGCCATCAGCGTCGGTGTCAGGAACGTCCCCTTGTTTTTCATCAATGTCAGCGTTTCCGGTTTGAAAAACGAACCGTGCTCGATCGAATCAGCCCCGGCCTCAATCGCTTCGCGCCCTGCCTGGTCGCCGTGGCAATGCACTGCCACTTTTTTACGTAACCGATGCGATTCATCCACCAGTGCCGCCATCTCTGCGGGCGTGAATTGCGGTGT
>Ga0137415_10008412_pt1 | contig 10229 bp, 13 predicted proteins | sample CZODoug3_1_1_16f_FD_183082 | JGI IMG/M metagenome (GOLD analysis project Ga0137415, IMG submission 183082) | Vadose zone soil fungal communities from Angelo Coast Range Reserve, California, USA - CZODoug3_1_1_16fungal (Hybrid Assembly) | ecosystem: Environmental > Terrestrial > Soil > Vadose... | reverse complement strand
GGGGGGAGCCACGTGCCGCCAACCGGCGGCTTTTCCCGCGCGGCATCGATCTCCTCTTCGCAACCGAAACGGAAATCATGGCGCTGCCGCGCGCCGTCCAAATCTCGCCCGGGAGCAAATGACATGTACGTAGCGGCCAAAGGCGGCGAACGGGCAATCGAAAACGCACACAAGCTGCTCGCGCATGAGCGGCGCGGCGACGCATCCGTGCCCGAGATATCGCTTGCGCAAATCGACGAGCAACTCACCCTCGCGGTCGATCGCGTCATCAACGAAGGTTCGCTCTATGATCGCGAGCTCGCGGCGCTCGCCATCAAGCAGGCGCGCGGCGATCTGATCGAGGCGATCTTTCTGCTGCGTGCGTTCCGCGCGACCCTGCCGCGCTTCGGCGCGAGCGAGCCGCTCGACACCGCGGCGATGGAGGTGCGCCGGCGCATCTCGGCGACCTTCAAGGACCTTCCCGGTGGCCAGATTCTTGGGCCCACATTCGACTACACGCATCGGCTGCTCGACCCTGCGCTAGGCTCGCAGCCGCCGGCCGAACCGGCGCGCGCAGCCGCCGAGAACGCATCCATGCCGCGTGTCACCGTTTTGCTCGGCCGCGACGATCTCATCGAGCAGTCGCCGCAAGCCGCGCCGGACGCGGCGGTGGGCGATCTGACGCAGGAGCCCCTCGCCTTCCCGGCGGATCGGGATCTCCGGCTGCAGAATCTTGCGCGCGGCGATGAAGGATTTCTGTTGGCGCTCGGCTATTCGACGCAGCGCGGCTATGGCCGCACGCATCCTTTCGCCGGCGAGATCAGGGTCGGCGAGGTCGAGGTCGCGTTCCACGCCGAAGAGGTCGGGTTCGCCGTCCCGCTCGGCCGCATCACCGTCACCGAATGCCAGACGGTGAATCAATTCCGCGGAACCGCGACGGAACCACCGCGCTTCACGCGCGGCTATGGCCTGGCCTTCGGCCATTGCGAGCGCAAGGCCATGGCCATGGCGCTGGTCGATCGGGCGCTGCGCGCGCGCGATCTCGGCGAGGAGGTCGCAGCGCCGGCGCAAGACGAAGAATTCGTGCTGTCGCACTCCGACAACGTCCAGGCCACCGGATTTGTCGAGCATCTCAAGTTGCCGCACTACGTCGATTTCCAGGCCGAGCTCGGCCTGGTGCGGCGGATGCGCGCGGAATTCGGACGCGCAGCCGGCGAATCGACGACCGGCGAGTCGACGACCGGCAGGCCGGCGATCGGCGAGGCAGCGGAATGAGCGCGCACACCTACAACTTCGCCTATCTCGACGAGCAGACCAAACGCATGATCCGGCGCGCGATCCTCAAGGCGGTCGCGGTACCCGGCTATCAGGTTCCGTTCGCGAGCCGCGAGATGCCGATGCCCTACGGATGGGGCACCGGCGGCGTCCAGGTAACGGCGGCGGTTCTCGGGCCGAACGACGTCCTCAAAGTCATCGATCAGGGCTCGGACGACACCACCAACGCGGTATCGATCCGGAAATTCTTCGCCAAGACCGCGGGCGTGCGCACCACGACGCGGACCGCGGAGGCAAGCGTCATACAGACCCGCCATCGCATTCCGGAACGGCCTTTGACCGAGGACCAGATCCTGGTGTTCCAGGTTCCGATCCCGGAGCCGTTGCGCTTCCTCGAGCCGCGCGAGACCGAGACGCGCCGCATGCATGCGCTTGCCGATTACGGCGTCATGCACGTGAAGCTCTACGAGGACATCGCCCGGCACGGCCACATCGCCACCACTTATGCCTATCCGGTCAAGGTCGACGACCGCTACATCATGGATCCCTCACCCACCCCGAAGTTCGACAATCCCAAGATGAACGATTGCGCGGCGCTGCAGCTGTTCGGCGCCGGCCGCGAGAAACGGATCTACGCCATCCCGCCTTACACCAAGGTGGTCTCGCTCGACTTCGAGGATCATCCATTCGAAACCTATCGCCATAACGCGCCTTGCGCGTTGTGCGGGGCAACCGATTCGTTCCTCGACGAGGTCGTCACCGACGATCGCGGGGGACGCATGTTCGTGTGCTCGGACAGCGACTATTGCGAGGCGCGCAGGAGCGCCCAAAGGACCACGACGGAAGGGACCAAGACGCAGGAGCGCGTCAAGCCGGCCGAGACGGAGGCCGACAATGGCTGAGAACGAACAGCCGCTGCTGGTCGCGGATGGACTGACCAGGTGGTACGGCCGCCAGCTCGGATGTCGCGACGTCTCGCTCGAGCTCTTCGAGGGCGAGGTGCTCGCGGTGGTCGGCGAGTCCGGCTCGGGCAAGTCGACCTTGCTGCATCTGCTGGCGGGGCAGCTCGCACCGAGCGCCGGGCTCGTGCGCTACCGGATGCGCGATGGCGTCACGCGCGATCTCGCGGCGTTGAGCGAGGCGGAGCGGCGTTTTCTCGCGCGCACCGATTGGGGTTACGTGCAGCAGGACGCCGCGCTCGGGCTGCGCATGGCGGTGTCGGCCGGCGGCAATATCGGCGAGCGCCTGATGGCGGTCGGCTGGCGCCACTACGGTCGGATTCGCGGCGCCGCCGAGAGCTGGCTCGACCGGGTGGAAATCGATCCGGCGCGCATCGACGAGGCGCCGTCGAATTATTCCGGCGGAATGCGGCAACGCCTGCAGATCGCGCGCAATCTCGTGACCCAGCCGCGGCTGGTCTTCATGGACGAGCCGACCGGCGGCCTCGACGTCTCGGTGCAGGCCCGCTTGCTCGACCTGCTGCGCCGCCTGGTGCAGGACCTCGGGCTTGCCGTCGTCATCGTGACCCACGACCTCGCCGTCGCACGGCTGTTGTCGCACCGGATCATGGTGATGAAAGGCGGCGAAGTGATCGAAACCGGACTGACCGACCAGGTACTCGACGATCCCCGTGAGGCCTACACCCAGCTGCTCGTTTCTTCGGTCCTTCCGGTATGAGGATGGCATGACCACGGTTCTCGAAGTCTCCGACGTTTCGAAAAGCTTCACGATGCACTTGCGCGGCGGCATGACGCTGCCCGTCGTTCGCGGCGTGAGCTTCGCAGCACGCGCGGGCGAATGCGTCGTGCTGGCGGGCCCTTCCGGCGCGGGGAAATCCTCGATCCTGAAGATGATATTCGGAAGCTACCGTTGCGATCTGGGCGCCATTCACGTGCATCACGGCGACGAACGCACGGACGTCGCGAATGCCGGCCCGCGCACGATGCTCGCGCTGCGCCTTCGCGTCGTCGCCTATGTGTCGCAATTCCTGCGCGCCGTCCCGCGCGTCGCCGCGGTCGACGTGGCGGCCGAGCCGCTGATTGCCTGCGGAACCGAGCGCGAGATCGCAGCGCACCGTGCCGGCGATCTCCTCGCGCGCCTCAATCTTCCAGACCGGATGTGGGGACTGCCACCCGCGACGTTTTCCGGCGGCGAGCAACAACGCGTCAACATCGCGCGCGGACTCGTCGGCGACCATCCGCTGTTGCTGCTCGACGAGCCGACGGCGTCGCTCGATGCCGCCAACCGCGCCGTTGTCATCGACCTCGTGAACGCGCGCAAGCGCCGTGGAACGGCGATCGTCGCGATCGTGCACGACGCCGACGTTCGCGACGCGATCGCCGATCGCATCGTCGACGTGACCACCTTCGCGGCGGCTGCATAAGGACGAAGATGAGCGAGAGTGAAACAGTGCTCGTCCTTACCAACGCCAAAGTGGTGCTGGCCGACCGCGTCATCGCACCCGGATGGGTCGCGTGCGCCGATGGCGCGATCGTCGAGACCGGGGAAGGGCGCCCGCCCGAGCGCGGCGAGGATGTCGAAGGCGACATCATCATGCCGGGACTGGTGGAGCTGCACACCGACCACCTCGAGGCGCACTACATGCCGCGGCCGAAAGTCTATTGGGATCCGATCGCCGCGGTGGTGTCGTACGACGGCCAGATCGCGACCTCCGGCATCACCACGGTTCTCGACTCGCTGCGGGTCTGGCGCGAGGAGCTGGTCGAAGGTGTCGACGGCGACGCCGCGCTGCTCGCCGAGGCCATCGGCGCCGCGCGCGACGCGAACCTTCTGCGCTGCGACCATCTCCTGCATTTGCGCTGCGAGATCCCGATGCCGAGCGTGGTCGACGAGGCGCGCCCATTGATCGGCCGCCCCGATGTTCGCCTCGCCTCGCTGATGGATCACACGCCCGGCCAGCGCCAGTTCCGCGACGAGAGGAAGTTGCGCGACTATTATCGCGGCAAGAACGGCGGCATGACCGACCAGGAGCTCGACCGGCTGTTTGCGCGGCGATTGGAGCTGCAGGAGCAATGCGGCACCGAAAACCACCGCGCGCTGGTCGATCTCGCGCGGGCGCACGGCACCCCGCTCGCAAGCCACGACGACACGACGGCCGATCACGTCGCCGAGGCGATCGCCGACGGAGTTGCGATCGCCGAGTTTCCGACCACCACCGAGGCTGCAGCCGCCCTGCACGCGGCGGGCATTCGTGTCCTGATGGGCGCCCCCAATCTCGTGCGCGGCGGTTCGCATTCCGGCAATGTCGCGAGCCGCGAGCTCGCCGAGTCCGGACATCTCGACATCCTGTCCTCCGATTATGTGCCGCAGAGCCTGCTGATGGCGGCGATCGCCATGCCGGAGATCGTGCCCGGCATCGACCTCGCGGCGGCGGTGCGTACCGTCACCAAGACCCCCGCCGAGGCGGTCGGGCTGAATGATCGCGGCGAGATCGCGGCCGGCCGGCGCGCCGACTTGATCCGCGTCAGCGTCGCACGCAACGTCCCGGTGGTCCGCTCGGCCTGGCGGCTCGGGCGGCGGGTCGCATGACCCAGGCTGACACAACAAGTGATGGCGTCCCAACGCGCCGCGACCCGATCGGACCGGGCCGGCTCATTCTCCTGGTCGGGCCGAGCGGCGCCGGCAAGGATACCTTGCTTGCACTTGCCCGAGCGGCGAGCCAAGGCAACGTGCGGATCATTTTTCCGCGCCGGGTGATCACGCGTCCTTCCGACGGTTCGGAGGACCACGCGACGCTGTCGCCGACGGATTTCGAAAAGGCGGTTGCTGACGGCGCCTTTGCCGTCTGGTGGGGCGCCCACGGCCATCAATACGGCATCCCCGGCTCTGCCGAGGACGCCATAAGATCCGGCCGGACGGTCGTCTGCAATGTCTCGCGGACCGTCGTTCAGGCGCTGCGGCAACGCTACGCGTCCGTGACCGTGGTGCTGGTCACGGCCCCGACCGCGGCTCTGGAGCAGCGTCTCGCCGGCCGCCGTCGGTCGAGCGACGGTGACCTGGCCGATCGGGTCGCGCGCAGCAGCAAGTTGGCATGCGAGACCGACCCCGACGTGGTCATCGACAACGTGGGTGACCCTGGGGTCGCGGCCGAGCGGCTTCTGGAGGTTGTCCGAGGCGATAGCAGTGGTCGGCCCGCGCACACGATCGTATAAGCGCCCCTGTTGCGGCCATGCACCCGAACCGGTGCCACGTCCATCGCGCCGCCGAGATTGGAGTTGGGCCATGGGCCGCATCGACGCACGCCTGCGGGAGCTCGGCATCGAGCTGCCCTCCCCGCCGCCGCCGCGCACGGCGCGCATTTTGATGGCCAAGATCTCCGGCGGGTTCCTATTCGTGTCGGGACAATTGCCGAGCTGGAACGGGGAGATCCGTTACGTCGGCAAGGTTGGACGCGAGTTCGACCTCGAGGCGGCGCAGGCAGCGGCGAGGCTTTCGGCGCTGAACGTCCTCGCCCATGCGCGTTCGGCGCTCGACGGCGATCTCGACCGCATCGCCGAGGTCGTGTGCCTGCGCGGCTATGTGAATGTCGTTCCCGACTTCATCGATATCGCGCAATCCGTCAACGGCGCCTCTGACCTGATGATCGACGTATTCGGCGCTGCCGGCGCCCATACGCGCACAGCAATCGGGGTCGCCATGATGCCGTACAATGCCGCGATCGAGGTCGACGCTCAGTTTCTCGTCAAGTGATGGCCTCATCATCGGACCTTAGGCGCGGCTCGTGGCCGGCAGGAGCACTTCGACCGCGCCATCGACGTCCCGCACTGGAAAGGTGCGGATGTCGCACTCGACAGGACTCGTAAGTGCCCTGCCGGTGCGAACATTGAAACGACCGCCGTGCAAAGGGCACTCGATCTCGTCACCGTCGAGCCACCCGTCGGTCAGCATCGCATAGGCATGGCTGCAAACATTGTCAGTCACAAACAGTTCGCCTTCGACGCGGTAGATGGCAACCTTGGCGCCCTCGATCTCGACCGCGATCATACCCCCGTCAGGAACGTCGTTACTCTGGCTCACCTGCCGCCAAACGGCACCGCTTTCGGACATACTCTCTCCTTTCCCGCGTCCGGTACGATCCACGACGTGCCAGCAGGATCATCGACGTGCCAGCAGGATATAGAGTATAGAAATCGACCACCGCAGGCGTTTGGTCGTTCATCAAGACGAGCTTCTTCCGCGCGATCCGCCACGCTCCGTCGGATTGCCGTCGCAGCCGATACTCACCGATGCCGAACAGGACGTGGCTCTTGCGGGTCCGCGGATCGTGCGCCTGCACCTGCCAACTCGCAGTGACCTCGATCTCCTCGTCTCCGCTGAATGAGGCCATGGTGTTGGTTATGAAATGCGCTGTTCGCGGCAACGGCATCGCGGTCACCGACTTGCGCGTCTGGATCCGCGCGATCCGCTCGGCCAGGCCGTGGCGCGATGCATGATAGATGAGGGAGATTTCACGCTTGGGATCGGCGGTCGTGTCGTACTCATCAAGCCAGGTTGGAACCCAGTATTCGACGTCCTCGCAGAAGAGGGTTAACCACGCCTTCCAATCTTTGCGGTCAAGATACAGCCCCTCCCGATAGAGCACCTCGGCCGCAATGGCAGCGGCTTCTGCATTCGACATCACGCTGATCTCCGGCATCGTCCGTTCATTCACGCTTCCCCCGCCGTCACTGGTGCACGGGGGCGGCCCGATCAGGCCGCCACACGACCGAGCTTCTTTGCGTCGAGCGTGAGCAGGCGACGCCATTCGCGATAGCCACCATGGAAACAGGTCTCGTCGCCGAATGCCCGTGTCCCATAGGTCCATTCCGCGGACGGCAGCCGGAGCTGTTCTGCGAGGTTGGTGCCATCCGGCGGTGGGCCGCCAAGGCCCCGCGCATAGCCTTGGGTCCAGCCCACGAGCTTGGCTTGATAACCGCTCTGGCAATACTCGTACATGACGTTGTCGTCCGACGAGGCGAGACCGCTCGGATTGAAGAAATCCTCGTACTGGCGGATTCGCAACTCCCGCGCCTCGGCGCTTTCCCCGGTCGGCGCCAGGCAATGCGAGGTCATTTCGGTCTTGTCCGGGGCCAGCGGACGCCAAGTGCGCAGCTGCAGCGACGAGATGTCGATCACCTGAAGGTTCGGATAGATCGTCAGGTTGCGATGGCGCATCATCCATTTCCATCGTGTGTCACCGACTCGCTGCCGCAACGCCTGCATCCGCTCGGTGTCGTAAGCGAGCGGCCGCAGCGCACGCTGTTCCTTCTGGATCGACCACATGATGGAATGGCCGCGCGGGAAGCTGAACGTGCCCTGCGCTTCCGGCTCGGTCTCGCAATCGAGCGCAGCCAGACGGCTGCGCTGGTCCTCCGGCATCGGCCGCTTCTTCATCACGTCGAGATACGAGCTATGGGTGGTGGCGAAGTGGTAATAGTCGAGCCCGTTCTCGAACTGCAGCTTCCAATTTGCATCGAAGGTGTAGGTGATCGAGCCGGGCACGAATTCGAAGCCCTGTTCACTCTGATCGAGTACCAGGTCGATAAGCGCGCGCGAGTCGCCGAGGTGCTCCTCGATGCTTGGCACATCGGGCGACAAGCAGGCGAACAGGAAGCCGCGGTAATTGGCGAAGCGCGGCACCGGAACCAGGTTGTGATCATCGTTGCTGAATGCGGTCGAATACTGGCCGGTGCCCTCGTCTGTGATGGAGATGTTGCGCCCGGCGCTGTCGTAGGCCCAACCGTGATATCGGCAGACGTGGAACTTCTGATTGCCCTTCTTGAACGGGCAGACCACCGTGCCGCGGTGGCGGCAACTGTTCATGAAGCAGCCGAGCCGGCCCTCGCCGTCGCGCGTCAGCAGTACCGGCTGACGCCCTATCGTCGTGGTGACGAAATCGTGCGGTTTGGCGACCTGGCTTTCAAGGCCGATGAAAATCCAGGTGCCCTCGAAGATCCGCTCCATCTCCAGCGCGAGCACGGCCGGATCGGTAAAGACGTCGCGATGCACGCGGAAAATGCCTTCAGCCGGACGGTCGTCGATGAGGTGAGCGATGTCGAGTGAAGTCCCTGCCATAGTCTGCCTCCGCTTCCTCTTGTTCTGTCGCCTTTGTATCTCGGCGCCCGGGTGCCGCCGTTTTAAGCCATGGGCGAGTTAAGCCATGGGCGAGGTTGCGCTCATGCCGGTCCGCGCACCAGTTCGCCCTCGCCAACCGACAGGTCGAGGGCATCCCGCAACAGCGCCGGCGGCACCACTTGGCCGGCGGCCATGGCGCGCCCGAGTTGAGAGATGTGGCGCCCGTTGTTCACGGCAACCGCGCCAACAGGATGATCGTTGTCGTCGAGACCGATCAACGTCCAGCGCGGTCCGTCAAGATCGCCGCATAGCAGATTTCGCACGCCGGCGTCAGGCTCGCCGAGCGCCTGAATATTGACGTCAAACTGATCGGACCAGAACCAGGGAACGTCGTCGAAGCACGCGTCCGCCCCTGCCATCGCCCGAGCGGCGACAAGGGCCTGCTCGGACGCAACTTTACAGGATTCGATCCGGCGCCGCGGGCCCCGGCCGGGTGCCGGATGAGCAGTCACTTCGCCTGACGCGAAGATATTCGGGTCAGACGTGCGGCACGAGCGGTCCACCAGGATTCCGTCGTGGACCGCGAGACCGGCGGCGGCCGCGAGCTCGCAGTTCGGCGTGACGCCGATGCCCGCGACGATGACATCCGCGGTGTGCCGCCCGCAGCCTAGATCGATCTCGACCTTCTCGCCGTTCCACTGAATTTGCTCGATTATGGCGCCGAGCATCACCTCAACGCCGTGCCGCCGGTGCATTTGCAGCACCCACTCGCCGACCGGCGCCGGCAACACGCTTCTGCGCATCCTCGCCGACAAACTGTCGGGGAAATGGAAGCAACCGGTGGTGATCGAGAACAAGCCCGGCGCCGGTACGATCGTGGGCACAAGCTACGTGGCCCGCGCAAATCCCGACGGCTACACGATCGGCTATGCGATCGGGGCGCTCACCATTAATCAGGCGATCCGCGCCAACATCCCTTATGATCTGACGCGCGATCGTGATCGTTTTGATGGGGAAGTTCCCATTGAGCCGCAATGCTGAGTCCTTCTTCGAGAAGGCGCGGCCTGGCATCGAGAGCGCCGGCTTTCGACTCCAATTCACGCATTACGAGCCCTAAGACCGGCTCGCGCACTCCGGTTAGGGTGTGGGATGAAGGGCTGGGACCGGGAAACCTCTCCGCGCATGTCCCGGACACTTCCCCAAAAATTCCAAAACGGGGCCCCAAACCAAAAACTCAAAGGGGGTTGTTACCCCCTGGGGTGCGTGTGGAATCTGGATCACTTCTGTTTCAGCAGTTCATTGAAAGGCGAATAGCCCTCGCATTTTGCATAAGAGAAGTCGGCTGTTGCAACCCGGCCATTTTTGAACGTAATCGCCCATACATCCCTTGCATTGGAGGTAATAGGAGTTTCTCTAATCACTTCAACACAAATCGCCTGCCGATTTCCGCCGGCGAGCACCCCCATCCACAGCTCCGTCGGCTGTGAGATGCGAGCACTCCGTATGGTTCGGACATCAGTGCGGGCCAATATCGTTTGAACGATAAGATCACGATAATTCGGAGGGATGTCCCCGTCGTCAGCACGGGCGACTGCGCCGCTTGGCGATTCCAGTGTTGTTGCCGGAACCGCCGCACACGATCCTAGTACGGCAGCCAACACACAAATCGCACCGACGCCATGAGCGCCCATATCCCCAACTCCTGTTCAATTCACGAGTCTGATACACAGTAAGGATGACACGTAGTAGACACGGATCGGCAAAAGGGCCAAGGAGACTCCGGCTATATGGGGCTGGTCTCCGGCTCATGCCATCCGTCTCAACAACACTGGGTCCCCCAAATCCGAACCGGTCCCCCCCCCAAAAAGTCCTGTCGAAAACCGGGGCCGGGCCTCCTAGCG
>Ga0137415_10008411_pt1 | contig 10229 bp, 9 predicted proteins | sample CZODoug3_1_1_16f_FD_183082 | JGI IMG/M metagenome (GOLD analysis project Ga0137415, IMG submission 183082) | Vadose zone soil fungal communities from Angelo Coast Range Reserve, California, USA - CZODoug3_1_1_16fungal (Hybrid Assembly) | ecosystem: Environmental > Terrestrial > Soil > Vadose... | reverse complement strand
GCCACTGGAGCATTCGTCGATCTGGCTGCGGTCCGCCGCAGGAAAGTCATTCGGCAATCGCGACAATCCCTTCGCCAATTTCTATTTCGGCGCGTTCGGCAACAACTGGATCGACTATCAGGAAGTGCGCCGCTACCGCGCGTACTACAGCTTCCCCGGCCTCGACTTGAACGAGATCGGCGGTAACAACTTCGGCAAGCTGCAGGTGGAGTGGACCCTTCCGCCGCGGCGCTTCCGACGGGTCGGCGTCCCGGGCCTGTATACGAATTGGGCGCGCCTGGCGCTCTTCACCGGCGGGCTTCGCACCAACGTTACGCACGCCTACGACCTCGGCGCACAGCTCGACTTCTCGCTGGTGATGTTTTCGAATCTGGAGTCGATGTTTTCGCTGGGGTACGCGGCGGCCAGACAGCCGTCCAGAACTTCCCACGAGGTGATGATCTCCCTCAAGCTCCTGCGATGACTTTTTCCCACCTCGCTCTCGCGCTCCTCCCGGTGTGTCTCTTTCTTCTCAGCCTCCTTTATCTGGACAGTTACAAGCTGGTGCGACTCCAAACGATTGCGCAGCTCGTCATCATCGGATGCGTCGTCGCGGCGCTCAGTTTGTTCATCAATTGGGTTCTCGAGACGCACGGCGTCGATCGTCGCCCGCTGGCGCTTGGCGGAAACGCCGGCGGGGCTGGCGAGGTCGGGGGCCCCGATGCGCGACACCGGGACCGAACGCAGCCGGGCCGGCTCGTCCGGGAGCGCCGCCCGCTGGCTCCTCGGCGAAACCGGGATCGGGGAATCCGCTGCGGGTGGTAGCTCGGCCGGGGCCTGCCGTCCGGCTGCCGCCGGTGACGCCGGATCGCCCGGCCGCGGTGCTCGGAGGGCCGCGGTCCTGGGGAGCGGGAGCGAGGCGAGCTCGACCATGATCGGGGGGGGCTCGCGCCTGACCGCGAACGGCGCCGTGAGCGCGGCGCCGTGGACCACGGCCGACGCGACCATCAGCGTCGCGAGCCGGAGGCTCACGGATGTGCGCCCTTCCAGCGGGCGATCGCGGGAGCGAGCGCGGCCCGGGCCGCCCGCGCGACACACCACCCGAGCTCCGTGGCCGGCCCGCCGAACTCGTGGGGGATCCCCTGTCGCGTGGCGGCGATCACGACGGCATCGGTCGAGGTGCCGGTCGCGGGCGAGCCGTCGTCGCAGGCGACGCCGGCCTCGAACAGCGCGAGCGCCTTGGCCTCCGTCACGGCGAGCATCGCGTTCAAGAGCGCCGGCGGTGCGGGATCCGCGTCCACGACCACGATCACGTTGATGGTGCCCGCCTCCCGCGCGGCCCGGGGCCGCGGGTCGAGGCCGGCCGCGACGGGATTGGAGAGGCCGACGGTCACGACGGCCAGCGCGCTCGTCGTCGTCGCTCGCGCGCGCCCGACCTCTGCGTCGGCCGTCCACGCCGCGGTGAGGAGCCCTACCCAGGGCGCCGGCAGGCCGCGCCCACGGGCATAGGCGGCGACCAGGCCCGCCGGGTCCCCGCACGGATGGTTCCGGTCGACGTGGAGGTTGACGATCGCCCGCGCCTGTCCAAGGCCGCCGTTAACGGCCGCCGTCGACGCGACGGCGAGGGGCTCGAGGCTCGCGAGCACGACCGCCTCGGGTCCGATCTCGAGCTGCACGCCGTCGAGCACGGGGCTCAGAAGCTCGCCCGAAGGCCGACGAGGAAAGCCGTCCCGAGCGCGGGGAAGCCGCGCACCTCCGCGTAGCCCTCATTCAATAGGTTCTGGACGCGCAGGGTGAGGTCGAGCGCCTGGAGCCGCCCGGCGCGCTCGACGAGCCGGTACTGGCCGCCGATGTCCACCCGCGTGTGGCCGCTGTTGTAGACCCCCCCGAGCGTCTCCCACTGCCGGGTGATCGCATACACCTGGGCGAAGAGGGACGCCCGCCGGGTCGGCGTCCAGGTCAGCCCGACGTCCCACGAGTGGCGGGGCACGCGGGGGAGCCACCGGCCCGTCGCGACGTCCTTCGTCTCGGTGTACGTGTAGTTGAGGTGGGCGGTCAGGGTGTCAAGCAAGTCCGCCTCCGAGGCGAACTCGAGGCCGCCGGTGTTCGCCCGGCCGGCGTTGGTGGAGGTGAAGAAGAAGGGGGGCGTTAGGCTCGACACGCAGCAGACGACGAGGTCCTTGAAGTGGTTTTCGAAGTAGGTGAGGGCGAGCCGGACGCGGTTCGCCCAGAGCCTCTGGTCGAGGCCGGCGTCGAAGGAGACGCTATGCTCGGCCCGGAGCGACGGGTTCCCGAAGCCGGGGAAGTAGAGCTCGTTGAGGGTCGGCGCCCGGAAGCCCGACCCCCCGCTCGCCCGGAGTCGGGTCCCGGTCTCCTTGATGACGAAAGCGGCGGAGCCCCGCCCGGTCGCCTCGGTTCCGAACACGCTGTGGTGCTCGACGCGGGCGCCGCCCGTCAGGAAGAGCCGCTCGAGGACGCGGACCTGCTGCTCGACGAACGCGGCTTCCGTCGAGGTGCGCTTGCTGAAGCCGGGGCTGTTTCCGCTGACGTCGCCGTCCTCGCCGCGCGAGACGAGGCCGATCGAGCTCGTGCTCCAGGTGCCGACGTAGAAGTGGTTGATCCACTCGGCCTCTCGCCGCTCCACGTCGATCTGCGAGATCGTGTCGCACGGCAGGAAGAGGCACGGGATCCCCGGATCCTGGGGATCCTGGAAGCCCACGGTGTTCTCATACCGCGAGAGCCGAAGCTCGCCCCCCCACCACGGCACGGGGTGCGAGCGGCCGTCGAGCGACGTCACCAGGGTCTCGCTCTCCTGGCGCGCGTTGACGTCGATGAAGGGCCGGATGGGGAGCCGCAGGAACGGCTCGCCGCTGTCGGCGACAGAGCGCACCGGCAGCCGTGTTTCTCCCCGGTTGTAGCGCACGATGAAGGCGAGCGCGCTCTGGCCCGGCAGGGCGAGCCCGATCCGCCCGCTGACGGCGTTGTTGTCGAAGTCGTCGTTGCGGGAGCGGCCGACGCTCTCGAGGTGTGACGCGCCGAACGCGTAGTCGACGCGCCCGGAGCTGCCGCTGAATCCGGTCTGGGTCCGGAAGGTGTCGTAGTTGCCGATCTCCTGGCTCAGGAAGCCCGAGAACGGCCCCTGCCCCTTCTTCGTGAAGATGTTGACGACGCCCCCGATCGCGTCAGCGCCGTAGAGCGTCGACTGAGGCCCCCGGATGATCTCGATGCGGTCGATCAGGTCGGGCGGGATGTCCGAGAGCTCCGTCTCGCCCAAGGTAGGGCTGGCGATCCGCACGCCGTCGATCAGCACCTGGACCTTGGTCGGGTCCACGCCCCGGATCGAGATGCTCGTGGTCTTGCCGAGGCTCCCCGACTGCCGGACGTCGAGGCCCGGGACCGATCGGAGTGCGTCCTGGACCGTGACGTAGTGGTACGTCCGGAAGTCCTCCTCCGTGATCACGCTGACGGTCGCGCCGAGCTGCTCGGCGGGGGTCTCGACCGTGGTCGCGGTCACCACGACCGGCTCCATCTTTCGCGTCTCCTCGGCCCGTGCCGCCGCGGCTCCCCACGCCAGCAGGAGCACGGCCATCCCTGCGATCCTTCTCATCGCCGTCCCCTCTTGCCTCGAAAGGGTTCATCGACGCTTGCCCGCGGCCAGGTCTCCTGACTCGTGGATCGTCGCGACCGCTCGGCCTTCCCGGGACTCGCTCCCAGTGGCTCCGTCGAAACGGGTCGGGCGGGGCTCCCCACTCACAGTGGCGGGACCGTGCCGGCTCTCCGGCTTCCCTCAAACCGCGGGCGTCTCCAGTTCGTCCTTACGTGCGTCCCACCTCCCTCCCCGTCACGGGTTGGGCCAGACGACCTGCACGGTGAGCCGACGCGTCGACGGGTGCTTGTCGACGACGACGGGGCAGCCGTAGACGCGTGAGAGCGTCGCCTCGTCGAGCACGGCCTCGGGCGGGCCGATCCGCTCGATCCGGCCGTCGTGGAGCAGGAGCACGCGATCGGCCACCTCGGCGGCGAGGTTGAGGTCGTGGGAGACGAGCAGCACCGTGAGCCCGGTGGCCCGGCGGAGCCGCCGCAGCAGCGCGACCGTCTCCGCCTGGTAGCGGAGGTCGAGGTGCGCCGTCGGCTCGTCGAGCGCGAGGAGCCGAGGCTCCTGGCAGAGCGCCCGCGCGAGCGCGACGCGCTGGCGCTCACCGCCGGAGAGCGTGGCCACGGGCAGCGCCGCCAGGTCGAGCACTCCCGCCTGCGCCATCGCCTCCCGGCCGCGCGCGCGGTCGGCCTCGCCCTCGAAGAACCGTTCCGGCGCGTGCGGGTAGCGGCCCATCAGCACCGTCTCGGCGACCGTGAACGGTAACGCGGCCGGCAGCGCCTGGGGGACGACGGCGACGCGACGCGCGACCTCCGTCCGGCTCAGCGCGCTGAGCGCCTCGCCCTCGAGTCGGACCTCCCCGCTCGCCGGCGTCACGACCCCGGTCAGGAGGCGGATCACCGTCGTCTTGCCGGCGCTGTTCGGCCCGATCACGGCCAGGATCTCACCGGCCGCGATCCCGAACGTAAGCTCCGTCAGCCGGAACGGCCGGTGGCGGTCAGGGCCCGATGCCGCGTACGCGAAGGACACCCGGCAGAACTCGGCGACGGGGCTCGGCGGACGGGTCGGCATCGAGGCCGTCACCGCGGCCGTCCCGCCGGCCGCCCCCGCCCCGGCGACCGTCTGGTCTCCCTGCTCGGCATCAGAGGAGACTCCCGCCCCGGTGCCGCGTGCGCAGCAGGTAGACGAAGAACGGCGCACCGCAGACGGAGGTAAGCACGCCGACCGAGAGCTCCCCGGGCGCGATCGCGTCGCGCGCCAGCGTGTCGGCCAGGAGCAGGAAGATCGCACCGACGAGCAACGCGGCGGGCACGAGCAGCCGGTTGTCGGGGCCGAGCAGGAGGCGAACCGCGTGGGGCACGATCAGTCCCACGAAGCCGATCGGCCCCGCAAAGGCGACGACGGTCGCGGTGAGGAGACAGGCCCCGACGAACACGCGCCGCTTCAGCCGCTCGGCCTCGACGCCGAGCTGCTGGGCGGCCTCCTCGCCGAGCGCTAGCAGGTTCAGCTGGCGCGCGCGCCCCAGAATCAGCCAGACGCCCAGCGCGAGCAGCCCGCCGAAGACGGCGAGGGCGCCCGGCGAGATCGCGCGGAGGTTGCCGAGCATCCAGTGGACCACGCCGGCGAGCCGGTCGAACTCGACCACCGAGATCAGAACCGTGATCGCCGCCGAGAAGAAGAGGCCGACGATCACGCCGGCGAGCAGGAGGGTCTCGACCGGCAGCCGGCCGTCGCTGGCGGCGATCAGGTAGACGACCGCGGCGGCCGCGAGCGCCCCCGCGAAGGCGAACGCGGTCAGGCCGAGCGCCGCCACGACGGTGGCCCCGACACCGAAGAGCTGGGCGACCACGACGCCAAACGCGGCGCCGCTCGACACGCCGAGGATCGCCGGGTCCGCGAGCGGATTCCGCGTCAGCGCCTGGAACCCGACGCCGGCCACCGCCAGCGCCGCGCCGGCCAGCAGGGCGGCGGCGATCCGCGGCAGCCGGAGGTCCAGCACCACGAGCCGCTCCACGTCGCCGCCGCGGCCCACCAGGGCGCCGACGACAGCCCGCGCCGAGATCGGCGCGCTGCCGACCATGAGCGCCCCCGCCGCGACCAGGAGGGTGAGGGCCACGAGGCCGACCAGCACGGCGGTCAACCTCCGCGCCGGCTCGGTCATCGCGCCGCTCGCGCGGCGACGCGCGGACGCGCCTCGGCCCGCGCCTCGGGATGGATCGCGCGTGCGAGCCGCTCGAGCCCGTCGACCACCCGCGGCCCGTAGCGGTGGAGCAGCGCGCCCTCGACCGCGTCCACCCGACCCCTCCGGAGGGCCGGCAGCGCGGCGAGCCGCTCCCACGTGGTGCGGAGCGTTGACGTCTCGTCCCCGCCATGGCGCGCGAGGATGATGACGTCGGGCCGGTAGGTCACGACCGCCTCGAGGCCGAGACGCGGATAGGCGCCGGGCAGCGCCGCCGTCACGCTCGCCCCGCCGGCGAGCTCGATCAGCTCGGTGACGAGCCCCTCGCGGCCGGGAACGATCAGCGGCTCGGGCCAGAGCACGTAGAGCACGCGGGGCCGCGGGTACGGCCGCACCGCCTCGACCACGCGGCGAACCCGCCCGCGCAGGCGCTCGACGAGCGGCGGGGCGGCGGGCGCGCGCCCCGTCAGCTCGCCGAGTCGCGCGATGAGCGCCATCACGTCTTCGAGGTGGTGGGCCCGGACGACGAAGACGGGGATCGCGAGCCCCGCGAGCTGATCGAACGTCGCCTGGCTATTGCCCTCGTCCGTCGTGACGACGACGTCGGGGCGGAGGGCGACGATCGCCTCGAGGCTCGGCGCGACCATGCCGCCGACGCGGCGCTTCCGCCGCGCCGCCGGCGGCCAGTCGCAGAAGTCGGTGACGCCGACCAGGCGGTCCTCGCCGCCGAGGGCGAAGATGATCTCCGTCGCGCTCGGCACGAGGGAGACGATCCGCTGCGGGGGCGCAGGCAGCGTCAGGGGGTGACCCAGCATGTCGCGCGCGGCGAACGCGGCCGCCGGCACCGGCGCCAGGACGAGCAGGGCCAGGATCAGAGGGCGCATGCCGCCACGAGCGCGTCCGCCACCCCCGGCGCGGAGCCGAAGTGCAGGTGCACGTAGCTCATGAGCGTGCGCCCCACGAGGTAGCCCTCCGCCCGCCCGCCCGTGCCGTGGTGCTGCCGGAGCCGATAGACGCGCGGGACCGCCGCCGGCACCGGGTCGAGCGTTGAGCAGTGGAACTCGTGACCGCGGGCGACCGTGCCCGCGCTCCCGAGGGGAGCGTCCGCCGTCAGCTCGACCTCGCTATAGGCAAGCGTGAGGCGGCCGGTCCGCATCCGCACCGCCGCGGGCAGGATGCCGACCATCGGGTGCGCGACGCCAGCGGCGTCCTCGAGAACGGCCGCCAGGTACATGAGGCCCCCGCACTCGGCATAGACCGGCCGGTTGGCGGCGGCAAACCGACCGACCGCCTCTCGCATGCGCGCGTTGCCGGCGAGCTCCCGGGCGTAGAGCTCGGGGTAGCCGCCGCCGATGTAGAGACCGTCCACCTCCGGCAGCGTCGCGTCCTCGGTCGGACTCCAGAAGATCAGGTCGGCGCCCGCGGCGCGGAGGCGATCGAGGTTCTCCGCGTAATAGAACTGAAACGCGCGGTCCCGCGCGACGCCGAGGCGGACTTTCTTCGGCCGGGGCCGAGCGGAGCGTGGGGCCGCCCCCCCGCGGCGACCGCCTGATCGCGTCACGCTCCCTCGCCGCCGGGTGTCGAGTGGAGCGGCAAGGGCCAAGAGGCGGTCGAGGTCGACGTGCTCCTCGATCGCGCGGGCGAGCGCGTCACGGAGCGCGGGCGTGACGACGGCCTCGGCGCCGGTGACCAGGCCGAGGTGGCGCTCGGCCAGCCTGAGGTCCTCGCGGCGCGGCAGGAAGCCCACCGGCACCGCGCGGCAGGCCCCCTCGAGGGCGTCGGCGAGCCATCGCGCGTGACGCTCACCGCCGACCCGGTTGAAGATCACGGCCGCGAGGCCGAGCGCCGCGTCGAACCGCTCGAAGCCGAGAACGATCGCCCCCGCGCTCCGCGCCAGCGCCCCGGCGTCCACCACGAGCACCACCGGCGCGCCCAGCCATTTCGCGATCTGCGCGGTCGAGCCGTCCTCGCTCTTTCCATCGAAGCCGTCGAAACAGCCCATGACGCCCTCGACCAGCGCCAGGTCGGCGCCGGCCGCATGGCGGGCGACCGTCTCGCGGACGTGGTCAGGCGAGCACATCCAGCCGTCGAGGCTGTACGAGGGCCGGCCGCTCACGACCGCGTGGAGGCCGGGATCGATGAAGTCGGGGCCGACCTTGAACGCCTGCGCCACCAGACGGCGTCGACGGAACGCCTCGAGCAGGCCGAGCGTGATCGTCGTCTTGCCGACCCCGCTCGACACGCCCGCGATCACGAGGAGGCGCGGCCCACCCGACCGTCCGGGGGCGTTGCCCTCCCGCCTCATCCGCGACCCCGCCCCGACCGGCGCGCCCTCTCGGGGACGACCGGCTATGCCTCGCACCGCTCGTCCACTCCGGCCGACTTGAATGTCGCCATCTCCGTGTAGATACGGGCGGCCGCGCGCGCGAGGTGCACGAAGAGCGCGGCGCCGGTTCCCTCGCCGAGGCGCATCCCGAGGTCGAGGTACGGCTCGAGGCCGAGATGCCCGAGCGCCGCCGCGTGCCCGGGCTCGACCGAGCGGTGGGAGGCGAAGAGGAAGTGGCGCGCGGCGGGGGCGATCGCGACCGCGATCAGCCCGGCCGCCGTCGCCACGAAGCCGTCGAGCGCGACCGGCACCCGATGGGCCGCCCCCGCCAGCGCGACCCCGGCCAGGCCGCCGATCTCGAAGCCGCCGACACTGGCGAGCACGTCGAGGCCGTCCGCCCGATCGGGCCGGTTGCGGGCGAGCGCCCGGCCCACGACCTCCACCTTGTGACGCCAGGTGGCGTCGTCGACCCCGGTGCCGCGGCCGGTGACGGCCTCGACGGGCGCCCCGGTGATGGCGGCGGTCACGGCGCTCGCGGCCGTGGTGTTGCCGATGCCCATCTCGCCGAGACCGAGCAGGTCGGCGCCGTCGGCGACGGCCGCCTCCGCCAGCTCCGCCCCCACTTCGATCGCGGCCACCGCCTGCTCGCGCGTCATCGCGGGCCCGCGGGCGATGTTGCGCGTCCCGTCGGCGACGCGTCGCGACACCAGACCCGCCCGCGCCGAGAGCGGCGTCGCCACGCCGAGGTCGGCGACAACCACCTGCGCCCCGGCCTGGCGCGCGAGCACGTTGACGGCGGCGCCGCCGCGCAGGAAGTTCTCGACCATCTGCGCGGTCACCACTTGCGGGTAGGCGCTCACGCCCTCCTCGACCACGCCGTGGTCGCCCGCGAAGGTGAAGATCACCGGCCGCTCGACGGCCGGGGCCGCGCCGCCGCGGATCTCGACGAGGCGCCGCGCCAGCTCCTCCAGCCGGCCGAGGCTCCCCGGCGGCTTGGTGAGGGAATCGAGATGCCGCTGCGCCTGCGTCGCCCGGTCGGCCGCGGGCGGCGCGATCGCGTCACGGAGCCTGGATAGTCGCTGCATGGGCTGTCCTCCTTTCGCACTGTTCCTTGATGACGAGCGGCAGGCCGGCCACCATCAGGACGACCCGGTCGCAGACGGCGGCGAGACGCTGGTTGGCGTGGCCGAGAAGATCGCGGAACCGAAGACCGGCGGGGGTGTCGGGGTGAACGCCGAGGCCCACCTCGTTCGAAACGAGCGCGAGGTCGAAGGGCCGGGACGCGATCAGCCGCACCAACGCGGCGACCTCGGCGAGGATCTGGTCGTCGCTCTCGCCCCCGAGCTGGAGGTTGGCGAGCCAGAGCGTGATGCAGTCGACGACGACGGTCTGGGCGCCGCCGCCGGCGAGGGCGCCGAGGGCGCTCAGGAGCTTCACCGGCTCTTCGACGGTCCGCCAGCCGCCGGGCCGCTCCCGGCGGTGCCGATCGATCCGCTCGGCCATGTCGGCGTCGCCGGCTTCCGCCGTCGCGACGAAGACGCCGGGACGAGCCACCGACTCGAGCGCGAAGCGGCTCTTCCCACTCCGCGCGCCGCCGAGTACCAGGAGCGACGATCGAATCGCCCGGGCCCTCCCTCGAAGACCGGTTGACGCGTGAGCGTCCGGGCAGGTCTCCTGGCTCTCGGATCGTCCTACTCCCCGCGCCTTCCCAGCCGGGCAACGGCCAGTGGCTCTCGCGGGTTTCGTCCCCGATTACAGTGACGGGGTCGCGGCGGGTTTGCACCGCCTTCCCTGGGGTCCGCTCTCGCGGGCGCCCGGGCGCGAACAGCGGACACACACTAGCAAACGCGGCCCCGTGTCGACAAGAGGGTCGCTCGGGGTCGCTCGGCCCGAGCCGCTCGCGGCGGGTCAGAAGCCGCGGGCGCGCATGCAGGCGTCGAAGGCGTCCTGGAAGGGCGGCTCGACCGGGGCCGGCTCGCTCGCCACCTGCTCCGAGGCGCCATTGGCCCCGACCCCGCCGGAGGGCTCCGGCAGGTCGACCGGCTTCGGCGCGAGCGGGGGCGGGAGCGGCGCCGGTGTGGCAGTGACCGGGCCTGTCCAGGGTCCGACGTGCGAGAGGCGCGTGGGGAACGGGTTGGCGGGCACGGTCT
>Ga0137415_10008409_pt1 | contig 10229 bp, 10 predicted proteins | sample CZODoug3_1_1_16f_FD_183082 | JGI IMG/M metagenome (GOLD analysis project Ga0137415, IMG submission 183082) | Vadose zone soil fungal communities from Angelo Coast Range Reserve, California, USA - CZODoug3_1_1_16fungal (Hybrid Assembly) | ecosystem: Environmental > Terrestrial > Soil > Vadose... | reverse complement strand
CGGAAAACCCCTATCGCGCCGCTTCACTCCCGCGGGTGTTCGGACCCGCACCGGGCGACTACGGCGTTGGCGTCGTCGAAGCCGTGACGGAGCTCACGCCGGCCACGGCGGAGGAGGCCGGCGAAGCCTGGCTTGCCCGCAGCGCCTTTGCCTATGGCGGCGCTCGGGACGGCATCGCGGCGCGGCCCGCGCTCGAAGCGCGCACCGCCGCCACCGACGCGTTTGTCCACGCCCAGGACCTGCCCGAGACCGATCTTCTGGCGGCGCCGGATTACGCTGCCCACGAGGCCGGATTCGCCGCCGCGGCGCGCAAACTAGGCGGCGCGGCGCCGACGCTCTACCATGCCGATTCGGCCACGCCCGATGCGCCGCGGATGCGGACGCTCGCCGAAGAGATCGCCCGCGTGGTCCGTGGTCGCGCCGCCAACCCGCGCTGGCTCGCGGGCCAGATGCGGCACGGCTTTCGCGGCGCGGCCGAAATCGCGTCGACGCTCGACCAGATGGCGCTGTTCGCCCATCTGGCCGGCGCCGTCGAAAGCCATCACTTCGATCTTTACTACGACGCGACGCTCGGCGACGACGCCGTGCGCTGCTTCATCGAACAGGCCAACCCCGAAGCCGCGGCGATGATGCGCCGGCGGTTTCAGCAATTGCTCGACGCCGGCCATTGGGTGACCCGGCGCAACAGCGCGATCGAGAGGATTGCGATGGCGCCGGCTGATGCAGGGACCGCGTCATGAGCTACGCCTACGAAACCGATGGCGCCGCCATCTACCGGCGTTCGTTCGCGATCATCCGCGCCGAGGCGCGGCTCGACCGTTTCGATGCCGGCGATGAAAAGGTCGCGGTGCGGATCATCCACGCCAGCGGCATGGTCGATGTCGCCGACGACATCGTGTTCAGCTCCGGCTTTAGCGAAGCCGCCACCGTGGCATTGCGGGCGGGCGCGCCGATCCTTTGCGACACCCAGATGGTTGCCCACGGCATTACGAGGGCGCGGCTGCCGGCCGACAACGCCGTGATCTGCACGCTGTCCGATCCGCGCGTGTCGGCGCTTGCTGTTTCGCTCGGCACCACCCGCACCGCGGCGGCGGTGGAATTGTGGCGGGAGCGGCTGGCGGGATCCGTGGTGGTGATCGGCAACGCGCCGACCGCGCTGTTCCGCCTGCTCGAAATTCTGCAGGAGCCTGATGTGGCTCCGCCCGCCGCCGTGATCGGCATCCCGGTCGGTTTCGTCGGCGCCGCGGAATCCAAGGAAGCGCTGCTCGCCAGCGCCCCTGTGCCATGCGTCATCGTGCGGGGACGGCGCGGCGGCAGCGCGATGGCCGCGGCGGCGCTCAATGCCGTCGCGGGTGAAACCGAATGAGTGCGTCCGCGACCATCTACGGCGTCGGCCTCGGCCCCGGCGATCCGGAGCTGATGAGCCTCAAGGCGGCGCGGCTGATCGCCACGGCCGGCGTGATCGCCCATTTCCGGAAATCCGGACGCCCCGGCAACGCCCGCACCGTGGTCGATGGCATGCTGGCGCCCGGCGTGATCGAGGAGGCGCTGGAATATCCGGTCACCACCGAGATCGCGCTGGAAGATCCGGCCTATGGCGACACGCTGCGAATCTTTTACGACGATTGCGTGGGTCGGCTGCTGCAGCATGTCGCCGCCGGTCGCGACGTCGCCGTGCTGTGCGAAGGTGACCCGTTCCTCTACGGCTCGTTCATGCATTTGCACAGCCGTATCACCGGCCGGGTGCCCGTCGTGGTGGTGCCCGGCATTTCCGGCATGTCCGGCTGCTGGACCGCGAGCGGTGTACCGATCACCTTTGGCGACGACGTCCTGACCGTGGTGCCGGCGACGCTCGACGAAGCGACCTTGCGCGAACGGCTGCAGTCGATCGACGCGCTGGTGGTGATGAAGCTCGGCCGCAATTTGCCAAAAGTGCGTCGTGCGCTGCAAGCCGCCGGTCTTGCCGAGCGGGCGATCTATGTCGAGCGCGGCACCATGGCCGGCGAGAAAGTGTTGCGGCTCGCCGACAAGACCGACGACGAGGCGCCCTACTTCTCGATGATTCTGGTCCACGGCCGCGGGCGCCGGCCATGACCGGCTGGCTCGCCATCGCCGGTTTGGGCCCCGGAGCGGCGCAGCTGGTGACGCCGGAAGTAACGCAAGCGCTCGCCGAAGCCACCGACCTGGTTGGCTATGCGCCCTATGTGACACGGGTGCCTCCACGTCCAGGTCTGACTTGCCACTCGTCCGACAACCGAAGGGAGTTCGACCGCGCGAGCCTGGCGCTGTGGCTCGCGGCCGAGGGCAAACGCGTCGTCGTGGTCTCATCGGGCGACCCCGGCGTGTTCGCGATGGCGGCGGCGGTGTTCGAGGCGGTCGATGCCGGCGATCCCTCATGGCGCGATCTCGATATCAGGGTGCTGCCCGGCATCAGCGCGATGTTCGCCGCCGCGGCGCGGATCGGCGCCCCGCTCGGGCATGATTTCTGCGCCATCAATCTGTCGGACAATCTGAAACCGTGGGATCTGGTCGAACGCCGGCTGCGGCTGGCGGCGCAGGCCGATTTTGTCATCGCGCTCTACAATCCATTGTCTTCGGCACGGCCGTGGCAACTCGGCCGCGCGTTCGAGCTGTTGCGCGAAGAACTGCCGGGCACCGTTCCCGTGGTGTTCGCCAGCGCGGTCAGCGATGCCGGCGAGGCGATCGATACCGTGGCGTTGCGCGACGCGGTGGCGAGCCGCGCCGACATGCGCACCGTGGTGCTGATCGGCTCGTCGCGGACGCGGCTGATCGCGCGCGCCGGCGGCAGACCTTTCGTCTATACCCCGCGCTCGGCAGGCGTTTTGTCGTGACCGAGCCAGCGCATCACCTCGGCGACGGTTTCGACCTTTGCCCGCACGGGCACCAATGGCCGGCGAACCATCACCACCGGCAGCGCGAGGTCGCGCGCGGCCTCGATCTTGGCCGAGGCCGAGTAGCCCCCGGCGTTCCTGGCCACGACGATCTCGGCGCAGAAATTCGTCAGCATGGCGCGGTCGCCGGCGCGGTCGAACGGCCCGCGCGCCACAATCACCTCGGCGTCCGGCAACGGCAGCGGCGCGCGCGGCGGATCGACCAGCCGGACCAGATAAGCGTGCTGCGAATACGCGGCGAAGGTTTTGAGATGCACCCGGCCGATGCCGAGAAACACCCGGCGCGGCGCCGCGCCGAGCGCTTCGGCCGCAGCCTCGAGATCATCGGCCTCGATCCAGCGATCGCCGGGCGCGCGCTGCCAAGGCGGGCGCTCCAGCGCCAGCAGCGGCACGGCAGCCACGGCGCAGGCGGTGACCGCGTGGGCGCTGATCTGCGCCGCGAAGGGATGGGTGGCGTCGACGACGCGCGCAATGTTCTCGGCGCGAAGATAGTCTGCGAGGCCATCGATGCCGCCGAAGCCGCCGACCCGCCAGGAAATCGGCGGCTGCGTCGGGTTTTCGGTGCGGCCGGCATACGACAGCACCGCGTCGATGCGCGCGTCTTTCGCCACCGCTGCCGCGAGCCGGTTGGCGTCGCCGGTGCCGCCGAGGATCAGGACGCGCAATGGTCGGGCGGGAGAGAATGTCATGACTGCGAGCGATGACATGCCGGCGCCCTGGCTGTCCATCGTCGGGATCGGCGAAGACGGGCTCGACGGGTTGTCGGCGGCGGCGCGCGAGCTGCTCGGCTGCGCCGAGCTGGTCGCCGGCGGGCACCGGCATCTGGCGCTGGTGGCTTCGCTCGGCAAACCGGCCTTTGAGTGGGAGACGCCGTTTGCCGCCTCGATCCCGAAGCTGCTGGCGCATCGCGGCAAGCGCGTGGTCGCGCTCTGCTCGGGCGATCCGTTCTGGTACGGCGCGGGCGCCGTGATCGCCGAAGCGGTCGCCACGGCGGAAACCGTCGTGATACCGGCATCGTCGAGCTTTGCCTGGGCCGCGGCTCGGCTGCGCTGGCGGCTTGAGGAGACGATCACGCTTGGCCTGCACGCCCGCCCGATCGATTTGCTGCGCCCGCATTTGCGAACCCGCGCACGCCTGATCGTGCTGGCGCGCGACGGCGCGGCGCCGGCGCAGATCGCGGCCTATCTGAACGGCGTCGGCTTTGGGCCGTCGCGCCTCACGGTGCTTGAAGCGCTCGGCGGCCCCCGCGAGCGCATTCGCGTCGTGGACGCCGCGGCGTTCGCCTTTGACGACGTCAAATCCCCGGTGGCACTCGCGATCGAAGCCGTGGCGGCAGCAGGCGCAAGCATTATTCCACGCGTGGTCGGATTGCCGGACGAATTGTTTGACCATGATGGCCAACTGACCAAACGCGAGATCCGCGCGGTCAGCCTGTCGACACTGGCGCCACGCGGCGGCGAATTGTTGTGGGATGTCGGCGCCGGCTCCGGCGCGATCGGGATTGAATGGCTGCTCGCCCATCCGGCCAATCGCGCCATCGGCATCGAGGCGCGTGAGGACCGGCTCGGCGCCGCGCGCGCCAACGCGCATGCGCTCGGCGTGCCGCATCTCGATCTCAGGCTCGGCACCGCGCCCGATGCGCTCAAGGGGTTGCCGACACCGGATGCCGTATTTGTCGGCGGCGGCGCCAGCCGCGAGGGCCTGCTCGATGCGGTATGGCAGGCGTTGCCGGCGGGCGGGCGGCTGGTCGTCAATTCCGTGACGCTTGAAACCGAAGCGATACTGATCGCCCGGCAGGCTCGCCATGGCGGCGCATTGCTGCGGCTTTCGGTCGAACGCGCCGGCCCGGTCGGCGGTCTCACCGGCTGGCGCGCGGCGATGCCGGTGGTGCAATGGAGCGTGACCAAATGAGCCGGCTGGTGATCGGATTGGGTTTTCGCAACGAGGCCAGTGCGCGGTCCATTGCCGAGGTGCTGGACATTGTTGCCGCACGCGCCGCCTTGCCGGGCGTCGCGAGCGCCATCGCCGTCTCCGATGACAAGGCCGCTCACCCCGGCCTGCGCGCGGCCGCGCATGCCGCGCAGCTGCCGATCGAGGCGGTCGCAGCCGCAGCGTTACGCGCGGCCGATGCGCGCGTGGCCACCCGCTCGGCGCAGGCGAAAAAGCACCGGGGCGTCGGCAGCGTCTGCGAAGCGGCGGCGCTCGCTGCCGCCGGCGCCGGCGCGCGCCTCGTCGTCACCCGCATCGTGTCGGCCGATCGTCGCGCCACCGCCGCCGCCGCCTTTCTCGAGGACATTGCGCCATGACCGTCCACTTCATCGGCGCCGGCCCCGGCGCACCTGATCTGATCACCGTGCGCGGCCAAAATCTGGTGGCGCGTTGTCCGGTGTGCCTGTTCGCGGGATCGCTGGTGCCGCGCGAGATCGTCGCACTCTGCCCGCCCGGCGCGCGCGTGATCGACACCGCACCGCTCGACCTCGATGCCATCACCGCTGAATTCGTCGCAGCCCATGATGCGAGGCTCGAGGTGGCGCGACTGCATTCCGGCGACCTCTCGGTATGGAGCGCGATGGGCGAGCAGATCCGGCGGCTCGAACGCCACGGCATTCCCTATACGGTGACGCCGGGGGTGCCGTCATTCGCCGCCGCCGCCGCCGCGCTCGGACGTGAACTGACGTTGCCCGGGGTGGCGCAGACCGTGGTGCTGACCCGCACCTCCGGCCGCGCCTCGGCGATGCCATCGGGCGAAAGCCTCGCCGCCTATGCCGCGACCGGCGCAACGCTCGCGATCCATCTATCGGTCCATGTGCTCGACGAGGTGGCGGCGACGCTGATTCCGTATTACGGAGCCGACGGTGCGGTCGCCGTGGTGGTGCGCGCGAGCTGGCCGGAGCAGGTCGTCATTCGCGGCACGCTGTCGACCATCGGCGTCAAAGTGCGCGCCGAGAAAATCGAACGCACGGCGCTAATCCTGGTCGGGCCGGCGCTCGCCGCGCGCGATTTCGCCGACAGCGCGCTTTACGACCAAAACTATGATCGCCGGTTCCGACCATCCGCGGAGGCCAGGCGTGGACACGAATAGGCCGCCGGGACTGGTCATCGCCGCGCCCGCGACCGGCAGCGGCAAGACCACGCTGACATTGGCGCTGCTCACAGCACTGCGCCGCCGCGGCCGCGTCGTGCAGCCTTACAAATGCGGTCCGGATTATATCGATCCCGCGTTCCACGCCGCCGCCGCCGGCCGTGCGTCGTTCAACCTGGATTCCTGGGCGCAGGGGCGCGATCGGATCGACGCCCTGCTGGACGCCGGCAACGATGCCGATCTGTGCCTCGCCGAAGGCGTGATGGGACTTTTCGACGGCGTCGCCACAGCCGGCGCCTGGGGCAACGGCTCGACCGCCGATATTGCGGCGGCGACCGGCTGGCCGGTGGTGCTGGTGCTCGATGTCGCCGGTCAAGCGCAGTCCGCCGCCGCGGTCGCACTCGGCTTTGCGCTCTATCGCGACGACGTAACGATCGCGGGCGTGATCCTCAACAAGGTTGCGAGCGAGCGCCACACAGTCCTGGTACGCGACGGCTTGGCGCGGATCGGGATGACGGTGTTCGGGGCGATCGGGCGCGACAAGACGCTAACCATGCCGGAGCGCCATCTCGGCCTGGTGCAGGCGCAGGAGGATTCCGCGCTCGCTGCCCGGCTCGCGGCGCTGGCCGATCTGGTGGAGCGCGACGTCGATCTGGCAGCACTTCAGGCCGCGGCTTGTGCGACCCGACGCCAGGCGCGCGCGGTCGCGCACCGGCTGGTCCCGCCCGGACAACGGATCGCGCTGGCGCGCGACGTGGCGTTCTCGTTCGTGTATCCGCATCTCGTGGCGGGTTGGCGCGCGGCAGGCGCCGAGATCGTCGCATTCTCGCCGCTCGCCGACGAGCCGCCCGATCCTTCCTGTGATGTCGCCTGGCTTCCTGGCGGCTATCCGGAATTGCACGCCGGCAGGCTCGCCGCCGCGTCGCGCTTCGCCGACGGTACTCGCGCCTTCGCGCAAACCCGCCCCGTGCATGGCGAGTGCGGCGGCTACATGACGCTTGGTGCGGGCCTGATCGACGCGGCGGGGGCGCGTCATGCGATGCTCGGGCTGCTCGGACTCGAGACCGATTTTGCGCAGCGTCGCCTGCATCTCGGCTACCGGACCGCGACGCTGCTGGCGCCGATTCCCGGTCACGCCGCGGGGTGCGTGCTGCGCGGCCACGAATTCCACTATGCCCGCGTGGTGACGCAGCCCGACCAGCCGCTGGCCGATATCCGCGACGCAGCCGGCGTGCCGACGGCGGAAACCGGTGGCCGGCGCGGTCGCGTCACCGGAAGCTTTTTCCACATGGTCGATGTGGCCGAGGAAAGCCGGCCATGACGCCGTCCGGCCCCGTATCGTCCGACGCGACGCCGCTCGGCAGCATCGCCCTGATCGGCGGCGGTCCGGGCGACGTCGATCTGCTGACGCTGCGCGCGGTGGAGCGGCTGCGCGCCGCCGACGTCATCCTCTACGATGATCTTGCCGGTGACGAAATCCTGGCGTTCGCCCGTCCCGACGCCGAACTGATCGCGGTCGGCAAGCGCGCCGGCCATCCTTCGCCGAAACAGCAGGAAGTGAGCCGGCTGATGATCGGCCATGCCCGGCTCGGCAAGCGCGTGGTCAGGGTCAAGTCCGGCGATCCCTCGATCTTCGCCCGCGCCGACGAGGAGATCGGCGCGGCGCGCGCCGCCGGCGTGCCGATCGAGATCGTGCCCGGCATCACCACCGCGACCGCGGCGGCGGCCTATCTCTGCACCTCGCTCACCAAACGAGGGGTGGCACGCCGGGTCCAGATGATCACCGGCCACGACGTCGATGGCCGACTGCCTGATGACCTTGATATCGCGGCGCTCGCCGACCCCGGTGCGACGACCTGCGTGTTCATGGGCAAGGCCACCTTCGCCGCACTGGCCGACAAGTTGATCGCCCAGGGGTTATCGGGCGAGACGCCGACGGTGGTGGTCGAAAGCCTCGGCTCGCCAGCCACCCACGTGATCGCGGGCTCACTGACGGAAATCGCGGCCCGCCTCGTCGCGGCGAAACCGCTCGGGCCGTGCCTGATTCTCTACGGCGCCGCGCTCGCCGGCGTAGATGTCGGTGACGACACGGGCCGATCAAGCGACGTCACACTATCGGGCGCTAAAGGCGATCCAGACCGGGATTGATGTCGTATCGCTTGAAGCGGTAGATCAGGTACGACAGCGCCCAGCTCGCGACAAACAGCGCGAGGATGCCATAGCCGAGTGCGCCGAAGTTACCGTTCAGGTCCGAGATCGCATTCCAGAAGGCGCCGTGAAGCTGAAATTGACCCGCGATCAGTCCAAGCGTCTCGACGCCGCCGACCACCAATGCCACCAGCACGGACACCGAGGTGATGGTCAGGTTGTAGAACAGTTTGCGCATCGGGTTGCGGTACGCCCAGCCATAGGCGCCGAGCATCAGCACGCCGTCAGTGGTGTCGACCAGCGTCATGCCGGCGGCGAACAGCGCCGGGAAAATCAGCAGCGACCAACTGGATACCGCATTCGACGCCTGCGCCGAGAGGCCGAACAGACTGATCTCGCTCGCGGTCTCGAAGCCGAGAGCAAACAGCAGGCCAATCGGATAAAGATGCCAGCTCTGCGAAACAAAGCGGAACAGCGGCCTGAACATTCGTGCGAGCCAGCCGCGCTGATGCAGCAGCGCATCCATTTCCTCTTCGGTGACGTGATCGCCGCGTTCGGCCAGCCGAAAGGCGCGGTACACGCCGCGCAATACAATCAGATTGGCGATGGCGATGATGAAGAGAAACAGCGCCGACGCCGATGTCCCGACGATACCTCCGATCTCGCGATAGGAAACCAGTTCGTCGCTTAGCGCGTGCGCCGTCAGGGCAACGGCAAGCGAAGCGACAACGACGACGGTCGAATGCCCGAGCGCAAAGAAAAAGCCGACGGCGACCGGCCGCTTGCCCTCTTGCATCAACTTGCGTGTCACATTGTCGATCGCCGCCAGATGGTCCGCATCGATGGCGTGACGAAGTCCAAGGCTGTACGCCAGCACCGCGGTCCCAATCAGGACCGGCTGGTGGACGAACGCCATCAGTGCCCAGATCCAGGCCGCCAGATTGGCGAAAATGAGAATGGCATAAATTGCAACGATCCGACCGCGAAAGCCGAGTAATTCGGGTTCGGCATTCCTGGTCTGGAAAATCGATTTCACAAGCGCGGCCATGGCAGCCCCTCCCTCTGCGAGACACTTTCCGTTCCTGTCACCGCAGCGAAAGACCGCCCCATGCGCGCGCACCGCACGACGGAAGGATGACGTGTCCGGGCCGGTCTCCTGGCTTGCGGGTCATAACCCTTCCTCGCCTTCCCGGGCTTTGTCTAAAAAGCCCAGTGGCATACCGAAAGAAGGACTCACCGCCTACAGTTGCGGGCGCAGCTTCGGATTTGGCCTGCCACCAACGAGGCAAACCGCACCGAATTCCCTTTGCCGATCAATGTGACCAACATCCCAAACGCGAGCACTGCAAACCAACCCGGGTTTCTTGTCAAGGCGCGAAAACAGAAGGGGCGCGCGGTGCTGATTCAGGTGCCGCGCTCACAACCTCTTACAGTTCGAACGCCAACCGCGCTCGGTTACACTCATGACGCGCCGGTTGCCGGTGTAAGGTCGAATCCGGTGTAAGGTCGAATAGGGTGGAGCAAGACAATGGCGCGGCGGTTCGCTCGGTTCGCAGTCGGATTTGCGTTGCTGTGGTGTTTCCAAGCAACTCCGTGTATTTCGCTGGAGAGCGCCGAGGGAGCGGATGGCATGATGACCATGTCATTTGGAATCGGAAAATTGATACCGAAAATTCTCGCCGTCGGTTGTCTCGGCTGCCTGGCGCCGGCCTTTGCGCAAGACGACATCAGGGACGACCTCAAGACGGCGCCGACGCAGCTTACCCTGCAGGTCACGACCGACCCCGCGGACGGACAATGCCGTCGCATCAAGGCGTCAGACCCCGCATCCCTGCTGCCGATGTCCCTGCACAGGACCTTCCACGATGATTTCGACGAGCACCCATTGCTGAGCGGAAAGTGGGAGCCGCACTACGCCGGGGGCGCCGCCTGGCCGCAAGCGCGCTACTGGGGAGGAGATGGCTCCGACCTCAAACGGAAAACCTCGTATAACGGCGAACAGCAGATCTACGTGGATCCACGCTATGGCGGCCGGGCAGAAATACCGCTGGGGCTCGACCCGTTCAAGATTCGAGATGGCGTGCTCT
>Ga0137415_10008407_pt1 | contig 10231 bp, 8 predicted proteins | sample CZODoug3_1_1_16f_FD_183082 | JGI IMG/M metagenome (GOLD analysis project Ga0137415, IMG submission 183082) | Vadose zone soil fungal communities from Angelo Coast Range Reserve, California, USA - CZODoug3_1_1_16fungal (Hybrid Assembly) | ecosystem: Environmental > Terrestrial > Soil > Vadose... | reverse complement strand
GCCCCGAGCCGACAGGTGCACCTCGACTGGGAGAACGTGGAGCATCGGTGGATTCGTCCAGAAGAGTTGCATCGCTTCGAGACCGTCCCGCGCCTCACGGACGTCGTCTCCGCCGTCCTCGGGCCGCCCGCGTGACCCGTTCATCACCCGGAGCTGGGGGCGGCGGGTCCCGTCGAGACGTCAATGACCGTGTCCACTTCCCGCTCGAGCAACGTCATCTGGTGGGCGTCGAGGGTCGATGGATTGACGGACAGGACCAGGACCCCGTTGTTCACGGCGACCTGATCCCGGATCGATTGCACGAGGCGGAGGACCGTCAGGAAGTTGTTGTTCGTCACCAGGTATTCGACGGCGTCCAGGAGGACCACGCCCTTCTCGCGAGAGAGGAACTGTTCCGCGGCCAAGGAGAGCTTCTCGAGGTCCTTCGGTCGGATCGTGTCCTCCTTTCCCACGTTACTGAGCCACAGGATCGGGAGGTCGGAGAGGCCGAAGCGTTCCCGAACTTTCTGCGGGAACAACCGCGTGATGACCATCCCTTTTTTGCCCGCCTTCTGGGCAATCAGGAACAGGCGGTACGCCTCCTCCGGCGTCGTCTCCCGGACGAGGTACGAGGAGGAGTCCCTCAGGAGGGGTGGAGGCGCGTCTCCGGTGGCGCCGGTCGAGACTGCGGTGTCACGGAGCGTCTGCGGTGCTCCGCACGACGGACACGCGGAAGAGCCGACGGGGATAAGCTCTCCGCAGGCGACGCAGGGCATGCGGGACGGCGTCCCGTGAGGGGTCTGGCCCGACAACGCGAAGCCGCACACGGGGCATACGTCCACGCCCGGCGGAATCGCGGAGTTGCATCGAGGGCACGGCGTGGCCTCGGTCGTCATCGCTTCCCCGCATCGAGGACAACGCCGCATCTCTGATGGAACCGAAGCTTGGCAGATCCGACAAATGGACCCGACCTTCTCCGGTGAAGCGAGGAACTCGAAGATCCGATCGATGTCGCCTGCGGCGAGGCCGTCGACGGCTACCAGTTCCTGTTTCGTCGCCGCGCGCAGCGTCGCGAGGCTCTTGTAGCCGGCGTCGAACAGAGCCATCGCCTTGGGCATCGTGATGCCCGGAATTCGCGTGAACTCGCGGATCGCCTCCGAGAGGTGGAGCGGCGTCACGCCGATCGTCACGGCATGACCATCGACATCCTTCCACTCGACGACGTGCTCGGATTCGACGGGCCTGTCCGTGAACGTCAGGCTGCGTGACCGGGTCTCACGCGCGATGAACGCCTTCTGCGAATCGAGGCTCGCCGCGAAATCCTTGTCCGTCTTGATGACGGTCGCGATGAAGTCGTCTACATCGAGATCCAAGTCTTTCCGCATTTGCTGGATCCGACGGATCAATTCGCGCGCGTGCGCTTCGGCCTGCAGTTCTGGCGTCACGCGAAGGTCGAGGAAGACCTCACCGTGAGACGTTTCGACGCGGGCGACGTCCGGGGGGAGCCCTTTCTCGAGACGCACCATCGAAGGGTCGATCGAGACCGTCTGCCCTTCGACCTGGAGCGCATAGGACCCACGCTCGAAGGCCCTTCGGATCTCCTGCGCGGGGCGGGCTGCGAGGAGCTTGACGATCTTGGGCGCGAGACCCTTGTACGTTTTCCCGATCGCGGCCGGATCGGGCTTTGCCACGACGATCGTTCCGGGGAACTCGTCCGTCGTCCGCAAGATCGCGAGGTCTTTTGCGTTCACCTGATCCAAGAAAATGCTTCGAAGGGCGGCGAGCGCCTCGGCCGCTTCGGGGGTCGCCGTCCGAAGCGCGATCAGCTTGAGGGGCCACCGGAGTTTGCGGCCTCCCTTCTGCCGTTCCTTGGAGACGACTTCCACGAGCTCTTGAACGATTGCCATGGACCTCTCCAATTCCGGCCGTAGGCGGGGCTCGCGGACCACGGGCCAGTCGAGCATGTGGACGCTCAGCTTTCGTCCATCGAGACGTTGGTAGATCGCCTCCGCGATGTGCGGCGTGACCGGGGCGAGGAGGAGGGCCACCGTGCTCAGGGCTTCGAAGAGCACCTGATAGGCCGCCAGCTTGTCCCGGTCGTCCGCGTCCGTCCAGGTGCGCCCGCGGACCAGTTTCACGTACCAGCGCGAGAGGTCGTCGAGGATGAACGACTCGACCGCGCGGGCCGCGCGATGGAGGTTGTACGTCGTCATCTCCGCATCCACGGTCTTCTTGAGGCCCTCCAGCCTTGACAGGAGCCAACGGTCCTCCGGGCGCAGGTGGCCCTCGACGGAGGCAAGGTCCGTCGCGAACGGATCGAAGCGGTCCAGGACCATGTAGGTCGTCGCAAATCGGAGCACGTTCCATAGGATGTTCAACGTGCGGTGCGCGGTCCGGACGCCTTCCTCCTGGAACGTGATGTCGTCCCACGGGGCATTCACCGCGATGACGTAGAATCGCAACGGATCGACGCCGAACTTGCCGATGACGGTCTCGGGCTCGATGTAATTCCCGAGGGACTTGTGCATCGGCCGGCCGTCCGGGCCGTTCACCCAGCCGTGCATGAGCACCTGGTCGTACGGCGCCCGGTCGAACGCCACGACGCCGGCCGCGAGTTGCGAGTTGAACCAACCGCGGGTCTGATCCGGGCCTTCGACGATCCAATCCTGGGGCCACCAGCGGCGGAACTCGTCCTCGCGGGCCGGGTAGCCCAGGCTCGCCCAGCTCGAGACCCCGCTGTCGAACCATACGTCGACCGTGTCGGGCACTCGCCGCATCTCTCCGTCGCACTTCTCGCACGGCAGGACGACGCGATCGATCCCGGGCCGGTGGAGGTCCATGCCGGCCGAGTAGCCGTTCGCCTTTCGCAATGCGTCGGCCGACCCGATGATCGTCCAATGCGTGCACTTCGCGCACCGCCAGATCGGGAGCGGGGTGCCCCAGTATCGTTGCCGGGAGATGCACCAATCTCGGAGGTTGCTCGTCCAGTCGAGCTGTCGCGCGGATCCGGCCCAGTCCGGGAACCATCGGACGCGCCCGACCTCCTCGACCATCTTCGGTTTGAAGTCCGTCACCTTGAGGAACCACTGGACGGTCGCCCGAAACAGGATCGGCGTCTTGCACCGCCAACAGTGACCGTATGCATGGACGATCGTCTCATCCGCGAACAGCGCCTCGGCGGCGCGGAGGTCCGCGACGATCCGAGGATTCGCCTCCCGCACGTTCTGGCCTGCGTAGGTCCCGGCGTCGTCGGTGAAGTGGCCTCGGGCGTCCACCGGGGAGAAGGCCGGCAGGCCGAGCTTCTGGCCGAGTTCGAAGTCCTCGGGGCCGTGGCCGGGAGCGGAGTGCACGAGCCCGGTGTACTCGGCGACGACCGTTTCCGACGGGACCACCTTGTGGACCCACTTCCCTTTCACGCCTTTCTGGTACGGGAGTTTCGTCCGGAGGGGATGGAGGTACGTGAGCCCGACCAGGTCGCTCCCTTTCTTCGTCTCGACGACGGAATACTTCGTGACGCCGCCGCGGGCCATGATGTCGGGCACGGCGCTCTCCATGACCCAGATGTATTCCGGCGTCTTTCCGTGCGGAACCCTGACTTTCGCATATTGGAAGTCCGGGTGAACGGCGATCGCGAGGTTCGCGGGGAGGGTCCAAGGGGTCGTCGTCCAGATCAGAAAGGATTCGTTCGGCTTGCGCGCGACACGGAACTTGACGTAGATCGAGGGATCCGTTTCGTCGGCGTACTCGACTTCGGCATCCGCGAGGGCGGTCTCGCACCGCGAGCACCATTGGATGGATCGCAGGGCCTCGTAGATCCAGTCGCGCTCGTGGGCGTGCTTCAGGGTCCACCAGGCGGCCTCAATGAACTCGTTGCGGATCGTCATGTACGGCCGGTCCCAGTCCAGCCAGATGCCGAGCGACTGGAATTGCGCCGTCATCTTCCGCAGGAGATCCGTGGCGAAGGTCCGGCACGTGTTCACGAACTTCTCGATGCCGAGCTCCTCGATCTCCTTCTTGTTCGTGATGCCGAGGGTCTTCTCGACCTGCACCTCGATCGGAAGGCCTTGCATGTCGTAGCCCGGCTGGTCCCGGACGTGGTAGCCCCGCATCCGGCGGTAGCGAACGACCAGATCCTTGATCGTCTTGTTCAAGACCTGACCGAGATGAATCGATCCGGTCGTGCCCGGCGGACCATCGCCGAAATAGAAGTCTTCGCCTTTCTCCCGCGCGGCGACCGTTTTCTGATAGGCCTTGGTCCGGCTCCAGAATTCCTGGACTTGCCTCTCCACCTCTAGTGGAGCGTACGACTTCTCCGCCTGCTTGATCATCGCAGCCCCTTCCCGGGGAATCGGGCCCCGCGAGACTTCTTCCTCGCCTCGAGAAGCGGCCGACCTATCTGGCCAGCCGTATAAAAGCATGCGGTCGCGGTTGCACACCCGCGCAGCGACCGAGTCTCCCTCTGAGTCGATCAGTACGCGATGGCGGGCATCTCGCGGACGAACTCGTCGCTCGTCAGTTGCCGGACCATGAACTCGGCAACATCGGGGCGTGAAATTCGGAATCCCCATCGCGGGATGCCGTCGACGGAGACGCGATAGCGACCCTTCGGGAGTCCGTTGGTCAGTAAGACGGCCCTCACCGCGGTCCAAGCTACATCGCTTCGCTGGAGTCCTTCGAGCATCGCGCGATGTTCCCGGTAGACCGCGGGCAGCCACATTCGAAAGATTCGGAAGCCCATGTTCCCGAACAGGAATCCCGCCGACTCACCCAACGCGCCGGCGGCGGACAGCGCCACGATTCGTCGAACGCGATGCCTCTCCATGGCGTCCAGGATGTGTCGAACCCCCGTCGACAGGACGGGTGCCGGATTCCGAGCCGTGCTTCCGAGGGCGCTGAGGACGGCGTCCTGGCCCGCGACCGCCCCATCCACCGCGGCTGCATCGAGGACATCGCCGCGCGCGACCTTCACTCGGTCTTGGACGACGCGCATCCGGCCCGGATCGCGGACGAAGGCGGTGACGTCGTGACCCTCTTGCACGGCTCGACGTGTAATCCATCGGCCCGTGTCACCGGTTGCGCCGAACACAATCACGTTCACGAGAACTGCACTCAACCCTAATGCGGACGTCGCGGCTGATGAATCTGCCGCGATTCTCGGGATGAGAGGTCCAGAAAGGGAGGCACGACCCGGACGCGAGGGCCGGGAGCGAGATTTGAACTCGCGTCAAGGGATCCACAGCCCCCTAGCATAACCAGGCTAGCCCATCCCGGCCGCACGCCGCCCAACCGAGGAGAGGAATATAGTATTTTGCTCGACCGGCCGCGATGGAGCACGACGGGCCGGAGTTGTTTCACACACCCCTCATGCGGGTGCTCAACTAGCTGCGCGACACATGATGGAGTCGAGGGGAGCCTTGTCGAAGGGAAACACGGTCCAACGCGTTCACCGGATCCGCAGAGAGGCGGAGCACCGTCTCCAGCGGTCGGGACTCGTCGTCATCCTCTTGGGCTCTTCCGGACGGGGACTCGACGAGCGACGCGACGTCGCGCATGTCCTGGTGCGTCGGGGAATCGTCGCTCTCGTCCCGGAGGACGATTTCCCCTTGGAGATTGGTCCTTCGGTGCTCGAGGTTGACGTCCTCGAACGGAGCGACGTGGATCTTGTGTTCCTGAGCATCGAGTCGTGGGGCGCAGCCGCAGAGTTTGGCCAATTCTCGTCCAATCCCAAGATCGCCCCGAAACTCCGGGTCCTGGTCCGACCGGAATACCATCCGGTCCATACTCCTCCGGGCAGCTACCTCACCGACCTGTACCTGACCCATCTTGTCAGGTATGGCCACGTCTATCCCGTCGATGGAGGACGGCAAGCCCCGGTCCCTTCGGCCAAGGCCCTCATCCCGATGCTTGTCGAACGTCATCGTGAGATCAAGGCCTTTAGACCGTTGAACATTACCAAGTAAATATATTTATACCACGTAGAATATCGCTGACTCATGAAGAAGCTGGCCGACCGGGAGGACACGGATCCCGAGGTCATCGCCCGTCTGAGAGCATATACGGCCCTTGACAATCCGATTCGACTGCGGGCATTCCGGTTGATCCACGAATCTCCCGGGGTGCCGTTCAGCCACATCGCAAGGCGCATCCGGATCGAGAGCGGCTTGCTCGCGTACCACATGGGCGTCTTGAAGGCCGCGGGAGTCGTCGACGTGACCTACGAGCGGGATGGGAGGCAAGTCACCTCCTATCGACTGGGCGCGAGGGGCGACGAGCTCTTCGGCGAGCTGTTCCAGAAGCGCGCGAGCCCGACGTCGAAAGCGGCGAAGGCCGTGCTCCCTTCCGTCGTCACGCGACAACACTGATTCGACGCAGGCCTCAGTTGTTTCGAGGCTTTCCTGGTAAAGCGGCGAGCGACCCTCGCACGAGGAGAAACGCGACGAGCAGCAGCACGATCCCGGTGCCCATCACGACGATCAAGACGAAGGCATTCAACGGGGAAACGATGACCCCGATGCTCCCCGCAAACAGCAGGACCAGCCCGAGGATGCCGGCGAGGAGACTCGTCTTTCTCTTCCGGGCGGCCACCTCCTCCTGCACCCGCCGCCGTTCGGCGACCCTCGAAGGTTTCGGCTCCACGCTCCCTCATTCGAGCGAGCTTATTTGATGCCTCCGACGCCGGAGGATGCACAAGGGTTTTGTACGAATCCTCGGATGGGCTGACCGTCCATGGGCGCAAAGCGCGATCTCGTCTCGATCCTCGACGTGAAGGACGATCTGGTCGGCCTCCTCGAGCTCGCGGCGAGCATCAAGAACCGCACGAAGGCGGGGGAGCCGTACGAGCCGCTCCGCGGCAAGAGCCTCGGGATGATTTTCGAGAAGGCCTCGACCCGGACGCGGGTGTCGTTCGAGGTCGGGATGACGCAACTCGGCGGCCACGCCCTCTTCCTGAGCCCGAACGATCTGCAGATCGGACGGGGCGAGACGATCGCCGACACCGCGAGGGTCCTGAGCCGCTACGTCGACGGTATCATGTATCGGGCGTTCAAGAGAGAGAACGTGGTGGAACTCGCCCGAAATGCGAGCGTGCCGGTGATCAACGGCCTCGATGACAAGGAACACCCGTGCCAAGTCATCGCAGATCTCTTCACGATCCTGGAGCACAGAGGATCGTTCAAGGGACTGAAATTCGCCTATGTCGGGGACGGCAATAACGTATGCAATTCGCTTCTCCTCGGCGCCCCAATTGTCGGCATGGACATGACAGCAGCCTGCCCGAGCGGTTACGAACCCGACGCCGAAATCCTCGCGACGGCGCGCCGCATCGCGAAGGACAGCGGATCGAAGATTCACGTCCTGGATGATCCGGTCAGCGCCGTGCAACGGGCCGATGTCGTGTACACGGACGTCTGGGTCTCGATGGGCCAAGAAAAGGAGAAAGAGCAACGAGAAAAGGTGTTCCGGCCCTATCAGGTCAACTCGAAGCTCCTGGACCACGCGAAGCGGGATGCGGTCGTGATGCACTGCCTACCGGCTCATCGCGGTCTGGAAGTCACGGACGAAGTGATGGACGGGCCGCAATCGATCGTCTTCGATCAAGCGGAGAACCGTCTGCACGCACAGAAGGCGATCCTTTCGCGCCTCCTCGCCGGCGTCTGAAGGGCTCTCGATAACCCGTATATAGCCCCCGTCCTTTGCGGGCGAGATGCGCGGCCTCCGCGGGCGGCTCCGAATCCTCGCGGGGATTCTGATCGCGACCGGAGTCGGGACCGCCATCGCGTTCCCCGATGCCGCACGGACCGCCGCGATCCTTCCTGTTTTGGCCCTTTTCTCGATTTCCCGCATGGTTGCTGCTTATCTCCTCTCCTTGGTCTTTGCCATCTCGTACGGACACACGGCGGCCACAAACAAGCGTGCGGCGACTGTCCTGCTGCCGATCATGGACATCCTTCAGTCCATCCCGATTCTCGGTTTCTTCCCATTCGTCATCGCCTTCTTCGTGCAGGGTCCTCTTGGAGATCTGCTAGGTTCGGAGATCGCGGCGGTGTTCCTGATTTTCACGAGCATGGCCTGGAACATGGCGTTTGGAGTGTACGAATCGATTACGACGCTGCCCGCGGATCTCGACCAAGCCGCCCGGAGCTTCGGCCTCGTAGGCTGGCTGCGATTCCGACTCCTCGCGTTCCCCGCGATGGTCCCGAAACTTGTGTACAACTCCATCCTGTCATGGACGAACGGTTGGTTTTTCCTGGTCGCGAGCGAGATCATCACGACTCCCTCGAAGAACATTGTCCGCCCGGGACTGGGTTCCTTCATTTTTCTCGCCGGCAACCGCGGGGACCTTGGCGGAATTGCCGTCGGAATCGCATGCCTCGCAACCGTGGTCCTCTTGTTGGACATCTTCCTCTGGCGCCCGATGAGTGTCTGGTCCGAGCGCTTCCGAATTGAAACGACCGCCGCGGGAGAGCGTGCGTCCCTACACGTTCCGAGCCCTTACGAACGCCTCCGTTGGCTGCCTCGCTTCTCTCGGCTCCGCCGGGAAGTCGCGCGCCGTGTACAGCCGCTCTTAGACGGCTACGCGCGGTCCTCTGCGAAACTCGACCGCGTGTACAGTAGCCATCGACGCGTCATTCGGGCGGTCCGGCGAGCCGATATCGGACTTTTCCTAGCTATTTTCGTGATCGTGGTGGCTACGGGACTAGTCGGCGTGGTCGGTTTCTTTCTGAGACCACTGCCCTCGGGAGCGAAGGACCTCCCCGTCGCGGCGGCCTTCTCTTTCTTGAGGCTCCTATTGGCGTATCTTTCGGCCCTTGCCTGGACGATCCCGGTTGCCGCATGGTTAGGGCGGAGCAAATGGGCCGCACGATTCGTGACTCCCGCATTCGAGATATCGGCCTCGATCCCCGCCACGGCTCTCCAGCCCCTAATCATCGGATTCGCCGTCGCAATCACCATGGGTGGCTACTTCGCTGGAGAGATCGGAGCATACCTCGTATCCCTGTTCGCAATGCAGTGGTATCTCTTGTTCAACCTGATCGCGGGGGTGCGCTCGATCCCGGGAGACCTGGACGAAGCAGCCCGGGCCTTCGGGTTGCGGGGTCGAACCTATTGGCGTCGACTCCTTCTGCCCGCTTTGGTCCCCTCTCTCGCCACCGGGAGCATCACGGCGTGGGGCGCCGGATGGAACGCACTCATCGTAGCGGAGTATCTTCAGTTCGGCCGGTCGGTCTATTCAGTGACCGGCCTCGGAGCTTCCTTGTTTCAAGCGACCGTTGTGACGGGGGATTATGCGATGGGCTACCTCACGGTTCTGGCGATGACCGTTGTCGTCCTGACGCTGAACAAACTCCTCTGGCGCCCGATATACAAGCGTGCCGCCGTGAAATATCGGATGGATGTATGATGGGCGACGCCCACCCGCTGCTTCAGGTGAAGGACGTCTCGAAGTCCTACTTCGACAACGGGAAGGAGTTCAAGATTCTCGACCTGATCCGATTCGAGCTTACGGAGCGCGATTTCGTCTGCCTGGTCGGTCCGTCCGGCTGTGGGAAATCGACGCTCCTACGAATCATTGTCGGCCTTGACGCGCCCACTTCCGGTCAGGTCCTCTTCGAGGGACATCCGATTCGCGCGGACAATCCGCAGGTCGCGATGGTGTTCCAGTCCTTTGCACTGTTCCCATGGCTAACCGTCGCGCAGAACGTCGAGCTCGGGCTAGAGGCGCTGCACGAGGACCCCGCGAAACGGCGGGCAGTCGCCAAGAAATTCATTGACGCGGTAGGATTAACAGGGTTCGAGAACGCATACCCTCGCGAGCTCAGCGGCGGCATGAAGCAGCGGGTCGGAATCGCACGGGCCCTCGCGATCGAGCCGCTCCTTCTGTGCATGGATGAGCCGTTCTCGTCCCTCGACGCGCTAACAGCCCAGAACTTGCGCGATGAGATTCTTCAGTTGTGGTCGAATCCCGACCTGCCGCCGGAGGCAGTGCTGATGGTCACGCACTCGATCGAGGAGGCGGTGTACCTGGCGGATCGTGTGATCGTGCTGTCGAGCCGACCCGGGCGCATGGTCGCAGAGCTCGAGATTGACTTGCCCCGACCCCGAAACCGGAAGGACCCCGAGTTCTACGGGTGGGTCGACGAGATCTACTCGCTGATCGTGTGAGGAGGGCAGGTGAAGTGTCAAATATCGGGGACGGCGTTGGTCGGGAGACCCCTGTGACGGACTTTCGCTCGATGTCGAAGGTTTCGGTGGG